>Ga0335076_10008196_pt1 | contig 10541 bp, 12 predicted proteins | sample Lox_Sample_25_FD_206717 | JGI IMG/M metagenome (GOLD analysis project Ga0335076, IMG submission 206717) | Soil microbial communities from Loxahatchee National Wildlife Refuge, Florida, United States - Lox_Sample_2.5 | ecosystem: Environmental > Terrestrial > Soil > Wetlands | place: USA...
TCGGACCGGCATGCTCATATCGTGCCGCGATATCGTGGTACGCTGCGATCACCGAAGTAAAGGAGGATCGCGATGAGATCAGCCACGCTGGACCCAACTGCCGGCGCCAGAGCTCGGCGGATTCGGGCGCATCCTGACGCCGCGGAGCGCATCTCGGATCCGATGGATTGGCGCTACGGAGAGATCGCGGCGACTGACTTGCGTCGGATTGTCGACCCCACCGACCCGGACTGCGGCGACGGCACGCCCTGAACCGAATGTCCCGGGTGTTTCACACCGCGACGTTCAGTCCCGAGGACAGCCCCGCCCGGATCGGAGAAGAGCTGGTGTGCCCCGCCTGCGGTCACCAGGACCCGGGCGAGGCGCATCTCCGGATCACCGATAACACTCTCCGGATCTTCTGCAGCTCGTGTGGCGCGTTCGTGACGATCACGTTGAGCGAGCCGCAGACCGAGGCGATTCGCCGCTGTTCGGGCTCGCTGTCGGCGATCAATACGCGAACTTGAAGCGGCCGCGGATACGATCGGCCACGTCCTCGGGGGCGAGGTCGACTGCCCCTTCCCAATGGAGCCGCTCGAGGAACGTCGAGTCAGACCGGTAGAACGGCCTCACGTTCGAGCGGCAGGCGATGCGCAGGTTCAGCGGGTAGCCGTCGGTTCCGGGTGGTGCCCCGTACACAGCCAAGTTGAAGCTCTCGTAGCCGAGATCGGCATAGCCATTCACAGCGGCGGTCAGGCCGACAGCGAGCTGGGCGATGACCTCGTCGTCGAGCTCGGCGGGCGATGAGACGCCGGACACGAACGCCCGCAGCTCCGCCGGCGCGATCGGAGCAAAGCTGACGAGCCACTGCACGCGACCGGAACTCCCGAGGAACCGCTCGCCGGCCCGACGCTCGGTATCCAGATAGCCGTCAAACAAGGCCGCGGGGACATCAGACAGCATCCGCTGCATCGTCGTCGGCCGGGAGTCGACGATCCCCTGCAGGTGGGGATGGAACAGCGAGCTCCCCGACGGCAGCATGTGGTTGGCGTTGATCGACGCCCAGCGCGAATCGGGTTCGGCCGCCATCACGGCCTTGGCGTAAGCGACCTGCGCGGCCAGGTTGTCGGCCATCAGCCGTTCGGTCATCTGGCCGAGCGGCAGGTAGTGCAGCCGCGGGGAATAGACCGACACGCAGCTGTGAGAGGAGTACGCGTGGAGGTTGGGAAACAGGATCGCCTCGCCGCGGACGATGCGCCCGTCCGGATCGATCGCGGGGGGAAGCCGCGGCGTGAGCGAAACAATCCGATCCGGGCAGAACGGGCACCGAGGCTGGTTCTCGCGCGCGAATGCCTCGAGGTCGAAGTCGTTCGGCGGCATCAAGCCACGGTTCGGAAGGATTCGAGAGGTGTGGCCGGTGAGCGGATCGACACGGACCTCGATCCGCGTGCGGGTCAGCTCGCCCGTGTCGGGCGCGACCATCTCGGCAGTCAAGAAGGTTCGCTCCAGTTGATCCATCTCAGCGCAGGTGCGGCGGCAGCGGAATCGTGTCGATTCCCGGCGGTTGCTCCGGCCACACGAGCAGAACCTGGCACGGCGCGTGGTCGAGCACGAACCGCGTCCGCGGCCCGAGGCTCTTGGGGCCGAGGCGGGCCTCTCCGTCGCGCGCCAATACGAGCAGGTCCGCGCCGGCGCAGGCATCGAGCACCTCCCGCTCGATCTTGCCCCGCCGTGCCTCCGTGCGCGCCGGCCGGCCAAATCGCTTCAGCGCCTCGCCGAGGAGCGCCTGCGCCTCCTCTTCGGCGATCGCGCGCAACGGGGGACCCGGTGGCGGGGGCGGGTGACGACCCAGGAGCCGCGCGCCACCGTGGGCGGCAAGGTCCTCCACGTCGGTCGGGGCCACGTGCAGGAGCGTCACCTCGGCATCCTCGGGCACCAGCAGCCGTGCCTGATCGACGCAGGCTTCCCATGTGTCCTCGGATGTCCAGACGACGGCGCGCATCACACGACCTGTAGAGCCAACCACAATGCGACCGTGCAGGCGACCAGGGACGCGGGCACGGTGAGTAGCCCGAGGCGCGTGAACTCGCGCATGTCGGTCTCCTCGTCGTGCGCATGCACGATCCGCCGCCACAAGAGCGTCGCCAGCGACCCGACATACGTCAGGTTCGGACCGACGTTCACGCCGACGAGCATCGCCAGCACCGCTCCGGGTCCGGCGACGGCGGTCACCGGCAGGATGATTAGCGTCGCCGGCAGGTTGTTGAGGAGGTTCGCCACGGCAGCGCTGATCACCGCCACCAGCAGCAACGCCGGCAGCGCGGTGCCATGAGGCAGGATCGAGTCGACCGCGGTGGAGAGGCCGTGCTGGCTCGCGGCGCGGACCACGACGCCCAGAGCGAGCACGAACACCAGGAACGTCGGCTCGGCGGCGCGCACGACCTCCAACGGGGCAGGACGCTCACGCACGACCATGACGACCGCGCCGGCGGTCGCGATCCACACCGGCGCGATCCCGATCAACGAGCTCAGCACGAACCCGACTAGCGTCAACCCCACCACGGCCAGCGCAAACGTCGGCACTTCCGGCTGCTCGACGGCGCGGACAGACCGGGCAGCCGACCGCTGCAGGTCGCCGGCGAACGAGCGGCGCAGTACGACCCACTCGATCCCGATCGCCACCAGCCAGGGGAGCGCCATCAGCCCGCCAAACCGGACGAACGACAGGCCGCTGGCTCGGAACGCGAGCAAGTTCGTCAGATTCGAGACCGGCAAGAGCAGCGACGCACTGTTGGCCAGGTGCGTGCACGCGTAGACGTGCGGGCGTGCATTCATGCGCAGCCTCGCGGCGGTCGCGAACACGATCGGCGTCAGCAACACGACGGTCGCATCGAGACTCAGGACCGCGGTCGTCAGGCCAGCGGCGACGAACACCATCGCGAGCAGCCGTCCCGGCCGTCCGCGGGACCCGAGCGCCATTCCGGCACCGAGCGCGTCGAACAGCCCGGCCCGCCGGCACCCATCGGCGAGCACCAGCAGCGCGGCGAGAAAGCCCACCGTCGGGCCGAGTTGGCGAAGCGCCGAGCGGGCGTCCGAGCTGCTCAGGATCCCGACCGCGACGAGCAGGGCCGCGCCGCCCGCGGCGACAGCCCAGTCCGGCGCCCACGCCGGCCGGGCCACGGCCGCGGCTAGACACGCCGCGAGCACGACGAGAGCAACAACCTCGCTCATCTCGAGTCGTCCATGTCAAGCACATCCACATGATGCCGCCACTGGTCTCCATCTGATCAGCGAACTGCCAGGATCCCTCGGCGGATCATCGCCCCAAACACGACCGTCCAGACGACCAGAGCGATCCAGACCCACACCCGCGCGAAGTCGGTGATCGCGCCGGCGCCGGCCGCCGCCCCGACCACGAAGCTGGAGGCGGCGTACATCCCGAACGGGAATACGGTCGACCACCGCCGCACGTCGTAATTCAGACGCGGACGCAAACACTCGGCGACCACCAGCACCGGCAGCCACAGCAACGTCAGCACCCACAGCACCAGCGCCGCGTCCTTCAACACGCCCGCGCCCCCGCCACCGCCGAGAATCGCGAGCGCCTTGGCGCCGGCCAGGATCTTGCCGGCGGCGAGCGTCGAGATCGCGAGCGCGCCACCGGTGATCCAGTGGTCGCCGTGCCCGACCACCAACTGAGCCCAGTCGAAACGAGAGATCACGAACACGTAGAAGCAGAGCCCGAGCACGCACGGCGCGAGCGCGACCACGATCAGCCAGTCGGTCCGTTCGACGATCCCGAGCGTGGCCAGGAGCACCGCGAGCGACTCGGTCGAGACGGTCAGCATCAGCGACGCGCCGACCGTCGGCGTCTTCCAGTGGCGCAGCACCGGCCCCAGCAGCAGCACCCAGATGACCGCGGCGATCACGAGCGCCGCGATCCCAGCCCACGTCCAACCGAGCAGCGCAAGCCGGGTTCCGAGCACGCCTGTTCCGGCGACGGACGTGAGCGCCGGCGGAGTTCGGATGTCGGCCCGGAAGCGGTCCGGGTCGCGACGGGCACGGAGCGGCACGAGCACCGCGAGCGTCACCCACATCGCCGCGGCGATGACGAGCAGGATCCGCGACAGCGTCTCGTGGCCGTCGAGCGTCAGCGCGATCGAGATGATGCCCGTGCCCATGACCTCGGCTCCGGCGGCGGGCGGGATCGCGTCGAACACACGATCGAGCGTGCCGGCGGACGCGCGGCTGGCGGACATCAGCGGACCCGGACTTTGTATGCGCCGGGCCACGCAGGTCGGGCTTGCCGTCGCACTGGGGTCCACGGTGGGTGCGTGGGCACCCCAGCGAGGGTGGCAGCGTGCACCCCCAACGACGGCTTTCGCGCAATCTCGCATGCCGGACGCTGTGCAAGGACGGCTGCATTCGGTTCGGAGCCTTTACGAACGCAAGTCGCTTGATATAGCGTGCGGGCGCGCTCGGGGTCTCGGCGGCGAAGGCCGCGTGGGGGGATCCGAGGAGCGCCGGACCCGGTCGCGTCCAGCGGAGGGCAGGATCCGAGGAACGCCGACCAGCGTTCGCGTCTGTCGGACCGGAATTGAAGACGCGTTGATCGGAGCGCAGATGGTGGAAGCGGTGAGTGTGGCATCGCTGGGAGAGGGTCCGTCCATGTCCCATGGCGAGACCCTCGCGGATGACGATGACTGGCGTGCCCTGACGACGGTCGCCGCAGGACTCGAGGCGGCTCTCATGGCCCGCGCGCCCACTGTTCACAGCGGCACGCCGCTGGTCCGCAAGCTCGCGGGCGAGGTCGTGCGCCTTCTCGATCTCGACGACGACGACCGACTGGCCGTCGAGGTCTGTGCGCGCGTGCGCGACATCGGGATGATCAGCCTGCCGGACTATGTGATCCTGAACTCCGACGTGCTGTCTCCCGCCGACCGGGCCCTGCTGAACAGCCACCCGGTGCTTGGGGCCGAGATGTTGCTGTCGGTCCCAACGATGGCCGCCGCGGCCGGGATCGTCCGCGCCCATCACGAGCGGTGGGACGGCGCGGGTTACCCGGACGGCCTGCGCGGCGAGGCCATCCCGCTCCCCAGCCGCGTGGTCGCGGTGTGCGACGCGTTCGTGGCGGTAGCCAGCGACGGGCTGCACCGACGCGGGCTCGGGGCCGAAGGCGCGCTCGACTACGTACGCCGGCACCGCGGATCACGGTTCGACCCACGCATCGCCGACTGCCTGGTGGCGGCGATCACCGGCAAGGCCCCGCGCCCGCATCACGCGCCGCGCCCAAGCGTGGACCAGTCCAGCGGGGGCCCGGAGCAAGACGGTCCGGAGGCACCCCGATGCCGGCGCGACCTGCGCGGCGCGCTCGCCCGGTTCGACGTGGTCCCTGCGTTCGGTCCCGTGTGCGAACGGATCCTCGCGGCGCCACCGGCCGCCACGGCGGACGGCCGTCCCGCGCTGGTCAAGGCGATCGAGAGCGACATCGGCCTCACCCTCGCGATCCTGCGCCGCGCACAGGAGGTCCCCGACCAAGCCACAGTCACGAACGTCCCTGATGCCGTGGCGCTCCTCACCCGCGAAGAGATCATGAACGCTGCCGCATCGCTGCCCCGCGCCGCGTTCCCGTGGCACACGAGCTTCGACGCGCTGTTGCTCCGCTGCCGCCTCCACTCCCAGGGAGTGGCGCGTGCCGTCGAGCGCCTGGCCCAGGTGGCCCGACCGTTCGACACCGAGGACCTGATCGCCGCGGCGCTGCTTCACGACATCGGCAAGCTTCTCCTGGCGCTGGCGCGCCCGGACTACGTTGCGGCGTCAGAGAGCAGGTACACGCCCGAGGAGCGCGCACACCATGAACTGCGCGAACTCGGCATCGACCACGCGACGCTGGGCGGGCTCCTGCTCGAGCGATGGGGCCTCCCCGAGCGACTCGCGAACACCGTGTCGAGGCATCACCGCTCGCAGTCGGGAAGCGAGGCGGCGACGCTCGTGCGCCTCGCGGACATGGTCGTGCACCATGCCCAGGGGAATGCCGTCGACCGCGCCGTGATGCTGCGGCTCGCGGCCGCCTGGGGGCTTCCTGTGCAGGCGCTTCGCGATGCCGTGTTCGATCCGCCGCACGACGCCGGCGGCGCGCGCCGGCGATCCGTGCGTTCGCCGCTCTCGACGCGGGAGACCGAGGTCCTTCGCCTGGTGGCAGAGGGCAAGAGGGATGCTGAGATCGCGGACGACCTCTGTCTGTCGGTGAGCACGGTGCGCAGCCATTTGCACAACATCCACGCCAAGCTCGAGGTTCCGAGCCGCTCTCGAGCGGTCCTCCGGGCCACCGAGATGGCCTGGATCTGAAGAGTCCCGCGATCATCTACCCACTGTGAAGTGGGAGCTCGCGACCATCGCCGGGGCCTTCCTCCTCGTGGCGGGAGTCTCGCGCCGGCTGACCGACACCCCGTTCACGCCGGCGATGGCGTTCGTGCTCCTCGGGCTGTTGGTCGGACCGCTCGTGATCGATGAGGTCACGGTTGAGCCGGCGAGCGCGACGGTGCGAACGCTGGCCGAGGCGACGCTCGCGGTCGTCCTGTTCGCCGACGCGTCACGCATCAAATTGCGGCCGCTGCAAAAGGAGTACTCGGTGCCGCTACGTCTGCTCGCCATCGGATTGCCCCTCACGATCGTGGCCGGCACGCTGTTCGCGCTCGCGATCTTTCCCCATCTCACCACCGCCGAGGCGGTCGTGCTGGCCGTGCTGCTCGCGCCCACCGACGCCGCCCTTGGACAAGCGGTCGTCACCGAGCCGCGGCTGCCGTCCCGAATCCGGCAGGGACTCAACGTCGAGAGCGGGCTCAACGATGGTATCTGTGTGCCACTGCTGCTGATCGCGCTTGCCGCCGCCGACGTGGAGGACAAGGTCACGAGCAGTCATCACGCGATCTCGATCGTGGCCGAGGAGATCGGTTACGGCGTGCTCGGTGGCGTGGCCGCGGGTTTGATAGCCGCCGCCGTGGTAGCGATGGGGCATCGCCGCGACCTGATCACGGGGCCGTGGCTGCAGGTGATTCCGATCGCCGGCGCGGCGCTCGCGTACGGGATTGCGACCGGGCTCGGCGGGTCCGGCTTCATTGCGGCGTTCCTCGCCGGCGCGCTGTTCGGGGGGCTCGTGCCCCACGAGTCCGAGGAGTCCTCACGCCTGAACGAGGAGGTCGGGGACCTGCTCGGCGGGCTCACGTTCTTGATCTTCGGGGCGGTACTGCTCGGCACCGCGCTGAAGCACGTCACGTGGCAGGCGGGGTTATACGCGGTGCTCAGTCTGACGATCGTCCGCATGCTTCCAGTCGCGATCGCGATGGTTGGAAGTGGTGCCCAGCGGCAGACGGTCGGCTTCCTCGGCTGGTTCGGCCCGCGTGGCTTGGCCTCGATCGTGTTTGCCGTGATCACAATCCAGGAGGCTCACCTGGCCGGGTCGAACACGATCCTGCTGGCGACGTACCTGACCGTCGGCCTATCGGTGGCCGCACACGGACTCACCGCGGCACCGCTGGCGAGACGGTACGCGCGTTGGTACGAGCAGCACCCACCGCACCTCCGGCCGGCTATGGAAAGCGTCCCGGCAGCCCACCACCGGCCGCGAGGAGGGTCCCGCAGTCCGGTTGGCTAGGGTGCAGCGATGCACGAATCGCGTGGATGAGGCGATCCCCGCTCTCCTGGATCAAGTCGCCCGATGACCAGCCGCGGTGGGCACGGCCGGCGCTGCTCGGGCTGACCGTGCGCCGGGTTCCTGTACGCATGGAACGCCACCGGGAACCTCGAGATCTACTACGCAGCCGCGGCGCGGCGCATGTCGATGAGCTGCGCGCGCCAACGCTTTGACGGCTCCGCACGTCGTCACGCTGACGACCACGAGCATCGGTGTGTCATCACGGAGACCGGGAGCGGCCCGCGACCGTACGGACCGCCGTCGAGACGGGTAAGCCACGCAAACGATGATCGCGGTCCAGCGACTGTCGGCGCGCGCGCGACTTGACGAATCCCCCTCGGCGCTGTCGCACGCCCGAGCCCGGGCCGAGTCGGGCGACGAGTCCTGGGAGCAGTGGCTGGCGGAGTACGGGCGGGGCGATGCGCTGATCCTCCGCCTCGAGCTCACGCTCGAGCTTGGCGGCGACGAGAACGAGGTGCTCCGGACCTCCAGAAACGGCTTCTTCGTCGAGAACCACGTCCATGCTCCACAGGTCGAGCAGCAAGTTGCCGAGCTGGCGGCGGGGGACTTCGCCGTCATGGCCGGGCAACTGGCTCAGCGTGGCCGCGATCTCGACGTGCACGGGATCGGCGCGATGTACGTCCACGTCGAGCTGGACCCCGACGTACAGGGCCGCCTGAGGACCTAGGGCGCGAGGCCGGTCTGCTTGGCCAGCGACGACAAGGTCGACGGCGGCTCGCCCAGCAACAGCCACCGGTGGCGGGCGGCGTGGACGATCCGTCCGTGATCCTGAAGGCGGGTGAACGCGGTGCTGACCGACGGACGTTGCGCCGCCACCATCTCCGCCATCTGCGAATGAGTCAGCGGGAGGTCCAGCATGATCCCGTCCGGTGTGACCCGGCCGAACCGGTAGGCAAGCTCCCACAGCGTGACCTCGAGTCGTTCCTCGATCCGCGAGAGCGAGTTGATCGCCGACTGGAGGCTGAGGCGCCGCGTGCGCACGATCACCCGGTGCATGAGCGCCGCGTGGATCTCCGGCCAGCGAGCCGTTCTGATCGCGAACCGCCGGTCGAGCAGGGCGACACGCGCCTCCGACACGACGGTCGTCGTCGGAATCGACGGAACCGTGAGCTCCTGACCCGAGCCGACCCACGGACCGATCACGTCGCCGGGACCGAGCAGCTCGATGTGCGCGCGCATCTCGGCGTTGATGCGAATCACGATCAAGCCCTCGAGCAGCAGCGCCCCTAACGCGCCCGGATCGGGACGGGGCGAGAAGCGCCACGGGCCGCGCCCGAGCTCGAACGCAGGCGCGAGCGACGCGGCGAGCGCGAGCTGCCATTGAACCTTGTCGATGACGCTGCCCAGGTCGGGGTCTGCCTCGAGCACGAGCACAGAGGCCGGCGTCCCCTCGGCGTGCGTCCAGCGCGTGTGATCGAGATCGGTCAGCGCGGCCCAACCCGGTCCTGCTCCCCTCTCCTGATTCGGGGGCACGTACGGTTTCTACGTCAGCTCACGCGGCGTGTCAAACCTACTTCGGCGCAGCCCACACCGGCGCGGGCACGCCCATGATCCGGTTCAGGCACCAGCCGGCGATCGTCAACAGCAGCACCCCGACGAGAATGTCGAGGATCTGCCTCGGCTTGGCCAGCAGCCCCGATGCGACGATGATCGTGGTCGCGCCTGCGGGAGGATGAGCCGACCGCAGGAGCCGCAGAACGCCGCCGGTCAACGCGACGGCGAGTGCGATCGCGCCCACGCGGCCGAGTGACACGCCGGACACGTAGACGCTCGGCGCATCGAGCAGGCCGAAGATCGCGAGCGCGAGGATGCCGGCGGCGACCCCAACGCTGTGCCCGATGATCGTGTTGCGCGGCGTCCCGACCTCGGCCATCGGCGTCTCGAAGATGAGGAACGCGGTCGCGCCCAGGCTCGGGAACAGGAGCGGCTGCTTGACGATGTACGCCCAGAGACCGCTCAGCCCGATCGCCACCAGCGATCCCACGAACGTGTACACGGCATTTCCGCGGTTCCGCCACTTGTGGTACAGCCATCTCTTGAGCCCGTAAGCCCCGCGTATTCCGACCAGCGAGCCCTGCCGCTGGAACACTCGGACCCCTGAGTCGGCGAACTCCGCGATGTGGTCGAGCTCTTCCTTTGGGTCGAAGATCATGCTCATGGGCGCGCAAGCCTAACCGTGCCCGTGAGCCTGATGTCGAGGTCCGGGCCGAGTGTCCGACCTCTGACCGAAGTGCTGGGCTCACCCGCCCTGAGCGGACGGCCCGAAACCGCACACGGCCTGCGCCTGCTTGAAGGCGGGCGATTCCGGGTTGAACGATGGCCCGACCGGAAACACCACACCGCGGAAGAACAGACCCTCGCCGCCACCGCTCGTCGACGGGTCTGGGAAGTTCGGCACGCCGTGTTTGCGGACGCACTGCGCCCACGTAAGCGCCGCCCGGATCGCGCTTGCCGAGGGCGGCGGCGCCGGCCCCGCCTTCGGCCCACCGCCCGGCAGCAGCTTCTTGCAGTCGCGCTGCGCCGACTGGAACGCCGGCGAGGCCGGGTTGACCCCGGAGCCCGGGGAGATCTCAATGCCGCTGGAGCCCGGGTCCGGGAAGTTCGGCACGCCGTGCGAGCGCATGCAGGTCGAGAACTTGAGAAAATTGGCCGCCGCCGTGGGCGACTCCGGCCCTCCGCTCGACTCAGCCTCGCTCGAGCCGCCGGTGAACCCGCAGCCGGCGACCGCGAGCGCGGCGCCGATTACGGCCAACGCCCACCCCGCCCGACGGTAGAGGTCACGGTTTGGCACGCCGCAGTTGTACGACCTGCGGGCTAACGGGGATGTAACGCCGTTATGCCGTCGTTA
>Ga0335076_10008197_pt1 | contig 10540 bp, 11 predicted proteins | sample Lox_Sample_25_FD_206717 | JGI IMG/M metagenome (GOLD analysis project Ga0335076, IMG submission 206717) | Soil microbial communities from Loxahatchee National Wildlife Refuge, Florida, United States - Lox_Sample_2.5 | ecosystem: Environmental > Terrestrial > Soil > Wetlands | place: USA...
TAGGCGGTGAAGGCGAGATGGTCGCCGTGCTCGGGCCGGAAGGTGCCGGCAAAGCTCGGGCCGAGAAACACGCGGCAGCCGCCGAGCGCGGCGCGCTGCTGCGCCAGCGCCTCAGTGAGAGTCAGCGGCTCGCCGCAGCCCTGGCCGATGATGACAGTATCGCCGGGACGGATCCAGCGCGCGAGGTCGAGAGCTTCCGGGGAAATCGCTTGGGTCATGGAAGCGCAGGGTAGCGGCCTTCGGCGCGCTTGCTAAGCTTGGCGGCGATGAGCCAAGGCAATACCGATTGGAACGCCTATTACCGCGGCACCGCCGGGCGGCCGCCGCGGCGCACCTTGCTCGTGGCGCTGGAGCGCTTCGGCGACGGCAGCGGGCGCGTCGCGGTCGATCTCGGCTGCGGCGACGGGCGCGACACCATCGAGCTGCTGCGCCGCGGCTGGCAGGTCATCGCCATCGATGCCGAGCGCGAGGCGATCGCGCGCCTCGCGGGACGCGCCGATCTGCCGCCCGGAGCGCCGCTCGAGGCGCGCTGCGCGCGCTTCGAGGATGCGGACTGGCCCGCGGCCGATCTCGTCAATGCCAGCTTCGCCCTGCCGCTGGTGGCGCCGGAGCGGTTTCCCGAGGTCTGGGCGAAGATCACCCGCTCGCTGAAACCGGGCGGGCGCTTTGCCGGCCAGCTCTTCGGCGCGCGCGACGGCTGGCGCGGCCGCGACGCCATCACCTTCTTCACTCGCACCGAGATCGAGCGCCTGCTCGCCGGCTTCACCGTCGAGCTTCTCGACGAAGAAGAAAGCGACGCGATGACGCCGTGCGGGGAAGCCAAGCATTGGCATCTCTTTCATGTCGTGGCGCGCGCCGCGAGCGCGCAGCGCTCGTCGGCGGCGGCGTCAGCGGTTGCGTAGCAACCGCGAGAGCCGCTCGGAGCGGGTTAGCTTCGACGCCTGAAGCTAGTCCGAACGGTGCGGCTCTCGCGATTGCTGCGCAATCGCTGCCGCCGCCGCGGACGAACGCGCTACGCGCGTTCGCCTAGACCTCAAGGGGGGAGGGGCTAAACAGTTTGTGGAATGCTCACTTGTCGCTTATTCGTTCTCCTCCGCCGCAGCGAGTTCAGCGTCGTACTCTTCATCATCGGCGCGTTCGGGTGGCGGGGCATGCGGCGGTTTGCGCGGGCGCGGCGCCGGGTCGGCGTCTTCGCCGCGGCGCGGGCTCAGCGTTCTCGCCAGCCATTCACTCCACATTGCCACCTCCTGAGGCCTCCTGCGGCCGGCGAAGCGGCAATCAAAAAGCCGCCTCGGGGGTCCGCTGGCGGCTTGGCATTCGTTGCTCTGTCTTCGAGACGGTCTAGCTCAACTCCTCCGCCCGAAGCCGAATGCGGCCGCACGCCGGCGACGCGAAATGCCAGCGCTTGCGACACATGTCCTTCGGTACAATTTTGACGGCGAGCTTTCTCATGCCCAAAGTATGAGCAGACGGCTGCCGCCTGGCAAGCGGAATCGAGGCAAATGGTGTTATCCGAAAGAGCAAAGAATGGCTGATCCCTCGCCGCGCGACATCCGCGCCCGCTGCTGCATCGTCGGCGGCGGGCCCGCGGGCATGATGCTGGGGCTGCTGCTGGCGCGCGCCGGCATCGACACCGTCGTGCTGGAGAAGCATGCCGATTTCCTGCGCGATTTCCGTGGCGATACCATCCACCCCTCGACGCTCGAGGTGATGGCGGAGCTGGGGCTGCTCGAGGCCTTCCTGGCGCGCCCGCATGACGAGCTGCGCCAGATCACCGGGCAGATCGGCGATGACAGCGTCGTCGTCGCCGATTTCTCGCATCTGCCGACGCGCTGCAAATTCATCGCCTTCATGCCGCAATGGCATTTTCTCGATTTCCTCGCCGAGGTGGCGGAGAGGCTGCCGGCGTTTCGGCTGCTGCGCGAGACCGAAGCCGAGACCCTCCTGCGCGCGGACGGCCGCGTCGCCGGCGTCGGCGCACGCGACACAGCGGGCGCGCTGACCTTGCGCGCCGACCTCGTCATCGCCTGCGACGGCCGGCATTCGACGCTGCGGCGCGCGGCCGGGCTCAAGAGCCGCGATCTCGGCGCGCCGATCGACGTGCTGTGGCTGAGGCTGTCGAAGCGGCCGCAGGATGCCGGCCGGACGCTGGGCCGCTTCCTCGACGGGCGCATCCTGGTGATGCTCGACCGCGGCGATTACTGGCAATGCGCCTTCGTCATCCACAAGGGCGGGTTCGACGCGCTGAAGGCGCAGGGGATCGCGCATTTTCGCGCCGAGCTTGCCGCGATGGTGCCGGTTCTCGCCGACCGCGCCGGCGAGATCGGTTCCTGGGACCAAGTGAAGCTGCTCACCGTCGCGGTCGATCGGCTCGAGCAATGGTATCAGCCGGGGCTGCTGCTGATCGGCGATGCCGCGCATGCGATGTCGCCGATCGGCGGCATCGGCATCAACCTTGCCATCCAGGACGCGGTCGCCGCCGCCAACATCCTGGTGCCGTGGCTCGCCCGCGCGCCGGGGCCGGTGCCGGAGACGCCGCTCGCGCAGATCCAGCGCCGGCGCCTGCTGCCGACGCGGTTGACGCAAGCGCTGCAGGTCGCGATCCAGGACCGCGTCATCAGCCGCGTGCTCGAGAGCAAGGGAACATTGCGGCTGCCGGCGGCGCTGAGATTGCTGCAGCGCTTTCCCGCGCTGCGGCGCATCCCGGCGCGGATCCTCGGCATGGGCTTCCGCCCGGAGCATGTGCGGGATGCTAGCGCCCCCTCCCCCTTGCGCTAAGCTGCCCGGAACGATCTCTGGGGAGGAAGCGATGAACGAAGGTCCCGGCGCCGAGGCGCTGAAGCAGCTGGCGCAGGAGCTGACCGAGCTGCTGCGGCTCAGGACATTGCCGATCGGCATGCGGCTGTTCGAGGACAAGGCGGCGCTCGATGCGATACCGGGGCTGCGCCGGCCGAAGCCGGGGGCCGAGTTCAGCACCTGCCAGCTGGTGACGCAGGCGCGCGTGGCCGGCCTCACGCTCGGCATCGTCCACGACAATCTGCGCCCGTTCAGCAATTGCGGCGGCATCGTCGGGCTCAACGCGCCGGGCGAGGATTTTCTGTCGGGCAAGCGCATGACCGGCGTCTGGTTCGAGAACCAGGCGGCCGCGGCCGCGCACCAGCAGCAGATGCCGCGCGTCCCCGCCGGGCGCTATCACGCGCTGGTGGTGGCGCCGCTGCGCGCGGCGCGGCTGGATCCGCCGGACATCGTGCTGTTCTATGGCACGCCGGGGCAGATGATCCTGTTCATCAACGGGCTGCAATGGAAGAATTACCGCCGCTACGATTTCTCGATCACCGGCGAGAGCGCGTGCGCCGATAGCTGGGGCCATGCGCTGAAGACGCGCGAAGTGAGCCTTTCCATCCCCTGCTATGCCGAGCGGCGCTATGGCGGCGTCGCCGATGACGAGATGCTGATGGCGCTGCCGCCGCAGGATCTGGCGCGCGCCGTCGAGGGGCTGAAGGGCCTCGCCAAGGCCGGGCTGCGCTATCCGATCCCGCCCTATGGCGCGTTCGCCGACCCGGCCGAGGGCATGGCGAAAAGCTACGGTTGAACCGGAGACCGCCGCGCGACTATGGTGCGGCGACGAGATGCCGGGCGCGCCGCGCCAGCTCGATTCGGGGAGGAACCGCATCATGAGGCTGAGCATCTTCGGCGCGATCGCGCTCGTCGCGATCGCGACGCAAGCTTTCGCGCAGAGCCGGCCCAGCGCCACCAATATGAGGCTGCTCGGCTACAGCGATCTCGAGGGGCGCAGCGCCGATCAGCCGGTGATCCACGAGCAGGACGGCCGCTGGATCGCCTATATCGGCCATAACGGCGGCAGCGAGGCCAATCCGAAGCCGCTCAATTCCCTCACCGGCAAGCACGAGGACAACGGCACCTCGATCGTCGACGTCACCGATCCGCGCCGTCCCAAATACCTGCACCACATTCCCGGCGCGCCCGGGAGCGACGAGCAGGGCGGCGCGCAGACGGTGCAAGTGTGCGACGGCAAGGCGCTGCCCAAGGGCGATGCCAAGAAGACCTACCTGCTGCGCAGCTTCGGCACGTCCGCGCATGAGATCTGGGATGTCAGCAATCCGGTGCGGCCGGAGCTGCTGGCGCGCATCGAAGGCGAGCAGAGTACGCACCGGAACTGGTGGGAGTGCAACACGGGAATCGCCTATCTCGCCTCCGGCGTGTCGGGTTGGCGGGCGCACCGCGTGCTGCAGGTCTATGATCTGAGCAACCCCGAGCATCCCGTCCACATCCGCGATTTCGGCCTGGTCGGCCAGCAACCCGGCGCCACGGAACCGGTGTCGACCGACCTGCAGAGCGCGATTTCGACCGGGCCCGACGGCAACCGCGTCTATCTCGGCTACGGCGCCGACAAGGACGGCATCCTGCAGATCGTCGACCGCGAGAAGCTGCTCAAGGGAGCGAAGGAGCCGACAGCGCAGAACCTGCTCGATCCGCAGGTTGGGCGTCTCGACCTCTCCGCCCTCACCGGCGCGCACAGCGTCTTCCCCGTGCCCGGCATCAAGATCGCGGAATTCGCCCATGACGCCGCATCGACGCGCAACTTCGTCGTCGTCACCGGCCAAGCAACCGCCGCGGAATGCCAGGAGCCGCGGCAGATGGCGTGGTTCGTCGATGTCACCAGCGAGTCGCGGCCCATGGTGGTGTCGAGCTACACCCCGTTCGAACGGAGCGGCGATTTCTGCAGCCGCGGCGGCCGCTTCGGCACCGCGTCGTCGAACCAAAACATGACGCCGATCTATTACCAGCGCCTGATGTTCTTCGCCGCGTTCAACGCCGGCGTGCGCGTCGTCGACATGCGCGATCCCTACCAGCCGATCGAGATGGCGCATTACATCCCGGCGGTCACGCCGCGCGCGCAACCGAGCTGCGCCACGCTCGACGGCAAGCAGCATTGCGTCAAAGTGATCCAGACCAGCAATGTCGAGGTCGATGATCGCGGCTATATCTATATCGTCGACCGCGCCGATAACGGCATGCACATCCTGGAGCTCACCGGCGCGGCACGGCGGATCGCGAATTTCTCGAAGTGAGGCGACCCGCGTCATGAGCCTCGATCTCGATCGGTTCTGCCGCACACTCGCCGAAGAGGCGTCGGATGCGATCATCTATGCCGATGCTGAGGGCCTGATCCGCTTCTGGAATAGAGGCGCGCAGCGGATCTTCGGGTTTAGCGCCGACGAGGCGATGGGACGCTCGCTCGATCTCATCATCCCCGACAAGCTGCGCGACCGGCACTGGCAGGGTTATCGCCAGGTCGTCGCGACCGGGACGTCGCGTTACGGCGAGGGCGATCTGCTGTCCGTCCCCGGACGGCGCAAGGATGGCACGCGCGTCTCGCTCGAATTCACCATCTTGCCGTTTCGCGGCGCCGACGGCCGGCTCCAGGGTATCGCCGCCATCTTGCGCGATGTGACCGCGCGCTTCGAGGAGATGCAAAAGCTGCGCAAGGAGCTTGGTGCCCTTAAATCGGCGCCCCCTCACCCGCTAAGCGGGGCTTAGGTGACCTCGTCCGGCGTCGTCATCGAGACCGCGCGCCTGCGCTTGCGGTCGCTGCGCGACGACGACCTTGCCGAGTTGGTCGCCTTGGTCGGCAACTGGGAGGTCGCGCGCTGGGTCTCCTCCGTGCCGCATCCCTATAGCGAAGCCAATGGACGAGAGTGGATTGGAGCGGTTCAGCAGGACCACGCAACCGGTCGTCCGCGGCGCTTCGGCGTCGCGCTGAAGGCAAGCGACCGGATCATCGGCTGCTTCGGTCTCGACGGCAACGCTGGCACCGAAACCGACGAGCCCGCGCTTGGCTACTGGCTGGGGGAGCCTTATTGGGGAAAGGGCTATGGGCGTGAAGCCGCCGCCGCGGTGATCGACTACGGCCTTCGCACCCTCGGCATCCCGACGATCCGCGCCTATACCGACCCCGCCAACGCCGCGTCGCAGAAGCTGCTCCTGCATTGCGGCCTTGTGCAGGTCGGCGAAATCGACCTCATCACGCCCACGCGTCAGGGCGCGTCGCGCGCGCCCCTGTTCTGTATCTCGCGGTCGGGCGCTTGAGGAGCGCCGCCCAGCAGAAGCGGGGCAATCGCGTTGGTCTCAACGCCCGCAGCGCGAAAGGATTGCTACCACCGAGGCAATGAGACAGTGAGGAGCAGGATTGGCGCGCTTCGCGCGCCGCGAGATCTTCTCACCGCCTCACTGCCTCGGTGGTGGATTCATCGCGACAACCCGGTCAGCAAGAGGACACGGTATGTTCAACGAATCCCGGTCAGCCCGCCAGCGGGATAAGGCGGGTTGGGGGGTGAGCCGGGGGGCAGGGCCATGCCGCCGGGGCCGTAGCCGGTCACCGGGCCGGGATTGATCGGTGCGGCGTAGAACGGCGCCGGCGCCGACGGGCGCGGCACCGGCGCCGCGCTTTGCTCAAAATCCTCGGGATGGCTCGGCAGGAAATACTGCACCGAGGGGTTGGGCGGCACGAGTGGCAGGTCGCCGGGCGCGCCCTCTGGAATCGGCGCCGCGTTGGCTTGCGGTGATGGACCGGCCGGAATCACGAAATAGGGCGGCGGCGGCCGCTGCGGCGGACCGCATGCCGCGAGCGTCAGGGCGAGGAGCCCGAAGATCGCACCCAATCGTCGCATTCGAAGGCCCTCCGACCGGCAAGATTTGGCACGATCGATTCCGCGCCCTTGCCAAGGCGCTTGGCGCGCGGAATCATCGCCGCGCAAAACGCGCCGCACGCGCGACATGTGGGGAGGGACTCGACATCATGGAAGGACGCCGACGGACCGCCGCCGTTACCGGCGCGGGGAGCGGCATCGGCGCTGCCACCGCGGCCGTGCTCGCGCGGCAAGGCTGGCGTGTCGCTTGCTTCGATCGCGACGGCGCCGCGGCCGAGGCGGTCGCCCGCCGCATCGGCAGCGATCACATCGCCCGCCGGGTCGACGTCGCCGATGAGCGCGATGTGACGGCGGCTTTCGCCGAGCTTGGCGCAAGCGGCAGCATCGATGGACTCGCCACCTGCGCCGGCATCCTCGACGTCACCCCGTTCATGGAGCTGACGGCGGAGATTTTCCGGCGCCTCTACGACGTCAACGTCGTCGGCACCTTTCTCTCGATCCGCGAGGCGGCCAAGCACATGGCCGAAGGTGCGCGCATCTGCACGGTGGCGAGCGTCGCCGGGCTGCGCGGTGGCGGGGTCGGCGGCACCGGCGCTTATGCCGCAAGCAAGGGCGCGGTCGTGGCGCTCAGCAAGAATGCGGCACGCTCGCTCGCCGAGAAGAAGATTTCCGTCAACTGCGTCGCTCCCGGTCCGATCGAGACGCCGATGCTGGAGAGCATCTGGCGCTTTCCCGGCGTGCAGCAGCGCGCCCTGAGCATGGTTCCGCAAGGCCGCGCCGGGCGGCCCGAGGAGGTGGCCGAGACCATCGCCTGGCTGCTGTCGCCCGCCGCCTCTTATATCGATGGCGCCACGCTGACCGTCGATGGCGGTCTGGTGATGCCCTGAAGCAAGAAACCTGATCCAAAAAAGCGAGGAAACCGATGTCCGAGTTAAGCCGCAGAGCCTTTGTCGCCACCGCCGCCGGTGCTGCCGCCGGCGCCATGCTGCTGCCGCGCCGCGCGCGCGCCGCCGAGTTCAGCTACAAATACGCCAACAACGCGCCGATCGATCACCCGATGAATGTCCGCGCGCGCGAGGCGGTGGCGAAGATCAAGGACGAGTCGAAGGGGAGGATCGAGATCGAGATCTTCCCCAACAACCAGCTCGGCGGCGATACCGACATGCTGTCGCAGGTGCGGACCGGCGGCATCGAGTTCTTCACCCTCTCCGGCCTCATCCTCGCGACCCTGGTGCCGGTCGCCTCGATCAACGGCATCGGCTTCGCTTTCAAGAGCTATGACCAGGTCTGGCCGGCGATGGATGGCGAGCTCGGCGCCTATGTGCGCGGCGCGATCGACAAGGCCGGGCTCCACGCCTTCGACAAGATGTGGGACAACGGCTATCGCCAGATCACCAGCAGCACGCATCCCATCAACACGCCCGAGGATCTGAAGGGCTTCAAGATCCGCGTGCCGGTGAGCCCGCTCTGGACCTCGATGTTCGAGGCGTTCAAGGCCTCGCCCGCCAGCATCAACTTCAACGAGGTCTATTCGGCGCTGCAGACCAAGGTGGTCGAGGGCCAGGAGAATCCGCTCTCCATCATCCAGATCGCCAAGCTCTACGAGGTTCAGAAATACTGCTCCACCACCAACCACATGTGGGACGGCTTCTGGATGCTGGCGAACCAGGCGGCGTGGCAGAAGCTGCCCAAGGATCTGCAGGAGATCGTCGCGCGCAACTGGGACGCGGCGGCGCTGCTGCAGCGCGACGACATCCGCAAGCTCAACGAGTCTCTGCAGGGGAAGCTCGAGAGCGAGGGCATGGTCTTCAACAAGCCCGATGCCGAGGCCTTCCGCGCCGTGCTGAAACAAGCCGGCTTCTACACGGAATGGCGCACCAAATACGGCACGGAGGCGTGGAGCCTGCTGGAGAAATACGCCGGCGGACTGGCCTGAGATGGCGGGCGAGCGCGAGGCTCTCGCCACCGTCTCGGGACTGGAGGGCGCCGGCGCGGCGGAGACGGGCGCCGCCCGACCGCAACGCGCGCTCTGGCTCGACCGCGCGCTCGCCCTCATCACCGAAGTGCCGGCGGCGATTCTGGTGGCGGTGGAGATCGTCGTGCTCTTCGCCGGCGTCGTCTCGCGCTATGTCTTCCACGCGCCGCTGACCTGGACCGACGAGCTCGCCTCGATCCTGTTCCTGTGGCTCGCCATGCTCGGCGCGGTCATCGCGCTGAGGCGCGGCGAGCATATGCGCCTCACCGCCGTCGTCACGCGCGTGCCCGAGCGCTGGCGCGCGCTGCTCGAGACCCTTGCCGCGCTGGTGGTCGCGGTCTTCGTCGTGCTGGTGCTGGTGCCGGCGCATGAGTACACGCTCGACGAATGGGCGATCCTAACGCCGGCGCTGCAGCTCCACAACAGCCTGCGCGCCGCCGCCATCGAGGTCGGGGCGGTGCTGATGATGGTGATCGCGCTCGCCCGCCTTATCGAGCGCGCGAGCCTCGGCCAGGCCGCGGCGGCGCTGCTCATCACCGGCGCTGTGGCGCTGGCGCTGCTGCTGTCGCGCCCGACCTTGCTGGCCATGGGCAACTGGAACCTGGTCGTCTTCTTCGTCGTGCTGGTGGCGCTCGCGGTCGCCATCGGCGTGCCGATCGCCTTCGCATTCGGCGTCTCGACCCTCTCATACCTCGCGCTGGTAACGCATGTGCCGCTCATCGTCGTGATGGGGCGCATGGACGAGGGCATGTCGCATATCATCCTGCTCGCCGTGCCGCTCTTCGTCTTCCTCGGCGTGCTCATCGAGATGACCGGGCTGGCGCGCGCCATGGTCGATTTCCTCGCCGCGCTGCTCGGCCATGTGCGCGGCGGCCTCTCCTATGTGCTGCTCGGCGCCATGTATCTCGTCTCCGGCATTTCCGGCTCCAAGGCGGCCGACATGGCGGCGGTGGCGCCGGCGCTCTTCCCCGAGATGAAGCGCCGCGGCGCCGATCCCGGCGAACTGGTGGCGCTGCTCTCCGCCTCGGGCGCGATGTCCGAGACCATCCCGCCGAGCCTGGTGCTGCTCACCATCGGCTCCGTCACCAACATCTCGATCGCCGCGCTCTTCAATGGCGGGCTGGTGCCGGCGCTGGTGCTGGCGCTGGCGCTCTGCGCCCTCGCCTGGTACCGCTCGCGCGGCGAGGATCTCTCCGGCGTCAGGCGCGCGAGCGGGCGCGAGATCGGCAAGAGCTTCCTGGTGGCCCTGCCGGCGCTGGTGCTGCCCTTCATCATCCGCGCCGCGGTGGTCGAGGGCGTCGCCACCGCGACCGAGGTCTCGACCATCGGGATCGCCTACGCGGTGGTGACGGGGCTCCTCCTCTATCGCCAATTCGATTGGCGGCGGCTCTATCCGATGCTGGTCGACACTGCCTCGCTCTCGGGCGCCATCCTGCTGATCATCGGCACCGCCACCGCCATGGCCTGGGCGCTGACGCAATCGGGCTTCTCCGGCCGGCTCGCGGCGGCGATGGCGGCGGTGCCCGGCGGCAAAGGCGGATTTCTCGCCATCTCCATCGTCGCCTTTGCCGTGCTCGGCTCGGTGCTCGAGGGGATTCCGGCGATCGTGCTGTTCGGGCCGCTGCTCTTTCCGGTGTCGCGTGCGCTCCATATCCATGATGTGCATTACGCCATGGTGGTGATCCTCGCCATGGGGATCGGGCTCTTCGCGCCGCCGTTCGGCGTCGGCTTCTACGCCGCCTGCGCCATCGGCCGGGTCTCGCCCGACGCGGCGATGGGCCGGGTCTGGCCCTATCTCGGCGCGCTGCTGCTGGCGCTCATCCTGGTCGCGGCGCTGCCCTGGCTGTCGATCGGATTCCTTTAGGACGCGCCGCTCACATCTTCGTGAGGCCGA
>Ga0335076_10008199_pt1 | contig 10539 bp, 9 predicted proteins | sample Lox_Sample_25_FD_206717 | JGI IMG/M metagenome (GOLD analysis project Ga0335076, IMG submission 206717) | Soil microbial communities from Loxahatchee National Wildlife Refuge, Florida, United States - Lox_Sample_2.5 | ecosystem: Environmental > Terrestrial > Soil > Wetlands | place: USA: Florida...
CAGTGCCGGGATAGCGCGCGCCGTCGCGCGCCTGTACGGACAGCGAGGTGACCGGGTCGGCCTCATCGCCCGCGGGCAGGCGGGCCTGGACGGCGCGGCAGCGGACGTGGCGCGAGCGGGCGGCACCGCGTGCGCCGTCAGCGCCGACGTCGCCGACTTCGACCAGGTAGACAGCGCAGCGAAGCAGATCGAGGATGCTCTCGGTCCGATCGACGTGTGGATCAACGTGGCCTTCACCTCGGTCTTCGCGCCGTTCGCCGAGGTCACGCCGGACGAGTTCCGGCGGGTTACCGAGGTCAGCTACCTGGGCTTCGTGCACGGCACGATGGCCGCGCTGACGCGGATGCGTCCGCGCGACCACGGCACGATCGTGCAGGTCGGATCCGCGCTGAGCGAGCGGAGCATCCCGCTGCAGTCGGCTTACTGCGGCGCGAAGCACGCGATCAACGGTTTCACCTCGTCGCTGCGCTGCGAGCTGCTGCACGAGGGCTCGCGGGTGAAGGTCACCGTCGTGCAGATGCCGGCGGTCAACACTCCGCAGTTCTCCTGGGTGCGCTCCCGGCTGCCGGACAAGCCGCAGCCGGTGCCGCCTATCTACCAGCCCGAGGTAGCCGCGCGGGGCGTGGTCTACGCGGCCGATCACCCCGGCCGGCGCGAGTACTGGGTCGGCGCGAGCACGGCCGCGACGCTGGTCGCCAACAAGATGGCTCCGGCGCTGCTCGACCGGTACCTGGCCAGGACCGGCTACAAGTCGCAGCAGGCCGACCAGCCCGACGAGCCCGGCCGGCCCGACAACCTGCTCCGGCCCGTGGACGACCCGGCGGGCTCCGACCACGGCGCGCACGGCAGCTTCGACGGCAGCGCGCACGCACACAGCGCGCAGCTGTGGATCTCGCACCATCCCGCGGCGACCGCGCTGATCGCCTGCGGCACCGCGGCAGCGGGCGCCGTCGCCGCGCTGGCGGGCCGCCGCAGTTGACCGGCCGTGCCAGCGCAACCCGGGCAGCCGGGCCGGCCCGGCCCGGTCAGCTGGTCGTGCCGCGCTCGCGGTGGGCCTGCGCGGTCCGGGCCTGCTATGGCGGCGCGCTGGTACTCGCGCCTGGCAGGCTCATCGCGGCGCGCACGGGCCGCAGGCCCAGCCGCCGGGTCCGGGCCGTGGCGCGCGTCCTCGGCGCACGGCACCTCGCCCAGGCGCTGATCTGCGGCATGGCGCCGACCCGCTGGCTGATCAGGGCGGGAACGGCGGCCGACATGCTGCACGCCGCCTCGATGCTCGCGCTGGCAGGCGAGGACGCCAGCCTGCAGCCGGCCCTGCTCATCGACGCGGGCATCGCAGGCGGCTTCGCCGCGGCCGGCGGCGCGTTCCTCCGAGTCAGCGATCCTGCGGGTCGCTGAGCCGGCCGGCGCACTCCAGCAGCATCGCGTGCACGAACGCCTGCGGGAGATTGCCGCGCATCTGCCGCTGGCTGACGTCGAACTCCTCGGCATACAGCCCCGGCGGACCAGCCGCGCCGCGCCCGCGCTCGAAGGCACGGTACGCGCCGACGAGGTCGCGCTGCTGCAGCAGCGCGAGCGACAGGATGAAGTTGCAGAGCAGGAACGCGCCCTCGGCGTCACCCAGCGGCCTGCCGTCGTGCCGGAACCGGTACGCGTAGCCGTCGCGCACGAGCTCGGACCGGTACGCCCGCAGCGTCGCAAGGGTTCGCGGGTCATCGGCCGGCACCGCGCCGCGAACGGCGGCGAGCAGCAGCGCGCCGTCGAGTCCGGGGTCGGCCGGGGAACGCTGCCAGCGGCCGGATGCGTGCACGGCGTGCTGTGCGGTGTCGGCCAGGATCGCGTCGGCCAGTCCCGTCCACCGCGTCGCTAGCTGGCCGGGCGCGCACGTGGCCGCGGCGGCCCGCAGCCCCGCCACGCACGTGAGCCTGCTGTGCGTCCAGGGCTCGGGATCGATTTCCCAGATCCCGGCGTCTGGCTCCTGCCAGCGCTGCTCGATGGCGGCCGCCGCGGTCTGCGCGGCGGCCGCGGCGTCCGCGTCCAGCATGTCCCGACGGCCGGCGCTGGCGAACAGCAGCAACGCCTCGCCGAAGGCATCGAGCTGGAACTGCTTGTTGACCCAGTTGCCGGCGAGGTCGAAGCCGCCGGGATACCCGCGCAGCCGGAGCCGGTCCTGGTCGGGCACCGGGCCACCCGTCGCGGTGTAGGCGGGCACGAGGTCCGGGCCATCCTCGTGCAGCCGGGCGCTGACGAACCGCACCGCCTGACCGAGCAGCGGGTGACCGCCGACCGCGGCCACCGCGGAGCCCGCGTAGCACTGGTCCCTGATCCACGCGTACCGGTAGTCGTAATTCCGGCCGGCCTGAGCGCGCTCGGGCAGGCTCGTGGTGGCCGCCGCCACCATCCCGTCGGCGGCGCTGGTCAGCCCGCGCATGACGGCGTAGGCGTGCCGCGCGTCCCGGCTGGCGATCACGCCGTCCAGGGCCGGGACGGCTTCGTCCCAGCCGTTCTCGGTCGCGGCCCACGCCTCATCCGGGCCCGGCGGCGAGCCTGCCAGCGGCTGATCCGAGATCTCCAGCACCAGGTCGGCGTGCCCGCCCGCGGGCACCCGCAGCGTCTGGTCCAGCGCGCTGACACCCGCGCCGATGGCCGCCTTTGCCCGCCGCACGGCCCCGGACCAGCGCAGGTACAGCTCGCCGGCCCGGCCGGTCCACGACCCGTCCGGATGCTGCCGGACCTGGCGCAGCCTGCGCTGGTCATAGCCGGCCCTGGGCTGGAGCTTCACGCGCACCCGAGCGGTTCCGGTGCACGCGACGACCTGGCGCAGCAGCACGAGCCGGTGCGGATCGCCGGGGAACGCCAGCGCCTCCCGGCACTCGATGATGGTGTCGGCGTCGGTAATCCAGCGGCTCCGCCAGATGAGCGAGCCTTCCTCGTAGTACCCGCCCCAGACGAAGCGCTCCGCGGGCCAGATCGCGTACACGCCGCTGCCGCCGATGAGCGCGGAGAAAACCGAGCCGCACTCCCAGCGCGGCGCGCACAGCCAGCCGATCTCGCCCTTGGGCCCTATCAGCGCGCCGCGCTCGCCGTCCGCGAGCAGCGCGTAGTCACGCAGCGCGTGCGGCGGGAACAGCTCCGCGACCGCGAGCCTGGCCGGTGCCGTGCCGTGCGCCGGGGCCGGGGTTGTCGAGCGGGTCATGGCCGGCGCTCCTCATCCTGGCCGTCGACCCGCGCCCGGCGGGCCAGCGGCAGCGCGAACCAGAATCCGGCGAACATGGCGACGGTGATCGCGGCCAGCACGACGGCCGGGAGTCCCGGCTCGACGTAGCTGGTCACCAGCAGGACGGCGGCGGAGACCGCCATCGCGACCGTCGCGAGCCCGCAGATCGCGATGACATTCGCCGCCGCGACGAGGTAGCCGAGCTGATGCCGCCGGAACAGCAGCCGGTGGTAGGCCACGGGCGTCACGAGCAGCACGACCGACACCGACGACAGCATCAGCGTGGTGACGTAGAGCCAGTGCTGCCACGGGTGCAGCGCGGCGAACCGGATCGTGAACGGCAGGCCGAGGAGGAACCCGAAGAGCACCTGCACCCCGAGGGTGGCGACTCGCAGTTCCTGGAGCAGGTCCACCAGGTTCCGGTCAGCCCGCTCGGCAGGCGTCTCGCCTGGCCGGTCTGGGGAAGTCATCGGCGCCCAGCTACCCGTCCGGCGGGATGGGAAACTAGCCGGGGGCCGCCCGCAGCAGCTCGACGACCCTGCGGTAATTGCGCCGCGACTCGCGGTCGCGGTAGCCGGGGTCGCTGTCGTGGTACCCGCGGTGCCTGGTCTGCCGGACCGGCAGCGGCTGCTCCGGTACCACCAGCGTGCCGAGCTGACCCAGGCGAAGCGAGAACTCCAGATCGGCGTTCCGGTAGAACCTGGCCCTGGCGGGCAGCCCGCCCGCCGCGGCCGCGGCCTCGGCCCGCACGGCTAGCAGGTAGCCGAGCAGCGCGGTCACCGGGCCCGGCCCGGCGTCGTGGAAGCCGAGCTTGTCGGGGTCGGGATCGGCGCCGCGCCAGCCGGCCGCCACGACGCCCGCGGCGTGCAGCGCCGCCAGCAGCGGGCCGATGGCGTCGCCGGCCAGGATCGTGGAGGTCTCCATGATGATGTGCACCGGGGCAGGATCTGCGCGCAGCAGGGCGTTGCGGCTCGCGCCCCAGCCGGGGCTGGCCGCCACATGCCACTCCTCGATCCGGCCCGGATGTGCGACCGCGAGCTCATGCAGGGTGTCCCCGGACGCGCCGACGTTCCCTACGTCGAGAGCGCTCACGACCACGCCCGCGGGTGCGTGCGCGAGCAGCGCGGTCACGCATTCGCGCAGGTCCGCGGGCCAGCCCTCGACGAGCAGGGCAATGGTGGCCGGGCGCGCCGGGTCGGGCCCCGCGGCGGGCGGGATGCCGGCCGGATCGGGCAGGATGCGGTAGCCGGGGCCCGCGGCGGCCTGCGCCGGGACGAGCGAGGAGCCGTCCGGTCCGTCGGTGACCATCCAGCCGGCCTGCGCGATCTGGGCGCGCAGTGCGTCCGCGGCGGCGAAATCCCTCGCCTCGCGGGCCCGCGCCCGCCTGGCCGCGAGGTCGCGGATCCGGGCTGGGGGCTCGCTCACCACGCGGCGCCGCAGCGTCCCGGCGGTGCCATCGCCCGGCACCGCGGCTCGTGTGTGCCCAGGGAGCCGGTCAGGGCAGCCGCACGACCGCGCGGGCCCTGGTCAGCACCTTGGCGCCGGCCGACCTCGCGGTCAGCGCTATGGCTACCCTGTTGCCGTCGAGCTTGTCTTCCACCTGGCCGGTGACCTCGATAGTGGCGCCCTGGCCATCGTCGGGCACCACCACCATCGACGAGAACCGCACGCCGAACTCGGTGACGACCGACTGCGGGCCGGCCCAGTCGGTGACGTACCGGCCGGCCTGGGCCATCGTGAACATGCCGTGCGCGATGACGTCGGGCAGGCCAACGGACCTGGCGATGCGCTCGTTCCAGTGGATGACGTTGAAGTCGCCGGACGCGCCGCAGTACTGCACGAGGCTGAGCCGGGTCACCGGGTAGCTGGCGGCGGGCAGTTCCGCGCCCTCGGCGACCTCGCCGTAACTGATCTGCTGCGCCGCCATCACGCGCCCCGCTCTACCAGCGTGCCGCTCGCGGTGCAGACGAGCTCGCCGGCCGCGTCGCGGATCTGGGTGCTGGTGGTGATCATCACGTTGCGGCCGGCGTCCCTGATCTCGGTGATCGTGGGCTGCGCGGTCAGCACGTCGCCTGCCGCGATCGGCCGGGCGTACTCGAACCGCTGCTCGCCGTGCACGACCATCGCGTAGTTCAGGCCGAGGCCGGGGTCGCCGATCGCCGTGGCGGCGCTGGCCATGCTCAGCACGATGGCGAACGTCGGGGGTGCTATCACGTCCGGGTGGCCGGCCGCGCGGGCGGCCGCCTTGTCCCGGTACACCGGGTTCGGGTCGCCGATGGCCGAGGCGAACTCGGCGATCTTGACTCGGGACACCTCGTACGGCTCCGACGCCGGGAACGTCCGGCCCGCGTAATCCCGGTTGACGGCCATGCAGGCTAGCGGGTCTCGCGGTGCGGCTGGTGCTTGCGGCAGAACGGGCAGTACTTGCTCAGCTCGAGCCGGTCCGGGTCGTTCCTGCGGTTCTTCCTGGTGATGTAGTTGCGGTGCTTGCACTCCTGGCAAGCCAGTGTGATCTTGGGCCTGACATCGGTCGCAGCCACGGTGGCGTGCCCTTCTCTCGGTCGAACATCGGCGCCGCCCTGGCGGGTGGTCCGGGTATCTCTAGGTAGTAGCGGAGGCCGGACTTGAACCGGCGACACAGCGATTATGAGCCGCTTGCTCTGCCTGACTGAGCTACTCCGCCGCCCTGACCCGTCAGGCTCGTTCCCGGCTTCCGGCAACCGGACGACTCGGGAACCCCCTGCCCTAGCCGCGGGGCTGACTTAGCTTACCGGGAAAACCCGGCGGCCGCGATTTCGGGCCTGGCGCGACTACGGCCGGTGACCATAATGCTACGGGCCGATCGGGGTGCTGCCGGACGGGCTGGATCGGGCCCGGGAATGGCCTTTTTTCAGGCGATGCCCTTTGGCCGGTCATGGGTTGGTCAAGAAGCGGGTGACCGGAACGTGGCTGCTGAGACTCCAGTATCCTGCCTAGCACGGTCTTGAATCCGGTCGCCGCAAATGGCGCCCGTCCCGGCCATCGGGACCGGGGACGGCCGGGATGCAAAGTCGTTACCGTTTCTTCAGCAGATCCGAAGGATGGCCGTGCGAGCCTGCCGCAGCACCAGGGTAGTAGCCCGCGCCGGGTTCCGGTCCGGGCCCCGATCAGGCATTTCACGCCGCGGGCGGTTCTGCGCCAGGCTCTGCATGACGCGGCCGTCTGCGGGTAGGCAGGAGATCCGGAGCCCAAGGAACGCCCGCGCCACCGCGCGAGGGCCTGTACCGTCAGTAACTGCACCTGGCCGCGCTGGGTACATGAAGATGTTGAATGATGTCGGCGAGTCCAACTTTGCGGCTATTGTGGACCGTCACAACCGTTTGGCCGGATCGGGAGATCATCGCTGATGTCGAGGCGCGAGCACTCAGCAGCCGTTACCTACCACGCGCTGCGAGAGGCACCAGATACCGCGCAGGTCACCGGCACCGCGCTCAGCGCGTTCGCCAGCACCTACCCGGACCTCAAGCTCCAGCCGCTGGTGGTCGTCATCGCCGCGTTCAATGAGGCAGACAACATCGGCGCGGTGCTGGACGAGGTGCCCGAGCAGATCTCGGACGTGCCGGTGTCGCTGCTGGTGATCGACGACGGCAGCACCGACAAGACCACCGAGGTCGCGCAGCGGCACGGCGCCCTGGTCTGCACGCTCGCGGAGAACCGCGGCCACGGCGTCGCGCTCCGGCTCGGCTACCGGATCGCCCGTGACGGCGGCGCCCGCTACATCGCCACGCTGGACGGCGACGGCCAGTGGGATCCTGCCGACCTGCCCGAGATGGTGAAGATCCTGGAAGGCGAGCAGGCGGACTTCGTGCTCGGCTCGCGGGAGCTCGGCCAGACCGAGAACACCGACGCGTTCCGCAACCTGGGCGTCAAGCTCTTCGCCAGGGTCATCAGCGGCCTGACCCGCACCCGCCTCACCGACACCTCGAGCGGGCTGCGGCTGATGCGCGCCGAGCTGACCGGCACCGTGACGCAGACCCAGCCGCAGTACCAGACCTCCGAGCTGCTGATCGGCGCGCTGCTGCAGGGTTACCGGGTCGCCGAGGTGCCGACGGTCATGCGGCAGCGGCTCTCCGGCGAGAGCAAGAAGGGCCGCAACCTGGCCTACGGGCTGCGCTACGCGCGCGTCATCACCCAGACCTACCTGCGGGAGCGGCGCGCCGCCGGGCAGGCACAGGCACCAGTGCTGCAGCAGCACCCCGGCACCGACACCGCCCGCTGACCCCAGCGCAGCCTCGGCACACGTAGCCCTGGCGCAGCCTCGGCGCACGCCCCAGCGGACAGCAATCGCGCCAGGACCCGTTTACCGGGTCCCGGCGCGATCTGCGTGCGCCCGTCCGCCTAGAACCTGCGCAGCAGCAATATGACGAGCACGATGATCAGGATGATCACGATCGTCCCGATGCCGATATACATCAGCTGTGTCCTTCCGGGGGGTAGCTTCCGGTCGCATCCGGCTACCCGTGCGAGCGGGCCTCAAACGGCGCCCGCAACCAGGTCCACGTGATCATGAGATGCGACCTCAGCCGTCCGGCGCGAGCCAGGCCGCCGAGACGATCCCGGCGAGGGAGTTATCCACAGCTAGCGGCGTAGTCACCGGCGCAGCGGCTCAACGCGGAGAGTTTGGTGGCTGACAGCGACCAAACTCTCCGCGTTGACTGGGCGCAGCGGGAGTTGCCACCCGCCGCGCGGGCGGGCTGGGCGCCAGGCGTAGGCCGGCACGCCGGCGCGGCGGCGCCGCGCGGACGGCGCAGGCGGCGCAGGCGGCGCAGGCGGCGCAGGCGGCGCAGGCGGCGCGGGCCGCCGCGGGTGGCGGCTCGGGCCGGCCCGCGCCGCGGGGACGGCGGCTCGGGCCGGCCCGGCTAGCACTCGATGACGTTCACGGCCAGCCCGCCGCGCGCGGTCTCCTTGTACTTGATCTTCATGTCGGCGCCGGTCTCCCGCATGGTCTTGATCGCCTTGTCCAGCGACACGGCGTGGGTGCCGTCGCCGCGCACCGCCATCCGGGCGGCGGTGATCGCCTTGACGGCGCCGATCGCGTTCCGCTCGATGCACGGGATCTGCACCAGCCCGCCAACCGGGTCGCAGGTCAGCCCCAGGTTGTGCTCGACGCCGATCTCCGCCGCGTTCTCCGCCTGCTCGGGCGTGCCGCCGAGCACCTCTGCCAGCCCGGCGGCCGCCATCGAGCACGCCGAGCCGACCTCGCCCTGGCAGCCGACCTCGGCGCCGGAGATCGACGCGTTCTCCTTGAACAGCACGCCGATGGCGCCGGCCGTGAGCAGGAACCTGATCACGCCGGCGTCGTCGGCGCCCGGCACGAACCTGGTGTAGTAGTGCAGTACCGCCGGGATTATGCCGGCCGCCCCGTTCGTCGGCGCGGTCACGACCCGGCCGCCGGCCGCGTTCTCCTCGTTCACCGCCAGCGCGTAGAGGGTGACCCACTCCATCGCGTACAGCGGGTCGGCGGTGTCGGACGTCCGCTCCAGCGTCTCACGCAGCGCCCGCGCCCGCCGCCGCACCTTGAGCCCGCCGGGCAGTACGCCCTCGGCGGCGCAGCCCCGCTGCACGCACTCCCGCATCACCGCCCAGATCCGCAGCAGCCGCGCCTCGACCGAGGCCTTGTCCGTGCGCGCCAGCTCGTTAGCCAGCATGATCCCGCTGACCGGCAGGCCCGTCCGGGCCGTGTGCGCGAGCAGTTCCGCGCCGCTGCCGAAGGGGTAGGGCACCGGCGTCGGGTCGGCCACCAGCGCCGGGCGGCCGGCCTCGTCCTCCCCGAGCACGAAGCCGCCGCCCACCGAGTAATAGGTCCGTGCGCTGAGCTCCGCGCCCGCCGCGTCGACCGCGGCGAACTGCATCCCGTTGGAGTGGAACTCCAGCCGCTTGCGCCGGTGCAGGACGATGTCCTCGCCGACGTCGAAGCTGACCGGATGGTGGCCGAGCAGCGGCAGCGTGCCGGCGGCGCGCACGTCGTCCGCCAGCAGCTCGGCCCGAGCCGGGTCGACGCTCTCCGGCTCCTCCCCCGCCAGGCCCAGCAGTACCGCATTGACGCTGCCATGGCCATGGCCGGTGGCACCGAGGGACCCGAATAGCTCCGCCCGGACCCCGCCGACCCGCGGCAGCAGCCCGTCGGCCGCCAGCGACCGCGCGAACATGCCGGCGGCGCGCATCGGCCCGACGGTATGCGAGCTGGACGGCCCGATGCCGATCTTGAAGAGATCGAAGACGCTGACGGTCATTGCGCCCTCCTTGCCGCATCCGTCCGGTTAAGCCCGGCCGCCGACCCTAGCCGGCGCGGGCTTCTGTCCTGATCCGGCTGCCCGCCGGATCGTAGGGCGGCCGCAGGTGCACCACCGCGTCCGCCAGCTGCCCGCCGATGTTCACCTGATAGGTGCCGGCCCTGGCGAAATCGGCGGTCGCCAGGCCGCCAGCCGGATCACGCAGGTAGGCCAGGCCGACCGGGGCACCGAGCGTGGCCCCGAACGCCCCCGAGGTCAGCTGTCCGGCCGGCTCGCCGTCGCGCAGCAGCAGCTCGCCGCCCCACAGCATGGCCGCCGGGTCGGTCAGGACCACCGACACCAGTCGCCGCCGCGGCCCGTCCGCCCGTGCCTTCTCCACCGCCTCGCGGCCGAGGAAGCCGGCGCCGCCGGCCAGCTTGCACGCGAACAGCAGCCCCGCCTCGACCGGGTTGAAGTCCGGCGTCAGCTCCCGCCCGAACGCGCGGTACGCCTTCTCCAGCCGCAGCGACTCGATCGCGTAATAGCCCGCATTGACCACGCCGAGGTCCTCGCCCGCGCGCATCAGGTCCTCGTAAACGCCGACCGCGAACTCCGCGGGCACGTACAGTTCCCAGCCCAGCTCACCGACGTAGGTGATCCTGGTGGCCCGCACCGTCGCATAGCCGAGGTCGATGACCGAACTGGTGCCGAACGGGAACGTCGGGTCGTCCAGGCGGGCGGTCGTGAGCCTGCCGAGCAGCTGCCTGGAAGCGGGCCCCATCACGCCGTAGACCGCGTAGCCCGACGTCACGTCCGTCACGTGCGCGCGGCTGCCCGCAGGCATCCGCCTGCGGATGTGATCGGCGTCGCGCTCGGTGGTGGCGGCGCTGGCCACCAGCAGGTACTCGGTGGCCGACAGCCGCGTCACGGTGATGTCGGACTCGTATGTGCCGCGGTCGTTGAGCATGCCGGTGTAGACGGTGCGGCCCGGCGGCACCGCCACGTCGTTGGTGCACAGCCACTGCAGCGCGGATTCCGCGTCCTCGCCGCCGACCAGGTACTTGGAGAACGACG
>Ga0335076_10008200_pt1 | contig 10539 bp, 8 predicted proteins | sample Lox_Sample_25_FD_206717 | JGI IMG/M metagenome (GOLD analysis project Ga0335076, IMG submission 206717) | Soil microbial communities from Loxahatchee National Wildlife Refuge, Florida, United States - Lox_Sample_2.5 | ecosystem: Environmental > Terrestrial > Soil > Wetlands | place: USA: Florida...
GTTCCTGCGTGACGGGGGCCCGCGTCCTCGTGGTCGACGACGAGCCGCAGATCCTGCGAGCGCTGCGAACGAGCCTGCGCGGCGCCGGCTACGAGGTGGACACGGCCGAGACGGCCGAGGCTGCGCTCACGGCGGCGGCGCTGCGGCCGCCCGAAGCGGTTGTGCTCGACCTCGTCCTGCCCGACGGCAGCGGGACGGACGTCGCCCGCGAGCTCCGCAGCTGGAGCAGTGCTCCCATCATCGTCCTCTCGGCAGTCGGGGAGGAGCGGGAGAAGGTCGCCGCGCTCGACGCGGGCGCGGACGACTACGTGACCAAGCCGGTCGGGATCGACGAGCTCCTCGCCCGCCTCCGCGCAGTCCTCCGCCGGACCGCTCCAAGCGGCGAGCCGGTGATCGAGATGGGTGAGCTCGTCGTCGATCTGCCGAAGCGGGAGGTGCGGATGGCGGGGAAGCCGGTGCACCTGACGCCGCATCAGTACGACCTCCTGCGCGTCCTTGCCCTGAACGCGGGCAAGCTGCTGACCCACCGCCAGCTTCTGCAGGAGGTCTGGGGGCCGGGGTACGCCGACGCTGCGAATCTGCTCCAGGTCAACGTCTCCCAGCTGCGCCGCAAGCTCGAGCCGGACCGGGCGCATCCGCGGTATCTCCTGACGGAGACGGGCGCCGGCTACCGACTCGTCGAGCCCTCCTAGCGCCTTCAGGAAATCGTCAGGCGCCGGCCCCGAACCCTAAGGCTGTCTTAAGCGGCCGGGACATAGCGTCGAGGGCATGGTCAGTGGGGATGCGCTCGACGGCGGGCGTCGCTCTTTCGTATTCGCGCTTGCACGGCTCCGGCTTGGTCGCCGCAACCGGGCGCTGAACCGTCTCGCCGACTGCCTGGCCGAGCTGTCGCATCCCATCCACGGCACGTTCGAGGCGGCGTGATGGACGACGTCTACGCGTTCCTGATCATCGCCGGCTGCTTCGCTGTTGTCTTCGCTCTGCGCTGGACACTGGAGCGCGTCTGATGTCGGCTGCTGACGCCTTCGGGCTCGCAATCTCGATCGCCGTCCTGCTCTACCTCGTCTATGCCTTGTTCCGCGGGGAGAAGCTCTGATGGGCCAGGGAATCGGACAGATCCTCGTCTACGCGGCCATCCTGCTCGCGCTCAGCTACCCGCTCGGGATCTGGATGGCGCGCGTCTACACGCGCGAGCGCGGTGACGTCGTCGAGCGCGGCTTCCTCCGCCTGCTTGGGCGCGACGCGCAAAGCGACCAGGATTGGAAGCAGTACGGCCTCTCGGTGGTCATCTTCACCATCCTCTTCAGCGTGTTCCTGTACGGCCTGCTGCGTCTGCAGGGGCACCTCTTCCTCAACCCCGACCATCTGCCGGCCGTGCCGTGGACCGTAGCGCTGAACACGACGGCCAGCTTCGTCACGAACACGAACTGGCAGTACTACGCCGGCGAGGCGACGATGTCGTACCTCAGCCAAATGGCCGGGCTGGCGGTGCAGCAGTTCGTCTCGGCCGGTGTGGGCCTCGCCGTGGTTGCCGCAGTCATCCGCGGCATTGCGCGGCGCGGCGGCGGCGTCGGACTCGGCAACTTCTGGCGCGACCTCTACCGGTCGATCGTCTACATCCTGCTGCCGCTCTCGCTCGTCCTCGCGGTGATCCTGATCTCGCAGGGCGTGCCGCAGACCTTTCACGGTCACGCGACCGCGACGACGCTGCAGGGCGCCCACCAGGCGATCGCCCGCGGCCCCGTCGGCTCGATGATCGCGATCAAGCAGCTCGGGACGAACGGCGGCGGCTTCTACGACTCGAACTCGGCCGTCCCGTTCGAGAACCCCACGCCGGTCTCGAACTTCTTCGAGATGCTCGCGATCCTCCTGATCCCGTTCGCGCAGATCGTGATGTTCGGGCGCTTGGTCCTGGCGCGGCGGCATGCGTGGGTGCTCTATGCCGTCTGCTTCGCGATCTTCTCGCTCGGCGTCTCGGTCGCGTACCCGGCCGAGCAGCACGGCTCGGCGGTGCTGCGCCAATCCGGCGTGAACATCACGCACAGCGCGAGCCAGGTCGGCGGGAACATGACCGACAAGGAAGTCCGCTTCGGCATAGCCAACACCTCGCTCTGGGCGACTGCGACGACCGACGTCTCGAACGGCTCGGTCGCGGGCGGACACGACGCGTTCACGCCCGCCGGCGGAGCTGTGCCTTTGATCAACATGTTCCTCGGCGAGGTCGAGCCGGGAGGTGTCGGCTCCGGGCTCTACGGCCTGTTCTTCTACGTCCTGATCGCGGTCTTCGTCGCCGGACTGATGGTCGGACGGACGCCCGAATGGCTCGGGAAGAAGATCGAGGCCCGAGAGATGAAGCTCGCGGCCGTCGGAGCGCTCGCGGTCCCGACCATGGTGCTCATCATGACCGCCGCGGCGATCGTGACCCCGGCGGGGCTTGCGTCGATCTTCAATCCGGGTGCGCACGGCTTCACGGAGACGCTGTACGCGTACACCTCCCAGTCGAACAACAACGGCAGCGCCTTTGCCGGCTACGCCGCGACGACGTTCTCGACGACCCTCGGCACCGTCGCGCTCTACTTCGGTCGCTTCTTCCCGCTGCTCGCGGGACTCGCGATCGGCGGCTCGCTCGCCGCGAAGAAGGTCGTGCCCGCCTCGGCCGGGACCTTCCGGACCGACGGCGCGACCTTCGGAATCCTGCTGCTCGGCGTGATCGCACTCACCGCGGGGCTGATGATCCTTCCCGCTCTGACGCTGGGCCCGATCGTCGAGGGGCTGATGCACTGATGCTCCGCGCGCTCCTCGCCTCGATCGTCGGAATCGTCGTATTCACCGTTGTGCTCGGCTTCGGCTACCCGGCGCTCATGACCGGCGTTGCGCAGCTCACCATGTCCCACCAGGCGGACGGGAGCCTGATCGAGCGCAACGGGACGATCGTCGGCTCCTCGCTTGCGGCGCAGGGCTTCACCTCGCCGAAGTACTTCCGAGAGCGGCCGACGGCCACCTCACCTCCGTACAACCCGAGCTTCACGACGTTCTCCAACCTCGGCCCGACTAATCCCGCGCTCGCGAAGCTCGTCAAGCAGAACGCGGATGCGATCCTGAAGCTCGAGGGCCCTTACAACCCCGGGCTGACGATCCACCAGATCCCTGTCGACGCCGTCGTGCCGTCGGGCTCCGGGATCGACCCGGAGATCTCGATCGCTTACGCGAACCTCCAGGCACGCCGGATCGCTGCCGTGCGGCACCTGCCGCTCGCAACCGTCCAGGACCTGATCAAGCAGCACACGGTCGGACGCCAGCTCGGCTTCTTCGGGGAGCCCGGCGTGAACGTGCTGAACCTCAACCTCGCACTCGACAAGGAGCACAGCAGCTGATGGCCCGCCGTTCGGAGAGCATGTTCTCACGCGACCTCGTCCTCGCGGCGATCCGCGACTCGTTCCCGAAGCTCGACCCGCGCCTGCAGCTGCACAACCCGGTCATGTTCATCGTCGAGCTCGGCAGCGTGATCACGACCGTCATCTTCTTCAAGGACCTCGCCCAGGGCCACGACAGCCAGCTCTGGTTCGTCGGTGTGATCGCGATCTGGCTCTGGCTGACCGTGCTGTTCGCGAACTTCGCGGAGGCAATCGCGGAAGGCCGCGGCAAGGCCCAGGCGAACGCCCTGCGGGCGACGCGGACGACGACGACCGCTCTCCGGCGCTCCCACGACGGTCATCTCGAGGAGGTAGCGGCGCCCGATCTGCAGAAGGGCGACGTCGTCGTGGTCGAGGCCGGGATGGTCATCCCGGCGGACGGCGACATCGTCGAAGGCGCCGGTTCGGTCGACGAGTCTGCGATCACCGGCGAGTCTGCGCCGGTCATTCGGGAGGCCGGCGGCGACCGGTCCGCCGTCACCGGCGGCACGAAGCTCCTCTCCGACAGGCTCGTGATCGAGGTCACGCAGGAGCCTGGGCAGTCGTTCCTCGACCGGATGATCGCGCTCGTCGAGGGCGCGGAGCGGCGCAAGACGCCGAACGAGATCGCCCTCAACATCCTCCTCGCGGGCTTGACGATCACGTTCGTCGCCGCGGTGGTGACGCTGCGTCCGTATGGGATCTATGCCGGGACTCAGCTCTCGGAGACGGTTCTCATCGCCCTCCTCGTCGCGCTCATCCCCACCACGATCGGCGCTCTTCTGTCTGCGATTGGGATCGCGGGGATGGACAGGCTCGTGCAGCGGAACGTGCTTGCGATGTCGGGCCGTGCCGTCGAGGCGTCGGGCGACGTCGACGTCCTGCTGCTCGACAAGACCGGGACGATCACGCTGGGCAACCGGCAGGCGACGGAGTTCATTCCGGCGCCCGGCGTCGAGGAGCAGGAGCTTGCCGAGGTCGCGCAGCTCGCCTCGCTCGCCGACGAGACGCCGGAAGGCCGCTCGATCGTTGTGCTGGCGAAGGAGCGCTTCAACCTGCGCGAGCGGGTTCTCGGCGAGCACGAGTTCGTCCCCTTCAGCGCCACGACCCGCATGAGCGGCGTCAACCTGAACGGCACGATGATCCGCAAGGGCGCAGCGGATGCCGTCAAGGCCTTCATCGCCGAAAACGGCGGCCGCACCCCACCTGAGGTCGACGACGCCGTGCAGCACGTGTCGGAACAGGGCGGCACGCCGCTGGTCGTCGCCCGTGACAACTTTGCGCTTGGTGTCGTCCACCTCAAGGACATCGTCAAGGGCGGGATGAACGAGCGCTTCGACGAGCTGCGCCGCATGGGCATCCGCACCGTGATGATCACCGGGGACAACCGTGTCACGGCATCGGTGATCGCAGACGAAGCGGGTGTCGACGACTTCCTCGCCGAGGCGACGCCCGAGGCGAAGCTCGCGCTGATCAGAGACGAGCAGGGCCAGGGACGGATGGTCGCGATGACCGGGGATGGAACGAACGACGCGCCGGCTCTTGCCCAGGCCGACGTCGGGGTGGCGATGAACACCGGTACGAGCGCGGCCAAGGAGGCCGGCAACATGGTCGACCTCGACTCGAACCCGACGAAGCTGATCGAGATCGTCGAAGTCGGCAAGCAGCTCCTGATCACGCGCGGCTCCCTGACGACGTTCTCGATCGCCAACGACGTCGCGAAGTACTTCGCGATTCTGCCGGCGATGTTCGCCACCACCTACGCCACGAAGCCCGGCCAGACGGGTCCTTTGGGCGCGCTCAACATCATGCACCTCGGCGATCCGCAGAGCGCGATCGTCTCGGCCATCATCTTCAACGCCCTCGTCATCCCGGCGCTCGTGCCGCTGGCGCTGCGGGGAGTCAAGTACCGCGCGATCGGCGCGACCGCGCTCCTGCGTCGCAACCTTCTGATCTACGGTCTCGGCGGAGTGATCCTTCCGTTCATCGGGATCAAGCTGATCGACCTGCTCGTGCACAACGTGTTCGGGGCGTGAGCATCTGGCTCCCCGCGGCCACTATCGGATCCTTCTCGGAATGGCGGCTGGGGTTGGCAAGACCTACCGCATGCTCCTCGAGGGGCGCCAGGCACAGGACGCCGGGAAAGACGTCGTGATCGGCTACCTGGAGCCGCACGACCGTCCTGAGACGACGGCGCTCGCAGAAGGGCTCGAGTTCGTGGACCGTCTGCGCGCGCAGCACGGGACGCTCGAGCTCGAAGAGATGGACGTCGACGGCGTGATCCGACGCGCGCCCGAGCTCGCGCTGATCGACGAGCTCGCACACACGAACGCCGCTGGGATGCGGAACGAGAAGCGCTGGCAGGACATCGACGAGGTTCTCGACGCCGGCATCGACGTCATCTCGACCGTGAACGTCCAGCACCTCGAGAGCCAGAACGACGCGATCTTCGAGCTCACCGAGATCCGCGTGCGTGAGACCTTCCCTGACCGGATCCTCGACGAGGCCGACGAGGTCGTGCTCGTCGACCTGTCTCCCGAGGAGCTCCAGGAACGCCTGCGGGCCGGGAAGGTCTACCCGAAGGAACGAGCCCAGGTTGCGCTCGAGAACTTCTTCCGGTCGGACAAGCTCGCCGTGCTGCGTGAGCTCGCGCTCCGTGAGGTCGCCGAGGATGTCGAGGCCCGCCGCGTCGCGCAAACGCTCGAGCCGCTCAGCAAGCAGGCCGTCGCCGAACGCGTGCTCGCCCTGATCGAGCCGCAGCCGAAGTCGCAGCGGATCATGCGCCGCGCGTGGCGCTCGGCCCAGAGGCTCGGCACGGAGATGGACGCGGTCTGGGTGAAACCCCCGGCCAGACCGCCGACCGAGGAGGAGCTGACGCAACTCGCGGCCCTGCGCCGCCTCGCCGGGATCCTCGGCGCGCACTTCCTCGAGGAGGAGGGCGACGACCTCGTGGCGACCGTCCGTCGCGTGGCGGCGCAGCGCGGCTCGACGTACATCTTCGTCGGCACGCCCGACGAGTCGCGCCGCCGCGAGATCTTCGGCGGATCCCTGCTCTCACGCATGGTGCGCGAGCTGCCCGGCCTTGACATCCGTGTCGTCGCGAACCGGGCCGACCGGGACAGGCTGACGGAGTGATCGCCGCCGTCATCTCCCTCGCCGCCCTCGCTGCAGTTCTCGGGGTGACGCTCGTCGTCCGTAGCGGCTACCGGCTTCGGAAGCCCTATGCCGGCGACCGCCGGATCCTCGTTCCCTTCACCGGCGGAACGCTCGATCCGACCGTGCTCGAAGCCGCGATCCGACTCGCCCAGGCCGAGAACGCGACGCTCGTTCCGGCGTACCTCCTGCTCGTGCCGCTCAGGTATGCGGAGGACTCGCCGCTGCGAGACGAGGTGGCCGTGGCGCTACCGCTGCTCGAGGCGGTCGAGCACGCCGCTCACCGGGCGGGAGTGCTTGTCGACGCGCGAATCGAGAAGGGACGGAGCCCGACGCACGCCCTCCGGCGCCTGTGGGACGAGGAGCGCTTCGATCGGATCGTCGCGCCCGCTCCGACCGAGCACCGAAACGGCTTCAGTGCAAAGGATGTGAGCTGGATCCTCGAGCATGCACCCAGCGAGACGCTCGTGCTGAGGCCGGCACCCTCGCTCGCGGCGTAGCTCTCACCGCTCCAGGGCTGCGTACCCGGCGCGGTCAGAACTCGATGCGGGAGCCCATGATCACGGTGCGGTCGCGCGGGAGTCGAAAGTGGTCGGCGGCGTCGGCGGTCAGGTGTGCCGTGGCGAGGAAGAGGTTCTTGCGCCAGCGGCTCATGCCGGGGGTGTCGCCGCGCCGCAGCTCGATGGTCGAGAGGAAGTAGGAGACCTCCTTCTCGTCGAGTGGGCTCTCGATTCCGGCTTGGTTGATGTCGCAGACCAGCAGCCGCGAGCTCCTGTCCCATCGGCTGCTTAACCTGTGCGCGTGGCCGAGCCTGCGCTGAGGGAGCCCGCGAAGAGCCCCCCCGAGCCGGGGCGGGGAGTTCGCCGCTACCTCCTCGGCCGCCCGATGCGCTCCCACCAGCTGGAGGACGAGCTACTCCCGATCCCGCTGGCGCTACCGATCTTCGCCGCGGACGCGATTTCGTCCGTGGCGTATGCGACCGAGGCGGCAATGGTCGTCCTGCTCGGTGCGGGACTTGCAGCGCTCCATGTCGCTCTGCCGATCTCGATCGCCGTCGCCGCACTGATGGCGATCGTCATTACGTCATATCGCCAGACCGTCCGGGCGTACGAGCAGTCCGGAGGGGCGTACATCGTCGCCCGCGAGAATCTCGGCACACTCCCGAGCCTCGTCGCCGCTGCCGCCTTGCTTGTCGACTACGTCCTCACCGTCGCGGTCTCGGTCTCGTCGGGCGTCCTCGCCATCACGTCCGCAGTCTCTTCGCTCGACCACTTCAACACGGAGCTCTCGCTTGCGGCGGTGGGGCTCATCATGCTCGTCAACCTCCGGGGCGTCCGGGAGTCGGGCCTCGCATTCGCGCTCCCGACGTACATCTTCATCGTCTCGATGCTCGTGATGATCTGCGTCGGCGTGACGAGATGTGCGGTCGGCACCTGCACGATGGCCCATACGCCGAACCCACTGCCGCCCGGCACCGGGGCACTCACGATCTTCCTCGTGCTCAAGGCGTTCGCGTCCGGCGCCAGCGCGCTCACCGGCGTCGAGGCGATCGCGAACGGCGTCAATGCGTTCAAACGGCCCCAGGCGAAGAACGCCGCCCGGACACTCGGCATCCTCGGAGTCGTCGCGATCACGATGTTTCTGGGCGTTTCCTACTTGGCCGTGCACCTGCACGCGCGCCCGAGCAGCACCGACTCCGTGGTCTCGCAGGTTGCCCGCTCCGTGTTCCCCATCGGGAGTGCAGGCGCCTGGATGTACTGGGTCGTCCAGGTCTTCACGTTCGCGGTGCTGATCCTCGCGGCGAACACGTCGTTCCAGGGCTTCCCGCGGCTCTCGGCGCTCCTGGCGAAGGATCGGTTCATCGCCCGCCAGTTCACGAATCTCGGTGACCGCCTCGTTTACTCGAACGGGGTCGTGGTCCTGGCCGGTGCGGCGGCATTCCTCATCTGGATCTACCACGCGAACGTCAACAACCTGATCCACCTTTACGTCGTCGGCGTGTTCACCGCGTTCACGCTGTCCCAGGCCGGGATGGTCAAGTACTGGCTGCGCACCCACGGCGACGGATGGCGCTGGCGCTCCGCGATCAACGGCGTCGGAGCCGTGGCGACCGGCGTTGTGGCGATTGTCGTGATCCTGACGAAGTTCGCCGAGGGAGCCTGGATCGTGACCATCGCAGTGCCGACCATGGTGCTCGCCTTCTACGGGGTCAGGCGCCACTACGACGGGATCCAGCGCAGGCTTGCCGCCGGGGCAGCCGCGGTCGCCGCGGCACCGGCGGCTCGGAACAGGACGATCGTCGTCGTCGAGACGCTCGACCAGGCAACTGAGGCTGCAACGTGGCTCGCCGAGAAGATCTCGCCCGAGGGTTTCCGGGCGATGCACGTGCCGGTTCGCGGCTCCGATCCCGGGATTCGCCCCCGCTGGTTCAAGCTGCACGACGGACGGCCGCAGCTCGAGGTCTACGGCGAGTCCGGCGGCCTGACCTCAGCTGTCCTCGACCAGGTCTGGCGACAGCCGCGCGGCGAGTCGGACTTCGTGACCGTGATCCTTCCAGAGCTGTTCGATCGCCCAAGCCTCGGCCAGCAGATCCACCACCGACACGAACTGGCGCTGAAGGTGCGCCTCCTCGCAGAGCCCAGCGTCGTCGTGGCCGACGTGCCTGTACTGCGTGGGCCGGAGCGGACGTTCCCGACACGCCTCGTCGTCCGGGTCCTCGTTTCCAACGTCACTGCTGCGACGATGCGGGCTGTGAACTACGGGAGCACTCTGGACGTGGCGGACACGGAGGCGGTGCACTTCGCGTTCAGCCCCGAGGACGCTCGCGCAATCCGCTTGGAGTGGGCACAGCACGCGACGCGCATCCCGCTCCACGTCGAGGAGGCGCCGTACCGGGACATCGGGGCGCCACTCCTCCACTACCTACGCGGCATCACCGAAGACCCCGACGTGGCCGTCATGGTGCTCATGCCCGAACTGATCATGCGCGGCTGGCGTCGCGCGCTCCACAACCAGCGTGCGCTCTACATCAAACGGTTGCTCCTCTTCGAGAGGCATGTCGTCCTCGCCTCCGTCCCGTACCAGCTACTTCGGTGAAGATCAAGCTGCCCGATCCGAGAGTGCTGCCGCATCGGGCGCGCCGCGTTGCACGGTGGACCGGATCGATCGCGTACCGCAGCATCGTCGTGCCGTTGCTCGAGCTCGACGAGACGGAGCACGCGCTCGCGCTCGCCTGCCGCCTGGCCGCGGATCGCGGCGCCCGCGTAGTTGTTGTCGCGCCGCTGGTCATCGAGCGTGAGCTTCCGCTCGACGCGCATTTCGAAGACGCACGCGGCGAGTTGGAGCAGCGCCTCGAAGCGGCCGTCGAAGCCGTCGGCTCCCGCGAGGTGACGATGCGTCACGAGATCGTCCGCACGCGACCCGGCCAGATAGGCGACGACATTGCGCGTGTTGCGGCTGAGCACCGGGCGGAGCTGCTCGTGGTCGGTGCGCCGGTCGAGTCGCGGCGCGGCTTCCGGCGCGCCTTCTCACGCGAGATTCTTCTCCTGCTGCGTGCAGCTCCGTGCCGCGTCCTGATTGCGACCGGGCCGGTCGCGGGCAAGGGCTCGCCGGCACGGCCGGAGTTCTCGAAGATTCTCGTGCCGATGAAGCTCGGCGAGATCGGCGAGGAGATGGTCGCAACGGCCGTGAAGCTCGCCAGGAGTCGCGGCGCTGCCCTCGAGGCGGTGCACGTGGTCCGGGTGCCGCTCGACAAGCCGCTGGATGCCGAGCTGCGCGACTACGACGAGCAGGCCGCGGCGTCACTCGCGAAGGCGGCTGCGCTGGGTGCGGCTCACGATGTCGAGGTCGAGGGTCGATCCGTCCGCGCCCGCTCGATCGGCGAGGCGATCGTGCGGGCGGCGGAGGAGACCGCTGCCGACCTGATCGTGCTTGGTTCCTCGCCCCGCTGGCGACGCCAGGCACGCTTCTTCTCGCCGACGGTGGACTACGTCCT
>Ga0335076_10008203_pt1 | contig 10539 bp, 3 predicted proteins | sample Lox_Sample_25_FD_206717 | JGI IMG/M metagenome (GOLD analysis project Ga0335076, IMG submission 206717) | Soil microbial communities from Loxahatchee National Wildlife Refuge, Florida, United States - Lox_Sample_2.5 | ecosystem: Environmental > Terrestrial > Soil > Wetlands | place: USA: Florida...
CGAAGCCGATGCCGTTGTCGACGACTCTTAGCTCGCATTCGTCTTTTCCAAAACACGCGGCAATCTGAACATGGCTTGGATGGCCATGCCGCACGGCGTTGTAGATCGCCTCGCGCAACACCATGAGTACTTCGTGAATCGTGTCTCGCTGAAACTCAAATGGTTGGCCGGTGATCACGTACTCAACTGGTATTCCTAATTCACGCTGCACCTGGTCGGATATCGATGCGAGAAACGGCCCCAGGCTCCTCACTGCGGCTGGTTTCTGGCGCAGGTTCCATACGGCTTCCCGCGCCTCGTCGATGGTCGTGCGGAGCTGGGTCCGGGCGCAGGTCATCAAGTCTTCTCTGGCATCGGCTTCCTTGGGCCCCAGACTGAGGTACGCTTCGAGCAATGCCGAAACACTGACGCATCCCTGAATCAGCGTGTCATGCATCTCTCGCGCCAGCCGCGTGCGCTCGTTCAATACTGCCTGGAACCTTGCCCGAAGTTGACTAAGGTGAAATTTGTGAATGCTCCAGGTCGCGGCGGCCAGAGAAAAGATGCACAGACTAAGAAACCAAACCGTCTGGTAAAAATGCGGCTCTTGCAGAATTTGCAATGAGGTCTCGGAAACTTCTTGGGGATTATTCATCTCAAATGCGGCAACGCGGAATTTATAACGGCCGGCTGGCAAATTCGTGTAGTGCGCGACCCGTTCGGCTGTGGCTTCACTCCAATCGCGGTCAAAGCCATCGAGCTTATACCGGAAACGGACTCGTTCCTGCGAGCGCAGCTGGACTACGCCGTAATGCACTTCCAGCTTAACTGTGTCCGGACGCAATAAGACGCTGGGCGATGGCACGATCTGCAGTCCATCCGCGATCACCTGATCGACCACCGCCGGTGCAAGCTCAGCCGGCCTTGGCTGATCAATGCGGATACGCATCGGCCCGCGGCTGCTGGGAAACCAAACCTCGCCGTTGGTCGTGAGCAGGCCGGCGGGTTTTTCTCCGCCACACATTTGGATTGCTTCCAGTCCCTCTGAAACTCCATAGAGTGTAAGTGTCACGCGGCGGCCCGGATCGTCGGCAGCCATATCCAATTCGTGCCGGTTGACCTCGGAAACCCCAGTTGGACCGCTGATCCACAGCATTCCCTTCGAGTCTTCGACCATTTCATAAATGCTGTTGCTGGCGAGCCCGCTTGCGGTCGTGAAATGATTCAGCTTGTTGGAACGCCAGCGATACAGGCCGCCGGTGCGCGTCCCAAACCACAAACCGCCCTGAGGGTCCTGATGTATGGCCCAGACTTTCTCTTGTTTCAATGCTGCAACAACTGGATGATCGAGGAATTGGCCGTTCCGGAGCAGGCTCACACCGCGGTCGGTTCCGATCCAGATATTTCCTACGTTGTCTTCTAATAAGGATCTAATACTGAAATAACAAAGTCCGTCGCGCACCTGGAAGTTCCTAAATCCAGTACCGTTCCATCGGCTAACCCCTTCATCGGTTCCAATCCAGATGCTGCCATCGCGGGCCTGAAGAAATGCTCGAACGAAATTGTTCACCAAACCCGACTTTGTCGTGTAGTGAGCAAGGCCCTTTGATGTCTTGCGATATACACCTTTTCCTTCGGTTCCGATCCACAGCGCTCCTTCACGGTCACGAAACAGATTCCGAATTCGAACTCCGTCTATTCCGGCGAAGCGGTAAGGGGTCACGCTTCCATTTCGAAAACGGAAAAGGTCGGCTGCCGCAATCCAGATTTCACCACCATCTTGGTACACGGTTTCGGCGTCGGAATCGGAAGCGCCAGGTAAGGAAACAGTCCTGACCGGCGTGTTACTTAAACGCAGCATACCGGCCTGAGTGCCGACCCAGATGTTTTGTTCGACATCTTCAAACAGGTTCAGGATGGTGTTGCTCGGCAACTGCTGCGGGGCAGAAATTTTCGTAAAGTGTCCGTCGCGGTACATATATAGTCCGTGCCCGATTGTTCCGATCCATAGCGTGCCATCTGAAGTCTGGCGCAGTACGCGGACCGTACCATCGACTTCAGAGACGCGCTCAAATTTGGACGGCTTTGCCACAAGCATGCGGTGTAAACCCGAAACCGTGCCCACCCAGATGTCGCCATCTTTGGTTTGGAAGATCGACTTCACGCGGTTCTGGCTGCTTTCGCCCGGAAACCGAAATTGCTGCACTTGTTTGCCGACTATTCGAAGCAGACGGGACCCTCCCACCCACAGTCCTCCTTGCCTGTCCTGAAAAATGGCATGGACCGCCAGCATGGGAATTCGTTCGTCGCCATCGACTCGTTCCAGCCGGTCGCCATCTACGCGGAAGAGACCGTTGTCCGTTCCCACCCAGATTTCACTGGCGCTGTCCTGGTAGACGATGCGCACAAAGCTGTTCGTCAGGCCGTCACGGAGCGAGAAGGAGTGGAATACGCCGTTGCGATAGGAGGTGAGCCCGCCGCCTTCGCTTCCGATCCACAATGTGTTGTCCCGCGATACTGTCAGGCAGAAAATGTTGTTGTCGGAAAATGCAGGTGTATTATCGCGATCGAAAACTGTGAAGCGTGCGCCGTCAAAACGCAGCAGGCCGCCGGTCGTTCCGATCCAGAGATACCGGTCTTTGGTTTGCGCGAATGCCTGCACCACCTGCTCCGGAAGACCATCGCGCATGTTCCAGGTTTGTTCGGCGTAAGAAAAGGGCGGGTGCTCGGGAATGGATGTGTCCGCTGATGCTCCGCTGACGGGAAAAAGCACTAAAGCGGTGTTGATGAGCAAGCTCGCTAGTGTGCTCCATCTTCGCCTGCGCATCATCGGAATGCCGGGAGAGGCTGAACGTGCCATGGTGCAACCAAGGCAATTTAACACATCCCGTATTGCCTCCTCTCCACCAAGCTCTCGGTCTGACTCCTACTTCAGTAGGATGAAAAGCGGCTCGGACGGTGGACAATTTAGATTGTGAGGAGCAGATCAGCGTGCGAGCTCTACGACTGTTCTTGATTTTCGTCTTCGCGACTTTCCTCTTCAGCGCAACCCTCAGCTTGGGCCAGCAATACGCGGTCGGAGCGGATGTTTCTTTTCTTGCGCAGGCTGAAAAAGACGGGGTTGTTTTCAAAGATAACGGTACCCCTGCACCTGGCCTGCAGATTCTGAAAAACCACGGGTACAGCTGGATTCGGCTGCGGCTATTCCACACGCCTACTGAACTCCCAAACAATCTCGACTACACAATCGCACTCGCCAAGAGCGCAAAAAAACTTGGTTTCAAATTCTTGCTTGATTATCACTATGCCGATAGCTGGGCTGACCCCGGCAAGCAGCCGATTCCGCAGGCCTGGCAGGGCAAGTCGCATCAGGAGCTGGTGCAAGCGGTATTCGAATACACGCGCGACACGACTGCCGCTTTTCGGAACGCCGGCGTTTTGCCCGACATGATTCAGATCGGAAACGAGATTACTCACGGAATACTATGGCCTGACGGAAAGCTTCCCGAAAATTGGGACAACTTCGCGCAGTTGATTTACGCAGGGATTAACGGCGTGGATGCGGGCCGCGGCAATAATCCTCGCCCGCAAATCATGATTCACATTGATCGCGGCGCCGATTGGAAAGGGACCAAGGAATTCTTCGACAAGCTGAATTCCTACGACATTCCTTACGATGTGATCGGCCAGTCATACTACCCGTGGTGGCATGGAAGCCTCAACGATCTTCGCCAGAATCTGGAATTTATGGCGCGCGAGTATCAGAAGGACATTGTTGTCGTCGAGACTGCGTATAACTGGAAGCCCGGCAATTATCTCAATCGGCCCGCTCCGTTTCCCGAATCTCCCGAAGGACAACGTGAATTTCTGGATGAACTCAATCGCGTGATCATGGAAACGCCGAATGGTCGGGGCAAAGGTGTCTTCTGGTGGGAGCCCGCAGTGGAAGGACCACTGACCATTCGAAGCTTTTTCGATGATCAGTACAATGCTCTGCCAGTGATTACGGTTTTCGATCGTTTCACTCGGCACTGACATTTACCAGAACGCCCAACAGTTAAGCATCATTTGTCAACCTTTATCATTGTTGCTTCTCCGCTATTTCTTCCTACTTTCGTCGGATTCGCGCAATCGATCTTCCAGCTTAGAATCGGTCATCGTGCATGGATGGCGTTTCTTCGCGGGTTTTCTTCTTCATCGTTCGTCCTGAAAGCAATGCTTGAACTCGTCAGCAATCAGTCGCTCCAGGAGGCTGGCAATGAGAACAAACACTATGAGCATGCATAGAGTCGTCATTCTATTACTCGTGGTGCTAAGCGCCACCGTTGCCGTCGCCCAAAATGCGAATACGGGCGAAATTCGAGGCACGGTCACTGATACTTCCGGCGCCGTACTTCCGGGCGTGAAGGTGACCATCACCAACGTGCAGACGGGCGTGAGCACGGTGAGCGCAACCAACGGTTCTGGGATCTATGAGGTTCCTTCACTGCCGATTGGCGAATACCAGATCACGTTCGCAAAAGAAGGATTCCGGCCGGTCGTGCGGCAGGGGATAGCACTACAGGTGCAGACCATTGGAATCGATGCCACTTTGCAAGTGGGTGCCGCAACCGAACAAGTGGTTGTAACCGCGGAAACCCCGCTCGTACAAACGGAGACTTCAGATCAGCACCTGGACCTAACCACGCAGGCCGTTCATAACGCGCCAATCGTAGGCACCGACTGGCGCGGTGAGATGACGCAACTCATCCCCGGCGTAAATGCTGGAGGAGGAACTGGCGAGGCCGCCGGCCAGCAAATTGGAGTGAATGGAACGCAGTCTTATAACGCAAATTTCCTGATCGATGGTTCCGCGGCAACGGCTCCGAGAGACCAAAACAGCAGCAACTACTACATGCCTCTCGATTCCATCAGTGAAGTGAGTATCAATTCAGGCAACGCACCGGCTGAATACGGCAATGGCCTGACCTCAGTCAACGTAATCACCAAGAGTGGAACCAACAATTGGCACGGTAGCGCCTACGAATTTATCCAGAACACTGCTTTCAATGCGAGAGGCTTTTATAACCAGACCGGTACGAAATCTGTAGAGCACTGGAACACCTACGGCGCAAGCGTCGGCGGGCCAGTGATTAAGGACAAGCTATTTTTCTTTTTCAATTACCAGCGCAATCCTTCATCGACCCCGACTTCTGGACTCTATACCTACCCTACCGCCGCCATGCAAGCGGGAGATTTTTATAGCATGAGCGGATCAACCGGCGCGGCATTTAATTCTTCCGGCGTGTTGCAGGGGAGTTACGATGCCGTCGCGCAAAAGCTTCAAACTTATTTTCCTAAGTCGGGTGCCGTAGGATGGGTCTCCGGATGCCCCGGTCCGGCGAACGTAGGTTCAGGTGTCGCACAGACCTGCCCGACAACGAACAATTTCGTCTTTAATGGCACCAGCCCAAATACGGATACGTGGTACACCGGGAAGGTCGATTACAATCTTTCGTCAAAGCAACGCTTCTCATTCAGCTTTAACTATTTCCCAACCGTTTCCTCCTATGTTCCGCCGGATCCTCTTTATCCCAACGATGCGACGTCGTATGAACAAGGACATACCGACAATCTCACCGGTCAGCTTTCATATCTCTTCACGATTACGCCGAGCATCTTGAATGAATTTCGCGTGGGCGCGAGCCGGGAGCTCGATAAGTACAAACCACCTTCTTTAAATAAGGACGACCCTGCTGCGCTTGGGATGGAGCCCACCTACGGTACCAACGCCCCGGCCAATATCTTTCCCAAAATTACGATCGACCAGGGTGCCGGTGCAGGCTGCATCGCTGAAGGCGCGGGCTGCAACGAGAATGGCAACATTGACGCGACTTTGGGCCAAGGCGCATACAACGTCGGCGATATTCTCACGCTCATCCACGGTAAACATACGATCAAACTTGGCGGGGAGTACGACCGCTATTACCAGAACTACACCAGTTGGGGAGACATCACTTCCGGAAATTTCGAATTCAACGGTAGCGTGACCGGGATTCCTTACGCCGACTTTCTCTCTGGCGACGTGTATGGCTGGTACGTGTATGAGTCCGATCCAACCAGCGCGCACATGTGGAGTTCAGCATTGTTCGCCAGTGATGACTTCAAGGTCACGCAACATCTCACCTTGAACCTCGGCTTGCGCTGGCAAATGCAGTCCGGCTGGGGGGTAGCGAACAATCTCTTCGGAAATTACGACCCCGTGCTCCCCAACTCGGCCGATGGTGGGCTTTACAAAGGGGCGATCCTCTTCGGTGGACAAAGTGACAAGTCGTTCGGAGGATCGATCGGCAATTTGAGCACAATCGAGAACGGTCAGTACAAAGAATTTGCTCCGCGAGTTGGTTTTGCCTGGTCGCCGCGGGAAAACTGGGCCATTCGCGGGAGCTACGGCCTCTTCGACGCCCCCCGCGACGCGGAAAACTATACGGATGGCGCGCTAGGCCTCGGCTTCAATCCACATAACAACGGAAATGGCGGGTATGTTTTTGGCAGCTCTCCGTGGAAACTGGCTGCAGGTCCGCCCGCGGGAACGGTTGTCTTTCCAACATTACAAACGCTATCGCCAGAGATACAAAACTTCAGCAGCGCTGAATACTACCCTCGCGATATTCCCGTGACTTATGTGCAACAGCTTCTGTTCAGCATTCAGCACCAGATGGCGGGCGGAGTTCTCGTCGATACCAGTTACGTCTACACACGCGGCACCAATCTGAATTTCGCCACTGACATCAACCAAGCCCCGGCGAACATGCTAGGTTGCACTGGATATAACTGTGGCAATCCGAATCCGGTGTTCAACTCGATTGCGGCGCAAATCTATGATGGGTGGTCGAACTACAATGCGTTGCAATTGCGCGTGCAGAAGCGAATGTCTTATGGATTGAGCTTCCAGGTCAACTATGCGTGGTCAAAATCGCTCGACACCGGCACCGGCAACGGTCATGGATCAACCATCGACGTCTACCAGAACGCATACAATCCTGCGCTGAATTACGGTCTGTCAGATTTCAATTCCGCTAACACGTTGGTAGGCCAGATCGTATATGAATTGCCGTTTGGTCGTGGCCGCCAGTTCGCTCTGCACGGACCGCTTGACCAGATCGCCGGTGGCTGGCGAATCTCAACTATTTTCCAGTGGCATGGAGGCGTTCCCTTTACGCCAGTAATCCAGAGTTCGGTCGCCTCGGGCGTCGATCCCGGCCTAGCTTCGTTCTTGGCCTCCGGGGGTGGGGCGAACTTGTATCCCGACCAAATCAGTGATCCGAGGACCTCGAGCCATTCGCGGGTGGCGATCTCATCCAGTGCGCACTTTGGGATCGGCGGCTGGTTTGACCCTGGAGCATTTGCCAACCCGGCTGCCGGAACGTTCGGCGATACCGGACGCAACACGCTCATCGGCCCCGGCTATTCGAACGTTGATCTAAGTTTGGCGAAGGAATTCTCTATCACCGAAAAAGTGAGGCTTGAAATCAGAGGCGACGCGTACAACGCGTTTAATCACGTCAATTATGCCAACCCCGATGCCAACGTCGGGTACAGTGGCGGTACGTTGGCTGATGGCACTTCGGGAACAATAACGGGACCTGCAGTGAACTCAACTATGCGCATCATCCAGCTGGGTGCTCGGGTTTCGTTCTAAGTTCGTTAATTCCTTTCTCTGGGTGCAATGATTCGCACCCAGCGTTCTTAGGTTTCGGAAATATTCATGGGACTCCCGTTTGCTTTGCGATGCAGCCTTCGGGTGATTACGTGTGCAGTCCTTCTTTTAAACCTGGGGTGTGGCAGCAGTTCTTCGTCGTCGGGGGGAAACGGCGGAGGTGGGAACGGTGGGTCGGGCGGCGGGGGAAAAACCACTCAGCCTCCTCCGCAGCCAACCGATATCACTCCAATTGGTGGTGAGATCTATTACCTCCTTAATCAACTGAGCTCCCTCGAAGCGGTGCCCAATTCGAATACAGCCGGCGATCACGTTGTAATTCAGGCTTTGGACTTCACTAGCCTAAGCCAGCGCTGGTTGTTCACTTCCCTGAGCGGCGGAGGGTGGAAGGTCAGCAACGTCTCGAACAATCTCTGCCTTGATAGCGCTTCGAGCAACGGAACGGCTTGGGTAGTGCAGAACTCGTGCAATGGAAGCGCGGCTCAGCAGTGGAACCTCACTCCGGCAAGCAATGGTTATTACAGTATTGCTAATGTGAACACGGGACTGTCGATGGATCTCTCCGGTGAGGCGACCGCGTCCGGAACCGACCTCGATCAAACGGCATTGGCGGGAAGTCCGACGCAAGGTCAGTTATGGCTGTTGCGTCCGGCCTTCTTCCTCGGGGTCGATAACGCTCTGCTCGAGAAGCAGGAGTCGGCGCACGAAAACAATGGCGTGCCGTGGTGGAACGACGCAGGCCAGGCGCAAGACGTCCTCCAAATCCTGAAGAACCACGGCGTGAACATGATCCGCCTGCGGCCGAGTTCATCGCCGCCTTACTCGAATCCTTCGCAGACAGGTTGCTCGGGAAATCTGTGTTATGCGGAAACTGATGCGCAAGACCTGGATCTTGCGAAACGCGCTCGCAACTTGGGCATGAGCATCGAACTCACACTCTTATTTGACGGCAGCAATTCGCAGTCACTGCCGTCGGCTTGGGCGAACGATTCTTTTTCACAACTGGAAAGTGATCTGTACAACTATGTGAAACAGGAAATCATGAGCTATCGTCAGGCTGGCGTCATGCCCGATCTCGTCGCCATCGGCAATGAAATCGACACCGGATTTCTGGGCACAGCCAATAGCCCGACTGACGCGAACTTCACCAGCTTTTCCGAATTGCAGAAGCAGGGCCTGCAAGCGGTGATCGACGCGGCGGCGGACACGTCCATCGGCCCCGCGATTCCCCCGCCCCTCACGTGCATTCACATCACGCCGGCTTGGGATTTGACGAACTTTTTTACGCTCGCAAATCAAAATGGAATTTCCTACGACGCGATTTGCCAGAGTTACTATCCTATTTTCCACGGCCCGCTGACCGACGAGCAGGCCGCCAGTTCGAATCCAGAAAATCAGCCAGTCGAACAGGACGTAGTCAACAATGCTGCCACCAATCTTGGGAAGCCGATTTTTATCATTGAAACCGCTGAGCACTACGAAAACGGCTTCGATGCGAATGACCCCTGGTACTCGCCGCCCACCAAGGCGACCCAGCAGCAGTATCTTATGGATCTGAATGCGGTCTTGAACTCCCTTCCGAATAACCTGGGATTGGGAATCGAATATTGGGATGCGACCGGAGTCAATGTGCCCGGACCAGGGGGTGCGCTAATTAATGGAGACAACAAGCCTGATGCAATATACAAATGGAACGGGTTGGGCCTATTCGATGATGCCGACAACGGAACTGGTATGACCAACGCAAGCGCGCCGAACTATTCATCTCTCTTGCCGGCTATCGATGCTCTTACGGGAAAGATCGAGAAAAATAACGGAGTTGCCAACAACGTCCAGGCTGGCCATGAGACCCGCACTGCAGTCGCGATGCACTGAGCTCTGGTTAAAATCGTATACTCCCACCTCGGAGTCCTCTGATGAAACTCATCTCTGGCCCTCTTCTCGCAATCGTGGCCTGTGCTTTCGCTCTTTCACAATCACAACCATCCTCGCACTTGCGTGATATTAAGTCTCATCTGGCCTCGGCAGAAAATGCCTTGCGTGCTGGCGACCAGGAAACCGCAAAGCGCGAGTTCCGATCTGTGCTCTCGTTGGATCCTGCGAATGCGGAAGCACACGCGAACTTAGGAGCAATTGCCTTCTCGCGGGGCGATTGTAGCGAAGCGTCGGGAGATTTACGCGCGGCTTTGCGTTCGCGGCCCTTGCTGGTGAAGGCTGAGGCCATGTTAGGTATCTGCGAGAAGCGGCTGGGCGAACCTTTAGCGGAAATACATTTGGCGAGCGCCTTTGCGAAGTTGCAAGAACCGAACCTGCGTGTCCAGGTCGGGATGGAACTGGTCGGCCTCTGCTACGAGGAAGGAAACGCGGACCGTGCACTGCCTGTGGTGCAGAAGATGGTCGAGATCGATCCCGATAATCCCGACATCTTGTACACAGCACAGCGGCTCTACAACGAACTGGCGGACGACACGCTCAACAAGCTGGCACTTATCGCTCCTAACTCGGCGCGAATGGAGCAGACAATCGCCGAACGACTCGTCAATGCCGGTGACCTGCAGTCTGCGATCGTGCATTACAAGAAAGCACTGGACATCGATCCACGCCTGCCCGCAGTTCATTACGAATTGGCGGAGGCAATTCTCCAATACAGCGCTTCCAGTGCGGATTCGCAAGCCGCCGCGAAGCAGGAGATTGAACAGGCAAGAAAATTGGAGGGCAACAGTTCGAAGCTCGAATGCCTTTTGGGCAGCATCGATTTGCAGCAGGGCGATCTGCAACAAGCGAATGCGCATTATGCGCAAGCATTAGAACTCAATCCGGCCGACTCCGAAGCTCAACTCGGACTTGGGCGCGTACTGATG
>Ga0335076_10008204_pt1 | contig 10538 bp, 13 predicted proteins | sample Lox_Sample_25_FD_206717 | JGI IMG/M metagenome (GOLD analysis project Ga0335076, IMG submission 206717) | Soil microbial communities from Loxahatchee National Wildlife Refuge, Florida, United States - Lox_Sample_2.5 | ecosystem: Environmental > Terrestrial > Soil > Wetlands | place: USA...
CGAACGGCGCTACCTCCGGTGCCAGCGATTCAATCCAGCCTTCGAGGCCGAACTTCGAGGCCGAGTAGGCGGAGCAGAATTCCTGGCCGACGATGCCGCCGGTCGAGGTGATCGCGATGACCAGGCCGGAGCGCTGCTGACGCATGACGGGCAGCACAGCCCGGGTGACATTCAGCGGGCCGAAGAGATTCGTCTCGACCTGTGCCCGGAAGTCACCAGGGCTGATCTCCTCGAAGAATCCCGCGATGAAGTTGCCCGCATTGTTGACCAGAACGTCAACCCGGCCGAACCGGTCGACCGCCGCCTGAACGGCGGCCGTGGCATCGTCGGGGCTGGTGACGTCGAGCTTGACGGCTAGCAGGTCGTCATGGGCTCCGATGGCGGCATTGACCCGCTCGGAGTCGCGGCCCGTGGCCACCACCGCGTGGCCAGCGGCCAAAGCTGCTTTGGCGATGTCTGCTCCCATACCGCGTCCGGCCCCGGTGATCAGCCAGACTGCCTTACTCATCAAATTCCTCCTGCCTCTGCTTTGCCGCATTCCTGTCAATGACGTGCTCGTCCGGGTATCTACCGCCGGCGAGCCTGCGGCGTCAGTTCGGCCGCTCCGTAGCTGTTGTCGTCCGCGTTCAGCGTGACACCCGGTGCCACGAGCTCGTCGACGCGATCCAGGATCTCGGTGTCCAGCGTGACGTCCACCGCTGGGAGCTGTGACTCGAGTTGTTCCATGGTCCGCGGGCCGATGATCGCGGAAGTGACGCCCGGGTGGTTGATCGCCCAGGCCAGCGCGAGCTCGATCATCGTCAGGCCCGACTTCCCGGCGAGCAGCGCAAGCTCTTCAACGACATCCAGCTTGCGCTGGTTGGCCGGGGTGCTCATATCGAAGCGGGCCCCCGGACGAGCCGCCGACGTGGGGGTGCCTGGGGCACCCTTGCGCCACCGGCCGGTCAGCCATCCGCCGGACAGTGGACTGTAGACGAGACTTCCCATGCCGTGACGCTGGATTGTCGGGAGCACGTCCTCCTCGATGCCGCGGACCAGGATGGAGTACGGGGGCTGCTCGGTGACGAACCGGGCCAGGTTCCGCTCGCGGGCGACCCACTGTGCCTCGACGATCTGGCTGGCCGAGTAGGAGGACGAGCCGATGTAGCGGACTTTGCCCTGGCGCACGAGATCGGTCAGCGCACCGAGGGTCTCATCGACATCCGTCGTCGCGCTCGGGCGGTGCACCTGGTAGAGGTCGATGTAATCCGTCTGCAGGCGCCGCAGCGAGTTCTCGGCCTCCTGCACGATCCACTTCCGGGAACCGCCGCTGTGGTTTGGCCGGCCGTCCATCGGCATGAAGAACTTGGTCGCCAGCACGACATCGTCGCGGCGCCCCTGCAGGGCCTCGCCGGTGATCTCCTCCGACACGCCGCCCGAGTACACGTCAGCGGTGTCGACGAAGTTGATCCCGGCATCGAGTGCGTGGTGGATGACGCGGACCGCGTCCGCGCGGTCGTTGTTGCCCCATGGGCCGAACATCATCGTGCCCAGGCACAGCGGGCTTACCGATACCCCGGTCCGGCCCAGCAGTCGGTATTCCATGTTGTGCTCCTCGTTCATCGTGTTCAGCTGCCGGTGATCTCGTTAAGCGCGGCGAGGCCATTGAGGGTGCGGGGGTAGCCGATAAAGGGCACCAGCACGGTCAGCACGGCGAGCAGCCTTGCGCGGGTGTTGCCGACCCGCAGGTTCCCGGTGACGTGCCCGCGCACCTGAGCGTCGGCCCCGCCCAGGGCGACGAGCATCGAGAACGTGAGCAGCTCGCGCACCTGCAGGCCGATGCCGCCGCGTCCAACTGTGTCGCCGAAGCAGTTAGCGGCCAGGTAGCGCTGGAAGTGCGCCTCGTCCGCCGGGGTGCCGGTGAGGCGAGCGGCCACCGCGTCGTCGCCGACGATGCGGCCCTGCACCGCCTTGCCGTGCTCCAAACGGGTCTGTGGCGTGGACGCCGACTGCCCCGGCAGCGGCAGCTCAATCTCCGCCTCGGTGAGGATGCCGTTGACCGCGTGCAGGTAGTCGAACGCGCGGGCCAGACCGACGTAGGCGACGGACTGGTAGACGATCTCCTTCAGCTCGACCGGGCTCACTCCGCCGTTGGCCACCGCGGCGGCGCCCATGACGCGGAATTCGGCGAGCCCGCCGGCGGCCAGGATCGCGGCCAGCTGCACCATGAGCCGGGTCCGCAGGTCGAGCGTCGCGTCCAGCCGCGCGGCGTCGGCGGGCACCTCGCCGAAGGCGAAGTTGTCGAAGTACTCGATCAGCTCGGGGTCGGACTGCGCCAGCGCGGAGACCCGGTCGCCGAACAGCTGGTCGTGGTTGCTCTTCGCGGCAGCGCTGATCGCCATCGGCTACACGCCCGCCGTGCGCTGCGCGGCCAGGTATTGCTCGTCGGTGACGGGCTCGAGCCAGGTCGTGGCCTCGCCGTCGCCGGAGGCGTCGAGGATCGCGTAATGGCACATCATGTTCTCGGCGGTGCCGCCGTGGAAGTGCTCCTCGCCCGCCGGGGTCCACACGCTCTCGCCTGCGCGCAGCATGACGGTCTTCCCGTCGCGGGTGCCGACCAGCCCGATGCCGTCAGTACACACCAGCAGCTGCCCGTTGGCGTGGCTGTGCCAGTTGGTGCGTGAGCCGGGGGTGAACCGGACGAGGCCGCAGGTGAGCTGCGAGGTGCCGTCGCCGCCGAACACCGGGTTCATCCACACGTCGCCGGTGAAGTTCGACGACCGGGTCTTCACCGTGGCGGTGCTGGGGTTCTTGTCCATGTCCTGTCCTTCTCGTCGTTGAGGTGATCCGGAGTAAGCGTTTAGGCGGGGTCGACGCGCAGGGTCGTCGCGCGGGCAACGTCCCCGGTGATGCGGGTGACGGCGCTGGACGAGCGGCCGTATTTGGCGCGGTAGGCGGCATCCAGGGCGTCGTCCAGTCCGCTGCCCTCGCCGGCGTGGGTGCCGGCCTCGACGAAGGCCACGCCCCGCCGGAGTCGTCCCGCGTTCAGCTCGCCCTCGTGGCAGGTCTGGACGCCGCGGTACCAGGCGGCTGTCGTGCCGTTAACGGACCGGATGTACACGGCGTCGCCGTGCCGGACGATCCACACAATGCGAGCCGGGCGCAGCGTGCCGTCGGCGCGCCGGGTGGCGATATCGACCTCACCAGTGCCGTCGATCAGAGACAGCTCGCCGGCGCGCCAGCCGCTCGAGCCGGTCACGGACGTACCGCCGCCTTCGGTGACTCACGATCGGAGTACGAGCTTCCTGCTGCTTCTGCTCTGGTGGCTGTGCTCACGAGAACCAGTCAACCCGGGTGCGCGCGCCCGTGGGAGTGCCTGCTCTTCCAGGTAATGGCGGTACCTCCCACGGTGCCGCGCGGTCACCTAACGTGGAGTTATGGACAACCGAGCACAGGTCCGCGAGTTCCTCGCCTCCCGGCGGGCACGGATCACCCCCGCCCAGGCCGGCCTGCCCGCCTACGGCGGCAACCGCCGGGTCAAGGGCCTGCGCCGGGAAGAGGTCGCGCTGCTCGCCGGGGTCAGCATCGACTACTACATCCGGATGGAACGCGGCGACCTCGCGGGCGCCTCCGAGGCGGTCCTCGACGGCGTCGCGAACGCACTGCAACTCGACGACGCCGAGCGCGAGCACCTGCAGGCGCTAGCCCGGTCCGCCCGCCCAGCAGCGACGCGCCGGGCCCGCCCCGGCCCGGCCACGGTCCGCCCAGTCATCCAGCAGGTCCTCGACGCGATCACCGAAGCACCAGCCTGGATCCGCAACGCCCGCCACGACATCCTCGCCACGAACCCGCTCGCCCGCGCGCTCTACTCGCCGGTCCTGGACTCCCCCATCGCCGGCGCGACAGTCAAACGCGCCGCCAACACCACCAGGTTCATTTACCTCGACCCGGCCGCCCGGGAGTTCTTCGTCGACTACGACCGCATGGCCACCGACGCCGCCGCCATGCTCCGACTCGAAGCCGGACGCAACCCGCACGACAAAGCCCTCATCACCCTAATCGGCGAACTCTCCACCCAGAGCGAGCTGTTCCGCCAGCACTGGGCCTCGCACAACGTCAAATTCCACCGCAGCGGCCGCAAACGACTCCGCCATCCCGCCGTCGGCGAGCTCAACCTCAACTTCGAAGCCATGGAACTCCCATCCGAGCCCGACCTGCGCCTCAATCTCTACACCGCTGACCCAGACACCCCCACGGCCGACGGACTCAAACTCCTAGCCAGCTGGGCCGCCACCCGCACCGCCGACAACACCAGCACGCGAGACGCCCACGACATCCGCTGATCAACCAGCACCCCAGCACAACCTGACGATCAGCTGTTCGGGGGACCCCGCGGCGGCCCGCTCAGTGGACCGGCCTACAACCGCGGCTGGCACTGCGCCCGCGCTCGCACCCTCGGCCCGAGCTAGCCGCCACCGGGATGGCACGCCGCCCTGTCACTGTGGCTGAACGCCGGCGGGGAACCCGCCCCAGATCGCTGCCCGGGCCGGGAACACCTGACCGTTCGTGATGAGCCAGGAGCCACAAGTCATCAGCCAGGCGCCCGGTACCACCCAGCCCGCCCATGCTTCACCGCCCCGCCGGCCCGACGACACCCACCGAGATGCTGGCCACGCCCGGCCGGGTAGATGGCATCGGGCCAGGCTGGGTGCGGTGAGGCATCCGTGTTGGCGTCTGCTCAGTCACCCATCTACCGGCTGGCTGAGCGCGCATAGCGCGCGGACGACTTTCCCGCCGTCGTGTGGGGTGGGGTAGGCATCCCAGTGCGTGGCCAGGCTTTCCACGAGCAGCAGGCCCCGGCCGCTTTCTGCTAACCCGTCCACCTCGGTGCGCCCAGGCAGGTGCGGGTTCGCGTCCCAGACCGCGATGAGGACCTGGGTGCTATCGGCAAGCAGCCAGAGCCGGACCGGCGGGGTGGGCATCCATTCCAGCCGCCGGGTGGCGGCCACGGCGTTGGTGACCAATTCGCTCACGATGATTTCCGCGGATTCGGCCAGCCTGGCCAGGCCCCACTCGGCCAGCACCAGCCGCGCATGCAGCCGCGCGCACGGCACCGCGCCTGGCATCGGGCCGAATTCCAGCACGTCCTGCCGCGGCCAGGTCATGGTCAGTCCTCGCTGCTGGGAGGGCAGGATCGGCGCCGCAGCCAGGCGCCGCGCCAGGCCGTGCCTGACACCGGGGACAACAGTCCCGCTCATAGCGCCAGCCCCGCCCTCAGCAAGAGGGCCATGGCCGCAACGTGGCCGGTGCGCCGTGCCCTCCTTGCCGCTCATGATCCCGTTCTTTCTGCCAAGCCAGGATGAGCGCTACCGCCGGTGCCGTCTGGGCGGGGACCGGTCACAAAGAAGCGCATGAGCTGATCGTGGATGAATGACGCCGACTGGTCTGCAGGCTGCTTATTACAGTCCACGCGCAGCACGTCGAAGCCAGCCTGGACCAGTCTTTCCGTGACTTGCCGGTAGAAATGAACCTCAGCATGGCTGCTGCCGGGCGTAAACTGGAAACGATTATGCGGGCCACGTGCAGCCAGCCGCTCAGCGATGACTTCGGGGTCAGCTTCGAGGATCACTGCAAGGTCGGGGCGGTCAGCCTCTGAGTTTAATTGCCACAGGAAAGCCGGGTCTATGCCGTCGAATCGCTGCATGACAAGACCCGACGGCACGTACCGGTCGGTTATTACCGTCTCGCCGCGTTCCATATGAGGACGGATTTCTGCTTCCAGGTGATGATACCGGTCGGCTGCGTATAAGCAGGCCAGGGCGTGGCCAGTAAGAGATTCAGTCAGTTCCCGGCACAGTATGCCGATCGGGCCACTGGACGGTTCGGCTGTGATATGGATATCCTCACCGGCCGCAGCGAGCATCTGCGCCAGATGGTGGACAATCGTTGATTTACCGACACCGCTCGGCCCGTCGATGCTGATAAACATTCCCCGGTGCTGGCTAGAAAAGGGGCGCAGTTTCATCAGCGTCTCCGGGTTCGTGTTGTCCTGAGTGACTGCGGAGTTCTCGCAGCGAGAGGGGGCTGCCGTCGTGGCCGGTAGCGAGGCGGGCAAACAGGCGGGCTGTGACCAGCACGTCATAGGCGGCCCGGTGAGGTGCCAGCCCCGGGGGCATCCCACCGCCGAGAGACAGCGCCTCAACCAGGGCACCGAGGCTGTAACTGGGCCGGCCCGGAAGCAGCGCCCTGGCGAGCTTGAGGGTGTCGAATACCTCGGGGAAATCCCATCCGGCTAGTTCCCGCTGGAGCACACCCACGTCGACATGCGCGTTGTGGGCGATGACTGCCCTGCCCGTGAGTGCCCGGCGTACCTCATGCTCGATTTCTGTGAAAGGTGGCGCGCCGACAACGTCCTTGGCCGATATGCCATGGATGCTGGTCGCGAAGCGCCTGATCGGCCGGGGTGGCCTGACCAGCCAGGTCACGGGCTCACCGATGGCACCGTCAGTGATCGGCAGGATTGCCAGCTCAACCAGGTCGGGTGGTTGCTGGCCATTGCCTTCCACGTCGGCTACGGCATAGCTCAGGCTCGTCCAGTCAGTCACCGGGGCGTGTCCTTCCATCCGATGTCTGCCCGGCCGTGCCGGTGCGCGTGATGTGGGTGCCGCGCGTCGTGCATCTGGAAGCCGAGCGCATGCTGCAGGTAGTAGCGTGGCTGCTCATCCTCCAGCCCGGATACGACAGCAGCCCGTTCGGTGATGTCTACTACCCTCATGCCTGAGGTTTCGGGCAGCGCGCTGGCGGCCTGGTAAATCTGGCCGGCCGACGGGATCTGGTGCGCGCTGCGGCACAGGCCAACCTGGCGAACTGGGCAGATACCGCACAATTCCCGGATGCCATAGTGGCCGTTGTAGTCGGGCAGGCCGTGGACGTAGGACACGGCGCAGGAGGTCTTACGGAACAGCGAGGCCGAGCCCGCGAAGGCTGCCAGCACCCGCTGCTCCAGGGTCTCTGGCACTATCTTCCGGCGCGCTGTCGCATCGTAGGGCTCGGGCAGGCCGTTGGCCCGGTAATAGGATGCGATCTGATCGCGGTAGAACAAGCCGGTAAAGACCGTGGCGTCAGCATGGCGGCTCAGGGCGTAGGCACGCTCAAGGTGCGTATCACTATCATTCAGCCCCGGGACTAGGGGGCGCCAGTACAGGACCGTCCGGTACCGCCGGCTGACCGGGGCGCTCATGAGCTTAAGTGAATCAGCGGCGACTTGTGACGGGTAGGGCTCTATGCGCTGGTCGTCTATGCCGGAGTAGGTAAACAGGAGCGTTACCCTGAGATTGGCAAGCTGATTCAGGGATCGTATATCTGCGGGCTTCATCTGATGCCGCGTGATGACGAGGACATGATTCCTGAGGCCCTTGCCGTCAAGTTCGGTTAACACTGTCAGCGTGTGCGGCCGGACAGAGGGCAGGAAGGGGTCGGTTGCGCGGTTCAGGATCTGGATCGGCGTGATGTGCGGCTGGAAGTAGCGGTGGCTGGCGAGTTGCTCTACCGCTTCGGGGTCGGTCATCAGGGCGTGGGGCTTGCGCTGATCCCACAGGCCGTAGGTGTGACGGATGCAGTAAGCACAATCGAGCGGGCAGCCCTGAATATGGTTCAGGCTCAGCCCGCTTTTGCGGTACTCGACCACTTCGCGGGCACGCGCGGTCAGCCGCGCAATCTGGTCTTTGTCCAGCAACGGGACGGATGTGCTCACCTCAGCCCTCCTGGCACCCGGTTCGCATGGGCGCTTCACAGGGCAGAGTAGGGCCAATACGGCTGGATTGAAAGAAAGTTTCTCGATATTTCTAGAAATATTCTGAGGCCAGGATGACCCGCGAAACTATGAGCCACCCTCGGGCACCTCTGGGGCAAGGTCATCAATCACACGGGTCAGGATGGCCCGCGCTGCCCGGCCGTAGCTGGCCACAGCCGCCAGCTGGTCGAAGATTCCGCGATAGAGCTCGATCTCCTGCGGCTGGGCCAGGTTCAGCTCGGCCGAGAACGTCTCCACCATGACGCGGTCCTCGTCGAGCAGCCAGAACCCGTGCGCGGGCGCCACAACGTAAGCCGTCTCAAAGCCGATAATGCCAAGCCGCACGTTAGGCAGCGCCCCGAACGTCACCAGCCTGTCCAGCTGCCCCAGCATCACGGGGGGTGTGCACAGCCTGTACCGTAGCGTGGCCTCCGTCAGGACGAAATGGAATCGTTTGTCAGGGCGGTAGAGCATCTCCTGGCGCCTGACGCGTGCGGCCACTGCCTCGTTGATGTCATTGGGCATCTTGAAGACAGTGACGCTCTGCGCGAAGCGGGCCCGCGCGTATTCTGCTGTCTGCAGCAGACCCGGGATAAACGTCGGCTCGAACGCACGGAATAGCCGTGTTTTCGCATCTAGGTCAGCGATCTCGTCTTGATGGGGCCGCAGTCCCGCCTTGAGCTGCCGCTGCCATTCAGCGTGCTGGATTTCCAGCGTATGCAGGGAGGCGAGCAGCGATTCCGTTTCCGCCTCAGCGCTGGTGATGCTAGTCCAAGCCCGGACGTCGGCGTCACTGGGAGTCTGCCGTCCGTTCTCCAGCTTGGAGACCTTTGAGGCAGGCCACGACAGAGACTCCGCGACCTGGCGGCCGGTCAGGCCGGCCTGCTGCCGGAGCTCGCGGAGCCGCTGCCCTAGTGCACGGCGCGCCTCATGAACACTGAGGACGCTGTTCATCCTGTTTGGAGGCAAAGTCATCCCGTCGGACCGCGCGATGCCAGGCGGCATCGCGCCAGTAGCCGTGCTGCACAATCACGGCTGGGTCTTCGATCACCTCACCGCCAATGAAATGGTCTTCCTTATCGAAGTGCATCTTGATGAGTAGCCGCGAATCGAATAGCCAGTAATCGTAGCCGGGCAGATCGCGGGCTCGGTCTCGTATCAGATAGCGGATTTCTTCACCAGCCGCGTTCGTATACCCAGAACAGAACACACCGAAGCGGCTGTAATCGGTCAGGGGGATGCTGACCACCCTGACCCGCGAAAAGCGGCGTCCCTCGGCCGTGGCCGAGCGGATCATCAATAGCCAGTTCTGGAACCAGCCCATGTCAACCGGCTCTCCCGCGACGAACTGAGCCAGCGCGCTTGCCTCATTAGGCGAGTGGTAAGAATCTCGCGTCTCAAGACGAAACGCAGTGTGCTCGAACGTGCGGAAGAGCCGGGAGAACTCCTCACCGATGAGCAGGCTCAGCGGACTTCCTCCGCGAAGCGCAGAACATCCGCGGGGATCTCGATCACAGCCTCGCCGGGCGGGATGTCGCCCAGCTCCGCCAGCGCCACGGGGTCGGTCACGATCCACCCTTGAGCGATGTAAGTCTTGCGGTCCGTGCGGTCGGTCGCGAACAGGGTAGGCGACTGCCCTTCCTGAGACTCCGGGTCCTTGCCCAGTAAACGGATGCGCACGAGGCTCCTCCTTGCTCGAATAAGGGAGAAACATTCGCTCGCATCCTCACTCGCAAGACACAACCAGTCAAGTACACCAGCTCGCCACGAAGGTACAAGGCCGGGATCGCCCGCCCTGTGGGGTGGTCAGCCGTGACGCAGTTCGAACCAGGTCACCGTCTGCCCATGATCTCGGCACCAGCCCCACCGCGCCGACAGCCACTCCACAAGCCGAAGCCCCCGGCCGGCTTCCGCATCCCCTCAACGGGGCGCAGCTCCGGCACTCCAGCACCGCCCCGGTCAGCGACCTCCACCTGCACGACGCCGTCCCCGGCACACACTGCCACCGTGACCGTCTCACCAGGAGCACCCGAGCCACCGTGCCGGATACTGTTCACGAACAGCTCACCCACCAGAAGAGCAGCATCGCCCCCGCACGGATGCCCCGGGCCGAGCACCGCACCAACGAACGCGCGGACAACCCGCGCCCGACCCGCCAGCCCGGCAACCGTCACGCTCTCCCGAACCGCCACGCCAGCCATCACCGCTCGCGTCCTCCCCGGCCGCCCGTCCAGAAGGGCCCGTAGCGCCGCGGGCACGGCCGGGGAAATGCATGCTCGACTCAGCGGCACACGTCAAGCCAGCACACGCCGCCAGCGCGGCCCGTCCGTGGCCGTCCGTGGAAAACCAGCGGTTACACCAACCGTCCGGGCGGCCCTACGGCGTCCGCTATACGTCCGTGGACCCCGCAACACAGCGGTCCACAGCGCAACAAGGTGACACACCCTGGGACAGAGACGAAACAGCCCGCCTAGCCGAGAATTCGCAGCTAACGGGCTGTTTCCGCAGGTAGTGGCAGGTGTTGGGTTCGAACCAACGTAGGCTAAGCCGACGGTTTTACAGACCATCATGGCGCAGGTTGCCCCGACCTCTGTGATGTCGGTCAAGGAATCCCATAACCGCCAGCACCCGCCAGGACCGGTCCGCGACGGTGATCAGCTCATCGTTCCTGGGGTTGACCGCTCCGGTCAGCGAGTGCAGGCACGCGGTGTTCTCCCGGGCGGGTCTCGGCCGAACGGTGGTTCGCCGACCTCACAGCATCAGCCTG
>Ga0335076_10008205_pt1 | contig 10538 bp, 9 predicted proteins | sample Lox_Sample_25_FD_206717 | JGI IMG/M metagenome (GOLD analysis project Ga0335076, IMG submission 206717) | Soil microbial communities from Loxahatchee National Wildlife Refuge, Florida, United States - Lox_Sample_2.5 | ecosystem: Environmental > Terrestrial > Soil > Wetlands | place: USA: Florida...
GCGCCACGCAGCACCCGGGCCACGTACGGCATGTACGCGATGGCGAGCGCGACCGCGGCGGCCGTCAGGCCGGCGCCGAATACCGCCGCAGCGAGCACGGCGAGCAGGATGCCGGGGAAGGCGAACAGGATGTCGAGGCCGGACGAGGCCACGGTGTCGGTGAAACCCTGGCGCCAGGCGGAGACGACCGCGATGAGCGTGCCGAGCACCATCGCGCCGACGACCACGGCGAGCGGGCCGATCATCGAGGACTGCGCGCCCGCCAGCAGCCGGGACAGCACGTCGCGGCCCTCGAAGTCGAAGCCGAGCACGTGCCCGCCGACCGGCCCGACCCAGGCCAGGCTCAGGTTCGGCAGGTCCGGGTTGTAGGGCGCGATCCACGGGCCGATGATCGCCAGCACTATCGCGACCGCGATCACGACGGCCGAGATCATGCCGCCGGCCCCGGTCGCGCGCAGCAGGCCGAGCACGCCCGCCCGCCCTGCGCGCCGCCCGGCGGCCGGGGCGGCGGTAGCGGCCGGGACGCCGACAGCCGCGCTCACCGTGCACACCTCATCGGTGATCCCTTCACTGTGCCCTGCTTCCGAGCGCGACCCGCGGGTCGAGCACCGCGTACAGCACGTCGACCAGCGCGTTGATCAGCACGAACGCAGCGACCAGGACCAGCGAGATCCCCTGCACCACCGCCAGGTCCTTGGACTCGGCCGCCTGCACGAGGTACGCGCCGAGCCCGTTCAGGCTGAACGCGGTCTCGACCACGGCCGCCACCGCGATGAGCGAGGCGATCGTGATGCCCGACACCGTCGCGATCGGGATCGCGGCGTTGCGCAGCACGTGCCGCCGGATGAGCTGGCGGGCCGGGATGCCGCGGCTGATCGCGGTCTGGACGTGCTCGCGGTCGGCCTCCTCGCGGACCGCCGCCCGCGTCACCCGCGACACGATGGCCAGCGAGGAGATCGCGAGTGCGATCGCGGGCAGGGTGAGGTGCTGGACGTTGGACCAGAATCCGGTGCCGTTGCCCAGCGCCGGGAACCAGCCGAGTTTCACCGAGAACAGCAGGATCAGCACGATCGCCGCGACGAACGACGGCAGCGCTGCGGTGACCGCGGTCGACACCAGCACCGAGCTGTCCGCCCAGCCCGGCCGCAGCGCCGCCACGACCCCGCTGCCGATCCCGACGATCAGGATGATGATCGCGGCGTAGAGCACGAGCGCGCCGGTCGTCCACATCCGCGCGGCGATCACCGAGGACACGTTCTCCTGCAACGTGATCGAGATGCCGAGGTTGCCGTGCAGTGCGTTGTCCAGCCAGTACCAGTACTGGGCGAAGAACGGCTGGTTGAGGTGGTAGCGCTGCTCCAGCACGTGCAGGCTCGCGGGCGGCAGCGCCCGCCCGCCGGACAGCGCGCTGATCGGGTTCCCCGGCGCCAGGTACAGCGCGCCGAAGATCACGAAGCTCGCGATCAGCAGGCTGACCAGCAGCATGGCCAGCCTGCGGACCAGGAATCGCCAGCGCACCGGGCTAGCCCTTCCCGCCCAGCGCATTGGCCCAGGGCGCGAACATGTACGAGAACGACGCCGGCGCCCCGGTCAGGCTTCGGCTCAGCATGAGGACGTTGGTCGGCTGCACGTTCGGGATCCACGGCAGCAGCTTCGCCGCGAGTTCCTCGGCCTTGGCGACCAGCTGCGCCCGCTGATCGGGGTTGGCGGTGGTGCGCGCGCTGTCCAGCAGCGAGGTTATCTGCGGGTTGCTGAAGCCGTCGTAGTTCTGGTCGCCGCCGGGCAGTGCCAGGGTCGACAGCAGCGCGGCCGGATCGGCGTAGTCACCGTAGTTGACGGTGATGAACCCGTCGATGCCCTTGCGCGCGGCGGCGCTGGTGAAGAAGTTGATGTAGTCAGCCGCCGACACCGACTTGAGCACCACCTTCAGCCCGATCGCCTCGGCCGCCTGCTGGTAGGCGCCGGTCTCGGCCGAGATGCTGGCGAGCTCACTGGAGGTGCCGATGGTGATCGTCTGTCCGGCGACGCCGGCTTCCTTGGCGAGCTTCTTCGCCTGGGCGAGGTTCTGGTTCAGCACCGGCGAGCTGTTGTAGGCCGCGTCGAAGACCGAGGTCCCGTAGCCGAACGTGCCCGGGTTAGCCAGCCAGCGCGGCATCAGCGCCGCGCCGTCGTAGACGTTGCTGATGATCGCCTGCCGGTCCAGCGCCATCGACAGCGCCTGGCGGACCTTGGGATTGGTTAGCGGCCCGCTGCCGGCAGACACGATGAACGCGTCGGTCATCTGGCCGGGCCCCTGGTAGACCTTGACGGCGCTGCTGGACTCGAGCTGCTTGAGGTTGGACAGGCCGAAGTAGTACGAGCCCTGGATCGCGCCGGTCAGCATCCCGGAGGTGAACGACGCCGCGTCCGGCACGCCCTTGATGACGATCTGCTTGACCAGCGGCTTGACCGCGGGGTTCCAGTAGTGCGAGTTGAGGTCGGCGGTGACCCCCGCGCCTGCGGTCCAGGACACGAACTTATACGCGCCGGTGCACATGATGCCGCCGGCCGGCGTGCCGTAGTTCTTGCCTTCCTTCTGCGCGTAACTCTTCTGGATGATGACGCCCGGCATCGAGGACAGCTCGCCCTCGAGCCAGTAGTCGGGCTGCTTGAGGGTGATGGTGACCTGGTTCGATCCGGTCGCTGTGATCGACTTGACCCGGTCGAAGACCTGGCCGTAGAAGCCGCCGTAGGCCGGGTTCATCTGCCGCTGCAGGCTGTAGATCACGTCAGCGGGCGTGACCGGGTCGCCGTCCCAGAACTTCACGCCGGGCCGGAGCGTGAAGACCATCTGCGTCGGCGTAGGCGTCGACACGGTGGCCAGGCCCGGCTTGATCGACCCGTTCGGCTCCTGCAGGAGCAGCGACTCGCACATCAGCGAGATCGCGGTGTTCTCCGGGTAGTCGAAGGCGAAGATCGGGTCGAGGGAGTTCACCGGGCGGTAGACCGCCCAGGTCACCGACGCGACGCTGGACGTGCCCGCCGGGGTGGAGATCACCAGGCCCTTGGTCGGGGAAACCTGGCCGGAGCCGCCACTACCGTTGCCGGAATCGCTGCTGCCGCCGGTGCCCGGAGCGGCCCGGCCGCAGGCCGCCGCCAGAAGCGCGCAGGCCGCGAGCGCGGCCGCCGTCGCTGAAGTGCGCCATCGAGCGCTCATGCTGTCCTCCTGGAATGCCAGGCCTGCTCACCGCGGATCCATGTCTGCGTGACTGCCGCCTGGCCGATGTCATGGCTGTCGATACGGGATAGGTCGGCGTCGACCACTGCGAAGTCGGCGTCCAGGCCGGCCCGGATCGCGCCGGCCTGGTTGTCGCGACCGTTGATCCGGGCGCTCCCGGAGGTGTAGGCGGACAGGAACGTGGTGAGATCCAGCCGCTGCTCAGGCAGGAACGGGTCGTCACTGCCGCGGCCGTGCCGGTCCGGCACGACGCGGTTGACCGCGACGTGCGCGGCAGACAGCGGGTTGGGGCTGCTGACCGGCCAGTCGCTGCCGCCACACAGGGCCGCGCCCGAGTCGTGCAGCGAGCGGAACGGGTACTGCCAGGCCGAGCGGCGCTCGCCGAGGAACGGGACCGTCAGCTCGTCCATCTGCGGTTCGTGCGCGGCCCACAGCGCCTGGATGTTGGCGGTGGCACCGAGTTGCGCGAATCGTGCGACGTCGTCCGGGTGGACGACCTGCAGGTGGGCAAGATGGTGGCGCTGGCCGGTGCCGTCGCTGCCGCCGCCGTTGGCCTGGCGGGCGGCCTGGATGGCGTCGAGCGCATTGCGGACGGCGCGGTCGCCGAGCGCGTGGAAGTGGACCTGGAACCCGGCCTGGTCCAGTGCGGTGACGAAGCGCGGCAGCTCGGCCGGGTCGATGAAGTCGAGGCCGGTGACCTCGGTCTGGCAGCCGTGCCCGTCGAGGTAGGGCTCGAGCATGGCGGCCGTGTGGTTCTCGGCGACGCCGTCGAGCATCATCTTGATACTGGTCGCGCGGAACCGGCGGGACCGGCCGTCCGGCGCGAGACCGCGCTCCTCGATCAGCTCGGCGAGCTGGTCCAGGCCGCGGTGCCGGTCCCACCACAGCGCGCCGACAACCGTGGCGCGGAGCGTGCCGCGGTCCGCCGCGCGAACGTAGGCCGGGAGCGGGTCGCCCGACTTGTGCGAGCGGCCGATGATCGCGTCCTGCCAGCCGGTGATGCCGATGGCCAGCAGGTGCTCCTGGGCCAGGCGCAGTGCCTCGTCGCGGTCCTCCTCGGTCAGTTCGGGCAGCAGCCGGGAGACTAGGTGCTGCGCACCTTCCTGCAGCATGCCGACCGGGTTGCCGTCCGCGTCACGCTCGATCCGGCCGTCCGCTGGGTCGAGGGTGTCGCGGTTGATCCCGGCGAGCTGGAGCGCCTTGCTGCTGACCCAGGCACCGTGGCCGTCGCGATTCGGCAGGTAGACCGGGCGGTCCGGGGCGATCTCGTCGAGCGGCGCGGCTGTCGGGATACCGCCGGGGAACGCCTCCATCGACCAGCCGCCGCCGGTGACCCAGCCGTCGCCGGGGTTGCGGTCGAGGTAGTCGCGGATGATCGCGAGGTACTCCGGCAGCGTGACTGCGCCGGACAGGTCGCACCGGCGTAGCTGATCGCCCGCGAAGACCGGATGCATGTGCGCGTCGATGAAGCCCGGCAGCAGCGTGCCACCGGCCAGGTCAACGATCTCGGTGCCGGGGCCGGCGGCGGCCCGGGCGTCCGCGTCCGGCTCGGCCGCGACGATGCTCGCGGCCCGGACCCGCACGGCCGTGCCGGCCGGGAGGAACCCGTGGCCGTCGAAGATTGTGCCGTTGCGGAAGATCAGGTCTGCGTCACCTGGCACCGGGACCTCCCGTCCGTGGTGAGTTGCCCGGTACTAAAACACTTGACAAAGCTCTTGTCAATGCCTTTGACTAACCGAACCGATGTTAGGCTTCCGCTGAATTCTGAGGAGGCCACACCCTGAGCAGCGGGGAGGAGGCTGGCGTGTCTGCTGCGCCTGACGTACACCCGAAGTCGGCGCCGGAACCGCCTCGGCGCGGGCTGCGCCGCGGCAGCCTCTCCAAGGAGATCATCGTCACCGAGAGCCTGCGGCTGCTCGACACCGGCGGGCTCGACGGGTTCAGTATGCCCAAGCTCGGCCGCGCCCTCGGCGCGGACCAGACCGCCGTGTACCGGCACTTCGCCAGCAAGGACGACCTGATCCTGGCGATCGCCGACCGGCTGATCGAAGAGGCGATAGCCGGCCTGGAGCCGAGCCCGTGCTGGGTCGACACACTCACTGACCTGGCGCGGCGCCAGCGGGCGACCTACCTCGCGCATCCGGCCGCGGCCTCGATGTCCGCGTACCGTACGACGCAGGGCCCAGCCGAAATTGCCGCTGTCAACGTCATCCTCGAGGCAGTCCATGCGGCTGGCTTCGAGGGGGCGCAGGCGGCGCTGACGTACCGGACGGTGGGCGACTTCGCGCTGGCGTTCGCGGGCTTCGAGGCGGCGTTCCTGTCCCTGGACGCGAAGGCGCAGCAGGGCGACCGGGCCGCCTGGACGCAGGCTTACCTGTCCGTCGACCGCGCCCAGTACCCCGCCGTCTGGCAAGTCAGGACGGAACTGCCCGAGGTCAAGGACGACGACATCTTCGAGAACTTGCTCGGCCTCGTGATGACCGGCCTAGTGCAGTCGGCCCCGCATCCCTGCGACTGCCACCCGCCGGCCGGCCGATAGCTGCTCACTAGGCCAGCTACCCGGGCGGCCGGGCAGGTACCGTTTCCGGTGCGGCTTCTGACCCGGCTTCTGGCCCGGCCTCCGGGACAGCCGCCATCGGCACCGCCGCCGGAACGGGCGGCAGCCGCTTGAGCACGGCCGGAGTGATGCGGCGGTAGGCCGCCGGGGCGACCGGCCCGAGCCAGTGCGAAGCACGGACTGCGGCACTGATATTGACACCGAGATCGCCGAGTACCTCGTCCACGTTGTGCAGTGAGAACGGGATGATCTTTCCGCCACGGCAGTGGTGGGTATCGGTAGCAACGTCCATGAACGCGAGCTGCTCGGCGACCTGCTGGCGCATGGCCGCCGGCTCCGGCAGCGGGACCACGCCAGCCAGGTCGGCGGCGATCCAGACCGCGGCCATCTCGGCGTTGAGCGGGCTGAAGAACGAGGAGTTGTACCCGTTGAAGTACAGGTCGGCTACGTCCGCTGGGCGGATCTGCCGGTAGAGCATGAAATTACCGCGCCCGTCGAGCACCCGCGCCGTCACTTCGCCGGGCAGGAACGGCACCCCCTGGGTGAACCCGGTCGCGCAGATGACGAGGTCAGCCGGGAGCCGGGTGCCATCGTCGAGTTCGGCCGTGGGGACGCCGCCGTCGGCCAGCAGCCGCTTGATGGTCCGGTTGGCGTGCACGACGATGCGGCCCGCCTCGACACCCTCGAAGAAGCCCTCGGTGGCCAGGCCGATCGCGCCGCGGACGATGTCCTCCATCTGCCCGGGTGGCACCAGCTGGAGCCGCTGCAGCCCGAACTGGCGGACCGACGCCGACCCGATCGAGTTGACCATGCGGCCGCGAACCCCGTTGGCCGGGCCGTGCAGGAACTTCTCCACGCCACCCGGGCGCAGGTACCGGAACAGCGCCTCGCCCATCCGGGTCAGCAGCAGCAACTTGAAGTTGACCACCCCGCCGATCCGGCGCGGCACCTTCCACAGCAGGTGCCGCGCGATCACGTCAGTACTCCTGGCCACCTCGCTGACCGGCACGGTCACGTCGCAGGCGGATTTGCCGTATCCGACGATCAGCACCCGCTTGCCCCGGGCCTGCTCCTCGTCGTGCAGTTCGGTGCCGGCCAGCAGCCGGCCGCCGGCCGCGGTGAACTCGTCCACTCCCGGGTAACCGGGCATGGCCGGCGCACAGAACACCCCGTTGGCCACCACGAGCTTGTCTACGTGCTCGGCCGGGCCGCTGCCAGCGGTCGTGACGGCCCAGCCTCCGCCCGCCACCGGCGTGGCCGAGGTCACCTCGGTGCCCAGCCGCAGCGCCGGGTCGAGGCCGAAATGGCTGGCGTATCCGGCCAGGTAGGCCTGAATCTGCGCCCCGGTCGGCCACTGTGGATACTCGCGGGGCATCGGGTAGTCCGACAGCGAGTACTGCGCCTTGGGGCTCTGTGTGGTGAGCCCGGGGTAGCGGCGGGTGCGGCTCCACACGCCACCGACGTCAGGCGCCTTGTCCCAGACAATGACCTCGTGCCCGGCCTGTTTGAGCACCTTGGCCGTGGCCAGCCCGGCCACGCCGGCACCGATGATCCCGACGCGCATGGTCAGCGCGCCTCAGGCGGCAGCTGCAGCTGAATGCCGAAGTCCGCCATGATCTGCTTGATCTTGGTGATGTCCTTGGGTCCAGGCGGCATGTCGGCCAGCGCCTGGTAGTAGCCCTCCAGGCCGGCCGGGGACACGACCGAGATGACCCGGGACTCCTCGTCGTAGGTGTTGCGGAACGTGTGCACCACATCGCGCGGCAGGTACAGGTAGTCGCCGGGGCCGAGGGTGAAGTCCGCACCGCCGAGGTACACGTCGAGCTTCCCGGCCAGGCAGATGAACGACTCGTCCTCCCGGGTGTGGATGTGCGCGGGCGGCCCGTCGGTGCGCGGCGGGATGGCGTACTCAAACAACGAGTACGCGTCGTGCGTGGACTTGCCGTCGGTCTTCATGGTGATGCCGAGGCCGATGGCCGCGATCTGATGTCCTTCGCGCGAGGGCAGCATGTATCCACCGCCGAGAGTCATCGTCGCCTCCTTGGGTCGCACACCCGCGGTGTCGCGCGTGTTTAATGTCACAGCGTGCGGCGGTGCGGCCAGCGCCGCAATGATCTGTCCCGCTCACTGGGACAGGGAGCGAGGACTTCTGGTGTAGGCGCGGGACGCCGCAGCCGCCGCCATCCGTACCGCCGGCCCGATCCGGTCAGCCCGCACCAGCTGGCTCGGCCCGGTGACGGACAGCGCCGCGGCCACGTCGCCGAGGGGGCCGAAGATGGGGGCGGCCACACAGCTCACGCCGATGTTGCCCTCCTCGCGGTCGATGGCCCAGCCGCGCTCGGGCACCGCCGTCAGCTCCCGCATGATGGCTACCGGGCTGGTCAGCGTGCGCGGGGTACGGGCGGGCAGCGGCCCGGCCAGCGCGGCGTCGATCAGCGCGGGCTGTGAGTAGGCGAGGATCGCCCGGCCCAGCGCCGAGCAGTACGCCGGGATCATCCCGCCGACCTGAGACAGCATCGGCATGGCCCGGTGCCCGGTGATCTTCTCGACCACGAGCACCTGCGTGCCGTCCAGCACGCCCAGCTGAACGGTGATCTTCGTGGCCTGATGCAGGTCCTGCAGGAACGGCAGCGCCGCCTCGCGAAGCTCAATCCGGATCGGGGCCAGGCTGGCGATCTCGAACAAGCGGTTGCCGATCCGGTACCGGTCACCCGGCTTTTCCAGCCAGCCGAGCCGGATCATCCGGTCGGCCGTGCGATGCGTGGTGGAGCGGGGCAGCCCACACCGCCCCACCAGTGCGGCCAGGGTGAGCTCGCGGTGCGTGGCGTCGAACGCACCGAGGATGGCGGCCGCCCGGTCGAGCCCGCTGTCCGGCGGCGCACCGTCCCGCTGAGTGGGACTCACGGTTGGTTCCGCGGGTGCATACCGGTCAGGCTAAGCCCGAGACGGCGCGGCGCACGAGCCCCGCCGCGGCGCACGAGTCCCCGGGGAGGCCGGCCATCACCGTACCGACCGCACTCATCGGCGGCGGAGCCAGCGGCATCGGCTACGCCATCGCCGCCCGGCTGGCGCCGACGCACCGCGTGGTGATCACCGGCCGCCGCGCTGGGCCGCTCGATGCAGCCGCGATCCGGCTCAAGGAAACCACCGGCGCGACGGTGGGCACCCTGGTCAGCGACGTCGCCGCACCGGACTCCGCGGCGGCCATCCTGGACGCGATGACGGCCCGGTACGGTCCGCCCGACGTGGTCGTACTCAACGCGGGCGGCCCGCCCCCGGGCCGGATTCTCGACGTCGCCGACGACGCCTGGCGGGCCGGCACTGAGCTGCTCCTGCTCGGGCCGCTGCGGCTGGCCCGTCTCGTGCTCCCGGCCATGGCCTCCCGGGGCTTCGGCCGCCTGGTGTTCGTGACCTCGACCGCGGTCCGCCAGCCGCAGCCTGACCTGGCCATCTCGGTCGTGCTGCGGGCTGGCGTCACCGCCGCCGCCAAGCTGCTGTCCCTGGAGTACGCCGCGGCCGGTGTGACCGTCAACTGCGTCGCGCCCGGCGCCACCGACACCCAGCGCCGCCGGGACGTGCTGGCCAGCCGGGCCGCACGGACCGGCCAGCCGCTCGCCGAACTGGACAGGCAGGACACCCGGGATGTGCCAGCAGGCCGGCCAGGCACCCCGGACGAGATCGCCGCGGCCATCGCGTTCCTGGCGTCAGCCGACGCCAGCTACATCAACGGGACCGTGCTCACGGTCGACGGGGGAAGAACGGAGACGTTCTGATGGGACTGTCTGGCCCGGGTTTCGACATGGCCGACTTCCTCGGCGCGCTCAGCGGCACGGTCCGCCCGGGCCTGGCCCGGCCGGTGGTGGTGCATGCCGCCGAACTGGAGACGCTCCCGGCCGCGGGGATCGACAATCCGACCACGCTGGCCATCGCGGGCCGGCTGCCCACCGCCACGTTCGAGCTGTTCCGGCAGACGATCCCGGCCGGCCAGAGCTCGGACATGCAGCGGCACTACCACGAGACCGTGCACTACGTGATCTCCGGCCACGGGCACAGCGAGGTCGAGGACGACACCGAGGCATGGGCGGCCGGGGACTTCATCTACACGCCGCCGTGGACCTGGCACCGGCACTACAACGACTCGGCCGGCGAGCCGGCCGAGTTCCTCACGATCGAGAACTCCCGCCTGCTGCAGGCACTCGGCATCGCCCGCCGGCAGAGCGCGGGCCTGTGCACGGTGGCCGAGGCGCGCGCCCGATTCCCGGAGGACCCGTCATGACCGACCTGCCCGAGCACATCAGCATCTGGGCCGAACTGGCCGACACCGACCACGAGCTACGTCATGTCGACGTTCATGGAGTGCGCACCCGGGTGCTGCGCGCCGGATCCGGCCCGGACCTGGTGCTGCTGCACGGCACCGGCGGCCACCTGGAGGCCTACGCGCGTGACATCGCGGGCCTGGCCCGCGATTTCACGGTCACTGCTTATGACATGACCGGCCACGGCTGGTCCGACCTGCCGGACCGCCCGTACACCATCGACGTGCTCTCCGACCACCTGATCGCCCTGCTGGACACGCTGGACATTGACACCGCGCATCTATCCGGCGAATCTCTCGGCGGCTGGGTGGCCGCCTGGACCGCTGCCTATCACCCGGACCGGATCGGCCGGCTCGTGCTCAACACCCCGGGAAACATCGCCAACAAGCCCGAGGTGATGGCCCGGCTGCGGGACAGCACACTGGCTGCCGTCCGCGACCCAAGCGAC
>Ga0335076_10008206_pt1 | contig 10538 bp, 9 predicted proteins | sample Lox_Sample_25_FD_206717 | JGI IMG/M metagenome (GOLD analysis project Ga0335076, IMG submission 206717) | Soil microbial communities from Loxahatchee National Wildlife Refuge, Florida, United States - Lox_Sample_2.5 | ecosystem: Environmental > Terrestrial > Soil > Wetlands | place: USA: Florida...
ACGTTCGTTCGGCGCGCGCTGGTTCGCAGACGAACGGTTCGCACAGAACCGCCCCTGCGATGACAGCGGCGAGAGCGGCCGTCCGAGCGCTGATCGTCGCCATTCGAGGAACCCAGCTCTTACATTCCGTCATCGCCCGTAGCGACGTTGGGGAAATACTACTCGCGCTTGAGGTTGTGGTCAAGCCTGGAGGAGAGGAACGCCTCCCGCAGCGTCATGGAAATCGCGACCGTCTGTGATAGCCTGACGGGCGTCCAAAGGCGGCGCAGGCGACCCTTGCGGTCGGCGAGCGAGGGGGCCCGCGATGAGCCTGGATCCGGTCGTGCTTTCTCGGGCGCAATTCGCCTGGGTGGTCGTCTTTCAGTTCCTGCTGCCCGCCTTCACCATGGGGGCGTGCTTCAGGACCGGGCCCGGGCGCTCGGGCGTCGGTCGTTGCTGGGGTGGTTCTTGTGGCCGCATATTGCGATCCTGGCCCCGGTCCCGATCGTCACCGCGCTAATCGCCGTTTGGGAATAGCGCTCGCTCAACAACCGCTCGGAAGCGGCGCCGTTCATCGCCGCCATCTGCCTGTTTCTGATGTCCTGCCTCGGCATCGCGATCAGCCTGTGGCCGATGATCGTGCCCTACAAGTTCACGCTCTGGGACGCCGCATCGTCGCCGTCGACCCAGGCTTTCCTGCTGGTCGGCACGCTGTTCCTGCTGCCGGTCATCTGATGTACACCGGCTGCTCCTACTGGGTTTTTCGCGGCAAGGTCCGCGGCGACCTCGGCTATCACTGAAGGGTGATCAAGAGCGACCGCGCCGCCGCGCCCGCCCCGCCGATTGCGCGCTCGTCGCAAACGTCCGACAATGCAGCGCTTGTTGGAAAGCTCGTGTCCGAACCAGCTCCTGTCTTTGACCTTGTCGTCGCCGGCGCGGGCCCATCCGGCCTGGCGCTTGCGGCCGCGGTCAAGCAGGCCATGGGAAGCGGCGTGTCGGTTGCGCTCGTCGATCCGGCGCCTGCGCCGGACGCCGGCGCCCCGCGCCTGCGCACGGTTGCGATCGCCGACGGGCCTCGGCGCCTGCTCGAGAGCATCGGTGCCTGGGAGGCGATCGAACCCAAGGCGCAACCGATCGTCGCGATGGAGATCATGGACGGAGGGACGCGCGACGCCGTGCGCCCCACGCATCTCCATTTCGACGCGAACAGCAGCGGGCCGCTCGCCCATATGGCGTTCAACGACGATGTCGTCGGGCCGCTGGCGGCGCTGTGCGACCGGCTCGGGGTTCAGCGGCTTCAAGCTTCGGTCGAGCAATGGCGCCCCAGCAGGCGCATCGCAGCGTTCACACTCAGCGATGGCCGCTCGCTGAGCGCCCGCCTCGCCGTCGCCGCCGACGGCGCGCGCTCCAAACTGAGGAGGCTCGCCGATATCGCGACCGTCGGCTGGGACTATGATCAGGCCGGCATCGTCGCGACCATCGCCCATGAGCGCGATCATCAGGGCCGGGCGGAGCAGCATTTCCTCCCCTCCGGTCCGTTCGCGATCCTGCCGCTTCCGGGCCGCCAGTCGAGCATCGTCTGGAACGAGGAGCGCGCGGACGCTCGCGCGCTCCTCAATCTCGCCCCTGAGGACTTGAAGCGCGAGCTCGAATTTCGCTTCACGCCGAAGCTGGGCGAAATCAGCCTCGCCTCGCCCCTCGAGGCGTTTCCGTTCCGCTTCCAGGTCGCGCGGCGCTTCGTTGGGGAGCGGCTGGCGCTCATCGGCGATGCGGCCCATGTCGTCCATCCGCTCGCCGGGCAGGGTCTGAACCTTGGCTTGCGCGACGTGGCGGCGCTGGCCGAGACGATCGTCGGCGAACTGCGGCTTGGCCTCGATCCGGGCGCACCTCGCCCTCTTGCGGCTTACGAGCGCCGGCGGCGGTTCGACGTCGCCGCGAGCGGCCTCGGCCTCGACGCGCTCAATCGCCTGTTCTCCAACGACGTCCCGGCCCTGCGCTTCCTGCGCGACCTCGGCCTTCGCATCGTCGACCGCGCTCCGGCGCTGAAGGAGACGCTGATCGCCGAAGCCGGCGGCGCGGGCGGCGGCGCGCCCAGGCTCTTGCGCGGGCTTGCGCTGTGACTGGACCGGCGCCGTTCAGCGCGCGCACGCTCGCCGCCCAGGCGCTCGGACGCATCGACGAGAGCACCCGGGCGATCGTGACGCCGATCCATCTCGCGACGACCTTCGAGCGCGATCCCGACAATCTTTATCGCAGCGGCAATGTCTACGGCCGACCCGACAACGAGACGGTGCGCGAAGCCGAGGCGGTGATCGGGGCGCTCGAGGGCGCCGCGGCGACGCTTGTCCTGGGCTCCGGCATGTCGGCCGCGATCGCCCTTTTTCTCAGCCTCGGGCCGGGCGCGCATGTCGTCGCCTCCGCCGGCATGTACTGGGCGCTGCGCGCCTGGCTTGCCGACGAAGCGCCGGCGTTCGGCCTCAGCGTCGATTTCGTTGACGCCGAGGATTTGGCGGCGCTGGAGCGGGCGGTGAAGCCGGGCGCGACAAAACTCGTATGGCTCGAAACGCCCAGCAATCCGCTGTGGGGGATCAGCGACATCGAAGGCGCCGCGCGCATCGCTCACGCGGTGGGCGCGGCTCTGGCGGTCGATTCGACCTGCGCGACGCCGATCCTGACCCGCCCGATCGCGCTCGGCGCCGACGTCCTGATGCATTCGGCGACCAAATATCTCAATGGCCATTCCGACGTGATCGCGGGCGCGCTCTGCTTCGCGCGCGACGACGCGCTTTGCGCGCGCGCGCGCCACATCCGTCACAAGCATGGCCTCATTCTGCATCCGTTCGAGGCGTTCCTGTTGATCCGGGGCTTGAGGACACTCGACTTGCGGGTGCGCGCCGCTTGCGACAATGCGATGGAGCTCGCGACGCGACTTTCCAATCACGCCGCCGTCTCCGCCGTGCTTTATCCGGGGCTCGCGCATCACCGCGGCCACGATGTCGCGCGGCGGCAGATGAAGGGCGGCTTCGGCGGCATGCTGTCGATCCGCGTCCGTGGCGGCGCCGAGGCTGCGGTCGCGGCCGCCGCGCGGGTGGGCTTATGGAAGCGCGCGACGTCGCTCGGCGGCGTCGAATCGCTGATCGAGCATCGCGCCTCGATCGAGGGCGCTGGCTCGTCATGTCCCCCGGACTTGCTCAGGCTCTCCGTCGGGATCGAGGATGTCGACGACCTCTGGCGCGATATCGACGCGGCGTTGAGGGGATAGCCAGTTGCGCGATCTCAAGGCGGCCGCACGGCCGCCGAGGAAACGTCCCCTGACATTCAAGAGTCATTAACCGGCGTGGTGTCTGTCTGCGAATTCGGAAGGATGGTGAGATGCACGCATTGCGTCATGCAGCCGCCGCGTTGGTGATCGGCGCGCTCGCGCCGGTCGCGCTGACTGCGTCGGGCTCCTCCCAGACCTGCGCCTGCGCTCCGGGCGGTGGCGGCTATGTCATTCAGGCCGACGAGCCGCCGCCGCCGTTGCCCGAGTACGATCAGCCGCCCCTTCCCGCCCCCGGTTACTACTGGACGCCCGGCTACTGGGCCTGGAACAATTACGACTACTATTGGGTGCCCGGGGCCTGGGTCGAGCCGCCGCAGCCGGGCTTGCTGTGGACGCCGGGATACTGGGCCTACGTCGCCGGCGTCTATGCTTTCACGCCGGGCTATTGGGGCCCGCATGTCGGCTTCTACGGCGGCGTCGACTACGGCTTCGGCTACAACGGGGCCGGCTATTTTGGCGGCCGATGGGACAACGGGCAGTACTTTTACAACAGCGCCGCGAACAACATCGGCGCCGTCCATATCGCCAACGTTTACAATCAACCGCTCGTCAACAATCCGACCGCCAGCCGCGTAAGCTTCAACGGCGGAGCGGGCGGGGTCGCCGCAAGGCCGACCAACGAGCAACTGCTGGCGGCGAAGGAGCCGCGTGTCCCGGCGACCAGACCTCAGGTCGATCACGCGCGCGCCTCCGGCATGAGAGGCGAGCAATTCCTGTCCACGAACCAGGGCAAGCCGGCGATCGCGGCGACCGAGCGTCCGGGCGAGTTCAAGGGCAAGGGCGTCGTGCCGGCGCGCGCCGCTGGCAAGGCCGCCCAGGGGGTCCCAGCCCCGGGCGGAAACGCTGAGCCCGAGCCAAAGGAGAGGCCGCCCGCCGCCGAGAAGCCGGTCAAGCCGGAAGCCGCGCCGAACGCGCCCAAGATCGAGGAGAGGCCGCCAGCCGTCGAGAGGCCGGTCAAGCCGGAAGCCGCGCCGAACGCGCCCAAGATCGAGGAGAAGCCGCGAGCCGTCGAGAAGCCTGTCAAGCCGGAAGCCGCGCCGAGCATGCCGAAGATCGAGGAGAGGCCGCCGGCGGTCGAGCGGCCGGTCAGGCCGGAGCTTCCTCCCGCTCAGGCTCAGCCCGGCTTCCAACAGCGGGCGCCGGCCGCCGAGAGACCGGCGCAGCCGGGGCCCCCAAACGGCATGCAGAGGTTCGAGAGACCGCCGGGCGCCCCGCCGAGACCGCTTCAGCCCGAGCGCAAGCCGGAGGCAAAGGAATGCGGACGGCCGGGACTGCCGCCCTGCCCCAGGTGACAGTCGCGGAAGCAGCGGACGTTTCTCCTTCGCCGCGCCGCGATTTCAGCGCCGCGGCGAATCCGGCTAAACCGGGCGCGATGTACCGAAACATCTTCCTGGTCGGCGGATGGACGATCGCCTCCCGGCTGACCGGCTTTATGCGCGACGTCGCGCTCGCCGCGCTGCTGGGCGGAGGGGCGTTGAACGACGCCTATGTGGCGGCGATCAAGCTTCCCAACCAGTTCCGTCAGATCTTCGGCGAGGGGTCGTTCAACGCCGCCTATCTGCCGACCTATACCAGGGTGCTCGAAGCCTCGGGGCCCGAGGAGGCGGGTAAATTCGCGAGCCAGGTGTTCACGCTGCTCGTGCTGTCGCAGATCGTCCTGCTCGGCCTCGTCTATCTCGACATGCCGCTGCTGGTGCGGCTGACTTCGCCCGGCTTCGTCAGCCAGCCCGACAAGTTCGCCCAGGCGGTGGCGATGTCGCGGGTGATGTTCCCCTATATCGCCTTCATCGCCATATTCGCGCTCCATCAGGGGACGCTCAACGCCAACAACGCCTGGGGCTCGCCGGCTTCCGCGCCCGCCGCCGCCAATGTCTGCATGATCGCCTTTCTCGGCTTTGCCGCCTTCTTCCCGAAGCTCTCGCCCGGGGTGGCCAGCATGGCGAGCTGGGGATTCCTCGCTTCCGGCGCGACCCAGCTCGCCATCGTCATGTTCGACGCGCGCCGGCGCGGCCTTCTCGAGCGGCTGACCTGGCCGCGCTGGACTCCGGACATCCAGCGCTTCTTCTGGATGCTCGGGCCGGCGATAGGCATTTCGGCGAGCTACCAGATCGGCGCGCTCGCCGACCAGATTGTCGGCTCGCTGCTGCCGACCGGGGGCTTGTCGGCGATCAGCTACGCCGACCGGCTTTATCAATTGCCCGGCGGCGTGATCGTGATCGCCACCGGCTCAGTGCTGCTCAGGGAAATGTCGGCTCTCGTCGCCCTCGGCGACGAAGGCGGCGCGCTCGCCGCCCAGAACCGGGCCGCTTCGCTGACGCTCGCGCTCGGCGCTCCGTTCGTCGTCGCGTTCCTTCTCGTTCCCGACCTCATCATCGCGGTCGCCTTCGAGCACGGCGCCTTCAAGGCCAGCGCGACGCATCAGGCCGCGGGCGTGCTCGCGGCCTATGCGCTTGGCATGCCGGCGCTGCTGGTCGACCGGATCACTTCCGCGAGCTTCCTCGCGCGGGGCGACACGGCGACGCCGATGAAGGTCACGCTCATCGGCGTCGCGGTCAATGTGGCGCTCAAGATCGCCCTTTTTCGCCCGCTCGGCGCGCCCGGCCTCGCGCTTGCGACCGCCGCGGGCCTCTGGATCAAGGTCGCCGGCGTTTTTTCGCTCGCCAGGCGGCGCGGCTGGACCGCGCCCGACGCGCGGCTCGTCGCGACTTTCGCGGCGACCCTGTTCGCCGCGGGCGCGCTGGCGCTGGCGCTGACGCTCGCCGACGGGCCGCTCGCCGAACTCATGGCGCGTCTGCCGCGTTTCGCCCGCGAAGCGCGGCTTCTCGCGCTGACCGCGATCGGGATTTTGGTTTACTTTCCCGCTCTCGGCGCCGGGCTTTGGCTGACCCAGGCCATGCCGGCGGCTGTCCTCAGGCGGGCGCTGGGCGCGCTTGGACCCGCCCGGTGAGCTGCGCCGGCTTGCGGCTCGCCGCCGCGCCAGATCATGCTCGACCGCGCTTGACGCGCGCGTCGCCAGGCTTTCCTGTTCGGCGCCGGGAGGAAATTCAATGAGCGTTCAAGCGCGCGACCTGGCGGTCGAATTCGCCTACCGCTTCGGCCGCGTGCCGACGGTCAGCCGCGCGCCGGGCCGCGTCAATCTGATCGGCGAGCATACTGATTACAACGACGGCTTCGTCATGCCGGCGGCGCTGGAATTCGCGACTTTGGCGGCCGCGTCGCCCCGGCTCGACCGGCGCCTCCGGGTCTATTCGATGACCGTGGACGAGAGCGGGGAGTTCGATCTCGATTCCCCGCCCGCGGCCGCGGCCGGAGACTGGTCCGACTATATCCTCGGCGTCGCGCTGATGCTGGAGAGGAGCGGACGGCGCCTCGCCGGCGCCGATCTCGTGGTCTGGACCGATGTCCCGATCGGAGCGGGCTTAAGCTCCTCCGCCGCGCTCGAAGTCTCATGCGCCCACGCGCTCTTGACCGCATCCGGCCTGCCGTTCGTGCCGATCGAGACCGCCAAGATCTGCCAGCAGGCGGAGAACGATTTCGTCGGCATGCGCTGCGGAATCATGGACCAGTATATTTCCTGCTGCGGCGTCGCCGGCCACGCGCTGCTAATCGACTGCCGCAGCCTCGCCTCGCGCAACGTCAAGATCGCCCCGAACCTGCGGATCCTGATCGCCAACAGCGCGGTCCGCCATCAGCATGCGGGCGGCGAGTACAACGCCCGGCGCGAGGCCTGCGAGGAAGGGGTCGGGCTGCTCAGCCGCACGCTCGGGCCGATCAAGGCGCTGCGCGACGTGACTCCGGACGAGCTCGAAGCCAGGCGCACTACGCTGCCGGACCTCATCTATCGCCGCTGCCGCCACATCGTCACCGAGAACGCGCGCGTGCTCGAGGCGGAGCGGGCGCTGGGCGCCGGCGACTTCGCCGCCTGCGGGCGGGCGATGAACCAGTCGCATGTCTCGATGCGCGACGACTTCGAGATCACCTGCCCGGAGATCGACACCCTGGTCGGTCTCGCCCAGGCGGTCGATGGCGTCTACGGCTCGCGCATGACCGGCGGCGGTTTTGGCGGCTGCACGGTGAGCCTGGTCGAAGCCGCCGCGGTCGAGCGGGCGACGAGGACCATGATCGACGGCTACCGGGTGGCGACTGGCCTCGAGGCGGAGATCTTCGCCTGCGCGCCGTCGGACGGCGTCGGCCTGGTGCCGGTCTGAAGGAATGCGCTTCCAAATGGAATTGCGGCCGGCCGTCTTGTCATTCCCGCGCAAGCGGGAATCTAGAATTTCGTCGAGGCCTCGGCTGGATGCCCGCGTTCGCGGGTATGACAGGCAATCGCGCCGGCTGAAGGCTTGGAGGAGACATTGACGTGGCGAGCGTAAGCACGCTCCGCAGCGCCTCGCACCGGCGCTTCAACCCGCTGACCGGCGAATGGGTGTTGGTCTCGCCCCATCGCACCCAGCGCCCCTGGCAGGGCCGGCGCGAGCCGCAGGCCGCGCCCGCCGCGCTCGCCCACGACCCCAACTGCTATCTCTGTCCGGGCAATGCGCGCGCCAATGGCGCCCTCAACCCCGACTACCCGCACACCTTCGTGTTCGACAATGATTTCGCCGCGCTGAAGCCGGACGCCCCGACCGAGCGGGAGAGCGACGGACTGCTGGTCGCCGAGGGCGAGACCGGCCTCTGCCGGGTGCTGTGCTTCTCGCCGCGCCATGACCTGACGCTCGCGGGAATGACGGTCGCCGACATCGAGCGGGTGGTCGACGTGTGGGTCGACGAGACGGCCGCCCTCGGCGGCCTCCCCGACATCGCCTCGGTGCAGATTTTCGAGAACCGGGGCGAGATGATGGGGTCCTCGAACCCCCACCCGCACGGCCAGATCTGGGCCACCCGCCATTTGCCGAACGAGGTTCAGAAGGAGACCGATCGCCAGGGCGCCTATCTTCTCGAGCGCGGCCGGCCGCTGCTCGTCGATTATCTCGCGCGGGAGCTCGAGCTTGGCGAACGGATCGTGTTCGCCAACGACGATTTTTGCGTTCTTGTCCCCTTCTGGGCGATCTGGCCGTTCGAGACCATGATCCTGCCGCGGCGCCGGATCGGCGGCTTCGACGAACTGGCCCCGCGCGAACGGACTTCGCTCGCCGCCGCGCTCTCGGAACTCACCCGGCGCTACGACCGGCTGTTCGACGCGCCGTTCCCCTATTCGATGGGCTTCCACCAGAAGCCGACCGACCGCGCCGTGCACGCCGAATGGCAGATGCACGCCCATTTCTACCCGCCGCTGCTGCGCTCGGCGACGATCAGGAAGTTCATGGTCGGCTTCGAGATGCTCGGCTCGCCGCAGCGCGACCTCACCCCCGAGGCGGCGGCGGAGCGGCTGAGGGAGGCGGCGGGTTAGCGGATCGCCGACGCGGGACGGCGTTTATTCAGCTTCAGCCTCTTGGTTCTCCCGTTCAGGGCAGAACCTGCTACCCCCGCCGCTCATACTCGACGAAGGCGAAATCCGCCTCGTCGCGGGGGCCGCGCTCGCCCTCCTCGCGCCTGACCTCGCGCCACTGGCCGGGATCGATCGGCGGAAAGCGCGTCTCGCCCTTGGCGTCGAGCGCGACCTCGGTGATGCAAAGCCGCTCGGCGCGGCCGATCGTCTGGGCGTAGATCTCGCCGCCGCCGGCGACGACGATCTCGTCCGCCCTCATCGCGCGCGCGCGCTCGGCGGCGAGATCGAGCGCGGCGTTGAGATCATGGGCGACGGCGACGCCGGGTGCGGCAAAATCGGGATCGCGAGTGACGACGATCGTCTCGCGTCCGGGCAGCGCGCGGCCGATCGTAAGATAGGTTTTGCGCCCCATCACCAGCGGCTTGCCCCAGGTCAGCGCCTTGAACCGCTTAAGGTCGCTGGAGAGCCGCCACGGAAGGCCCTGGTTGGCGCCGATGACGCCATTGCGCGCGACCGCCGCGACCAGAACGAGCGGCGGCGCAGCGCTCACACCGCGACCTTGGCCTTGATCGCTGGCCACGGGTCGTAGCCCTCGAACGCGATCGCGTCGGCGTTGAGGTCGAAGATCGAGCCGACGTCGCCGAGCCTTAGCTTCGGCAGCGGCCGAGGGGTCCGCGCCAACTGCTCGCGCGCCTGCTCCTCGTGATTGCGATAGAGATGCGCGTCGCCGAACGTGTGCACGAACTCGCCGGCCTTAAGGCCGCATTCGCGGGCGATCAGGTGGGTGAGCAGGGCGTAGCTGGCGATGTTGAACGGCACGCCGAGAAAGATGTCGGCCGAGCGCTGGTAGAGCTGGCAGGAGAGCCGGCCGTCGCTGACGTAGAACTGGAACAGGCAGTGGCAGGGGGCGAGCTTCATCCGCTCGATTTCGGCGACGTTCCAGGCCGAGACGACCAGGCGGCGGGAATTGGGGTTGCGGCGGATCTCGTCGATCACCCACTTGATCTGGTCGTAAGTGCGTCCCTCCGGCCCTTCCCAGGCGCGCCACTGCTTGCCGTAGACCGGGCCGAGGTCGCCCGATTCATCCGCCCACTCGTCCCAGATCGAGACCCCGTGCGCCTTGAGATAGGCGATATTGGTGTCGCCGCGCAGGAACCAGACCAGTTCCCGCACGATCGACTTCAGATGCAGTTTCTTGGTGGTGACGAGCGGAAAGCCGTCGGCGAGGTCGAACCTCAGTTGCCGCCCGAACAGCGAGCGCACGCCGGTGCCGGTGCGGTCCCCCTTGAGCGCGCCACGCTCGAGCGCGTCACGCATGAGATCGAGATAGGGACGCATGACAGCGATCCTTCACGGCTTTCAGTCCGGCGCCAAGCGATATCCGATTCGCCCCCAAGCGCCCAAAGCGGCGGCCCTCATCCTGAGGCGCCCTTTGCGACACGCAAAGGGCCTCGAAGGATGGCTCCAGACCGGCTGCCACTCACCGCATTTGCTTGCCATCTGTAACCATCCAGGTTATATGTATGACACCCTCAACCCCTGCCAAGGAGAACCGCGATGGTGAACCAAACCAAACCATAGAAAGAAAAAAGTAATGAAGGCCTATCTTCCGAGGTCGTTCCAGCGTGAAGCGAAAAGCGACGATGTTTCCGACGAGGATTGCCGCGAGGCGATCCGCAGGGGTGAAAGAGGTCTTATTGACGCCGACCTTGGAAAGGGTCTGATCAAGCAGAGAATTTCGAGAGGCAACCAGGGCGCGGCAAGAGGCTCGCGGGCGGTTGTTTTCTACAGGCGGGGAAGAGTTGCGGT
>Ga0335076_10008207_pt1 | contig 10537 bp, 9 predicted proteins | sample Lox_Sample_25_FD_206717 | JGI IMG/M metagenome (GOLD analysis project Ga0335076, IMG submission 206717) | Soil microbial communities from Loxahatchee National Wildlife Refuge, Florida, United States - Lox_Sample_2.5 | ecosystem: Environmental > Terrestrial > Soil > Wetlands | place: USA: Florida...
CGATATTGTCCCGGTAAACAGCAGCACATTTGCATCCAGCGGGAAGGGAACTTCCATTCCCGCCCACGCCGATAACGCTTCGCTGCTGAGGCGCGCAAACAGCCATCCCAGCAAGCCGCCCCCTGCCACCAGCAAAAAACTCTCCGTCAGCAGTTGCGCCAAGATCCGCCGCCGGCCCGCGCCCAGCGTTATGCGTAACGTAAATTCGCGTTCTCGCGCCGCATTCCTCGCCAGTAGCAGCATCGCCACATTCCCGCAGGCGATCGCTAGCACCAGCCCTACCATTGCCATCAAGATCTTGATTGGCTGATCGTAGATCGAGTCCGCCCCTTCAATTCCTTTTGCGTCTGCCAGCGCCAACATCGGTTTTGGCGCTTTCGGGTCCAGTGTGCCCAACCCAATCAGCGCCGTCTGCTGGAACACGGGATCCAACTTGGTCATCGCTTCCGTTTTCGTCACACCTGGCTGCAATCTTCCGATCAGCCGCAAGCACCACCATTTCGGCGACCCGTACAGTGTATTGACGGTTGGCGAATTGCCCCACGGGTTCAGATCAGTCCGGCTCTGCAGCGGCACCCACACATCTGTAGAAAACCCGGGTTCCATACCAAAGAATCCGTCTCCCGCCACTCCAATCACTGTGAATGGCACGCCTTTCACGTAAATCGTTCGCCCAATCGTAGACGGGTTCCGCGCCAACCGCCCGGTCCAGTAGGCGTAGCTGAGTACCGCCACCGGTGCGTGATTTACCTCATCCTGCATCGAAAAGCCGTGTCCCCGCACGAAGTGAGCTCCGAGGCCCGTGAAAAAATCCCCGCTCACCATGTCGACTTCCGCTTCTTCCGGTTCTTCGTCCCACCGCACTGCGGCCTTCGACTCCGATAGCGGGACGTAAGCCATTAAGCCGGAGAAAACCGTCTTCTCTTTGCGCAACGCCTCGAACACAGGTTCGGAGAACGAGGTGTCGCCATCGCCGGTGTTCGATGCGCCCCACGGCTGATCGTTAGGAAGCGTCAGGTGCACGAGTTGTTCCGGATGTGGCAGTGGCAGGCTTCGCAGCAAAACTGTGTTCATCGCGCTAAAGACGGCTGTATTTGCTCCAATCCCAAGTGCAATCGTCAGAATCGCAATCGCCGTAAATCCGGGCGTCTTCCGCAGCATCCGGAGTCCAAACCGCACGTCACTCCCGAATGTCTCGAGCCAAAACCCGCCTCGCTCTTCCCGGCATTCCTCTTTGAATTGCTCCACGGATCCAAACTCAATCCTCGCCCGCCGTGTCGCTTCATCCCGCGTCACACCGGACCGCTGCAGGTCCTCGACGCGGCTCTCGATGTGCCGCTGTAGTTCTTCCTGCATGTCGTTTTCAACGCGCCCGCGTCCCAAAATGTTCGTGACCGCGGACTTCAGATGTGTGATCCAGCCCATCTCACACCTCACCCGGTTCCGCTGCCAGTACAGAACTCATCGCCGCGGCCAGCCGCTGCCAGTCTTCCTGCTCTTGCCGCAAACGCTTCTTTCCCGCCGCGGTTAGTTCGTAGAACTTCGCTCGCCGGTTGTTCTCCGACGTTCCCCAACTCGCCTTCAGCAGTCCCTGCCGCACCAGCCGGAACAGGGCTGGGTAAAGTGCTCCCTGTTCCACCAGGAGCGCCTTCCCGGAAATTTGCTCGATCCGCAGCAACACTCCGTACCCGTGCAGCGGCCCCAGCGACACCGCCTTCAAGATCAACAAATCCAGCGTGCCCGGCAACAGTTGCGCCTGCTCGCCCATTTCTCCTCCTAAGTTGTTTAGGTCAACCTACTCTCTCTCTCCTAAGTTGTCAAGGAGAGCCAGTAGTGCCGCGCCTTTAGGCCGGCATCTTGGGATCTATCAGGGAGTGCTTATTTCTGCCATTCTGCCCCTTACATGAACTCGTCATCCTGAGGAGCGGTGTTTGCGACGAAGGATCTCAACCCTTGTGTCTTGTCTGCGACCAAAGAGGTCGTCATCCCGAACCGCAGCGGAGGGATAGCGGCACAGTGCTTTGTTGCCAATTCCGTGCGTTCAGACTTGCTTGCGTTCACACCAAGCCCATCGTACGATTCCAAAATGGTGTGTCTCGCAGCGTTTTGTTCTTTCGGTTCTGGCTTGTAGTCACATCGCATCTCCAAACTGGCCAGCCCTGAGACGGGAGTGCTCGGAATGAAATCGGTCGTCGTAGTGGGCGCGCAGTGGGGTGATGAAGGCAAGGGCAAGGTTGTCGACTATCTTTCCGGAGCCTTCGACTATATCGCCCGCGTTGCCGGCGGCCATAATGCCGGGCACACCGTCATCATTGGCAAAGATCGTTTCGTCCTACAGCTAATCCCTTGCGGCATTCTTCGGCCCAAGCAGCACGCCGTGATTGGCGCTGGCGTAGTCGTCGATCCCGCAGCGCTCGTCGCCGAAATTGAAATGCTTGCCAAGGCTGGCGTCGACGTCACCGGTCGCCTGCACGTCAGCAATCGCGCTCACCTGATCTTCCCGTATCACCGCGAACTGGATATGGCCGCTGAATCTGCCCGCGGCGCTAACAAGATCGGCACCACCTCCCGCGGTATCGGCCCAGCCTATGAAGACAAGATGGCTCGTCGCGGCCTGCGCGTGGGCGAGTTGCTTCTCCCCGACCTTTTCCGCGAAAAAGCCGCACGCGTCGTTGCCGAGAAAAACCGCATCGCCCAAGGGGCGTATGGCGCTCAGATCGATTTCTCTCACGAAGTGGAAGCCACACTCAAACTCGGCGAGAAAATCAAATCCTTCATTTGCGACACCGCCGAACTCGTAAATCGCGCTCTCGATGAAGGCAAATCCGTTCTTTTTGAAGGCGCACAGGGAACCATGTTGGACATCGACCATGGCACCTACCCCTACGTCACCTCGTCCAGCGCCACTTCAGGTGGGGCAGCTACTGGGATCGGCGTTCCTCCCACCAAGATTAAGAACGTTCTGGGCGTTTCGAAGGCTTACACCACGCGTGTTGGCGGCGGTCCTTTCCCAACGGAAATGCCCGACCTCGACGCCAAGGAAGTGCGCGAACGTGGCAAGGAGTTCGGGGCAGTCACCGGGCGCCCGCGCCGCTGCGGTTGGCTCGATCTCGCCGAACTGCGCTACGCCAAAATGATCAATGGCATCGACTCGCTGGTGATCACCAAGCTCGATGTCTTCGACACCCAGCGCGAGATCAAAGTCGGCGTTGGTTACACCTACAAGGGCACTCCCGTTCACGAAATGCCCGCCACCGCCGAAGAGTACGAGCACTTCCAGCCTGTCTACAAAACCCTTCCCGGCTGGTGTGCCTCCACTTACGGCGTCAAGGAAGCCGCGCAGTTGCCCAAGGCCGCCATCGATTACCTCCATTTCGTCTCCGATTTTCTCAAGGTCGAAATCGGCATGATCTCCACCGGTCCCGAACGCGACGCCACCATCATCCAGCCCAACACCCTCCTCGCCCGATGGCTGTAGAACCGCACCTTGACGCCCGCGTCTGGGTCCAGCCACGAAGCAGCGACTATGTCGTAGCTTAGGCTTTAGCCTGTACAGAGTTGCCTGCTCGCCGAAGCTGAGCGGAGTCGACTTTTCTTTTGTAGGGGCGGCTTTATGCCGCCTGCATGTCCGGAGCTTCTCTTTGCTCCTCTGCGCGCCCTGCGTTAATCTTCCGCCTTCGAATCGATCAGGCACCCTGCGGTACAATGTTCAGCCGGATGCTTACCTTTTCCGAAGCGCGCGAAATAGTCATTGCCCAAGCGAAATCGCGTTTGACTCCTCGGTCCACACTATCTCTCCCCCTTAACGACGCCCTCAGTCACATCCTCGCCGAAGAGATTCGTACCGACCGCGAGTATCCCCCCTTCCATCGTTCCACCCGAGACGGATATGCGGTCCATTCCACCGAAGCGCAGCCAAACGCCTCTCTTCGCTGCGTAGGCGAAATCAAAGCTGGGGACACCGTACACTCCCCCCTCTCCCCTGGCACCTGCGTACAGATCATGACCGGCGCGGCCCTCCCCCCTGGTGCCGACGCCGTCGTGATGATCGAATTCACACGGCGCGACGGTGACCATGTCTCCTTTGAACGCCCCACGCAGTCGAGACAGAACTTCGTCCCGCGTGGCAGCGAAGCCAGCGCCGGTGGTGTGGCCCTTTCTCCCGGCCTGCGCCTCGGCTATGCCGAAGTTGCTGTCGCTGCACAGGTCGGTCATCCGACTCTCCGTTGTTTCCAGAAGCCGCGCATAGCGATTCTCTCTACGGGCGACGAAGTCGTTCCCATCACCGAGAGTCCGGGTCCCTTCCACATTCGCAACAGCAACAGCGTGTCGCTCGCCGCGCAAGTTCAGCTCGCCGGCGGTACTCCCCTCCCTCTTGGCAATGCCCTCGACCGCGTCGACGACCTCTCCGCAAAGATCGAACAGGGCCTGCGCGAGGAGATTCTTGTACTTTCCGGCGGGGTTTCGATGGGGAAATATGACCTCGTCGAGTCCGTCCTGAAGGGAATGGGTGCCGAGTTCTACTTCGACGCGGTAGCCATTCGCCCCGGCAAGCCGGCGGTTTTTGGCCGCTGCCGCAACACGCTCATCTTCGGCCTCCCCGGCAATCCTGTCTCCACCATGGTCACGTTCCAACTCTTCGCGATCCCCGCACTCGACATTCTCAGTGGCGCGCCTTCACGTCCCCTTCCGTTCCTCGAAGCCACTCTAGCGGAATCCGTAAAAGAGAAGCCCGGGCTGACCCACTTCCTCCCCGCACGCCTCACCTGGCAGAACGCGCGCCCCGAAGTCAGAGTCCTCCGTTGGCAAGGCTCCGGTGACATCGGAGCGCTCGCGCAATCCAATTGCTTCGCTGTAGTGCCATGGGACCGCCCCGAGATCCCAATTGGTGAGCCCGTCGAAGTGCTCCCCCGAATGGACGTCTTGTAGCATCGGCTTTAGCCTTATGCAGTTTCCTTTGGCCCATCCCAGCTCAGGGGGTACTCTATTGGATGCCTTTGTAGGGGCCGCCTTCTGAGGCGGCCCGCTCTCGGCAAACGGAACAAACTTGGCGAAGCTCTCCCACTACTCCGACCGCGGCGAAATCTACATGGTCGACGTCTCCTCCAAAGCCGTCACCACCCGCACCGCCGTCGCGCACGCCTTTGTGCGAATGACTCCCCGCGTTCTCAAGGCCATCCGCAATCTGAAAAACCCCAAAGGCGACCCTCTGGAAATCGCCCGCATTGCCGGTATCGCCGCTGCCAAACGCACTGCCGAATGGATACCTCTTTGTCATCCGCTTCCCATCACTCACATTGATGTGACCCCCCGCCTATGCAAAGATGGTGTGGAAGTGCACTCTCGGGTTACCGCGACCGCGCAAACCGGGGTGGAAATGGAAGCGCTGGTCGCCGTCACCTGTGCCGCCCTCACGGTCTACGACATGTGTAAAACGCTGGACAAGGGGATCGAAATTACCGATATCCACCTGCTGGAGAAGACTGGCGGCAAGAGTGGCGGCTACCACCGCGCCCGCGCCGAAACCACTCGGAGAGCAGGTAAATGAGCGCAGCCTCAGGAAAAACGGTCAAACTGCTCCTCGCTGAGGACAATCCGATGGTGCGCGATCTGGTCACCCGCGGGCTCGAGCCGTTCTGTGAAGTGCTTATCGCTACCGACGGTGCTGACGCCCTCCTGAAGGTTATCGACGAGCCTCCCGATGTCGTCCTGTGCGATTACAAGATGCCGGGCCTCAATGGCCGCCAGTTGTTTGAGAAAATCCGTGGCCGCGAAGCCACCCGTCATATCCCTTTCCTGTTCATGGCGAGCCGCGCCGACATCGAAGAACGCCTCCGTCCCTTGGTTGACGGCGCCGAAGACTTCATCGCCAAGCCGTTTCTGGTCAAAGATCTCGTGCGCTCCGCGAAGAAGGTCGTCGATCGACTCCACCTGGAAAAGCTGCAGAAACGGGCTTCGCGTCCGGGCGTCATTCAGGGCCGCCTCGAAGAAATGAGCATGATTGATCTGATGCAGTCTCTCGAAATGGGGCAAAAGTCCTGCCGCCTGCAGGTACAGAAGGGAACAGAGCGCGCCGAGCTTTATTTCGCTTCCGGCCAATGCCGCGACGCCAAAATCGACAACCTCACCGGCGATGAGGCCGTCTTCAAAATCCTTCTCTGGACGGAAGGCGAATTCGAAATCGACTTCAACGCCGCCAACGCCTCTTCCGCCAATACCACCACGCGTAGCACCACCGGCCTGCTCATGGAAGCCATGCGCCTGATGGACGAATCTAACCGCGACACCGTAGAAACCTGACAGTCGTCACAAAGCCGTGAAACTTTGAAGTTGTAGGGACGGCCTTCTGAGGCCGTCCGCGTCCGTGGGATCGACATTGAGTTTGCGCGCTCAGCGTCTATGTCAAGCTGGTTCCTATCCTGAGCTTCAAAGCGGCATGCCGCCAACCCTTCGCGGTCGCGGTATCAAACTCTTTCGTCCCCACCGCCGCATATCTCTCCGTTTGACTTACAACTTAGAACCGATAACTTATAACTGTCTTCCATGCGTATCGCCATCCTAACCGTCAGCGATTCCGTTTCCCGCGGTGAACGCGAAGACCGTTCCGGTCCCGCGCTGGTCGAACGCTGCCGCCAGCTGGGCTGGCAAGTTACCTCGGCCCTCATCACTTCGGACGACCAATCCTCTCTCCGCAGCCAGTTGCGCACCCTCTGCGATTCCGGCCACGTCGATATCCTTCTCACGACCGGCGGCACCGGGCTAGGGCCCCGCGACATCACTCCCGAAGCCACTCTCGACGTTGCCGACCGGGTCATCCCCGGCCTTGCCGAAGAAATCCGCCGCAAGGGCGTCGAAAGCACGCCCACCGCCATCCTCTCCCGCGGGGTTGCCATCCTTCGGCATAAGACGATCGTTATCAATCTCCCGGGCAGCCCCAAAGGCGCTGTCGAATCCCTCGACGCGATCGCACACCTCCTTCCCCACGCCATTGATGTCCTCCGAGGCGCTCACCACGGGTAAATTTCATTGCTCCCCTGAAACGAAATCACCTCCGCCATCACTACTGATTAAGCAGCTTTTCGGCCCCATCTGGTGAACTTATCCATTCGGAGGTCTGACCATGCCTCTTGCAGCCATCGCTGCCTTATGCGGCTTGAGCCTCGGGGCAGCCTTTGTTCTCTTCAAATTCCTACAGAGCACGGCTTCAGTCAGTAAGCCCGAGTACCAGCTTGGCGGTGCCGCTGCCGGCTTCGTCGTGATCCTGGGCGTCCTGTCCGTCACCTATATGAAAGTCAACGACAAGCAGTCCGCCGACGCTTTGAAGTCCGCCAATCAGCAGATCCAGGATCTTCAAGCCAAACTCCAGAAAGCGGAAGATCGTTTGAAGACTCTCGACGCGGACGTCACCTACTCTGGAACCGTCTCTCCCGCATTGCACGATGCCAACGTCGTTTTTGCCGTCAAGGAAGCCAAGGTTCAGGAAGACGGCCGCTTCGTCCTGAATGTGCGTGCCGTCCATCCCAAGGACCTCCCCTCCATTTACGTCATCGGCCCCCAATCCCGCGCGCCGTATAAACAGGTTTTCCCGGAAGACAATAGTTCGGCCCTCACCATTTCCAGTGCGACTCATTGATTCCATCGGAGGATTGCCATGGATTCATCATTAATTCGGAATCGCCGGACGAAGGCAAAAGTTCTTCAAAAGCTCCTAGTGGTCCTCATCGTCACGCTGCTTGGCTCGCCTCTTCCCGTCTTTGCGCAGACTTCGACAGTTTATGGCACCATTACGGACCGCAGCGGCAGGCCGGTCGTCAACATCCTTGTGGAAATTGGCTCCAACTACCGGTACACCGATGTCAGTGGACGTTACAAGATCGTGGGCGTTCCTCTGGGCCAGCAGCATATGGTTTGCCGTCGTGGCTCCACAATCTTATGGCAGGGCGATGTGCAGATTGCCGGTTCCGAAATGGTTTTGAATCGGCAGTTTAACTAATGTGCTTCACTTGCGTCGTGTCATCTTGTAGTGCAGCCGGAGAATCGTCAGGCCCATAAACCTAATGGTGTGGTCCGTGCGCAGCACTCCGTCTTCATCAACGTACACATGAAACAGTTCGTGCAGCGTCCTGAAATTCCTCACCCGCCAGGCATCTTGCCCGGACTCCAACACGCGGTAGAATCCCGCACGCCCAAATGCTCTGCCATCGGAACGCAGCCCGAACGATCCGTCCGCATTTACTTCTGGCCGCAGGTACACGCTGCTGCTGCCGTAGCAGGGAAAGGTCACCTTCACGCACGGATTGTCTTCCCCCGGCAGCTTCGTGGTCGAGTAAAGCCCCGCATAGATCACTTTGCCGGTTGAGCGGAACCGTCGCAGCCACCCGGTATGCTTCAGTTGTCCCGTTTGCGGGTCGCGAAGCTGCGCAACTTCGCTGGTCATCCCTTTCGCCACTTCCAGTGACGAAATCGGAAAATTGAGCTGGTCCATCTGTCTGCTGATGAACTCCACCAGCAACCACAGCACAAACTTTCCAGCGAAGTAGACCTCACTCCAAACTTCCAGGTGATATTCCGCCGTGTGTTCGTAGAAGTGCCGGATGCTCGGGTTTACCGCATCGGCCTGAAAGCCCGGCCCGTTCAATGCCGAGAAATCAGGAATTAACCCCGCACCTTCGGGCCACGTTAGCTCTAGCCGTTCATCCTTCGCGATTTGTTGATAGATGCTAGTGAAGACTTGCCCTTCGCGCCCAATCACGCAATCGAGCCATGGCGCTTCGGCCTTCGACGTCCGGCGCCCCGTCACCACCACCAGCCACTCGATGCACTTCTGCATGAGAAATCCGAGCGTCGTGTAGACAATTCCTTGCTTCGCAGTACCGCTGCCGGCGGCACCCGCCGTGTCCGGCTTCGAGATTTGTGTGGGAGCACCCATATCGTCCTATTCTCCCATCCGGTCTACCGCTTGCTATTGGTCTGTGCCGTGTCACTTACGCGTTTGTCGGTCAGTTTGCCACCACCGGCAGCACAATCCTCGATCGATGCTCCGCGTCATGGTGAATGATGATTCGTCCACTCTTCATCTCGCTCGACGCAACTTCCGACTCGCCTGTTTGCAGGTTCCTCGAAAAATGCGGATAAAACGCACCCGAAATCTGCACCCGAATCCGGTGCCCCTTCAAGAAAACATTGCTGGTCACCATGCGATTCAAATCCAGCCGATAGATCTTGCCCGGCTCTAACAGCCTCGGTTCAGCCGTTCCATCGCGGTAGCTTGCACGCAGAACATCCAGTCCCGGACTCATCAAGTTAAACGCCGCGCCATCGGGCGCCACGTCCAGCAGCCGAACCCACAAATCAAAATCCTTCACGTCCGCGGACGCATAAATCTCCGCCTTGATCGGCCCCGTCACTTCCACATCCGCCTGCAACGGCTCCGTATCGAACGTCAGCACATCATTTCGGCTGGTAAGGTCGCGATAGTCATGAGCGCCGTACGCATCATACTTATCCGCGAGGGGATGTGCGGGATCAGAGACGAAGCTGCTTTCACCATTCAGGATCACCGTCAAATTCCTGGTGAGCGTACCCGCCGTTGCCGCCTGTGTTCCCCTTTGCAAGTATAACGATTCCTCCTTCGCCCGCTTCAGTGGCCATGCGTCCTCATCGCGCCACTCATTTCTTCCCATCAAGAAGATTCGCACCGCTTTCTCGCGCTCCACGCCGTCGTCCACTCCGCGCACATAGTGATCCATCCAACGCAAAATCAAGCCGTCATAGTCGATTGGCGCGGCCTTCCCGAAGTCACGCTCGCCACTCTTCTGCGAATCCTCGCCCCCATGTGTCCATGGCCCAATCATCATTTTCGTACGTGGATCAGCCTCACCGTTTCGCGCAACCAGCAAACCGTTAAAATTCGCTGTCGCGCCATCCGGCCCGTACGCCTCGTCGTACCATCCGGAAAAATTTAGCACCGCGCACTGAACGCGGTCGTATTTGTTCCGCAATTCCGCCCAATCCCACCAGGGATCCGCCGGCGGATGCGCCAGCCACGCGTAGTAAAACGGCGCGACCTCTTTCAAGTCCGGCAAGTCCCGCAGCGGGAGGAATCCCTCCATTCGCGCGTGGTCCGTTTTCCACTGCATTCGCGCTTCTTCTCCTGTTTGAGGGCCTGCCAAACGCTTTCGCCGCCGCACTTCCGGCGCGATGTTCATCCAGATCCACTCCAGCCACGACCCGTCGAACAATCCACCGGAGTAAAAGAAATTTCGCGGCGTCGAAAAGGTCATCGCCGGCACCATCGCCTTCAAATGAGGGGGATTTTCCACTGCCGCCAGCCACTGCACCGCGCCCGGGTACGACAGCCCAAACGTTCCCACGTTCCCGTCCGACCATGCCTGCTTTGCCGCCCACTCGATCGTGTCGTAGCCATCCTTACCCTCATTCTGATAGGGCAGAAATTCTCCATCCGACGCGTAGCGGCCCCGTACGTCTTGAATCACGACTGCGTATCCGCGCCGCACCGCATCGAAGGTTGTCCACT
>Ga0335076_10008209_pt1 | contig 10535 bp, 9 predicted proteins | sample Lox_Sample_25_FD_206717 | JGI IMG/M metagenome (GOLD analysis project Ga0335076, IMG submission 206717) | Soil microbial communities from Loxahatchee National Wildlife Refuge, Florida, United States - Lox_Sample_2.5 | ecosystem: Environmental > Terrestrial > Soil > Wetlands | place: USA: Florida...
ATCACCTGGACCACCGTGGCGACATCGACCGCGCCGTGCTCCTCGTGCCAGCAGTCGTAGTCGGTCACCATGGCGACCGAGGCGTAGGAGATCTCGGCTTCGCGCGCGAGCTTCGCTTCGGTCGCGCCGGTCATGCCGATCACGTCGGCGCCGCGCGCCTGGTGGCCGAGCGACTCGGCGAGCGAGGAGAACTGCGGCCCCTCCATGCAGAGATAGGTTCCGCCATCCTTGAACGGGATCCCCTCGGCTGCGGCGGCCGTGACGAGGCGGCGGCGCAAGAGGGGCGCGATCGGATGCGCCATCGACACATGGGCGACGCAGCCGGTGCCGAAGAAAGTCGTCTGACGCAGGTAGGTCCGGTCCTCGAACTGATCGATCATCACGAACATGCCGGGATAGAGCTCGCGGTGGAACGACCCGCAGGCGGACAGGGCGATGATGTCGGTGACGCCGGCGCGTTTCAGCGCGTCGATATTGGCGCGGTAATTGATCGTCGAAGGCGAGAAGCGATGGCCGCGCCCATGACGGGCGAGGAACACCGCCTGCGTCTGGCCCACCCGTCCGCGTCGCAGCGCGTCGGACGGCTCGCCCCAGGGCGTCGAGACGGTCTGTTCGCGCAGATCCTTGAGGCCCGGCAGATGGTAGACCCCCGAGCCTCCGATTACGCCGACGATTGCCTTGGTCATGAGCGCCCCTTTTTGTCGAGCCGCGGGACCGCCGCGAGGCAAGCGGCGTCCAGCCGCAACAACGCCCCGGGCGCGGCTAGCGCAGATTGCATTTGGGCGACGCGGCCAATTGTAGCCGCGCTCGGCTCGAGCGCGGCCGACGCGATCGGCGACCGCGTCTACAAGCCCGATTCGATGGAATTGCAATCCGCCCTAGTGCACCCACTCCCAGATCCGCTTCTTGGTGAAGTAGAGCAGGATCGCGAACAAGAACAGGAAGATCATAACCCGAAGTCCGATTCGCTTGCGCTCGACCAGATTGGGCTCGGCCGCCCAACTCAGGAAGGCGGCTACGTCCCTGGCGTAGTTATCCAGGGTCGGAGGCGTCCCGTCTTTGTAATCGACCGCGCCGTTGGTGATCGGCTGGGGCATCGCGATCCGGTGCCCGGGGTAATACAGGTTCCACTGCAGGTCGTCGGGCTTGGTGTAGCCGGTCAGGATCGCGTGGATGTAGTCGGCCCCCATTTCCTGATACTCGAGGCCCGGCAGCGCGTCCAACACGAACCATGGGAAGCCACGCTCGAATTTGAGCGCCTTGGCGAGCAACGCCATGTCCGGCGGCGCCTTGCCGAGCGCGGCGGCGGCGGCCTGGTCGTTCGGATAGGCCTCGGGGCGGGGGATGATGTCGGCCGGCGTCGCCGGACGCTTGAAGATCTCGCCCTTGTCGTTGGGCTGGGCATTGGTGACCTGGTAAGTCGCGGCGAGCGTCTTGACCTGATCCTCGGTAAAGCCGGGGCCGCCGAAATCGGACAGCTCGCGGAAGGGAATGCTCAGCGCGTGGCAGGTGCTGCACACCTCCTTGTAGACCTGGAAGCCGCGCTGAAGCTGCGCCTTGTCGTAAATCCCGAACATGCCCGAGAAGGTCCAGTCCAGACGAGGCGGGTTCGGCTGCTCGGCCTCCTCCTGCGCGAGCGCCGCAAGCGCGCTCGCCGCGACGAGCGCCATCGCCACAAGCGCGAGGACCGGGAACTTGACACGGATCATGGTTATTTCCTCGGGAGCGGTCGCAAATCAGCCGGCTGCGACCGCCGCGGTCTTCGTCTTCGTCAGCACGGCGTCGGCGATCGACGTGGGGATCGGCTTCGTCTTCTCGGTAAAGCTCAGGACAGGCATGATGATGAGGAAGAAGGCGAAATAGCCGAAGGTGAGAATGCGGGCGATCAGCGCCAGCCCCTCGGTCGGCTCCTGAGAACCGAGATAACCGAGGCCGATGCCGACCGCGACAAACACCCAGAAGAAGAAACGGTAGGCCGGCCGGTACTTCGCCGACTTGACCGGCGACCGGTCGAGCCAGGGAATGAAAGCGAGCACGACAATCGCCGCGAACAGCACGATCACGCCCATGAGTTTGTTCGGGATGGCGCGCAGCATGGCGTAGAACGGCAGCAGATACCATTCGGGCACCACATGCGCGGGCGTCGCCAGCGGATTGGCTGGGTTGGAGTTGTCCGCGTCGAGCAGGTAGTTGGGAATATAGAAGATCAGCCAGGCGTAAAGGATGAGAAAGACCGACAGCCCCAGCACATCCTTGATCGTCGCGTAAGGCGTGAAGGCCACCGTGTCGCGCGCTACGTCCTTCACCTCGACGCCGTCCGGATTGTTTTGCCCGGCGACGTGAAGCGCCCAGACGTGCAGGCCCACGAATGCGGCGATGATGAACGGCAGAAGATAATGGAGCGAAAAGAACCGGTTCAGCGTCGGCCCGCCAACCGCAAAGCCGCCCCACAGCCAGTGCGCGATCGAATTGCCCACGAGCGGAATCGCCGAGGTCAGGTTGGTGATGACGGTGGCGCCGGCGAAACTCATCGAGCCCCAGGGCAGAACATAGCCCATGAAGGCGGTCGCCATCATCAGGAAGTATATGATGACGCCGATGATCCACAGCAGCTCGCGCGGCGGCTTGAACGAGCCGTAGTAGAGGCCGCGGAACATGTGGATATATCCGGCGAGGAAGAAGAGCGACGCGCCGTTCGAGTGCATGTAGCGGATCAGCCAACCGTAGTTGACATCCCGCATGATCCTGAAATTGACCGACGAGAACGCTTCGCTCGCCGACGGGACATAGTGCATCGCAAGCACGACGCCGGTGACGATTTGCGCGACCAACATGAAGGACAGGATCGCGCCGAACGTCCACATGTAATTGAGGTTGCGGGGAACTGGATAGGCGATGAATGAAGAGTGAACCAGGCCCATCAGCGGAAGACGCGATTCGAACCAGCGCCCGATTGCGCTTTTGGGAACGTAAGTCGAGGGGCCGCTCATGTCGTGGATCTCTGATTGACGTTGGCGAAGAACAGGGGAAGCGAGGCGGGCGGACCGTCAGCTCGGCGGCGGCAAGTCATGAATTGTCCAGCGCCGCGCCCACGACAGCCGGGTTCCCAGGGTTCGTCGAGCGCAGAGGCGAGTCCGGGGATGGGGGAGCAACAGGTCCGGTCGGGTGGGTCCACCGATGGTCACGGCGCTCGTCAATTCAAACCTCAACCTTCGGCCCAGCGCGGCTCGTGCGATGTCTCGCGGTCTATCCGACAACGGCCCCCGCTTTGCAACGCGCGCGTTTTCGGCGTTCTCGTCGATCGCCGCGCCCCGGCGGACGTCAACATTCGACGCGGTTTTTCGCATTGATCGAATTGGATGTCCATAGCCGCAAGCAACGCGCGCCGCCCGTTGCGCCGGGCGAGGCCGATATTTTCCGTCCGCGACGCAGCGCTTCAGTTTTTGGCCACGCGCGCGTAAATGGCGGCTGGTATGGCCGAGCCCTCCGCGCCGCTGCTGCTTGCCTTGTTCGAGCCCGATATCGCGCAAAACGCCGGCGCGATGATGAGGACCTGCGCCTGCCTTGGGGTGGACGCGGCCATCATCGAGCCGGCCGGATTTCGACTCAAGGACCCCCGCTTCCGCCGCGCCGGTATGGACTATCTCGAGGCTTTGGCGATCAAGACCCACGATTCGTGGGCAAGCTTCGTGGCTTGGCGCGCATCCAGCCGGCGCCGCCTCGTGCTTTTGACCACAAAGGGCGCAACGTGCCTGTGGGATTTTGCGTTTCGCGAAGGGGATATCATTCTCGTGGGGCGCGAATCGGCCGGAGTTCCCGAAGCCGTGAGCGCGTCCGCCGACAGCCGGCTGGTCATCCCCATCCTGCCTCCGCTGCGTTCCCTCAACGTCGGGGTCGCCGCCACAATGGCGATCACCGAAGCGCTGCGCCAGCTTGGGCGCCTCCCGCCCATGACGGGCTGAAGCGGCAGCGCGTGACAACGATGCTCGGATCGGCGATTGTCGCCTCGGCGCGCTGGAGGAATCGATGAGCGAAGGGGACGCCTTTCGCGTGCTGATCGCCGATGATCATCCCCTCGTCGTCGGCGGGTTGCGTCAGGCGGTGCTTGCCGCAGCCCCTGGCGCCGAGATCGCGGTCGCGCACGATTTCGACAGCATGGCCGCGGCGCTCGAGGCTTCCCCAGATACCGATCTGGTGCTGCTGGACTTGACGATGCCGGGGATTCGCGGCTTCTCGGGGCTTCTGTTCCTGCGTTCGGAACGTCCCTCGATCCCGGTCGTCGTCGTTTCGGGAAACGAGGACCGTGCGGTCATTCGTCATTGCCTGGAATTCGGCGCGGCCGGCTTCATCCCGAAGTCAAACTCGCTCGAAACGATGCGGGTCGCCATCGCTCACGTCCTCGAGGGCGGCCGATGGACTCCGCCCGATTTCGATCCGAGCTCGCAAGCCAATCGCGAGTCGAGCGCGATGGCGCGCCGGCTTGCTTCGCTGACCCCCCAGCAAATCCGGGTGTTGATGATGCTGTCGCGGGGCCTGCTCAACAAGCAGATCGCCTACGAGCTCAGCGTCTCCGAGGCGACGGTCAAGGCGCATGTGTCCGCGATCCTGCAGAAGCTCGGCGTCGAGAGCAGGACCCAGGCGGTCATTCTGGCGACCAAAATCGAGTCCGCGCAAGAATTGCTGATCGAATCCTGACAACCGGCGGCCTTCGCTTTTTCCGCGACTGACAGGACGAACCGAATTCCGGGTCAATTCTTGCCGCGGTTCCGCCTCTTCTCGATGAGATCGGCGACGACTGTCGGATCGGCCAGCGTCGAAGTGTCGCCCAGCGACCCGTACTCGTTCTCGGCGATCTTGCGCAAAATCCGGCGCATGATCTTGCCCGAGCGGGTCTTGGGCAGCTGGGGGGTAAAATGTATCAGGTCGGGCGAGGCGATGGGGCCGATCTCCTTGCGCACCCAGGCCACTAGTTCCATGTGCAGGTCTTCGTTCGGTTCGACGCCCGCCATCAAGGTCACGTAAGCGTAAATCCCCTGCCCCTTGATGTCGTGCGGGTAGCCGACGACCGCCGCTTCCGAGACATGCGGATGAGCGACCAGAGCGCTCTCGACTTCCGCCGTTCCCATGCGGTGGCCGGAGACATTGATCACGTCGTCGACGCGCCCTGTGATCCAGTAAAACCCGTCGGCGTCGCGCCGCGCGCCGTCGCCGGTGAAGTACTTGCCGGGATACGCGGCGAAATAGGTGTTCACGAACCGGGAATGGTCGCCGAAAACCGTTCGCGACTGGCCAGGCCACGAGTCCGCGATAACCAGATTGCCCTCACACGCGCCTTCCTGAACCTTGCCGGCGGCGTCGACGATCTCGGGAACGACGCCAAAGAACGGCCGGGTCGCCGACCCGGGTTTGAGCTGGATGGCTCCCGGCAGCGGCGTGATCAGAATGCCGCCGGTCTCCGTCTGCCACCAGGTGTCGACGATCGGGCAGCGGCTGTCGCCGACCACGCGGTAGTACCACTCCCAGGCTTCCGGATTGATCGGTTCGCCGACCGATCCCAGAAGACGGAGAGAGGCGCGGCTCGTCTTCTTGACCGGCGCCTCACCAGCGCCCATCAGCGACCGGATCGCGGTCGGGGCGGTGTAGAAGATGTTGACCTTGTGCTTGTCGATGACCTCCCAGAACCGGCTCATCGACGGATAGTTGGGGATGCCCTCGAACATCAGGGTCGTCGCGCCGTTGGCGAGCGGCCCGTACAGGATGTAGCTGTGGCCGGTCACCCAGCCGACGTCCGCCGTGCACCAGTAGACGTCGCCCTCGTGGTAGTCGAAGACATAGTGGTGGGTCATGGAGACGTAGACGAGATAGCCGCCGGTGGTGTGGACCACGCCTTTGGGCGCGCCGGTCGAACCCGAGGTGTAGAGGATGAAGAGCGGGTCCTCAGCCTTCATCGGCTCCGGCGGACAATGCGCGGTCACCGCCTTTTCGGCTTCGTGCAGCCAGACGTCGCGCCCATCGCGCCAGGCGACATGGCCTCCGGTGTGCCTGACGACAATCACAGTCTTGACGCCATCCGCTTTTTCGAGCGCCGCGTCGACGTTGGCTTTCAGCGGCACCTTGCGGCCGCCCCGCAATCCCTCGTCCGCAGTGACGACGACATCGGATTTGGCGTCTACGATCCGCCCCGCGAGGGCGTCGGGCGAAAAGCCGCCGAAGACGACCGAGTGGATCGCGCCGATCCGGGCGCAAGCGAGCATCGCGTAGGCTGCTTCAGGAATCATCGGCAGGTAGATCGTGACCCGGTCGCCCTTCTTGACGCCATGACTCTTCAGCACATTGGCGAAATGCCCAACCCGACGGGCCAGCTCGGCATAGGTGATATGCTTGGACTTCGAGGGGTCGTCGCCTTCCCAGATGATTGCGGTCTGGTTCGCGCGCTTGGACAGATGCCGATCGATGCAGTTATGGGCGACGTTGGTGACGCCGTCTTCGAACCATTCGATCGAAACGTTGTGTAGGTCAAACGAGGTGTTCTTGACCTTGGTGTAGGGCGTAAACCAGTCGATGCGCTTCCCGTGCTCGGCCCAGAACCCGTTCGGATCGGTCAACGAGCGCTGGTACATCTGTTTGTATTTGGCAGCGTTGATCCAGGCGCGCTTCGCCCATTCGGCGGAGACGTCATAAACCTTGTCGGACATGGGCTCCTCCCGAACAATTCCGGCGCGAGGCTCGGCGCGCGCCCGCGCCTATCGCGCGAAAAGGCGTTTATGCCCCATCGCGAGGAAACCCGGCAAGTCGGCTGAAGGCGCCCCTTTGGTCTTAAACCGTCAGCAGTTGTCGCGCGGCGCGCCAGCGGTCACAAGCCGCCGAGCTTGAGGATATGCGCCCATTCAGCGTCAGTCACCGGCTGCACCGACAGGCGCGAGTTGGTGACGAGCGCCATCTCGGCCAATCGCTTTTCGTTCTTGGCCACTTCGAGCGTAACCGGGCGGGGCAAAGGTCGCAGAGCGCGGATATCGACCATGCCGAACTTGCCGCTCGCGTCGGTCGGATCGGGCCGGTAAGCCTTGCAAACCTCGACGATTCCGACGATCGCCTTGCCCTCGTTGGAGTGATAGAAAAAGCCCTGCTCGCCAACCTTCATCGCCTGCATGTTGAGTTTGGCCGAATGGTTGCGCACGCCGCTCCAGTCCGTCCCTGCCGCGCCTAGCCCCGCCAGTTTGTCGAACGACCATGCCGAGGGCTCGCTCTTGAACAGCCAATGCGCCATCGCCAGTTCCTCCCGACGCCTGCACGCCCCCTCACGCCAGTAATACACGCCGAAACTCTGAACCAGGGCGGCCCTGAAACTGTGCGGCTTATCGACGCGGCAGGCGCTCGAGCCTTAAGCGAGGCGAGCCTGAATTGCAAAGCGCGCCGGCTCACTCTTCTCCCTTCGGCGGCCGCCCGAGCAGCGCCGCGACCGCAGCGGCGACATCCAACGACCCCTCGAGCAACCGCTCGACGCAATCGGCGATCGGCATGTCGACACGGCGCTCCCGCGCCAGTTCGATCAGAGCGACCGCGGTAAAGACGCCCTCGGCGAGCCTGTCCTTTCCGGCTTCCGCCACGCTCGCGCCTCGCCCGAGCGCCTGGCCGAAGGCGAAGTTGCGCGATTGCGGCGTGGAGCAGGTCAGAACGAGGTCGCCGAGCCCCGAGAGCCCCATCAAAGTCGACCCCCGCGCCCCGAAGGCCTCGCCGAAACGGCGCAGCTCGGCGAAGCCGCGGGCGATCAGAGCGGCGACCGCGCTGGCGCCAAGCCCCCGGCCGGCGGCGACGCCGCAGGCGATCGCGAGCACGTTCTTAGCCGCCCCGCCGATCTCGACGCCGCGGACGTCGGTCGAATGATAGAGCCTGAGATTGGGCCCGCGCAGCGCGTCGCAGAGGGCGCGGGCGAGACCCTCATCGGCCGCGGCGAGCGTGACGGCGGTCGGCAAGCCTGCGGCGACATCGGCCGCGAACGACGGGCCGGAGAGTATGGCCGTCCGCCGTCCGGGCGCGGCCTGGCTCAAGACCTCGGTCATGAAGGCGTGAGTGCCCCGCTCAATGCCCTTGGCGCAGGACACCAGCGGCGCCGATCCCGCCGCCGCCGCGAGCCGGGTCGCCATTTCGCGGCTCGACTGAGCCGGCGTCGCCAGCAGGATCGCGTCGCAGCGCGCGACATTTTCCAGGTCGGACGTCGCCTCGACCGCAGGCGCCAGAACGACGCCTGGAAGCCGATCGCTGAGCCGCTGAGCCGCGAGCGCGCGCATGCGCCTGTCGTCGCGGCCCCACAGGATGACGCTTCGGCCGGCCGAGGCTGCGGCGTTGGCAAGCGCCATGCCCCAGGCGCCGGCGCCGGCGATGCCGATCAGATTTGCGTCGGTCACGCGGTCTCGCGCCGCATTTGCGCGCTCCCCGCACGAAGAGAACCGCGCCGCCCTCGCCCGCCCGACGCGCTGGGGCCGAGCGGCCGGGCCGGACCTGCTCCTAGCCAAAACGCTCGCTTGCGCCTAGGTATGAGCCCGGCGCGTCGCCGGCGGGACGCTTTGCCGCAGGCAGCAAGGAGCTTATCAGCGATGCCGGAGATCGATCTACCGACGGTCATATTTGCGCTTGTCGCCCTGTTCGTCGCCTACAAACTACGCTCCGTCCTCGGCATGCGCCAGGACTCCGAGCGTCAGGCGGGCGGCGGCCTTCTCGCCCCGTTGCGGCGCGCGCCCGCGCCGCCGACCGCGCCCCTCGCCCCGCCCGACGCAGCCCCTTCGGCGCTCGCGCCGCCGCCCGCCGCGGATCGCTGGAAGGGCGTCGCCGAGTCCGACCCGGCGGTCTGGAGCGGCCTTGACGCGATCGCGGCAGCGGACCGAAGCTTCTCGCCGCAGGCTTTTCTGTCTGGCGCGCGGGTCGCTTACGACATGGTTGTTCAGGCCTTCGCCGGGGGCGATTCGGCGACCCTGCGCAATCTGATGACTCCCGAGGCCTTCGCCAATTTTGACAACGCAATTCGCGCCCGCGCGGCGGCGGGCCACACGATGACCACGACCGTCGTGTCTATCGACGACGCCGCCATCACCGCGGCCCAACTCGCCGGCCAGATGGCGCAGCTCACCGTGCGCTTCGGCGCCAAGCTCGCGTCCGTTACCCGCGACGCTCAGGGCGCGGTCGTCGACGGTTCGCCAAACGCCGTCGCCGATCACATCGACCTGTGGACCTTCGCCCGCGACATCCGCTCGCGCAATCCCAACTGGATGCTGACGGCGACCGAATCCGGGAACGGCGCCGCTTCTCAGCACTGAAAAGCGCTCGTGCAGGCGCGCCTCGAGCCGCTCGGCTTCGACAGCCTCGCGGGCTGGAGCGACGACGACCATCGGGCCGCGCTCGGCACATTCGGGCGCTCGGCGCGCGCTCTCGCCGCAGGTGAGGAGAGCCCTCGGCCCGCCCAGCCGCCGCCGCCCGGATTGATCGCGGCCGCTCGCGCGGCGCTCAGCGCGGACCTGGGCGCCGGGCAGGACCCCAAGGCGTTTTTCGAGAGCCGGTTCCGGCCCTTCCGCCTCGTTCCCGACCATGGTGCGGGATTCCTGACCGGTTACTACGAGCCCTGTGCGCCCGCTTCGCGGGTCGAGACCGAGGAATTCCGCTGGCCGGTCCTGGCGCGGCCGGCGGATCTCATGACCGTCGCCCCCGGCGAGGCGCCGGCTGGGTTCCCCGGCGGGACGACTGGCGCGAGGCGCTTGAGCGACGGCTCGCTGGTCCCCTATCCCGAGCGGGCCGAGCTCGAGGCGGAGCGCCGCGACCCCCTCGTCTGGCTACGCGACGCGGTCGAGGCGTTCCTGATCCAGGTCCAGGGCTCGGCGCAGGTCGAGTTTCCAGACGGCAGCCGCGCCCGCCTCGCCTATGACGGGCGGAACGGCCAGCCCTATACGTCGATCGGTCGGATCCTGATCGAGAGCGGAGAGATCGCGGAGAGCGCAATGTCGCTCGCGACGCTCAAAGCCTGGCTGCGCGCCGACCGCGAGCGCGGCCTCAAGCTGATGCGGCGCAACCGCTCGTTCGTGTTCTTCCGCCTCGTCGAGGACTTCGACCCCGCGCTCGGCCCGGTCGCCGGGGCCGGCGTTGCGCTGACTGCCCTGCGCTCGATCGCGATCGACCGGACGCTCTGGGCGTACGGCCTGCCGTTCTGGATCGAGGCCGACCTGCCGTGGGCGGACGCAGCGCCGCGGCCGTTACGCCGGCTGATGATCGCGCAGGACACCGGCTCGGCGATCGTCGGCCCGGCCCGCGCCGACCTCTTCTTCGGCAGCGGCGAGGCGGCGGGCACGCGCGCCGGGGCGATCCGGCACGAGGCGAAGGTGGTCGTGTTCCGGCCGCGCGTGGACGCACGATGAAGGAGCCGCCGCACCGCGCCCAACGCCCGCCGCGCCTGAGGCGGCTCAGCGACGAGGAGATCGCCCTCTGGCGAGAATTCGCGCGTGGAGTCGAGCGGCGGCGCGGCGCGGCGCTGCCGACGCCGACGAACCCAC
>Ga0335076_10008210_pt1 | contig 10535 bp, 9 predicted proteins | sample Lox_Sample_25_FD_206717 | JGI IMG/M metagenome (GOLD analysis project Ga0335076, IMG submission 206717) | Soil microbial communities from Loxahatchee National Wildlife Refuge, Florida, United States - Lox_Sample_2.5 | ecosystem: Environmental > Terrestrial > Soil > Wetlands | place: USA: Florida...
TCCCGAACCTCGTCCTGAGGAGCGCCGCGGAAGCGGCGCGTCTCGAACCTCGTCCTGAGGAGCGCCGCGGAAGCGGCGCGTCTCGAAGGACGCCCAAGAAGGCGCCTATCGCACCGCGGCGGGGGGTCATATTCTCAGCTTCGTCACTCTTTCACAGGAAGTCGCGAGCCTTGAGCGGCGCATCGATGTACATCCTCGAATGCGCGGACGGCAGCTACTACACCGGGATCACTCGCCGGTCGGTGGCGGAGCGAGTGAGCGAACACGCCCAAGGGCTGATTCCGAACTGCTATACGTACGCGCGCCGCCCCGTGAAGCTCATCTTCGACGAGCATTATGAGCGGATCGCTGATGCAGTCGCCGCCGAGCGGCGGATCAAGGGTTGGTCGCGGGCGAAGAGGGAAGCGTACATGCGCGCGGATTTTGGGACGCTCGCCGCCTTGGCGGTGCGAGGCCCAAGGCGCAGCGATTGACGCCTCGCAACCGGGGGCGCGTCCTGGAGAGTCCTTCGAGACGCCCGCGTTGCGGGCTCCTCAGGACGAGGGGCTCAGGCGACCCGAGGCTCCCCGCGACGCCGGTCAAGGCGAGCCGGGGGCAGACGCCGGTTTCGGCGCCGCCTCGATCGGCTGCTTGACGCTCAGCAGCGTCGCCCGGTCGGCGTCGGTCAGCGCGGCGGCGACCGGGCAATCCTTACTGTTCTTGTCCATCAGGTCGTCGATCAGGCCGGACGCCGCCGCGCCAGCGGCGTCAAAGCGGCTTTGCAAAGGCGGGGAGCGCGAGATTCCGCGCCCAACATAGATTGCGTCGTCGCCGCCGGAGCAGACCAGGTCTTTCAAGGTCTTCGCCAGCGCCGAGCGGTATTTGTCGTCGCCCACGTTCGCCGCCTCTAGCGACTTGCGCCATGCCGCGGCTTCGGGCGGCGGCTCGGCGGAGGGATCGCAGGACGCGAGGGTCTTGTCGGGATTCGAGCAGTCGAGCCTGCGGATGCGATCCAGCGCCTGGTCCCTCAAATCACCGGCCGGGATGGACTCCATTGTCTTGCGGAAGTCCTGATAGACTTGGTCGTTCCACGGCTGAATGCGTTGTCTGTTGTCCTGCCAAACCGGCCGCCAGTCGCCGATCGCATTGGCGAATCGAATCGCCGCTGGCGTGTGCGATTTGATCTCTGTGGGCGCTGAATTTGTTCGCCAGAGCAGCGCCTGCGAAAGATCGGTTGCCAGCAGGTTCGCCTGTTCCAGCGACGCGCCCTGGAGCTGCGCGCCCTTGAGCGACGCGCCCTGAAGCTGCGCGCCCTTGAGCGACGCGCCTTGAAGCTGCGCGCAATGGGGATTCCCGTCGATATCGATCACACAGTTGGCCGACGCGCCCTCAAGCTGTGCGTTCTCGAGCGATGCACCCTGAAGCTGCGCGCCAGAAAGCCACGCGCCCTGAAGCTGCGCGCGTTCGAGCGACGCGCCCTGAAGCTGCGCGCCACCCAGCGACGCGCCTGGAAGCTGCGCCCAGTTCAACGACGCGCCCTGAAGCTGCGCGACACCCAGGGACGCGCCCTGAAGCTGCGCGCCCACGAGCTTCGCGCCCTGAAGCCGCGCGTGAAAGAGCGACGCGCCCGGAAGCCGCGTGTGAAAGAGCGACGCGCCTTCAAGATCGGCGCCCGCGAAATCGACCCACGGCAGGACCGCGAGATCGAAGATCGCGCCCCTCAAGTCACGGCCGCGAGCGCGGAAGACGTAGTCACGCCATTTCACCTTGTCGGGATCGTCGATGCCGAGACCCTCGTAGATGTTAAGACCAACGAGGACGAGGGTGTTCGAGAACGGAAACCTGCGCCGGCTGACGGAATCGGGCTCTTCGTTAAACAGCCACTCATGCAGCGACAGCCTTTTTGCATTAACGACCCAATCCTGAAACGAGGCCGTTCTAGGATTGCTCCTCCGGTCCTTTTCCGTCGCCGGGTTTCCCCATTCGGCAAGAGCCGGAAGGAATCGCCACTCGGGCCAATGTTCCTCCTGCCATTCGCCGGGGAAAGTTGCGGCGGTCCAGGAGAACAGAACGACGAAGGCGCTGAGCACGAAACCGATGGCGATCCCCCCGGAGGGGCTCTGCTTTGGTCCATCGACCTCGCGCCCGGAGAGAATCCTGCCCCATAGCCACCAGATCAGCGCGAGATCGACGACAAGCGCGAGGCGCTGGGTCCAGGTGATGAAACTCGAGTGAAACGGCAGGAACTGCACCTGCATCATCAGCAGCAGAAGGACCGGCGCGATGACCAGCGTCACCCAGGCGATCGCGCGCAGGAGCCAGCCGAACGGACCCCTGCGCAGGCTCGACGGCCCGGCGAGGAACTGGATGAAGATGTTGCTCGGCAGTCGCCATTGCAGATTCTGGCGCGCCGCGCTGTCCACGTTGCGCGCCGGATCGTGCAGCGCCTGATGGTAGCGCTTCGCCTTCTCGGTCAGGAAGACGAGATGGACGAGCGTATACGCGTGGACGATGATGAACAGGATCGGGGCGAGAAAGAAGAAGGCGAGCAGCGGCAGTTCGATGTTGAGGAACGGCAGCTTGACCGCGCGCTCGAAGAACAGGTCCTCGTGCGTCACCGCGCCGGCGGCGACCGCTAGGTAGAACAGCACGAACAGATAGGAGAGCCACAAGCCGCCGCCGACCGAGGCCGCGTCGTCGACCGCCTGCTTGATCTGGTCGAGGTCGTCCACGCCGGCCGATTCCGGCGGCGCGGGCGCGCCCGGCGGGGCGGCGGCCGGCGCGCTTGCCTCTGGCTTTGGCGGTTCCAGCCCCAAGGTGCTCGCCCCAAGACCGAAGCGCGCCCGCGGAAAAGCGGGCGGTTTTTCCTTTCTACACCAAACCCCTGCGCCAGCAAGCGAACGGGGCGGCGCGGACGGAAGCCGATCGCTTTTGTGGCGTCACTGTTGGCCGGGACGACCTCAACGCGTCATGGCCGCCCCCGGACTGTGATCCGGGGGTGTCCCGGCCATCCACGTCGCGCCGCTGCGAAGACGCACCCCACATCGGCGCAATTCACGATCGAGGGCGGACGGTCATGAAGCTGATCGGGCTTGCGGCTTACTGGCGGACGTTCCTTGTGCCGAATCCCGTGGATAGCCGGGTCAAGCCCGGCCATAACGTTCAGCGCTGGCCGGGCCATGACAACCTGACCCCGCAAGATTTTTCGACAATTCCTTGCCGAAAACCAGAATCCTCGTTACCATAGCTTTCGGATGAATGAGAGTTTAGCCTACCCAGCCATGCCGCGAACGCCAAGCGCCACAAGCGAGCAACGCATAGCTGCACGAACGGAGGAGGAACCCAGAAAAAAGCATTTGAATCGGCCGTAACGCGTTGAAAAACCCCGATTCGCGAAAATAAACGAAAGCAGGATCCGCCTATTTCGCTTTCGCCGGTTTTCATGCGTTCGGAGCAAGGCCATGCGCAATACGCGGGAGCGACCGCTCACAGCGCCCGTCTCACCGCCTCGCGCCAGCCGCGGTAGAGGGCGTCGCGGGTCGGCTCGTCCATCGCCGGGGCGAACACCCGCTCGCTGCGGCGGCGGCTGGCGAATGACTCGGGGCCGGGCATGACGCCGGCCTGCCAGCCGGCGGCGAAGGCCGCGCCGAGCGCGGTCGATTCGAGGAAGACCGGGCGGTCGACCGGGACGGCGAGCATGTCGCTGACGAACTGCATCGTCCAGTCGCTCGCCGCCATGCCGCCGTCGACCCGGATCACCCCGGTCGCCGCGCCGGCGTCGGCGGTCATCGCGTCGATGAGGTCGCGCGTCTGGTAGCCGACGCTCTCCAGCGCGGCGCGCACGATCGCCTCGCTCGACGTCCCGCGGGTGACCCCGCTGATCAGCGCCCGCGCCCCCGAGCTCCAGTAGGGCGCGCCGAGGCCGGCGAAGGCGGGGACGAGATAGACGCCGTCGGTTGAGGCGACGCGCGACGCGCGCTCGCCGGCTTCCGGCGCCGCGGCGATGATCTTCAGGCCGTCGCGCAGCCATTGCAGGGTTGCGCCGGCGGAGAAGATCGAGCCTTCGAGCGCGTAGGTGCGCTTGCCGCGCCACTGGTAGGCGACGGTGGTGAGCAGGCGATTGCGCGACGGGGCGGGAGTCGAGCCGGTGTTGAGCAGGAGGAAGGCGCCGGTGCCGTAGGTCGCCTTGACCATGCCGGGCGCGACGCAGGCCTGGCCGATCAGCGCGCTCTGCTGGTCGCCGATGAGCGCCCGGATCGGAACGGGGCTGCCCAGGTGCTCGGGCGCGCTCGCGCCATATTCGGCCGCGGTGTCGCAGACCTCGGGCAGGAGCGCGCGGGGGACGCGGAAGAGCTTGAGCATGTCGTCGTCCCAGGCGCCGGCGCGGATGTCGTAGAGGAGGGTGCGCGAAGCGTTGGTGGCGTCGGTGGCGTGGACCGCGCCATTGGTCAGGCGCCAGACGAGGAAGGCGTCGACGGTGCCGAAGGCGAGCTCGCCGCGTTCCGCCGCGGCCCGCGCGCCCTCGATATTGTCGAGCAGCCAGGCGATCTTGGTCGCCGAGAAATAGGGGTCGATCAAAAGGCCGGTCTTCGCCGTTGCCTGCGGCTCGGCGCCGTCCGCTTTCATCTCGGCGCAGGCCTCCGCGGTGCGCCGGTCCTGCCAGACGATGGCGTTGGCGATCGGCTTGCCGGTGGCGCGCTCCCAAATGACGACGGTCTCGCGCTGGTTCGCGATCCCGATCGCGGCGAGGTCCTTGGCGGCGAGGCCGGCGCGCCTGAGCGCCTCGCGCGCGGTTGTGAGCGTCGTCCGCCACAGCGTCTCCGGGTCGTGCTCGACCCAGCCGGGCCGCGGGTAGAGTTGCTCGAATTCCGTCTGGGCGCTCGCGACCGGCTGGGCGTCGAGGCCGAACACGATCGCCCGGGTCGAGGTCGTCCCCTGATCGATGACCAGGATCACGCCGACGTCCTTTGCGCGCTGACGCCTCGGCCGCTCGCGGCGAGCCGGCCGGCGATGAAACGGTCGAGGGCGGCGATTTCATCCGCGGTCAACCTGAGCCCGAACTTGGTGCGCCGCGAGACCACGTCCTCGGCGCATTCGGCCCATTCGGTCCGGATCAGATAATCGACCTCGCGTTCGCTCAAACCGGCGCCGAAGTCGCGGCCGAGCGCTGGGCGCTCGCGCGCTTCGCCGAGGACCTCGTCGGCCCGAAGGCCATAGGCGCGGGTCAGCCGCAGCGCTTCGTCCTCGCTGAGAAACGGATGGCGAAGCTTGAGCGCCTCGACCTGCGCCTTAAGCTCCGTGGGGGGGAACGCCCCGCCCGGCAGCGGCGCGGAGGCGGTCCAGCCGCGCCTCATCGCAATCAGGGGGAAGGCCGGCTCGAGCTTGTCCAGAACATGCTCGGCGAGCCTGCGATAGGTGGTGATCTTGCCGCCAAAGATGGTGATGAGCGGCGGGCCGTCGTCATCGAACTCGAGCATATAGTCGCGGGTGGCGGCGCTCGCGGCGCTCGCACCGTCGTCGTAGAGCGGCCGGACGCCGGAGAACGTCCAGACCACATCCTCCCGGGTGACGGCTTGCGCGAAATACTCGCTCGCCGCCGCGCAGAGATAGTCGATCTCCGCCGGCGAGGCCGCGGCCTTCGCGGGGTCGCCCGCATAGTCGAGTTCGGTCGCGCCGACCAGGGTGAAATCGCCCTCGTAGGGAATCGCGAACATGACCCGCTTGTCGGCGTTCTGAAGGATGTAGGCGCGCCCGTGATCGAACAGCTTGCGGGTCACGATATGCGAGCCTTGCACGAGTCTGAGGCGATCGCGCGAAGGCCGCGCCGGCAGGCGAGCTTCGACGTCCTCGACCCAGGGTCCGGCTGCGTTCACCAGCGCCCTCGCCAGGATAGTTCGCGCCGTTCCGTCGCGCGTGTCGGCGACGGTCAAGCGCCAGCGCCCGGCGGCGCGCTCGGCGGCGAGCGCTTTTGTCCGGGTTTCGATCCGTGCGCCGGCGACATGGGCGTCAAGCGCGTTGAGGACGACCAGGCGGGCGTCGTCGACCCAGCAGTCGGAGAACTCGAAGCCGACCGCGAAGGAGCCGCGCTTCAACGGCGTTCCGGCCGGATCGCGCTTGAGATCGAGCGTTGCTGTTGGCGGCAGCAGCTTCCGCCGGCCGAGATGGTCGTAGAGGAAGAGGCCGAGTCTGAGCAGCCAGGCGGGGCGGAGACCCTGATGATGGGGGAGAACCAAGCGCAGCGGCCGCACCAGATGCGGCGCAATGCGCCAGAGCGTCTCGCGTTCGGACAGCGCCTCGCGCACGAGGCGGAATTCGCCGTATTCGAGGTAGCGCAGGCCGCCGTGAATGAGCTTGGTCGCGGCCGAGGAGGCGCCGCTCGCGAGGTCTCCCTGCTCGCAAAGATAGACGCTCAAGCCCCGCCCGGTGGCGTCGCGGGCGACGCCGCATCCGTTCACGCCGCCGCCGATGATCGCCAGATCGTAAACGGGTTCGGGCATCCGGATTTGTTCGCGCGCTTCGCAGGGAACGATCCCGGCAGCCTATTGAAGCAGGCGGCGGCGGGCAACGAGCGTTCGCCAATTCGCCGGCTACAGAGGCGATGGTCGTGGCAATCGGGTGCCGGCGAGGATCTCTTCCGCCAGGCCTGCGGCGCGTGCCGCCGGGATGAACCCGTCGACGACCAAATACGCGAGCCCGTGCACCAGGCCCCAGGCCGCAAAGGCGGCGCGATTGTCGTCGAGAGGCCGCTGATCGAGGTCGGCGACGCCGCGCAGCAGCAGAGCTTCGACGCCCTCGGTCGCGGTCTGAAGCCTGGGGTATTTCGCCCGTTCGGCGAGAACAGGTCCAAACATCAGGCGAAAGAGGCCGCGGTTCTGCCGGGCAAACTCGACATAAGCGAGGCCTGCGCGGCTCAAGGGATTGGGCCCGCGCGTCGCAACCTCCATCGCCGCGCCAAGTTCGCGGAAGCCCTCGGCGGCGATGGAGGCGAGCAGATCCTCCTTGCTGGCGAAATGGCGGTAGGCGGCCGTCGCCGATACTCCGACCCGGCGGGCAGTCTCGCGTAGACCGACCGCCTGCATGCCGCTTTCGTCAAGAATTTGGCGGGCCGTCGCCACCAGCGCAGCCGGCAGATTTCCATGCCGATAAGGACGCAATGCACCCATTCGAGGGCCGCCTGTCGTTCATTGTGTTCACAGTGTCAATGCGCGGCGCCGGTTGGAAGTTCCACGGTTCGCCGTCATTATGCCGCCGACGCGGCAAAAATGAGAGACAAAAGTCTCAGATTCGTCACATTTCGGCGCGTGCGGACGACCGCGGTCGCTCCGCGCCGATCTCAAGCGCCCGTAAGACCGCCCTTGGCGCGGAGGAAGCCGATGATCGGGCCTAGGCCCTCGCCGGTCTTCATGTTCGCCATAACGAACGGACGGCCCTTGCGCATCGCCGCCGCGTCGCGCGCCATCACCTCGAGCGAGGCCCCCACGTGAGGCGCAAGGTCGATCTTGTTGATGATCAGGAGATCCGAGCGCGTCACGCCCGGCCCCCCTTTTCGCGGGATTTTCTCTCCTCCCGAAACATCGATGACGTAGATCGTGAGGTCGGCAAGCTCGGGGGAGAAGGTCGCCGCGAGGTTGTCGCCTCCGGATTCGATCAAAATGACGTCGAGGGCGGGGAATCGTTGGCGCATCTCGGAGACCGCCGCCAGGTTAATCGAGGCGTCCTCGCGAATCGCGGTATGCGGGCAGCCGCCGGTCTCGACGCCCATGATCCGCTCGGGAGGGAGCGCTCCCGCTTCAACCAGAATCCGCGCGTCCTCTTTGGTGTAGATGTCGTTGGTGATGGCGGCGATATCGAGCTCGCCGCGCAGGCGCTTGCAAAGCTGCTCCATCAGCGCCGTTTTGCCCGAGCCGACCGGGCCGCCAACCCCGATGCGAAGCGGCTGCCGAGAGGCGCTCATGACCGAAATAGCCTCGAATATTGGGTCTCGTGCCGCATTGCGGCGATGTCGGAGCGGAACGCGCAACCACCGACGTCAGCGAGGCTCGCGCCCTGAGCGTCGCGCGCCAGGACGCGAATGCGCGGCAAGAGCGCAGCCAGAATCCTCTGGCCCTCCGACTGCCCGATCCGCCCGAGGCGCATTGCGGCGGAGACGAGATTCGCGGCCTGGGCCAGGGCGAAAGCCTCGAGGCTGGCGTCAAGCGGCAGCTTGTGCCCGCTCGCCGCGCCGGCGACCGCGATCGGATAGGCGATGTGCCGGTCCGGCGCCTGGTCGAGCCGTCGCAAAGGCTCGCAATCCCAGGCGGCGCGCGCCGCGGCGACGAACGCCGCTCCTTGCCCCGTCGTCTCGAGGCGCCGCTCGGCCGAGGGAGAAAGCGCGACGGCGAGTTCGTTCACTTCGCCGAGGGCCGCCCAGTCTGAGGACGCCGCGGCGCGATAAGCCGCCGCGAATAGGATCGCGTCCAAGCGCGGCGCTCCGAACTCCATGAGGTCGACGAGCCAGGCCTCGAGCGAGCGCGCATCGACGACGTCACCCGCTTCGACCACCCATTCGAGCCCATGCGAATAGGCAAAAGCTCCGACCGGAAATCCCGGCGAAAGCCAAACGAGAAGTGGAAGCGGCGCGCCGTCTCGAGCCTCAGCGATGGTCGTGTCCATGATCATGTCCGTTGTCATGGCCGTGCGCGTGATCGTGACGTTCGTGGCCATGGTCGCGACCGTGACCGGCGCCTGGTGGGAATGATGATGGTGGCCGCCCTTGTCGGCCTTCACGTAAGCGCCCCCCTCGGGATTGAACGGCGCCTCGACTGCAACGACGTTCGCCGCAAGTCCTTCGGCCATCGCCTCGATCACCGGATCGCGGCGGATGCGCAACGCCTTGGTCATAATTTCGGTCGGCAGATGGCGGTTGCCGAGATGCCAAGCGACGCGCGCAAGAGCGAGCCCGTCGGCAGCTCGGATCTCCGCCAGCGGCTCTGGCGCGGCGACGACCTCAACGAGGCGCCCATCCTCGAGGCTCAATCCGTCGCCGCCTCGCAGCATCGCGGCTTCCGGCAGGTCGAGCAGGAAGGCGAGGCCGCCGACGCCGGTCATGGCCATTCGGCGGCGATAGCGGTCGTCGAAATCGAGGACCACCGTATCGGCCGGCGCGCCGGTCCACTGGCCAGCGGGTATGATTTTATCAGCGCGCAGCATCCTCGCCTTTCCGAGCGGGCGACCTCGACGCGATCCGCCTCGATCAACATTGAACGAGAAGCGAAAAGAACGCCAGCCGGCCTGTAAGCCGGGTTCTGTATGGCCGGGGCTGAGCGCCCCGGGTGACGGCCATTCCTCTAGGACGCCCGTCGCCGGGCGCCTCAAGCAACCAACCCGAGCGGCAGGGCCAGCGGGTGAAGGCCCCGCGGCGCTTGGAGGCGCCGCGCGTCGCTCCTATTCGGTTTTGCTCCCGGCGGGGCTTGCCATGCCGCCGACGTTGCCGCCCGCGCGGTGCGCTCTTACCGCACCCTTTCACCCTTGCCGCGACGCTTGAGGGCCTTTAAGGCCCGCGACCCGGCGGTTTGCTTTCTGTGGCGCTTTCCCTGGGGTTTCCCCCGCCGGACGTTATCCGGCGCCGCATCCGCATGGAGCCCGGACTTTCCTCCGCTCGGAAGCGGCGGCCGTCCGGCCGACTGGCGGGCGCCGGCATATGGGACCGGCGCGGCGCCGGTCAAGGATAATCGGACGGCTGACGGGGCAGTAACCCGTGACAGGGCTCGTTCATTGAAGCTTCACGCGATTTATGGGATTGTCCGGGCATGCTGCTGGCGGGGCGCCAGTGCTTTTTGAAGCGCGGCTTGTGGATTCCCCCTGACGCGAGGATGGCAAGCTTCATGGCCCGAGGGGGCGAGACGGACGGGAGATTTGATCATATGACAAGATTCTTGGCTCTTTCGCTGGCCCTCGCCGCCGCCGTCTCGGTTTCGGCCTGCCAGACGCCGCAGCAGCAGAACGCGCTGGTGGGCGGGGCGCTCGGGGCGGGAACGGGCGCTCTGGTGGGATCGGCGGTATCCGGCGGCAGCGCCGGCGGCGCGCTCGCGGGCGCCGCGATAGGCGCTGGCACCGGCGCACTGATCGGCTCGGCTGCGACGCCGCAGCCGACCTACTACGGCGGCGGCTATGGCGCCCCGCCGCCGCCGCGGCGATGCGCCCAATGGGCTTATGACTACAACAACAATCGTGTCTGCACCGCCTTCAATTGAGTGGGGAGAGGAAGCATGAAGAAGCATCTCGCAGTAGCGCTTGCCTTTGCCGGCGCGGTCTTGGTGTCGGCCTGCCAGACGCCGCAACAGCAGACAGGCACTCTCGCCGGCGGCGCGATCGGCGCCGGCTCTGGGGCGCTGATCGGGTCGGCGCTTTCGGGCGGCAGCGCCGGCGGCGCGATCGCCGGCGGCGTTATCGGCGCCGGAACGGGCGCGCTGATCGGCAATGCGGTGACAGCGCCCCCGAGCGGGCGTTGCGCACAATGGGGCTATGACCCCAACGGCAACCGGGTCTGCACCGCTTTCTACTGACCGTTAGGGGTG
>Ga0335076_10008211_pt1 | contig 10534 bp, 11 predicted proteins | sample Lox_Sample_25_FD_206717 | JGI IMG/M metagenome (GOLD analysis project Ga0335076, IMG submission 206717) | Soil microbial communities from Loxahatchee National Wildlife Refuge, Florida, United States - Lox_Sample_2.5 | ecosystem: Environmental > Terrestrial > Soil > Wetlands | place: USA...
GCGATCGGCACGGCCTACCTGGCCTTCGCACGGGAGGAACCGGGTTTGTTCGCTACCGCGTTCGCCGTGCCACAACAGCACGCCTACGCCCCCTCGGACGGCGGGACCGGGCCGGACCGTACACCCCTGGACCATCTCCGCGCGGCCCTCGACGAGCTGGTCGACGCCGGCGTGCTGCCGCCAGGGCGCCGCGACGGCATCGAGTACCCCATCTGGTCCACGGTGCACGGGCTGGCCGTGCTCACCGGCCAAGGACCCCTGCGCGACCTCCCCGAGGCCACCCGTCATCAGCTCGAAGAACGCACTGGCGCCTTCATCGAGGAGAGCCTGGCCTGACTCGGCGCTGGCGCACGTTGCGCTGATTCCAGCGAGACCACGAACAGGATGCCCCGCGGCGGCCGCGGCGGGGATCTGCCCGAGGACGAGCCGGGCCCGTTACCGGATGCCAGAGGCGCTTGCCAGGACGCGGCGGATCTTCCGGGCGAGGCCGATCCAGTTGATTGGGAACTCGGAACTGGTTCCGCCGGGGCGGATCCGGATGACGGTGTTCCCCGAGCGCCGGGTCAGCGTCACCTGAGCGCGGAAAATCTGGTTGGAGAGCCGGCTGGAGCCCGTGCTGACCAGGATGGTGTCGCGGTCTTGGTCTGGCTGTGCCGCGAAGATACAGGCCTGGGGCATGCGCATCCCGGGGATCACGTGGTAGTGCGGCCCCAGGCCGGCGCGAAGCGCCGCGGTGACGTCCTCGCTCGTCACATCTGCGCGGGGGCTCGTGATAGTTGGCATCCAAAGCTCCTTCCTGTCGGATGGCGGATCGCTTGCGCCCTTTCGTTGTGCAGGTCTGGTTGGTCGTGGCGCCTCGAAGAGGTCCGCCAGCTCGCGGCCGTGGCAGGCAGCGTTGACGTCGGGCTCGCGAGCAAGGCGGGGCGGCGCCGCGTCGACGGCGGCCCGGATCGCGGTTGCCATCACCCGTCCTGCAAGCCGAGGTCGATCAGCCATCTGCCGTGGCCATCTTCTTGTCCTGGAGTAGTCTTCCAGTTAGACGATAACTACAACTATGGCGCAAGTTGGAGAGATAATCCAGCTATGATTCCTCCCAAAGCCGCAGGCAACGATCCGCGAAGCCAGGCGTCCTCCAGGCGCCGCGACGGCATCCGGCGACGGGACGAGCTGCTCGACGCCGCCCTCACCTGCTTTTCGGAGCGCGGGCTGATCGGCATGCGGATCGAAGACATCCGACGGGCGGCCGGCGCCAGCCCGTCCAGCGTCTACAACCTCTTCGACGGGCTGGCGTCGCTCACCGTCGCCTTGCTGGCTCGCACTTTCGAGCGTCTTTTCGCCCACGTGACCCGCCGGGCATTGACAGAAGACCGCCCAGATGGCGCTGTGCGTGCCCTGGTCGACGGGCACCTCCAGTGGGTCCTGGGCCACCAGGACGAAGCCCGGTTTATGTACGGGGCCATGGCACTGGAACTCGCCCCGGCCCAGCGGGAAGAACTGGCCGAGCTGAAGGCCAAACTGGCGGTTCCGGTAACACAGCACCTGGCATCTGTTGCCGGCGAAGGTGCCCTGCCAGCCTGGCCTGCCTCCACCCTGGAGTTCATCGTCCTTGGCCCCGCCCATGAGGCGTGCCGCCGCTACCTGGCGGGCGGGCCGGTGGACCTGGCCGGGCTCCGGGGACTGTTGCCGGATGTGGCCTGGAGGTCCGTGAGCGCGTTCGCGGCGGCGCCAGCCCGGGGACCAACGGACAGTTGAGCCGGCGCCGGTGCGCCGCTCCGCTTTCAGCGGGGACTATCTCACCTGCAAACGTTGGCCAGTCACGGCACTAACGTGCGCCGGATTGCCCGCGGCCCGGGCTGGCCGGTCCCGGCCCGGCCCCGTTGCGGGCGGCGGCCAGTTCTTCCTTGCGCACCGACGCGTAGACCGGCACGTACTCCTGGCCGGACAGGGCCTGGATGCGCCTCATCACCTCGTCCGTGATCGCCCGCCGCTGGCGCGCCGCGGACGGCAGGTCCCGGTAGCTCTCGACGGCCACCGGCTCGCCGACGGTGATCCTGATCTTGGCCACTTTCGGCACCTTCTGCCCGGGCGGCAGCACGCGGTCGGTCCCGGACATGGCCACCGGTATCACCGGCAGGCCCGAGTTGGCCGCCAGCCAGCCGATGCCCGTCCGGCCCCGGTACAGCCGCCCGTCCGGTGACCTCGTCCCCTCGGGGTAGATGCCGAACAGCGCGCCCTCGCGCAGCAGGCGAAGCGCCGCCTCCAGCATGTCCTGCCCGGCCCGGGCCTGCGCCCGGTCCACCGACAGCTGCTTGGTGGCGCGCAGGTACGCGCCGGTGATCCGGTCGATGGGCCGGGTCCCGGTGAAGTACTCGGACTTGGCCGCGAACGTAACCGGCCGGTCCACCATCAGCGGCAGGAAGATCGAGTCCACGATCGACAGGTGGTTCGACGCGAGGATGGCGCCGCCGGACGCCGGGATGTGCTCGCTCCCCGTGATCTCCGGCCGCCACAGCGTGTGCAGGAACGGCCCGGCGAGCACCCGCGACATCCGATATTGCACTGGCCCTCCCACCGGGGACTCAGTCTCACAGGTTAGTGCACCTCTTCGTAAGTTCGGCGGTGGCCGTTACGAGGTCCTCGCGGTGGGGCGAGCGACTCCCCGGCCGGTTGTGTCCGGCGGGGCGGGCAGGTGCCTGCCAGGGGACCCGCGGGCGTCGCCGTGATGGGGGCGGCGGCGCGGGTCACGTCGCGCCGGGGACACACCCGGAAGGTGGTTCCCGGCGCGGCGGTGCGTGACGTCGGCCGGGATGGCCGGCGTGATCCCGCCACCCGCGCGGGCGGCGATGTTGGCCGCCGCGATCAGGTCGCGGTGGCCCGCCAGCCCGCAGCGCGGGCAGCAGAACACCCGCCCCCGCGGCCTGGGAACCCGGGCCCGGCAAGCCGGGCAGGTCGAGGAGGTACCCCGTTCATCGGTGAGGATCAGGTGGATCCCGGCCTGCGCGGCCTTGTCGCGCAGCGCGCTGATCAGGCGGCCGACCCGCCAGTCGCGGATCCGCCGGTTGTGCCGCCGTCCCGCATCGATGCCCAGGACGCCGCGCGGGTCGCCGACGGCCAGGGTGCCGGTCCGGCGCGTGATGGCCCAGCCGATCACGGTGCGGGCGGCTTCGTGCTGGGCCTGGCGGACCCGGCGCCGGTGCCGCGCCTCCACGGCCCGCTGGCGGCGCCGGAACTGCCGCCAGCGCCGCGACCCGCGCTGCCCGGGTTTCGGGGCGCGGCGGGCGACGGCCCGTTGCCGTGCCTTGGTGTCGGCCAGGTGCATGCGGTGCTCGGCGCGGATCGCCCGGCCCGATACCATGAGCGCCTGCCCGTCCGGTCCGGCGACCGTATACGGATGGATGATGCCCAGGTCCACCCCGGCCACCCGCCCCCGGTCCGGTTCTAGGCCCGGCGGGTAACCGGCTACCGGGACCTCGGCGGTCACATCCACCCACAGCCGACCCGCGTCATACAGCAGCGTGACCGACCGGACCTGGGCGGGCAGGTAAGGCAGGTCCCGGTCCAGCCTTACCCATAACGGCGCACATCCCCGGGCCACCGGGATCCGCAGCCGACGGCCCTCCAGGACGAAGGTGCCGTGATACCAGCGGACCGGCATCATCTGCCGGCGCCGCCGCGGGAACCGCGCCGAGCTGTCCCCGCCGCGGCGGCGGGCGGCGGCGGCGAACCAGGCGTCGGAATAACGGCGCAGCACCGACCGGGCGCCGGCGCTGTCCAGCTCCCCGAAGCACCCCGGCCCCGCCGCGGCCAGCTCCCGGCACAGCGCCGGATATGACACCAGCGGGACGTCCTGGCGGGCCCGCCGCCACGCGTTGACCTCCAGCACGCAGGCCCACACATCACCGGCCGAGACCAGTAACCCGGCCAGCCGCTGCCGCTGCCCCCTGGTCAGCCGCAGGCCCGCGCGGGCGGTGCGGTGCACCACCGCCGGGCATTGGGGGTCGCGGTGCCTGGGCATGCCACCATCCCACCAGGGACCACCGACAAAACCACCATGCCATGCGGGTCGGCCCGCACCAGCACAACAGTCGGCTGAGCCGGACCGAAACTCCCTGTCCCACGCCCGGCGCCCGCCGCGGTCCCCCGGCGAATAAACGGTCGCGGTCATTAGCCGCCGTCGAACTCGCCGGCCCTGCAGCCTGCGGTGAAGGCCTTCCACTGGTCCGGGGTGAAGGTCAGCACGGGACCGGACGGGTCCTTGGAGTCCCGCACGCTGACAGTGCTGTCCTCGCGCTGCACCTCAACGCAGTCGCCATTGGAGAGGCTGTAAGTCGACTTGATCCACATCTGCGGGGCTCCTTAGCCGTGGTAGGAGACATCGGGGCCGTCAGCCGTCGCGCTGGCGGCAGTCGTGCAGCAGCACGATCGTGTGCTACCAGCCTGGACACTCATCTTGCCCTCGCCTTGACGCCTGCCTTGCTCCCCAGGTCACGGCCTGGCGGTCCGGGATCCGCCTGGAGATGCCGTTGCTTTCCGACATGGTGGCCAGCCCGGCGTACACGTCGGCGCGGTCGGCCCGCAGCGGGGCGTGATCGGGCCGCCATTCGCTGGTCGGGTGGCCGACACCACAGCCACAGGAGGCATCCCGATGAACGCACCAACAAGGGCAAGCGCGGCTGGCGCCTGGTACTCGACTACACGCCCTTCGCCAACACCTCGAAAGGCCTGCGCGGGTGGTGGCTATCTCCCCCGCGATCCGGCATCTACCTGCTGATCGCGCCATGGGCCTACCGCCACCCCAGCTTCTCTGGGGTCGCGGCTATTGCCGGTGGCAGCGTCGCGGCCGCCGCCGACCTCATATGCCTCTCGTACGGCGGCTCCGGATGGGCAGCCTTCTTCCTGGTTCTTGCGGCGCCGGCTCTTGCGGGTGGCTACTGGTATAGCCACCACCGCCCGCTCCGCATCTGCCCGAACCCGATCCTGGACAGCGCATAAAGCTCTCGACGATCATGGAGCTGGCTGGTGACCCCGACCGGAGGGGGTGAGCCGTGTACGACGCACCCGATACCCAGCTGCTGGCCGCCGCCCCGGAGGTCGCTGCCCCCGACGGATCCCGGGTCCGGCCGCTGTGCCGGATCGCCGGCCTGGGCAGCTTCGCCCACTTCCGGCTGGAGCCAGGCGAGATCTCGAGAGCGGTCTCCCACGCCACGGTCCAGGAGATCTGGTACTGCACCGGCGGGACCGGGCTGATGTGGCGCTACCAGGAAGGCGGCGACCCGGTGACGATAGAGCTGGCGCCGGGCGTGTGCCTGACGATTCCCCTCGGGACGGCGTTTCAGTTCCGCGCCGACGACGGCGGTGAGCCGCTCACCGTGGTGGCGGTCACGATGCCGCCATGGCCGCTGGACAGCGAGGACGAGGCCAGGCCGGAACAGGGGCCCTGGCCGCCCGCGCTGCGGGGCTGACCCGGGCCCTCCGCCCGGGCGGGTCGCGGGCGAACAGCGCGCTCGCGGGCGGGGGCCCTCCCCGCCGTCGCCACTACTCAACGGCGGGGAGGGGCCTGGCCGGCTGCGGGTCGCTCAGTGACTACGGCCGCCGCCGCCACCGCCGTGACCGCCACCACCGCCGCCACCGCCACCGTTGCCGCCACCGCCGCCGGTGCCGCCGCCACCGCCACCGGTGCCGCCACCGCCACCGCCCCTGCCGCCGTTACCGCTCCCGCCGCCACCGCCGCCGGACGGGGCCGGGGAGGACGTGGCGGTCGGGGCCGGCTTCACGGCCGGCTTGGCCGCGCCGGCGCGGCGGGCGGCCCGCGCGGGCCGGGCCTCGGGGTCGGCGAGTTCCACCAGCGGGAACGACCGGTGCCGTCGCGGCGGGACCAGGAAGTTCTGCCGCCGGGTCGCGGTGATGAACCGCTCGAGGCCGTTGTCGTCACCGTCGTCGGGGAAGAACTTCTTCTGCAGGTCCTGGCACGCCGCGTTCGCACGCATCGTGGCGAAGAAGTCCGCGGTCGGCACGAACGCCAGGAACTGCAGCTTGAACTGCTTGGTGCCGGCCGGCATGTCGACCCCGTTCGCGCCCGGGAAGGTGCGGAAGGCGGGCACGTCCATCCCGTCGAGGCCGGGGCCGTCGTTGCGGATGTGCATGGGGGTGCCGTCGGAGGCCCGGGACGACCGCTGCAGACCGTCGATGTGGCCAACCCGGCGCTCACCGGTGAACGTGGCATTCCGCGTGGCGTTGGCCGGGGTGAACTTGCCCGCGGTGTCCTCCGACTCCGCCAGGGCGGAGGCGGTGCCCTGGAACACGTTGTTGATGTAGGCCGGGCCGCCGCCGTCGGTGAACTGGTCAGCGTTGCCCTTGGCCGGGATCCCGTTCGGCGTGCCGAGCTGGTTGGACCGGAACATGTACTGGCAGCGCTCGGTGAACGGCTCGCCCTCGTCGTGGCGAGGGTCCTGGCCGGGCAGGGCGTAGAACTGGTACAGGTCCACGATGTCGTGCGAGAAGTGAGCGATGGACCCGTTGTCGAAGTAGTCGCCGGGCATGGCGTTGGTCAGCTTGGCCGAGGAGTTCCCGACGAACGTGACGATCTGCGCCGGCCCGGACGCGTTGGTCTGCTGGTCCACGAAGCCCATGGCCATCGTGGAGGCCGGGTTGATCCGCCCGGCGAACTCGAAGCCGGCGTTGTCGGCCATCGCGCGCGGCAGCCCGATCTGCATGAACTGGACACGCGGCGTCTGGAAGCTGAGCAGCCCGTGGAAGTGCGGCGAGCGCACGAACTCGCCGTTGAGGTTGTTGCTGCCCTGCAGCCACAGCGCGACCGCGGCCAGGTTGGTCAGCGAGTCGCTGCGCAGCTCGAACAGCATGTCGTTGCTCTCGATCACCACGTCCACGTTGAAGCGGTCCTTGGTGCGGCCCGGGATCAGCGCGTCCGGCCCGCCGACGATGCCGTCGATCACGTCGGTGGGCGAGGGCACCGCCTCGACCAGCGCGGCGCGGCTGGGGTCGGCCAGCGTGGCCGGGATCTTCGCCGCCACCAAGGCGGCCGGCAGCCGGTCGAAGTACGGCAGGCCGTAGGACACCGAGAAGATCAGCACGCCGGCCGGGCTGGCCGGGAAGTGGCCCTCGATGGTCCGCAGGGCCCGGTCCAGGATGTCCTGGTCGCGCCGGGTCGGGGTGCGGGTGAGCTGCACCGGCAGGAACAGGGTGTAGACGGGCGGGAGCTGGAGCGTGACGTTCCCGGCCCCGTCATTGACGGTGAACGCCGGGTTGATGAAGGCTCCGAGGTCGAACTGGACGTCGGGGAACATCATCGGCGCGGAATCGGCCCGCGCGACGGGGGCGGCCAGCTGCTCCAGCAGCGTGGCCTGAGAGAGGAGGAATGCTGTGGCTGCGCCGGTCTTGAGCGCTGAGCGGCGGCTGAAGACCACGGATTTGAGGCCCTCTGCGTCCATCGTTACTCCTAGGGATCTGCGCCAGGATCCCCGCTCGAGGGCAATGTACGCCACCATGTCAGTTGTTGTTGTTCTTAAATTAATTTCTTCCTCATGAAGCATAAAAAGAGGTTAAACTACCTCTGATTTCCTCTGAAATGACTGTATATCAGCAAAGAAACAGGTCGGCGGCCTGTTGCCGTGCCCATGGTCTGCGGCAGCACCTTGGGGCCGGCTAAGACAGCGCCTCGGGTATGCTGAGGTAGCCGGCCAGGGTGGCGAGGAACCGGGCGGCGGGCGCGCCGTCGACGGCCCGGTGGTCGGCGGTGAGGCTGAGCGTGAGGGATTTGCGCCAGGCGATGCCGCTGGCGTCGGGGACCGGCTGGTCGGTGACGCGGCCCACCCCGAGGATCGCCACCTCGGGCGGGTAGAGAACTGTTGCGCCACGACCGGGCAATACTGAGCATGACCGATCGGCAGTCATACGCTGAAGTTGTGAACCTGACCCAGTGGGCGCGGGTTCAGGGCGTCCACCCGCAGACCGCTTACCGGTGGTTCCGGACCGGCCAGATGCGGGTGCCTGCGGTGCGGGTGAGCCAGCGTACTGTCCTGGTGTCGCCAGCTACCGCGGGCCAGGTCCGGCTCGGTCTCGGACTGTATGCCCGGGTGTCGTCCCGCGACCAGCTGGCCGGTCTCGGCCGCCAGGTAGCCAGGCTGAGCGGGTGGGCGGCGGCGACCGGGATACCGGTGGTCCGGGTCGAGTCCGGGGTCGGGTCCGGAATGAGCGGGCGCCGCTCGAAGATCCGCCGCCTGCTTGCCGGCCCGGCGGTCACCACGGTTGTCATCGAGCGCCGCGAGCGGGTCGCCCGGATGAACACCGAGCTGATTGAGGCTGCCCTGGCCGCCCACGGCCGCCACCTGGCCGTGCTCGGCCCCGGTGAGCTGGACGACGACCTGGTCCGCGATATGGCCGAGGTCCTCACCTCGTTCTGCGCTCGGCTGTATGGCCGCAGGTCAGCCCGCAATCGGGCTCGCCGTGCTGTGCTGTGTGCTCAGCGCAACCCGGATCCTGCAGATCAGGGGGTCGCGTCGTGACCTCGCGCAAGCTGCGGGCAATCGCGGAGCCGTTCGTGGTCGCGCCTGCGGCTGGAGCACGGGTCCGGACTCGCCTGCAGGTGAGCCCGGCCGATGACGGCGTGCTGCGCCAGCTCGGCGAGCATCTCGGGCACCTGGCCAGCGCTGACCTGGCCGGCCGGTGCCGGGCCGGGTATCTCGATGCCGGGAGCAAGGCGGAGTCGCGTCGGCAGCGCAAGCAGGCGATGACGGCGGCCAGCTCGGCGCGGTGGGCCGGAGCGATCACCCGCACGAGCGAGGACTCCTGGCAGCTCGCCGTCCGCAACCTGGCGGCCGAGGCCCGGAGCCTGCGGGCCAGGATCGCGCAGATCCGCCGACGCCTGCAGGTCCCGGTGGGACAGCAGGCTGGCCGGGTCCGCGGGTACGCCGATCACAATGAACGCTGGGAGAAGCAGCGCCGCCTGCAGCACCTGACCGCCAGGCTGGCAGCCGCCGAGCAGCAGCTGGCCGACGGCAACCTCAGCATCTGCCGCGGCGGCCGGAGACTGGCCCGGGCCCGGCACAACCTGCAGGACGCCGGGCTCACCGAGGCCAGCTGGCGCGAGCAGTGGGAGGCAGGGCGACGGTTTATCACCGCCGACGGCGAGACTGACCAGCTCCTGGGCAACCTGACGATCCGGTGGCACCCGGATAAGCACTGGCTGGAGATCCGGCTGCCCGGGCCGCTGGAGCGCCTGGCCAACCGCCCGCATGGCCGCTACAGACTGTCACGCCTGGTCGCATTCCCGTACCGGGGAGGCGACGTCGCTGCTCAGGCTGAGTCCGGATCGGTCCGGTACGACATCGCGTTCAGCCCGGAGCGGGGACGCTGGTATCTCGATGCCTCCTGGGGGATTCAGCCTCCTGAGCAGCCGGGCCTAGCTGAGCTGAGGCAGGCCCCCGTGCTCGCGGTCGACCTGAACGTCGGCAGCCTCGCGGCCTGGGTGCTCGACCCGGCCGGCAACCCTGTGGGGGAACCTCGGACGATCGCGCTGGAGCTGGCCGGGCTGCCCGCCCAGACGCGAGACGGACGGCTGCGGGCCGCGGTCAGCGAGCTGATCGCCGTCGCCAGGGGCGCTGGAACCCGGGCGATCGTGATCGAGGACCTCGACTTCGCCGCGGCCCGGGCCGAGGGGCGCGAGCGCGCAGGACGGCGTCCGCACCGGGGTAAGCGGGGCCGCGGTTTCCGCCGGGCGGTCGCCGGGATCCCGACCGGGCGGTTCCGGGACCGGCTCGCGCAGATGACCTCCAACTCCGGGCTCGCGGTGATCGCCGTCGATCCGGCCTACACCAGCCGCTGGGGAGCTGAGCACTGGCTCGCCCCGCTGCGGCAGCAGGCCTCCGGTGTCACCGGCCACCATGCGGCGGCCGTAGTCATCGGACGGCGTGCGCTCGGGCAGCGAGCGCGGCGACGGGCGAGGTGTGACTCAACCCGGCCGGAGGACCGGGACGAGAGAGCTACCCGCTCCGCTGCGTGGCCCGGGCCAGCTCCCGCTGGCCTGCCTGACGCGCGACCCAGGAACGCCGGACCCCACGAGGCCCGAGGGCAGCTGGCTCGCCAGCTTGAGACCCGGCAGGCCGACCGGTCATCCCCGGCTGACCAGGCAGCTCAGGACCGTTCGGGGCCGCCCGCTGATCCAGGCTCACTCCTGATCAGTGCTTAGGAACGGTTGATGATCGGGGTGAACGCGTCGATCCCGGCGTGCCCGAGGTTGGTGATCGTGAACGTGCTGCCCTGCAGCTCGGCCACGTCCGCGTGCCCGGCTCGCACCCGCTCGGTCAGGGCCCGCCGCCGCGCCGACAGCGCGGCCAGCCATAACGGTCAGGCGCGCGGCTAGCCCCAAGGCCGTGTAGTTAGTGTTTCTGCGCGGCTGGCAAGCCGGCTGGGAGAAGCAACGGAGTCCCTGCTAGAACTGCGTCGGCCAAGATCGCTGTCTGGCAGGGGACTCCGTTGGGCATCCAGTCTGTCATCACCGGCACCATCACTGTGGCCG
>Ga0335076_10008212_pt1 | contig 10534 bp, 6 predicted proteins | sample Lox_Sample_25_FD_206717 | JGI IMG/M metagenome (GOLD analysis project Ga0335076, IMG submission 206717) | Soil microbial communities from Loxahatchee National Wildlife Refuge, Florida, United States - Lox_Sample_2.5 | ecosystem: Environmental > Terrestrial > Soil > Wetlands | place: USA: Florida...
GGGGATGGAGATCGGTGCCTGACCGACGCTCCGGGAAGCAGTCTCGCCGAGTTGAGGATGAAGGCCAGCTCGGAGGAGACGTGAACGAAGGCCGCCAGGAGCGGCGTCAGCACGCCGGCGGCGGCCAGGGCGACCCCGACGCCGTCAACCAGAAGCGTGCCGAAGAAGTTGAACCAGATGGTCCGGCGGCAACGCCGGGCGATCTGGAGAGTGCCAACGAAGCGCAGCAGGTCGTTCCCGAGCAGCACGATGTCGGCGCTCTCTCTCGCGACGTCCGTGCCCGATCCCATCGCCACACCCACGTCGGCCTGAGAGAGGGCCGGGGCATCGTTGATCCCATCGCCGACCATCACGACGCGCCGCCCCGCCGCCGACAGCTCCCGAAGGTAGGCCGCCTTCTGATCCGGCAGGAGCGCGCCCTCGACCCGGTCGACGCCCAGCCGTGTCCCCACCGCACGAGCCCTCGAAATGGCGTCGCCGGTCAGGAGGACCGTCCGTAGCCCCATCGCTCGGAGCGCGGCGACAGCCTGCGGGGCTTCGGGTCGCAAGGCGTCGTCGATGTAGAGCGAACCGAGAAGGGCCCGGTTCCGCAGCACGACGATCTCGGAGCCATCACCCTCTTCCACCGGGAACGCAGCCAGGTCCACGCCCCTCTCCGCAGCGAATGCCCGGCTGCCCACGACCGTCTCGTCTTGCCCCGCGCGGGAAACGATGCCCTTGCCAGGGAGGTACTGCACGCGCTCGGGCTCGAGGGCCGGCAGGCCCATCTCGTCGGCCTTGTCCAGGACGGCTCGCGCGAGCGGATGCTCGGACAGACGCTCGGCCCTGGCGGCCTCCGCCACGAGCGTTTCGGCGGAGGTCGGCGTGACGGGACGCACTCGGACGACCTTCGGCCGGCCGAGGGTCACCGTCCCCGTCTTGTCGAAGGCGACGGTGTCGGCGGCGGCCAGGGACTCGAGGTAGAGACCGCCCTTGACGATCGCGCCCTCATGGGCGGCACGGCCGATCGCGCCCAGGATGGCCAACGGCGTGCCGGCGGCGATCCCGCAGGCGCCCGCGACAATGACCACGGAGATGGTGGAGCGGACGTCCTTCGTGATGAGGAAGGTGACCCCTGCGCTCGCAATCGCGAAGTAGACGAGATAGCCGGCGAAGCGGTCCGCCGTCTTCTGCACAGGTGCTCGGGATCGTTCGGCTTGCTCGACGGCCTGCACGATCCTTCCGAACGCGGTATCGCGGCCGACGCCATCGGTGCGGACCTCGACGACTCCGGACTGGTTGATCGTTCCGGCGAAGACCGTCGTCCCCGGCAGTTTCTCGACGGGCAGCGACTCTCCCGTGATCGAGGCCTGATCGACGAACGAATGCCCAGCAACCACCATCCCGTCCACCGGAATCCGGGAGCCGGGGCGCACGACCACCACCTCGCCTGTCGCGAGCGTGGACGCTGCGACATCCCGAACCGCGCCACCCCGCCGGACGGTCGCGATGCGGGGAAGCATGTCGAGCAGGTCCGAGATGGCGTCGCGGCCGCGGCGGACGGTCAGGCCCTCGAGCACTTCCGCCACCAGTACGAAGAGGACGATGACCAAGGCGGTGAAGAACTCTCCGATGGCCGTCGCCGCGACGAGCGCGATCGTCATGGACAGCTCCATGGTCATTCGTCGCTCGAGGAGGTTCTTGAGGGCCTCCCGGAGGATGGGGTAGCCGCCGACGAGCGTCCCCGCGAGCGCGATCGCATCGAACCCGATGGCGTGGCGCAGCAAGCTCGACCGGCTCGCGGCGCACGCGACGAGAACGAGTCCGATCCGGACGAGATCCGCGTGGTCGAGCGCCGAGTGGCCATTCGGCGGGGCCTCGGGGAGAAGCCCTTCTTCGTGGCGTTCTAACCCGTCAGCTCGGCCAGGTGCCGTGTCGAGGCGGCGAACGTCATGCATGACTCCATAGTATACCCAGGTATACTATGCCGCAAGGACATCCGGCGTCCGACCGTCGTGCGCTATCGGAGGTACGCGTTCACGATGTCGAGCAGTTCCTGCACCGCCCTCGCCCGCTCGGAGGTCGGCTGGCGATCGGGATCGGCGACGTGGTGCCGGATGTGGCCCTCGATCACCTCGGCCATGAGCCCGTTGATGGCGCCCCTCGTGGAGGCGATGGCCCGGAGGGTGGTCGCGCAGTCAGCCTCAGCATCAAGCGCCTTGGCGATGGCATCGACCTGCCCCTGGATCCGGCGCACCCTGTTGAGGAGCTTCTTCTTGTCCCGGACAGTGTGGGCCACGGGGCCTAGTATAGGCCGGTCGTGGGCTCGAGATCGGGCCGGCTCGAACCAGCCAAGGTCCCGCGGAGACCGGTCAACCGGTCATTCCGACCGCTCGCCCGGGTGCCTTCGACCGGGTCCCGAGCGCGTGGGATACTGCGCTCGCTGCGCGCCTCGGGCCACGACGGTCTCGCCACCGACCCTTCGATCTGCGGGGGCGAACCGCCGGCCCTGGCCGCGCCTGGAGGAAACGGCCAGGCGCCATGACCGCCGAGTACCTCGTCCAGATACTGCACGGCGTCGGCTTCCTCACCGGTGCGGCCCTCTACGGCATGCTCGTCGCGATGGTGCTGCGGGGCGTGGGTCGGGGCGCGGTCGACATTCGCAGAGACGATGGGCTCGCGCTCCTGACCGGCGTCCTTGGCCTGGCCTGGAACCTCGGAGCCCTTGTGCTCGTCACGCATCCACGGTCGCCGCACGCCCAGTTCGCCATTGCCTACGCGGCTCTGGGGTTGCTGCCCGCGGTCTTCGTTCACGCCGCCGTGAGCTCCTGGAGGAATGGCCGGCGCCGGCACACGTCCGGGCGGTGGATCACCGGTCTCGGCTACACGCTCGCCGGAGGGGCTGCCCTGGCACAGATCGCGCAGGCCGCCGCGGCAGGCACGACGCCTTGCGGCGTTGCGTTCCAGGTCCTGGCCGTGGGATTCCTCGTGGTCATGGCCTTGATGGTGCTCACCGCGCCCTCCGATGCTCGACGCAGGGGGGGACTCCTGTGGGCGTTGGCCCTCGCCCTCTTCAGTGTTTCGGCCTGGCATCTCGGGCAACACGAGCCAGGGCCCGAGGCATGGTCGGCGGTCGTGCTCGGGCACCACGCATCGATTCCCCTGGCGCTTGCGATCCTGTGGATCGACTATCGGTTTGCCCTGGCCGACATCTTCTTGAAACGTGCGATCGCGGTCCTGGCGCTGGTCACCATCGTGGTCGCTCTGTACCTCGGGCTGTACGGCGCCCATCTTGCCCACGCGGAGCAGCTCCCCGCGCAGTGGGTGCTCCTGGCGCTCGCCCTCTCAACCGCGACTGCGCTCTCTTACCCGGTCATCCGCCGGGCCACCGGGTGGTTCGTCGATTCCGTTCTGTTGCGGCGGCCGGACGCCGTGGAGTTGCGGGCCGAGATCGCGCGGCGGCTCGGCATCTGTGACACCGCGGACGACATCCTGAAGCTGGTGACGGACTCGCTGGGGCTGGCGCTCAGCGCGAGGCGCGCCTCGTGGGACGTTTCGGCCGACAATTCGCCCGCCGGCCAGGCCGTGGTGCACCTCCCGGACCGGTCCGATCGCTCTGCCGTCGAGGTCTTCGTCCCGACGACGGAGCTGCCGCACTACGTTCTCCGGTTCGAATCGCTCGACGGTGGACGCCGCATCCTGTCCGACGACATCGCGCTGCTCGAGAGCGTGGCCCTCGTCACCGCCCGGCGACTGGATGCCCTGCAATGGATCCACGAGCGTTACGAGAGGGACCTCCGCGAGGAGTTGGTGGCGAAGCTCGCGACCGAGGCCGAGCTGCGGGCCCTCCAGGCCCAGCTCAACCCCCACTTCCTGTTCAACGCCCTCAACACTCTCGGCTACCTGATGAAGGCCGCGCCGGATCGCGCGCGCAGCACGTTGTTGGATCTGACGAAGCTCCTGCGTGCCGTCCTGAAACGCTCCGGAGGGGAGGTCGCCACCCTCGGCCAGGAGATCGACCTCGTGGAGTCCTACCTCGCGATCGAGCGGGCCCGCTTCGAGGATCGCCTCGGGCTCCGGGTGGATGTCCCGCACTCCCTGCGGGGCTTGCCCGTGCCGCCCCTGCTCGTGCAGCCGCTCGTCGAGAATGCCATCAAGCATGGAATCGCCCGTCGCCGCGAAGGTGGCGAGATCGTCATCAGGGCCTGGCTCGAAGGTTCGGCTGGCGCAGCGGCAGCCGCGGAGACGCTCGTGATCGAGGTTTCGGACACGGGTGTGGGAGCGAGTGAGACGGCGGTCGCTGCCGGACGGGTGCGCGGTGTGGGGCTGACCAATGTGGAGAAACGCCTTCGCGCCCACTATGGCACCGAGGCCGGTCTAACCGTGGTGAGTCAGCCCGGCGAGGGCACCCGCGCCACGCTGCGGCTCCCCGGCAGTCCGACGCGTCGCGCCGCGCCCGCGGCGGCCGCGGTGGCAAGCGGCCGGCGATGACCACTCGGCTCCGGGTCGTCCTGGCGGACGACGAGCGTCCGGCCCGAGCCGTGCTCGCGGAGATGATCGAGGCCGGCTCTGAAGCCGAGGTGGTGGGTGAGGCGGAGACGGGTCCCGAGGCCGTGTCGGTGATCGAGCGTCTCCGGCCGGACCTGGCTCTCCTGGACCTCGAGATGCCGGAGATGGACGGGCTGGAGGTCGCTCGCGTCGTGAGGTCCGAGCGGATGCCCCTCCTCGCGTTCGTGACCGCCTACGACGAGTATGCCGTCCGCGCGTTCGAGGTCAACGCCGTGGACTACCTGCTGAAGCCGGTGGCTCCGGAGCGGCTCCTCGAGACCTTTCGCCGAGTCCGTGGGCGCCTGGCCAACCCGGGCTGGCGAGAGGACCAGTTGGCCCACCTGACGGTCGCCATCGACGAATATGAGAGGGCACGGGCACGCTACCTGGACCGTCTGCCCGTCCGAAGGAACGACGACATCTTGATGGTGCCGACCGAACACCTGGTGTCGGCCGTCGCCGACGGCGAGTTGCTGCACCTCACGACCGTCCGCAACGAGAAGCACGTGATCTCCTACCGGTTGAAGGATCTGGAGGCGCGCCTCGACCCCAGTCGATTCGTGCGCCTCTCGCGAGGCATCCTCGCGAACACACGCATGATCGTGCGCTTCAGTCCGATGCCCGGAGGGACCTACCTCGCCATCATGACGAACGGCCAGGAGCTCGCGGTCAGCCGCTCGCAAGCCCGCATCCTACGGGGGACGTTGATGCGTCTCTGAGAAGAGACAGCGTCGCTTCAGCTCTCCTCCCAACCAAGTGGCTCGGGTGGGCCATGGGCTGAACAGACTCTGGGGTGGCTGTCACGAGTGCCGTTGCCACCCTCGCCGGGCCGCAAGCCGGGAGGGCCGGGACCCGGGCCCATTTGGGTGCGGGCACGGTCGGTCGTACGGCTCGTGGCGCCCGCTCGCCGGCTCGGGCGGCCCGCTCCTGGCTCCAGACAACGGCTCACCGGATTGGCCTGGGACCTCGGGCTCGGCCTGCCTATCCTCTCGACCCTAAGGTGCCATGCCCATCGCCGAGAGGCGCCGCAGGAGGACGAGCCTCTTCATGATGGTGATCGCGGCAAGCGCAGCCGGCGCGGGCCACCGCCCGCTCACGAAGATGAGGCGACGGCCCCTCTCCGAAAGCGATCGGGCTCGCCAGCCCTCGGCTCAGCAGATGCACTGACCGATGAATCCCTGGGAGACACTGACCGGCATCGCCGTGGAGGCCTTCCGCTCCACGATCGAGGCCGGGCCCTTCGTCCTGCTGGGCTTGTTCGTGGCGGGTCTGCTCCACGAGTTCCTGGACACGAGCCGGATCGTCGCGGCCCTGGGTGGCCGGAACCTCCGGTCCATCCTGGCCGCTACGTTCCTCGGCGCCCCTTTGCCCTTGTGCTCGTGCGGCGTCCTCCCGGCGGCCCTCTCGCTTCGGAAGAAGGGCGCGAGCCGCGAGGCCACGATCGCGTTCCTGATCTCGACTCCGGAAACGGGTGTGGATTCCATCGCCCTCACCTACGGGCTGCTCGGGCCGTTCATGGCCGTCGCGCGCCCGCTCGCCGCAATCGTCACCGGGGTCGTGGCGGGTGTCTTCTCTCTCTTCCAGCCGGAACTCGGCGGCCAGGCGCGGGAGGGGACCGAAGGCCCATCGTACTCTCGGTCCCACGAAACCCACGTCGGCGAGGGCGAGGAGAGGCCCCGCGTGCCGCTGCGCCGGCGCCTGGGCAACGCTGCCCGCTATGGGTTCACCACGCTTCTCGACGACCTGACCTTCTGGCTGGTTCTCGCTTTTCTCGTTGCGGGAGTGCTCGCCGCCTGCCTCCCGCCGGACTTCTTCCAGCGTTACCTGCCCGGCGGCTTCCTCTCGCTCATCGTCATGGCGGCGCTGGGGATCCCCACGTACGTGTGCGCCAGCGCGTCGACACCCGTGGCCGCGGCGATGGTCGCCAAAGGCCTGAACCCGGGGGCCGCGCTCGTCTTCATGCTCACGGGCCCGGCGACGAACGCCTCGACCTTCGGGATCGTCGCGCGGCTCTTCGGGCGGCGCTTCGTCGTCACGTACATCGGCGCCATCTTCGCGGTCGCTCTCGCAGCGGGCGTGCTGGTGAACCTTGTCCTGGGACCGGGGTGGACGCCGCCGCCGGCGTCGGATGCGGCCAGTGGCAGCTACGACTGGCCGAGGACGGCCGCGGGCCTGGCGTTGCTTTTGCTCATGGGGCGAAGCCTCGCCCGCACCGGGCTGCGGCCCGGCCTCGCCGAACTCACCGGCCATTTCAGGGCCCTGGCGGAGTGGGGGAGGAGGGTCGACTGGAGAGTGCTGCCCCGGAAGACCGGCTTCCGGGTGGCGTTGGCAGGTCTGCTGGTCGTCTATCTAGGAGGGGGTCTCGTCGCGGTGGGACCGGGGGAGGAGGGGCTCGGGCGGGCCTTCGGGCGTGTTTCGGCCGCGCGACTCCAGCCGGGGCTCCATCTGTTCTGGCCGCCCCCGATCGGCCGCGTCGACATCGTCGCTACGAGCGCCATCCGCACGGTCGAGATCGGATACATGGGCCAACCCGACCGCGGCCAGGCTCCTCACGCCCCGCGGTCGTTCCCGAGGCTCCTCCCGAGCTTCGGGGGTCCTCAGACCACGCGGATCCCCGAGGGGTCCGCATTCCTGGCGGGAGACGAGACCGTCGTCACCGTGACGGGTGTCGTCCAGTACCAGGTGTCGGACGCGGCGCGCTACCAGCTCGGGATCGACCACCCGGAGAGTGTCGTGCGCGCCGTCGCGCGGGCCGCGCTCGTCGAGATGATCGCCCGCGTCCCAATCGACGCCATCTACTCGAGCTCGCGCGGCGAGGTCGAGGCGTGCGTCCTGAAGCACCTTCGTGCGTCTCCGACCGTGGCCGCGATCGGCGTCCAGCCGATCTCCCTCGACCTGCTCTACGTCCACGCTCCCGACGAGGTTCACGCGGCCTTCCGTGACGTGGCGTCGGCGGCCGAGGACACGACGACCATACGCAACAAGGCCCTGGTCGAGGCCGAGGGCTCGGTACGCCTCGCCCGGGGCGAGGCCGCACGTCTCGTGTTCGAGGCGGGGTCTTATCGGGTGCAGCAGGTGGAGCACGCGCGGGGCAACGCGGCCGCGTTCGTGCCCCTGGCCGCAGAAGACCGCCGGGCCAGCACGGTCACGCGCGAGCGCCTCTATCTGGAGGCGATGGAGCGAGTCCTGGCCAGAGTCCCCAAGCTCATCAAGCCCAGCCCTCGAAAGGCGCCCGGACTGGAGCTCTGGGTCACGCCCGCCGAGGGGACCTCGAGGCCGTCACGCGGTGAGTCTCCCCCCGGCTCCGGGTTTTCGAGCCTGGATGACGAAGAGGAATCCCCACAGCCGAGGCCCACGCCTCCCCCACGACCCTGAGGTTTTCATGAAGCTCAGCATCACCCCTGCCGTCCGGAACGGCGCCCTCGCGTTGGTGGCCATTCTCCTTCTCTCCGGAGCTCCCTTCGTCGTGGACGCCACGCAGTGCGCCGTGCGGACACGCTTCGGCCGGCCGGTCGAGGTGATTCAGCAGCCAGGACTGCACTTCAAGCTGCCCCTCGTCGATGAAGTGACGCGCCTCGACGCCCGCCTCCTCTATTTCGATCCGCCGACCGCCGAGTTCCTGACCGAGGACAAGAAGAACGTCGTGATCTCGTCGTTCGTCGTCTGGCGGGTCGAGGATCCCCTCCGCTTCATCCAGAAGCTCTACACCCGGGAGAACGCCGAGGCACGCGTCGCGGACCTCGTGGCCTCCGAGCTCGGGACCGCCCTCGGCCGCGTGCCGTTCAGCCGGCTCGTCTCCGCGGCCGAGAACGAGGCCCACCTGGCCGAAACGGCGGCCGGGATCGCGGAGAAGGTCCGGCAGCGCGCCGGCGAGGACTACGGCCTCAGGGTCGTCGACGTCGGCATCCGTCGCCTGGCCTTTCCGGAGCAGAACCGGGAGGCGGTCTTCAACCGCATGCGGGCCGAGCGCGAGCGGATCGCCCGCCGCTTCCGTTCCGAGGGAGAGGAGGAGGCCATCAAGATCCGGGCCGAGGCCGAGCAGGAGCGGTCCAAGCTGCTGGCCGAAGCCTACCGGACCGCGGCCGAGCTCAAGGGCAAAGGGGAAGCGGAGGCGGCGCGCATCTACGCCGGTGCCGTCGGGCGGGATCCGGAGCTGTACCGGTTTCTCCGCACGCTCGAGTCCTACGACAAGGTGCTCGACGAGAAGACGACCCTGATCCTTCCGGGCGATTCGCAGTTGCTGCGCCTGCTCACCGAAGGGCCATCGGGCTCGAGGAGCGGCGGCGGACAGTCGAAGTGAGAACAGGTCCCGGCCACGTCGCCCGCCTCCTGGTTCTCCTGGCCTTCGCCGGATGGTGCGCCGCCAGCACCTACACCGTGCGCCCCTCGGAGCTGGCGGTCGTGCTGCGCTTCGGGACCCCGGTCCCGGAGCTGTTGCGGCCGGGACTTCACTTTTGCCCCCGCGGCGTCGAGCGCGTGGTCCGGGTGGAGGCGACCCGGACCTTCACGATGGCGGTGGGGTTCGAAGTACGGGAGGGGAAGGAGATCCCCCTCGAAGACACCCTCTGGCTCACGGGTGACACCAACGTCCTATCCGTGCGCGTGGCGTTGCAGTACCAGGTCTCGGATCCCTTCCGCTACCTGATCGGGACGGCCGAGTCTCCAGAGATCCTGCGGCGCGCGACGGAGACCGCGATCACAGAATGCCTGGCCAGCGCGGCCGTGGACGACGTGCTCACCACGGGACGGGCCGCGCTCTTGGAGCGCGTCCGCAAGCGGACGCAAAGCCTTCTCGACGCCTACGGCGCCGGGGTCCACGTCGTCTCGCTTGCGCTGCGCTCGGCCGAGCCGCCGCCCGCGGTCATCGCGGCGTTTCAGGACGTCCAGGACGCGCGGAGCGACCGGGAGAAGCTCGTCAACCAGGCCCGGGGATACGCGAACGAGGTCGTGCCTCGCGCACGCGGGGATGCGGAGACACTGACCTCCGGGGCGGCGGGTGAACGGAACCGGCGTGTCGAGGCCGCCCGGGGCGATGCCGACCGGTTCGCGGCCGTGCGCTCCGAGGCTTCGCGGGCGCCGGAGCTGTTCCGGCAGCGCGTCTACCTGGAGACGCTCGACCGGCTGATGCCGCGCATGCGGGTCTACGTGATCGAGCCGGGAGAAGGGGGCACGCGCCTGCGTCTCGTCCAGCGCGCGCCGGCCAAGAAGGCTGCGGGAACGGCGCCGCCGTGATGCCGGGGCGCGACCGCGGTTCTCGGGTGAGCGGTTTCGGCGGCGCGGCCGGCGGGCCGTGACACGCTCGTGAAGTCGGTCATCGTCCAGGCCCGGCGGGCCGCGCCGCGCAACCGGCGAGCCCTGACGACCAGGCTGAAGGCCAAGCGTCGATTCTCCGTCGCGTTCGAGCAGTTCCTCGAGTTGCTCCGCGAGTTCGTGAGCAGGAAGGGGCACGCCGCCGTCCTCTATTCGGAGACCGTCGGGAACTTCGCGCTTGGCCACCGGGCGACGTACTACCGGGGGCGCTACCGACGTGGCTTCCTCAGCCCGGAACAGGTTCGTGTCCTCGAGGATGACCGTCGCTTCCCGGGCTGGGCCTGGCATCCCCTCGACGGGCGCTTTGCCCAGGGCATCCGCCATCTCGAGCGCTTCGTTGAGCGCGAGGGCCATGCGCGGGTACCGGTGAATCACGTCGAATCGGGCTTTCGGCTCGGCTCCTGGGTCGCCCATCGGCGCCACGAGCGCCGCGCCGGACGGCTTCCGGAGGCTCAAGTGCTCAGGCTCTGGCGGATCCACGGCTGGACCTGGCAGCCGGGAAGCGAGCCGTTCGTCGAGGGGCTGCTGCGCCTGCGGGCGTTCGTGGCGCGTGAGGGGCACGCCCGCGTGCCAGCGCAGCACACCGAGGACGGGTTTCGGCTCGGGACCTGGGTCAGCCGCCGCCGCGCTGACTACCGCGAGGGCCGCCTGGGTCCGGCCAGAGCGAAGCGCCTGGAACGCCTTCCGGCATGGACCT
>Ga0335076_10008213_pt1 | contig 10534 bp, 15 predicted proteins | sample Lox_Sample_25_FD_206717 | JGI IMG/M metagenome (GOLD analysis project Ga0335076, IMG submission 206717) | Soil microbial communities from Loxahatchee National Wildlife Refuge, Florida, United States - Lox_Sample_2.5 | ecosystem: Environmental > Terrestrial > Soil > Wetlands | place: USA...
TCATCCTCGGGTACAGCGCGAGTTCCCCGGGCAGGTACCCAAGTAGCCGGCCAGGCTGCGGCGCCGGTTAGCCAGGTCGAGCCGGGTGATGTCAGGGTGCATGGGATGACTCCGGTGCCGCGGGTTCGCGGTAGAAGTAGGCAAGGAACAGCTCGTCCAGGCCGGCGTGCTGGGCGGTGAAGTCCACCGGGTCGTGGTCGGCGATCACCCGCAGCACCGGGCCGATCGGGCCGGTCACCTCCAGCTGAACGGTGCCGCCGTCGCACGAGGTGACCGACACCCCGCCGATCCCGGCGAACACCGCGGGGCCGACCGGCCGGGCGAACCGCGCCCGGATGGTCTGCGGGGTGCTGGCGCGCAGGTGCTCGACGGTCTCGGTGGCGATCAGCCGGCCGTGCTTGATGATCGCGACCCGGTCGGCCAGGCGCTGCACCTCATCCAGCTCGTGCGAGGACCAGAACACGGTCCTGCCCTCTGCTGTCACCTCGCGGGCCAGCCGGGCGAACTCGCTGCGGGACCAGGCCGATCTTCTGCCGGTTGCCCTTGGACAGCTCCCGGGCGGGACGGTCGAGCACGGCGCCGAAACGCTCGGCGAGCGCCATGGCAAGCGACAGGTCCCGCAGGCCCCGGGCCCTGGCGTACCAGGCGATGTGCTGGCGCCCGGTCATCCTCGGGTACAGCGCGAGTTCCCCGGGCAGGTACCCGGTCCGCCGGTGGATCTCGAGGCCGTCCCGGACGCAGTCCCGCCCCAGGACCGCCGCGGTGCCGCTGGCCGGCCGCTGCAGGGCCAGCAGCATCCGGATGGTCGTGGTCTTGCCCGCCCCGTTGGGGCCGAGGAACGCGAACACCTGGCCCGGCTCGACCACCAGGTCCAGGCCGATGACGGCACGGACCGGCCCGTAGGTCTTGCCCAGGCCGCAGGTCTGGATGGCCGCTGTCATCGGTCCGGGTCCTCCTGCCCTGAGGACCGGTCGGACGTCCGGTCCGGTGCGGTGAAGATCCCGTCCGTATAGACGTCCATGACTGCCGCCGTCCAGGGAACGAGCCCTTCCCTGGACAGCGGGTCGGTCCCGGTCACCTGGGCTATCTGGCGCCGGAGCAGCACCAGTGACAGGTCGTTGGCCAGCAGGAACGCGGCCCGGATCCGCTCGTCCTGCGCACGCCTGACAACCCCCGCCTCCGCCAGCGAGCGCATCCCCGCGACGGTCGACTCGAACAGCCTGGCAAACAGCGCGCCGGCCGCCTCGCCTCCGTCCAGCAGCAGCCGCCGGACGTAATCGGCCATCACCGGCTCGCGTTCCAGCCGGGCAGCGAACAACTCGGCCAGCGACGCGCTGCCGCCCTGTTCGCCGATCCGGGCCAGCTCGCCGATCATCTCCTCGAAGAAGGCCACGGCGCGGCGGTCCACCGCGTCCTTCAGCCCGTCCTTCGACCGGTAGTGATGCATGACCAGGCCCGCGGAGACCCCGGCCGCGGCCGCGATCTCGCGGACGGTCACCGCGGCAGCCCCCCGCTCCGCGAACAGCCGCATCGCCGCCTCGCGGATGACGGCCGCCGCTTTCAGGTCATCATGGGCTGTACGCACATTCAGTATCCTGAACGTTTGTTTGGCTATAGTCAAAGGCCCGCGCATTCTCGAGGTGCTGCAGCTTGCCGCCGCCCGCTGGCTTGCGCTCGATGAGCCGTCCACCGCCACAGCCGGCCGTGGGCGCTCGCATGCGAGCGAGCCGAACAGTCGCCCCCGTCCGGGGTCAGCTGCCGGTAGGCTCGTGGGAACCCTGGGAACCCTGGGAACCTTGACCAAGGGAGCGTCCGCTGACCCAGCCCACCCGGCAGGACTTCGAGAACCTGCTCGCCTTCCGCGTCGCCCTGCGCCGTTTCCAGCGCTGGAGCGAGGATCAGGCTGGCGCGGTCGGCCTGACGCACGTCCAGCATCAGCTCCTGGTGGCGATCAAGGGCCATCCCGGCGACCGGCCGCCGTCAGTGCGCGAGCTGGCGGATTACCTCCTGCTGCAGAGCCACAGCGCCGTCGGGCTGGTGCAGCGCGCCGAGGCGGCCGGTTTCGTGTCCCGCCGCCCGGACCCCGATGATGCCCGGGTCGTCCGCGTCGAGCTGACCGAGAAGGGCGACCAGCTGGTGACCGAGCTGACCAAGGTCACGCTGACCGAGATGCGCAAGCTGGCGATCGCGCTGAACAACGTGCTGCTGCTCCACGAGGAGCAGATCGGCTGAGTTCCCGCGCGGCAGCGGTCAGGTGAACAGGCGGCGGGTGACGATGCCGTGCCCGACGTCACCGCCCAGCAGCAGATCGAAACGGCCGCCGCCGTGGAGGTAGTCGGCGACGTCGTCGCCGGCCAGCCGCAGTGTCACGAGCACGTGGTCGCCGTGTGCCCGGAACGGGGCCTCGTCCTCGCAGCTGACCAGAGCGCTGAAGATCTGGCTGTGCCCGGATTCGTCGTTCCGGCCCCGCAGCACCAGGCGGCGCGGCGCGGAGCTCAGCGTGACGCGCGGGCCGCCATCACCGTCCTCGCCCATGGTCACCAGAGCCTGGAACTTGTATCGCTTCACGCCGTCACCTCGCTTCTCAGACAGCCAGCCGATAACTAATCGTACTACGATATATTTATGCCGGGCGAGGCGGCCGGATCCTCGGTATTTGCCGCCGCCGGATCCGCTCGTGCGGCGTTTGGCCTGGGACGGTCGCTGACTCGTCAGGGCACTTCAAGAAGAAGGTTCGGCCAGTAGCCGGAGGAATTGCCAGACCTGTTTCTGTGGCCGCGGGTGGCAGGCCGAGCGGCATGGTGGCCCTAACTTAGATCGTGTTACGATATGTTATCGCAGCATGGCCAGGAGGTGGCGTGAGAGCCGGCGATCGGAGGTGCCACCACGGTCCGTTCGGATCAGATCTTTCGGACCGAACGGGTCCTGGTGCATGCCGGTCGGGATCCGTCGTGCCTGAGGTCATCGGCGCTGCGCAGCCGGATACGGTCCCGGGCCCGGCAGGCGCAGGCACAGATGGAGATGACCCTGGCCAACACCGATCCCGCCGCCACCGCGGCGCTGCTGCAGGCCAGCAGCCCCGCCGCGCGGGGGGCCTGAGTTCACCAGCCGCGGTCACGTGATCGCCCAGATCACCATCCCGGTCTCGGCCGGGTCCCCTGTCCCGGTCGGGCCGCCCAGCCCCGACCGCCTGGTGCTGACCGGCCTGCGTCACCAGCTCCGCCCCGGCCAGCTCGTCACCCTCGATCTCACCTTCGCCCGGGCCCGCCACGCCACCCTCCGCGTCCCCGTCATACCGTGATGGCCGTTAAGCCGGGTCGGGCCAGTCCGGCTGAGCCTGCCAGGACAGCGGTTACCGGGACGAGGATGGCCGCGGGGACCCAGCCCGGGGACCACAGGGCGGCCAGGCCACCGAGGGTCGCGCCGATCAGGGCGGCGAGGATGACCCCGCTGCTGCGCTGCCACTCCGCAGGCCACCGGCGGATCGCCAGAGCCGTGAGAATGCCGATCAGGGTGCTGGTCAGGTAGGTGGTGGACATCGGGCCCAGGCGCCGCACCGCGGTGCTCTGCATGCCCATCGCGGCCGCGCCGAGCAGCAGCAGGGCCAGGCGGCTGGCGCCAGCCGGATGACCGCCGGTGACGAGCCATTCGCCGCTGAACGCGGCGAGCACGCCCCATTCGGCGGTCAGGGTCAGAGTGACCCTGACCGGCCAGGCTGGCTGCCCTCGCTCCGGCGTCCCGGCGAAGGCCCCGCCGGCCAGGACACCGCAGGCATAGCCCGCCAGCGCCAGGCCCGCGTTCAGGGCCAGCATGGCATCATGCTGGCCGGTGGCCACACCCAGCAACGCGAGGTTCCCGGTGATGACACTGCTGAACACCTTGCCCAGCCGCAGATAGGACACCGCATCAAGCGCGCCCGTGGTCAGCGCCAGCACGACGACGAGAGCGTCGCGATCGCGGGCAGGACGCGCCGGCCCACGGCTCGCCTCGCCGTGGGCCTCGAGTCGTGCCTTATCCCGAAGGCCCCTGAACATGATCATCCTGGTTTCCGCAGGGCGGCTACCCGCAGGCGCCGCCTTCATGTCGTCGCACGATCAAAAGCCGCCCGGCGAAGGCCGGCAGGCCGGCCGTGCAGCGGCGGTCAGGAGGTACCACAGGCAGCCGCGTGCGGTGCCCGGGCCGTCATGCGGTAATTCTCACCGTCTCCTCCGTGGCCGGCGGTCGTCCTGGTGCACGCCTTCACCGTGGCCGGCGCCCGCTACAGCGATCCGTTGTTCGACCTGGAAGAGACCGCCGACGAGGAAGCGGTCCGCCTTCGTGACGCCTTCCCGGCCAGCGCCCGCAAGCCAGTCCGGTACGAGTACGACTTCGGTGCCGGCTGGGTCCACGAGATCACCCGCACGGGCTCATCGCGCGTTGCCCCAGGCGAAGCCGTCCCCCGCTGCCTGTCCTTCAGCGGAGACAACCCCGTCGAGTACTGGCACGAGGACGAACCCCGCTGACCCAGAGCCATTCGACATGGCCAAGGTCAACGCCGCGCTCGCGGACCGGTTCTAAAGCGCTGTCCTACCTCGCGCCTTCACCGGATGCTGTCAGGCGCTGCCGCAGTGCAGGTCCCGCAGGAGGAGGGCAGGTCCTGTTCCTCGTAGCGCGGCAGATCGGGAGGCCTGGCCTCGAAGCGCCAGAGTCTCGCAGTAAATATGCAGGTGACTGCACATTAGCTGCACATTTGCGATGCGGTTCGCCATATGGCTAGAGATCTCTCCTTGCTCGTTGATGAGCTTCGGCGCGCCGGCGGCGACTCAACGAATGTTGAGGTCAAGGCTGCTGGCGGGGGCTTGCCGGACAGACTCACGCCATCGCTGAGCGCGCTGGCCAACCTGCCTGGCGGCACCATTACCTTGGGCTTGGACGAGCGGAGCGGCTTCCGACCGGTACCGCTGGCTAATCCGCAGGCGCTCAAGCAGGCCTGGCGGGGCAGGCGCGGGGGTTCGAGCCGCCAGTGGTCGTTGACATTGGTGACGGGACGGTCGACGGCGCTCCGGTGATCGTGCCGCTGGTGCACGAGTGCGACCCCTCGGCGAAGCAGTCCCGCGTAGCGGCGAGCGGCAAGGCGTACCTGCGGGGCTACGACGGTGACTTCCAGCTGTCGCATCTGGAGGAACAGGCGTTCATCGCGGCGCGCAGGCCGCCGATGTTCGATGGCGCTCTCGTCGAGGGGGCGGTTTTCTCCGACCTCGACCCGGAACTGGTGGGCAGCTACGTGCAGAGTCGAGCGGCTAGGACGCGACCCGGTCACCTCGTCCCGTAACCGTCAGCTGGTAGAAATCCGCCAGCATGTCTACTCCGCGGCAACAGGCGCGCGAGCCGTTGAAGCCCTCGCCACCGGTATCCCCCTGGTCACGGAGGCTGTGAGGGAAGCGGGGCTCCCGCCTGCCCGGTACTTCGATTCCGGTATCCGGTTCACGGTCATGCTGAGGCAGCAGCCGTCGCCAGCGCCGCCAACCGCAACTGCGGTGCCGGTCCTGTCGGGCCGCGATCAGTTGATATAGGACCTTTTGGCGAGCGCGCCGCGCACGGCCGCGGAACTCGCCGCCCAGACCCAGCTATCCGCCGACACCGTTCGCCGAAGCCTGCGCGCCCTTCGCTAGTCCCGTGGCGTAGGTGCGATCTGCTTCGGCCATCTTGGCGCGGACCCGGGTGACGCCGGCGATGTCGGGCCGCTGGGCGAGCTGGCTGATGCGATCGTTGCCGCGTGGCGCGGCGAGTATCACCGACCGCGTTGAGCCTGCCGCTGGCGGCCCCGCCCTCAACTGGGTAGCGCGAGCACAGCCGGCCTTGCCTATCACATAAGTTGAAGATATTATCATGTTTTGTGAAAGCCGGTCCGTCCATGCTGACGCCATTCCTGCGCTCTGACGCGCAGGGCGCCGTGCTGGCAGAGACTCTGCTCGATCCAACGACTGAGCTTACGATCTCAGAGATCGCCCGTCGTGCGGGCGTGCTCCCAGCCGTCGCTCATCGTGAGGTCAGCCGCCTCGTTGATGCTGACGTGCTGCGCGATCGGCGCGAAGGCAACAACCGGCTGGTACGCGCCAACACGGAGCATCCGCTATGGCCACTCATGTCACAGATCGTAGTGGAAACCTACGGGCCAGCCCCGCTGCTGCGTAACCTGCTCGCCGAACTGCCCGGTATCCACGAGGCCTACATCTACGGCTCCTGGGCAGGTCGGCGCGTCGGACAGCCCGGTCCTCCGCCACGCGACATCGACGTCCTTGTCGTCGGTAACCCGTCCCGGACTGACCTGCTTGATGTCGCCGACGCTGCTCAGCAGAAGCTGCATACTGAGGTCAACATCCGCACCATCACACCCGAGGCGTGGGCCGCGAAAGATCAGCCCTTCCTGATGACGGTCGCGTCCCGTCCCCTCATCACCCTCGTCGGCCCGGGGACAGCCGGTGACTGAGCGCAACCCGTCCGCGGACGACCTCGGCTGGTTGCCTGACGCTCCCGCTACGGGGTTCCTGCTCGACCGCGGGCAGATCGAGCGCGTTGAGGCCAACCCGGCTCATGCCCGCACCATCCTTGCCCAGGCCCGGATGCATCTATCCTCCGCCCGCATCTTGGCCACCACTGAGGATGCCGCCACAGCATTCGTTACTGCGTACGACGCTGCGCGGAAGTCGCTGTCGGCCATGCTCGCCGTCCAAGGACTGCGCGCCCGAGGCGGCGACGGTGGGCACCGTGTACTCAGCGAGCTCATGCAGGCACAGCTCCCGCAGCACAGGCGCACCCTGCGCGAATTTGACTGGATGCGCCAGAAGCGTAATGAGACCCAGTACCCAGACCCCGCTAAGCCGACAGCCACAGCGAACGACGTCACCGACGGCATCGCCGCAGCGCAACGGATCGTTGAGCTGGGAGAACAGTTCCTGGGACTTGTCGCCGCTAAGCGAAGGACGGGGCAGGAGCTTTAGACCTGCCGGGCATTGCCCGCCAATGCCGCTCCGCTCGGTTCACTGCGATGCCCGCATCGAGCGCCGCCCAGCGGAACTCCGAGGTACCTGACCGGGCCGCTCGCTGCGCAGGTCACAGCGTCGCGGCCCTTACGTCGGCAGCGAGTTGGAAACCCTGAAATGCCAGGTCAGAGGCAAGAAGCCGGGTGGACGGTCGGCGTAACCGCTCCCACCGGCCCCGTCCGTGGCCTTTTCTGTCCCCGTCCGTGGGCTGGTCCGTGCCCGTCCGTGGACCATACAGACCCCGGAACCCGGCGCCCACGGACGCATAGCGGACGGCGGCGGCCCGAAAACGCACCTCAAGGCGCGTCTGTGCTGGTCAGCCCCGGATGACTTGGGCGGAGCGTTCGGTCTGTAAAACCGTCGGCTCAGCCTACGTTGGTTCGAACCCAACACCTGCCACACCAGCATAAACAGCCCTTCACCAGCGGAGACGCGGTGGAGGGCTGTCCCGTTCCTGTCCGGTCGCGTCCGGCCAGAACCGGCCGTCTACGGCTGGCCGGGGCGAATACGGGGCGAAGTTTCACCGGCCCTGCTCCTTGTCCCCGTCGTCGCGGAGGGCGTCTTCGATGAGTTTCCGGTTGATCTGATCCCGGCCGTGGATGCACTTGGCGTAGACCCGCAGGAGCACCTCAACGCTGTTCCCGGCCCATTCAGCGACCTGGGTCGGGTCAACGCCCGCGTTCAGCCAGGTGGACAGGCACGCGTGCCGCAGGTCATACGGCCGCTCGGCCAGCGGGGAGGCCGCCACTGCCGGGGTGAACGCCAGCAGCCGCGCGGCCTGCCAGGCGCGCTGGTAGACGCTTTCGGACAGGTCGCCGCCGCGCTCACCGCGGAACAGGCGGCCATCCGGGGCGGTACCGAACTCGCCGATGTGATGCCGCAGATAGCGGGTCAGGACGGGATGGCACGGCACGGGGCGCACCTCGCCTTCGGCGCGGTGCTTGAGCTGGCGGGGGTCACGGCGCCGTCCGGACCTCGACCAGACCGCCCCTACGGTAGGTGCGTTGCCGTGCAGGTACAGGGTTCCCCAGCCGCCGTCCTCGGGCAGGTCAAGGTTCAGGTCCGCGCGCAGCTCGACGGTCTCGCTGGGCCGGGTCCCGGCGTAGTAGATGCACGCGAAGAAGGCCACCAACTTGGGCCCGATCCGGTGCTGGTAGCTGACCGCGGTCAGGAGCTCTTCGGCCTGGCGGCGGTTGACGACCACTCGGGGGTCGACCATGCCTTCGGTGGTTTTCGGCGGAGCCCATACTTTCGCCGCCGCCGGGAGCGGGTTGGCGTTCAGGCCGCGGCCGACGCCGTAGTCAAGCACGTTGCTGAGCACGGCCCGCTTCCTGGCAATCGTGTTCGCCGCAGCGGGTGTACCGTCGAGCTTGCAGGAGATCGCATCAAGCACGTCCAGCATGAGATCCCTGTCAGCCAGGTCAGCCAGCGGCCGGGAGTGGTCCGCCACCCAGCGCAGGACCTCGGCGATCTCCCCGGGCGGATTGTCCCTGTCCCTGAACGCCCAGCAGTACAGCGCGTCCCGGATCTGCCTGTCGCCGGGACTTTGCTGGCCTGACGCGAGCAGGACTGGAGTGACGGTGGCCAGGGTCTCCGCGATCGAGCGTATCGAGTTTCCCGCCAGTCCCTTGCGCCGCCGGGCGACGTAGTTCAGCGCATGCTGGTACCAGGACAGCTCATCGACCTTGGCGGCCTCGGCGCGGGCTTTCCTGCCCTCGGGTACCGGCAGGCCGGTGGCGACATCGAAGGCCACGCCGTTACGCGCATAGGTGCGCAGCTCCGCCAGACGGCTTTCTGCCAGGGCCAGGGTCTTGAATGTCTCGGGATGAGTGACGCCTGCTACGGTCCAGCGCACCGTGTACGTCTTGCCGCGCTTGCCCTTGTAGGACCGGATTTTCCGGAAGTGAACGTCGAACGACTCCTGCCGCTGACCGCCTCTGCCGTCTGTCACGCCACCCGGCACGACTCGAACCACTCGTCCAGGTCCCGGCGGACGATGCGCAGCTCGCCGTTGGGCAGCTTGCTGCATTTGGGAGCCCGGCCCTTGGCACGCCAGTCATAGAACGTCGAGCGCTCGATCCTCAGCTCCTTGCACACCTCAGCGAGCGTGAGCTTCTCGTCCGGATTCCGCCGCGGGGCAGGAACGGGTACCTGTGGTTTTCTGGCCATGCTCACAGCTCCTTGCGATCCGGTGAGGTGCTGACCATTAGACAGTATAACGGTGATGCAGATCACTCCGGACGCGGCCGTGGCGCGTCGGCCATCACCGTACTGCCGCTGCACCTGTCCGTGCCGCATAAGCGAGCTGGATCGCGGTACAGCGTTGGAGTTGGTAGATGACTGCGCGGGCGCCGCACCACCGGGCGGCCAGCTCGCCTTGGCGAACAGTCGTTAGCCTCAGGTGATGGCGCGCGCCGTGATACGTACGTCCATCGGTGCGCCCACGCTGCTGCCACCAGGAAAGACGCAGGACGCGGCCGACTGCCGCAAGCCTACGCGGCTTGACCCTGTACCGCTTCAGAACTCGATGCAGCTTCCCTGAGCTGCGATTTGGCGCGGTCGGCGGTGTTGGGGCATGATCGCGGTTCGTGTCTGCCCGTCTGCTGTACTTGCTCATGGTCCGGGTGTCCGGCTGGCTGGTCCTGCTGGGCCGCAGCCAGGCGTCCAAGGACGCGGAGATCATGGTGCTGCGTCACGAGGTGATGGTGCTGCGCCGCCAGGTGGCCCGGCCCAGGCCGGACTGGGCCGACCGGGCGATCCTGGCGGCCCTGGCCCGGCTGCTGCCAGCCGCGCTGCGGGGCAGCCGGCTGGTCACGCCGGGAACGTTGCTGGCCTGGCACCGCCGCCTTATCACCCGCAAGTGGACCTACCCGAACCGGCCAGGCCGCCCGCGGACTAGCCAGGAGATCTGTGACCTGGTGCTGCGGCTGGCGGGGGAGAACCCGGCCTGGGGATACCGCCGGGTGCACGGCGAGCTGACCCGCCTCGGCCACCAGGTCAGTCAGGCGACCGTGCGGCGGATCCTCCGCGCCCGCGGCTACCGGCCCGCCCCGCGCGGCGCGGACACATCATGGCGGAGGTTCCTGCGCGCCCAGGCGGAGGGCCTGCTGGCATGTGACTTCTTCACCGTGGACACGATCTTCCTCAAGCGCCTGTACGTGCTGTTCGTCATGGAGATAGGGACCCGGCGGGTGCACATCCTCGGGATGACCCAGCACCCAGGCGGAGCATGGACTGCCCAGCAGGCCCGCAACCTGGTCATGGACCTCGCGGACCGGATCGTCTCGTTCCGGTTCCTCATCCGGGACCGCGACGCCAAGTTCACCGGCGCGTTCGATGCCGTCTTCGCCAGCGAGGGCGTAAGGGCCGTAAAGGCTCCTCCGCGGGCGCCCCGGGCGAAACCTCGGGTTGCATACTGCACCTCGTCGGGGTCTGTCAAGTTAACGGTGTAACTTCTTCCTCTGTTGTTACTTGCATCCCGCGCTCAGGCGGCCGTCGAATGTGATGTCGAA
>Ga0335076_10008214_pt1 | contig 10534 bp, 9 predicted proteins | sample Lox_Sample_25_FD_206717 | JGI IMG/M metagenome (GOLD analysis project Ga0335076, IMG submission 206717) | Soil microbial communities from Loxahatchee National Wildlife Refuge, Florida, United States - Lox_Sample_2.5 | ecosystem: Environmental > Terrestrial > Soil > Wetlands | place: USA: Florida...
GCGCTCGCGTCCCAGTGCCTTGCCCCATGCTGCGCCGACGCCTGACGGCGTCGGCATCGCCGCGTCGAGCATCGTCTCGCCGGCATAAAGTCCGACGCGGTTCACCTCGGGCCCGGCGAGCGCGTCATAGCGGGCGTCGAGGCCCAGCTCCCGCAGCACGATCCGGCTGGTTGCCGACATGAACTCGCCGCACACCTTGCGGCGGGGAAAACTCTTCTTTTCGATGAGGGCCACGGACCAGCCCGCGCGTGCGAGCATCAGCGCCGCGGTCGACCCCGCGGGCCCGGCGCCCATGATGAGCACATCGTAGATCGGTGAAACTGTCATGAATGCCGCCATGCCATGAAGCTGTGACTGAAGAGGCCGGCGGCGCGCTCCTGCACATCCCATGCGCTCGCCTGCGGCCACAAGGCCGTGAGTTCACGGCCACGAAATCCGGCGCGCACGCTCGCCGCCGCATCGTGCAGCGTCACGCGATTGCAGCCGATCGCCCACAGCATGCGGCTGCCGGCGCTTGCCAAGGCGTCGCGCCGAGGTTCGCACGCCAGGAACAGCGGCGTGCGTTGCGCGATCAGCGAGATGAGCCGCGACAACGGCTGGTCGGGGAAATGATGCAGAAACAGGTTTGCGGTGATGACATCGGCCTTTGGGCAATCGGCCGCGCCGAAGAAATCGAAGACATCCGCGGTCACGGCCTCGACGGTCCAGCTCAGCGCCGCGAAAGCCGCGCGCGTCTCGGCACTGACGATGTCCTGCTTATCCAGCAAGATGAGCCTGCAATCCGGCCAGCGCGACGAAAGCCGGCGCGCGACGCGCAGCATGAAGGCGCCGTCACCAGCGCCGATATCGAGCAGAACGCGCGGCCGGCGGTTTGCCGCGCGCGCCATCAGGCTCTTCGCCATGATGGCGGCATGGCCCATCAGCAGGTTCACGCGCGTCAAATCGAAACGCGAGCGAACGGCGCCCGGATCGGAGGCCGACAATTGATCGAGCAACTCGGGTTCAACGCAACGTTCCACGGATGGGTCCTTGGCCGCGACTCGCCGCTCAGGCGGCGGTGCGGAACAGCATGGTCTCGGCGGTCAGGCCGGGACCGAACGACATGGCGCAGCCGCTGCGGCCGCGCGCGCCGGACCGCAGCAGCTTCTCGATGACGAACATCACGGTCGCTGACGACATGTTGCCGTAGCGGCGCAGCACCTCGCGCGACGCGGCGAGCGCCGGCGGCGCAAGACCGAAGGCGCGTTCGACCGCATCGAGCACGGTGCGGCCGCCGGGGTGCACCGCCCAGAGGTCGATCGCCTCGACCGGCGCGCCGGCAAGAATTTCATCCATGTGATCGTGCAAGGCGTCATGGATGGTCGCCGGCACCTGCCCCGACAGCACCATGTCGAAGCCGAAATCGCGGATGTTCCAGGTGATCAGGTCGCGCGTGCCCGGCACCAGCACGGCGCGGAAGCTGTCGAGCGCGGTGCCGACCGGATCGGCGCTGACGACGCAGGCGGCGCAACCGTCGCCGAACAGAAGAAACGACAGCACTTGCTCGAGATCGGTGGTTTCCTTCAGGTGCAGCGTGCACAGCTCGATGTTGAGGATCAGCACGCGGGCCGCCGGCTCCGACCGCACGATGTGGCGCGCGAGCTTGAGCGCGTTGATAGCGGCGTAGCAGCCCATGAAGCCGATCATGGTGCGCTCGACCGACGTCGGCAGATTGCAGCGCTCGACCACTTCGTGGTCGAGGCCGGGCGCCGAGAAGCCGGTGCAGCAGGTGATCAACAGATGCGTGATGCGGTCGCGCTCTTCTCCGAGCTGCAAGCGATCGACCGCGGTTTGCGCGAGCTCGGGCGCATGGCGCTCGAAGCGGCGCATGCGCGCGGCGGTGTCCGGAAAGTCGCCGCGCAGATAGAAACGCTCGCCGTCGACCGCCTCGCCCTCCGGGCGATTGCTCGGCGGCAGGCAAGAGTAGCGATGCTCGATGCCGGACTTCTCGGCCATGCGCTGAAACAGCAGGCCGTTGCGGCGATCGCCATGAAACAGCGACTGCGCGAAGCGGCGGAAGGCATCGTGCACGTCATAGGACGGCACCGCCGTCGCGACGCGATTGATATAGGCCGTGGTCAAGCAATCTCTCCAAACGGTGAGCCCTGCAGGAGAGAACACCGTGAAAGCGGCGTTATGGCCGCAACGGCGCGGAACAGCTTCAAATAGCCGTGACCGGGCGCGCCGGCAGGAGCGCTGAAAACGTAGCGAAATGCGGGACTATGCCCGCGCGCGCTCGTTGCGGCGGGAATTCAGATCGACCGCGCTGTCGGGGATGGTGATGTGGAACGTAGCGCCAATGGTGCCTGGCACGAGGCGGATATCGCCGCCGTGGGCACGCACCAATTCAGCGGCGATCGCCAAGCCCAAGCCCGTCCCACCGGAGCGCGCCGAACCCTGGAACGCCTGGAACATGTGGGCACGGGCCTTCTCCGGGATGCCGGGTCCGGTATCCGACACTTCCATCACCACGACGCTGCCCTGCCGCCGGCCGGTGATGCGGATCTGATCGCGCGCCGGATCGCGCTGGCCGCGCGCCTCGAGCGCCTGGACGGAGTTGCGCGTGATGTTGACCAGCACGCGGAACAGCTGGTCGTGATCGGCCTCGACGGTGAGGCCGCGCTCGACCGCCACGATCCAGCGGATCGGCACATCGAGCCCCAGCCCAAGCGCTTCGTGCACTTCCTCGATCAACGGCTCGACCTCGACCGTCTTGCGATCGGGCGGCGGCTCCTGCGCGGCGCCGTAGGAGAGCGTCGACTGCGCGAAGGCAATGGCGCGCTCGAGCGTACGCATCAGCTTGGGCGCGAAGCGCTGCACCTTCGGGTCGGGCGACGTCGAAAGCTGATCGGAGAACAGCTGCGCCGAAGCCAAGAGATTACGCAGGTCGTGATTGATCTTCGACACGGCGAGGCCGAGCGCGGCGAGCCGGTTCTTCTGATGAAGCATCGAGGCAAGATCGCGCTGCATGGCCGCAAGCTCCTGCTCGGCCGTGCCGACTTCATCGGGACGGCCCGACTCGGCAATGATACGCGCCGGATTTTCCGGATCGGCGCGGAACGCCGTCATGTTGGCGGTGATGCGGCGCATCGGCCGCACGAACATGTACAACAGCGCGAGGTAAACCAGCGCCGCGGTGATGCCGGAGATCACCAGCGACAACAGAAGGATGTTGACCGAGAAGATCAGCATCGCGTTGCGCAGCGGCGTCTCGTCGAGCACGATTTCAAGGAACTCGCCCTGCGCCATCGGCGCCGGGCCGACCACGCGCATGACATCGCCGGGCTTGCAGAACAGCAGCGTGTCGAAAGCGTCGTAGATGGCGCGCCACCACGGCACGGCACGCATGTCGATGTCCTGGTCGATGCCCTCCGGCACGTTGGCGGCGGCGAGCAGGCGGCGCTCGTTGCCCATCTTCATGGCGACGGTGCGCGCGCCGATGCTGCCCAGGATCTGGCGGGCAAGGCTGTCCGGTACCATGCCGCTCGGCGCGGCATCGAGCACCAGGGCCGCGGTGTGCGCCGAAGCGAGACGGTCATTGAGCCAGTTGAGCCGGAAGTTGGCGACCGACGGCACGTAGATCAGAACTTCCGCCACCATCACGAAGACGATGGTGAGCATCAGCAACCGGCCGGACAGGCCGACACGCAGGCCGCGCGCGCCCGCTTGCGCGTCCGTCGTTGCAGTGTCGCCCGTGGCTTCGTTGTCTGCCTGCACAGCCCGCCTCAACCGAACGTTCTCAGCCAGCCGATGATTCGACGCAGCATTGGGCTCGCCAAACTGGGCGTAAAAAAGTCGATTGCCGCGCGCTTGCCGATCTCCGACAGCGTCGGATAAGGCAGCACAATCCCCGTCAATGCGCGGATATTGAGCTTTTGCGCGATCGCCAGCACCCACATCGCGATCAATTCGCCGGCCTCGGCGCCGACGATCGTAACGCCCAGGATGCGGCCCCTCTTGTCGGTGACCACTTTAATATGACCGTGCGTTAACCGTTCGGTCTGGGCGCGGTCGTTGTCGTGATAGGGCCAGCGCAGGATGCGGATGGCGCGGTGGCGTTTGCGCGCTTCGGCTTCGGTCAGTCCTGCCTGCGCCAGCTCCGGATCGGTGAAGGTCACCCACGGAATGTCGTCGTTGCTGGCGCGCACCGGCAGGCGGAACAGCGCGTTCCGGATGACCAACCCGGCGTGATAATTCGCGGCGTGCGTGAATTGACGCTGCCCGGCGGCGGCATCGCCGATGGCATAGACGCGTTTGTTCGAGGTCTTGAGGTTGCGCTTCACGACGATGCCGGCGCGGTCGTGGCGAATGCCGGCAGCCTCGAGGTTGAGCGCGTCGAGCGACGGCTTGCGCCCTGTGGCGATCAGCAGATGACTGCCTTCGGCCTTCTCTTCACCCTTCGGCCCCGTGAACGTCACCATCGCGCTGTGGGCGATGTAGTCGACGTGGGTCACCTGCACGCCGCCGCGCACCACGACGCCCTCATGCTCGAGCTGAGTGAGCACGATTGCGGCGGCTTCCGGATCGTCCTTGGCAAACGGGGCCGCCGCTTCGAGCACCGTCACTTCGCTGCCGAGGCGGCGGAAGCCTTGGGCCATTTCGAGCCCGACCGCGCCGGCGCCGACGATGATGAGATGGCGCGGCCGCTCGGTCAGATTGAATATGGTGTCGTTGGTGAAGTACGCGCCCTTGTCGAGGCCGGAGATCGGCGGCATCGCGGGCTGCGAGCCCGTCGCGATGACGAAACGGCGGGCGCGGATTTCATGGCTGCTGCCGACCACGACGGTGTTGCGATCGGTGAACTTCGCCTCGCCCTTGATCACTTGCACGCCAAGGCCGGTGAAGCGCTCGACCGAGTCGTTGGGCGCGATCGCCGCGATCACGCGCTGCACGTGATCGTGCACCTTGTTGAAATGGACATCGGCGGTCGTGTGCACGCCGAACGGATCCGAGGTGTGCGCGAGGGCGGCACGTTTCGCCGCCGCCAGCAGCGCCTTCGATGGCACGCAACCGGTGTTGAGGCAGTCGCCGCCCATCTTGCCGCGCTCGATCAGCACGCACGAAACGCCGAAGGCCGCGGCGGCGGCAGCCACCGACAGGCCGCCGGAACCGGCGCCGATCACGCAGATGTCGGGTGTCAGAACCTCAGCCATGCCCCCGCCTTACCGCCCGGACTTTATCACATGCCGGCGCGCGAGCGCGCCCGCCACCGTTTCACCAAAGCCGGCACCAGCGCCAGCAGCCCCAGCGCGATCAGCGCGCCGATCAATTGCGGCGTCAGCACATCGCGCGCGTCGAAGGTGAGGCGGCAGCCGGCCTGCCCGGCAGCAAGGCAGGCGTCGTACGCGCTCTTCTGCGCGGCGATGACGCTGTCGAGGCCCATGCCGGTGAAGGCGTAGACCAGCGAGCCGGGGATAATGCCGAGCGCGGTCGCGGCGACGAAGGTCGGCAGCGGCACGCCGGCAAAGGCCGGCACCAGATTGACCAGGAAGAAGGGAAAGACCGGCACCAGCCGCAGAAACAGGAGGTAGCTGAAGGCGTCTTCGCGGAAGCCTTGCGCAATCTGGCAGACGCGGGGCCCGGCGCGCTTGAGCAGCGGTTCGCCCAACGCCGTGCGCGCGACAAGAAACAGGATGGTGGCGCCGGTGGTGGCCCCGACCACCGCGGCCGCGGCGCCGGTTATGACGCCGAACAGAAAGCCGCCGATCGCCGAGAGAAATGCCGCGCTCGGCACCGACAGCGACACGGCAATGGCATAGAGGCCGATATAGGCAAGCACGGCCAGCACCCGGTGCTGCGTGACAAAGACGCCGATCGCCTCGCGATGGCGGACGAGCGCCTCGAGCGTCAGTGTGCCGCGCCCGAAGGCCAGATAGGCCGCGACCGCGGCGAGCACGATGATCGCCACAATGACGAACCGGTGCGCCAGGCGCGGCGGGGGATCTACGGCAGGCGGGCTCAACGACATGGAGGCTATATACACGGGCAAACCTGCCGCCGGGCCCGGCTTCACCCGCTTGTGAGACGTTTTGACCGGCAAAAGCCCAACATTGACGGGCCTTGGCCCCTCCCTTATAAGCCGCGCAAATTCGCATGCCGATCCGCTCCCGATGCGGATTTCATGGCAAAAACGCCACGGCGCGGACCAGCGGAGAACAAGATCGTGAAGCGGACCTATCAACCGAGCAAGCTTGTACGCAAGCGCCGCCACGGTTTCCGCGCGCGCATGGCCACCAAAGGCGGACGCAAGGTGGTTGCGGCGCGGCGCTCGCGCGGGCGCAAGCGGCTGTCCGCCTGACGGCGGCGAAAAGCCTTGCAGCGCTCGCGTCCATGGAACGCCTGAGGCAACGAGCGGACTTTCTGGCGGCGGCGGCCGGGACGAAAGTCACCGCGCCCGCGTTCCTGCTCCAGGCGCGCAAGAGGGTCGACGACGGGCCGGTGCGCTGCGGATTTACCGTGTCGAAGAAGGTCGGCAATGCCGTCGAGCGCAACCGCGTTCGCCGCCGTTTGCGGGAAGTGGTGCGGCTATCGGCGGGGGGTCGAATGCGGACCGGTCATGATTATGTGCTAGTCGGCCGGCGGGCGGCGCTGAATGCGCCGTTCGAGCGGCTGGTTGAGGATTTCGATGGCGCGTTGCGGCGCGTCCACGCGGGGGCGCGGAACGGCAAAACGGTAAATCGATGAGCGAGCATAAGAACACCATCATTGCCATCGCGCTGTCGGCGCTCGTGCTGCTCGCCTGGCAATATTTCGTCACCAACCCGCAGCAGAAAGCCGCCGAGGAACGCCAGCGCGCGCAGCAACAGCTCACGCAGCAGCAGGCGACGCCACCCAATCAACCCAATCAGAATGTGCAGGCGCCGCAGGGCCCTGCCCCGTCGGGCCCGCCCGGACAGATCGCGCAGTCGCCTGCCGCGGCCGCCGAGAGCCGCGCCGACGCACTGAAGACCTCGCAGCGCATTCCGATACAGACCGACACGTTGCAGGGCTCGGTCGCGCTCAAGGGCGCGCGCATCGACGATATCTCGCTGGTTAAGTATCGCGAGACGGTCGATCCGAAATCGCCGCCGATCGTGCTGTTGTCGCCGTCGGGCAGCCCCGAGCCGTTCTATGCCGAGTTCGGTTGGACCGGCGCCGCCGGCAGCACCGTGAAGGTGCCGACCGGCGACACGGTGTGGACGCAGGAAGGTTCCGGCGCGCTGAGCGTCGGCCATCCCGTGACGCTGACCTATGATGACGGCCAGGGCCTGCAATTCCGCCGCACCATCTCGGTCGACGACAATTATCTGTTCACCGTGAAGGACGACGTGGTGAACAAGGGCGCCAATGCCGTAACGCTCTATCCCTACGGACTGATCTCGCGTCACGGCATGCCGCAGGTCGCCGGCTACTACATTTTGCATGAGGGCCTGGTCGGCTATCTCGGCAGCGAAGGCTTGCAGGAATACACCTACAAGAAGATGGACGACCTCAAGCCCGACGCGTCGGGCGCCAAGAGTCTGTCCTTCGATATCACCAATGGTTGGCTCGGCATCACCGACAAGTACTGGGCGGCAACGCTGCTGCCGCCGACCGACGCCAAGCTGAAGGCGCACTATTCGACCGGCCAGATCGGCAACAAGCCGACCTATCAGACCGACTACCTGATGGACGGCAAGACGGTGCAGCCAGGCGCGACCGCGTCATCGACGACGCGGCTGTTCGCCGGCGCCAAGGAAGTGCGTCTCGTCAACAATTACGAGAAGCAGCTCGTCCTCAATCATTTCGATCTGCTGATCGACTGGGGCTGGTTCTATTTCATCACCAAGCCGTTGTTCAACGTGATCGACTACTTCTACCACCTGGTCGGCAACTTCGGCATCGCGATCCTCATCGTGACCGTGCTGATCAAGATCGCGTTCTTCCCGCTCGCCAACAAATCCTACGCCTCGATGGCGAAGATGAAGGCAGTGCAGCCGCAGATGACGGCGCTGCGCGAGCGCTTTGCCGATGACAAAGTGAAGCAGCAGCAGGCGATGATGGAGCTGTACAAGAAGGAGAAGATCAACCCGCTGGCCGGCTGCCTGCCGATCGCCATCCAGATTCCGGTGTTCTTCTCGCTCTACAAGGTGCTGTTCGTCACCATCGAAATGCGCCACGCGCCGTTCTTCGGCTGGATCCACGACCTGTCGGCGCCAGATCCGACCAATATCTTCACCCTGTTCGGCCTCATCCCCTTCGATCCGACCGTCATCCCGGGGGTTGGCCATTTCCTGCATCTCGGCGCCTGGGCGGTGATCATGGGCATCACCATGTGGGTGCAGATGAAGCTCAACCCGGCGCCGCCCGATCCGACCCAGCAGATGATCTTCAACTGGATGCCGCTGATCTTCACCTTCATGCTGGCGAGCTTCCCGGCCGGCCTGGTGATCTACTGGGCCTGGAACAACACGCTGTCGGTGACGCAGCAGTCGATCATCATGCGCCGGCACGGCGCCAAGATCGAACTGTTCGACAACATCAAGGCGATGTTCGTCAAAAAGAAGCCGCAGCAGTAGCTGTTGCCGCGTTTTCCTCGTCATGGCCGGGCTTTAACCCGGCCATTTCGTTTATGATGGCACCATGAGCGAGTTCACCCGCAGCGAGATCGAGGCCGGCCGGGAACTGTTTGCCGGCGACTGGCAATTCGTCGCCGCCGCGGGCTCGCCGGTGTCTCTGCCGCCGATGCGCGGCGTCGAGATCGCGCTCGCCGGACGCTCCAATGTCGGCAAATCGAGCCTCATCAACGCGCTCACCGGCCGCAAGACCCTGGCGCGCACCTCGCGCACGCCGGGCCGCACGCAGGAGCTGATCTTCTTCAACGGCGGCGGCGCGCTCACGCTGGTCGACATGCCCGGCTACGGCTACGCCGCCGCCGCCAAGGACAAGATCGCCGCCTGGACCGACCTCATCCACGCGTATCTGCGCGGCCGCGCCAACCTCGCCCGCATTTACGTGCTGGTCGACGCGCGTCATGGTCTCAAGGACACCGACGCGCCGATGCTCGAGGCGCTCGGGAAGGTCGCCGTCAGTCATCAAATCGTCTTGACCAAGACGGACGCACTGAAGCCCGCGGAACTTGCGAAACGCATCAGTGACACCGAGGAAGCGCTCAAGAAGCGCCCGGCCGCCTTCCCCACCGTGCTGGCAACGTCGGCGCACGAGGCCGACGGCATCTCCGAACTACGGGCGGCGATTGCGCGGCTGCTTGCGGAACGCAAGGGCAAGTGACCTAGTTCTTCGGCAACACCTTTTCGATGCGGCGGTCCGGCACAAGCCACACGACCGCGACGGCCGCATAGAGCGCAATCGAGACCCACGGCAAGACAAACGCGAGCGCAATCGCCGTCAGATACAGGACCGGCGAGATTTTCCCTTTGAGGTCGCTGCCAAGGGCGCGCGCCAGGACGGAATGCGCCCCGTGCCTGTGCAGAATGGCGAGCTGCAACAGCAGGTAGGCGAGCGCCGGCATGAGCAGACTGACGCCGTAGACGGCAGTCGGCAGCGGCGCCAGCGGGTTTTCGCCGAGCCAATGTGTCGCCACCGGGATGAGCGACAGCCAGAACAGCAGATCGGCGTTCGCCCACAGGATCAGGCCGTCGACATGCGTGACGGTCTGCAGCAGATGGTGGTGGTTGTTCCAGTAGATGGCGACGTAGATGAAGCTCAGCACATAGGCCATGAAACTGGGTGCGAGGGTCGCGAGCGCCACCCAGTCGGCGCCGTGCGGCACTTTCAACTCCAGCACCATGATGGTGATGATGATCGCAATGACGCCGTCACTGAACGCCGCCAGCCGCTCTTTTCCCATCGCGCCGACCCCTTCCGCGGTTGCGGCCAGAGCCTAACATATTCATTTACTGTGATTGCGCGGCCGGCTGCCCGGCAAGCAGCCGGTGCATTGGCGACCGGCCTCCACATCGGCTAGAAAGCCCCCGACCTCAAAGGCCGACCCCATGGCAAAAGCGCCGAAGATCGATCCGCAGACGCAAGCCCGCATCCTCGTCGAGGCGCTGCCGCACATGCAGCGCTATGACGAGGAGATCGTCGTGGTGAAGTACGGCGGGCACGCCATGGGCCAGGAGCAGGCGGCGCGGGATTTTGCCCGCGACATCGTGCTGCTCGAGCAGACCGCGATCAATCCCGTCGTCGTGCACGGCGGCGGCCCGCAGATCGAGGCCATGCTCAAGAAGCTCGGCATCAAATCCGAATTCGCCGGCGGGCTGCGCATCACCGACGAGAAAACCGTCGAGATCGTCGAGATGGTTCTCGCCGGCTCGATCAACAAGCAGATCGTCGGCTACATCAATGCCGCCGGCGGCAAGGCCATCGGCCTGTGCGGCAAGGACGGCAACATGGTGCAGGCGCGCAAAGTGACGCGCACCGTGGTCGACCCTGACTCCAACATCGAGAAGGTGATCGATCTCGGCTTCGTCGGCGATCCCGAGAAGGTCGACAAGACCATCCTCGACCAGGT
>Ga0335076_10008215_pt1 | contig 10533 bp, 11 predicted proteins | sample Lox_Sample_25_FD_206717 | JGI IMG/M metagenome (GOLD analysis project Ga0335076, IMG submission 206717) | Soil microbial communities from Loxahatchee National Wildlife Refuge, Florida, United States - Lox_Sample_2.5 | ecosystem: Environmental > Terrestrial > Soil > Wetlands | place: USA...
GGCTCTGCAGCGGGCGACGCCCGTGCTCGCCCGCCTGGCGCAGCTGTTCCTGGACGACGACATGACGCTCGCCGAGATCAACCCGCTGGCCGAGCTGAAGGACGGCTCGTTCGTGGCGCTCGACGCTCACATGGAGATGGAGAACGAGGGCATGCCGCGCCAGAAGTCGCTGCTGAAGGCGCTCGGCATCGGCGAGCAGGAGGGCACGCGCGAGGGCCACACGCCGTCCGCCTTCGAAGAGGCCGTCAAGGCGATCGACGCCGCCGACCACCGCGGCGTGATCCAGGGCAAGGACGCCGGCTTCAACGGCAACATCGGCCTCGTGATCGGCGCGGGCGGCGGCTCGCTCACCCTCACCGACGCCGTGCGCCAGCAGGGCGGCAAGCCGGCCAACTACTCCGAGATCGGCGGCAACCCCTCCGTCGCCAAGGCCTGCGGCCTGGCCAAGCAGGTGCTCGAGAAAGAGGGGGTCGAGAAGATCGCGGTGATGATGTCGATCGTCTCGAACACGCGCGTGGACATCGTCGCGCGGGGCGTCATCAAAGCCTGTCTGGAGCTCGGCCTCGACCCTGGCGAGACCGTCGCGATCTTCCGCATCCCCGGCGCGTGGGAGGAGGAGGGCTTCAAGATCCTCGACGCCTACGGGATCGAGTACTGCGACCGCTCCGTGTCGCTGTGGGAGGCCGCAGGGCGAGCCGTGGCGAGAATTGAATCCCAACCGCCGGCGGCCGCCTGATGTCGATCCTGATCAACGAGGACACCACCTTCATCATCCAGGGCATCACAGGCCGCGAGGCCGTCAACCTCACCCGCGAGTGCCTCGACTACGGCTCGAAGATCGTCGGCGGCGTGACCCCGGGCCGCAAGGGCCGCGAGGTCCACGGCGTACCCGTGTTCGACACCGTCGAGCAGGTCGTCGAGCACAACGGCGGCGTCGCGCCGGATGGCTCCGTCGTGACGGTCCCCCCCGCCGGCACGCGCGACGCCGTGTTCGAGGCGCTGCATGCCGGGATCAAGACGATCGTCGTGGTCACCGAGCGGATCCCGCGCCGCGACGTCGCGATGATGGTCGAGCTGGCCGACGCCAAGGGCGCGCGGATCATCGGCCCGAACTGCCTGGGCGTGATCGTCCCGGGCGTCGCCAAGATGGGCGGCATCGGCGGACCGGCCAAAAACGCCGCCGTCGCCTACCAGCCCGGCTCCGTCGGCGTGATGAGCCGCTCCGGCGGCATGACCACCGAGATCTCCTCGACGCTGACCGCCGCGGGCCTGGGCGTCTCGACCGCCGTCTCGATCGGCGGCGATGCGATCATCGGCTCCACGTACGCCGAGCTGATGCCGTACTTCGAGGCCGACGAGCAGACACAGGCGATCGTGATCTACACGGAGCCCGGCGGGCGCATGGAGGCCCAGCTCGCCCAGTGGGTCGCCGACAACGACTCGCGCCTGCCGATCGTCGCCTTCATGGCCGGCAAGTTCATGGACGACGAGGAGATGCAGGGCATGTCCTTCGGCCACGCCGGCACGATCGTCGAGGGCATCCAGGACAGCGCTAGCGAGAAGATCGCGCGGCTGGAAGCAGCCGGCATCCCGGTGGTCCAGCGGATCGACGAGATCCCCGACCTCGTCAAGGCCAAGCTCGCCGAGCGGGCGGGGACCGCGACATGAGGGCCGACGGCACCTTCATCGCCGTCGAAGTGGATGACGCCGCCGCCGCCGACACCGAGCTGGCGCGCAAGCTGACCGAGGCCTGCCCGGTCGACATCTTCGCCCAGGCGCCGGGCGGCAGCCTGGAGATCGTCGAGCGGAACCTCGACGAGTGCGTGCTGTGCCGGCTGTGCCTGGACGCCGCCGCGGGGTGGGATCCGGAGCCGGTGAAGGTGCTCAAGCTGTACGACAACGGGGCAGTGCTCGCCTGAACGCTCGCGCACCGCGGGCCCGGCGACTATGCTTGCGGTGAGGGAGCGCACCAATGAACGAGAACTTCTCCCTGATCGTGATGTGCCTGTTCCTGCTGGGATCGCTCGCGTTCCTCGCGGAGCAGCTCACCTCCTATCACTAGCCCTGTCAGCGCGCTGACAGCCTTCTGGGGCGCCCGTCCTGGACGCGTCCAGTGCGTCGCAGAATGCCGGATATCCGAACGCGGCTGGGCCGAACCGCCGCACATGGCGTTGCTCCCGAGCCGGCGGGCGACGGCGCGCGCGCGAGCGCTCCCTCAGGAGGCGTGCCGGCGCGCCTTTGGGGTGCGCTCGCGCTCGAGCTGGCGTTCGACGACGTTGACGATCAGCTTGATGATCTGATCGGGTCCGGAAGCCTTGGCCTGGCCGTAGGTGAACGCCTCGATCCAGTCGGGCACCTTCGCTTCGCGCGCCATCACGTTGAAGAACTCGCGGCGCATATCGACGCGAACGCGCGCGTCGGCGGCCGGCCCCTTCGTGACCTTCACCTCCGGCATCTCCAGGCGGAACTGCTGCACATCGCCGCGCCCGCGCAGCTCGACGCCGACGACGAGCTTGACCGGGGCGAGCGCCGGTACCTCCTCGATGAACCTGCGGACGGCGACTTCGATCAGAGCCTTGGCATCGTCGGCCACGCTCGGCACCTCCCTGAAACGGTCAGATCTTGTGACGCTGGAGCACCTTGCGGCCGATCACCATGCGCTGGATCTCGGAGGTGCCCTCCCCGATCAAGAGCAGCGGCGCGTCGCGGTAGATGCGCTCGATCTCGTACTCCTTGGAGTATCCGTATCCGCCGTGGATGCGCAGGCTTTCCTCGGCGCAGAACCGCCCCGCCTCGGAAGCGAACAGCTTCGCCATCCCGGCCTCGAGGTCCGAGCGCTCGCCGGCATCCTTCATCACCGCGGCGCGGCGCACGAGCAGGCGCGCGGCGTCGACCTGGGTCGCCATGTCGGCGAGCTTGAACTGGATCGCCTGGTGCTCGGCGATCGGCTTGCCGAACGTCTTTCGCTCCTGCGCGTATTTGACGGCCAGCTCGAAAGCGCGCTGCGCGAGCCCGACACCGCGCGCTGCGACGTTGACGCGGCCGAGGTCGAGCGCGTCCATCATCTGCACGAAGCCCTTGTTCAGCCCCTCGTCTTCGCCGCCGAGGATGTTCTCCGCGGGCACGCGGTAGCCGTCGAAGACCAGCTCGGTGGACTCGACGCCCTTGTAGCCCATCTTCTTGATCTTGGGCGGGACTTTGAAGCCCTGCAGCGCGCCCGTGTTCTCTTCCACGCCGGGCTCTTTCTCGCAGATGAAGCAGGTCATGCCCTTGTAGCGCGGATCGGCGTCCGGGTCGGTCTTGACCAGCGTGAAGACGAGCGAGGAGAGCAGCCCGTTGGTGACCCACATCTTCTGGCCGTTGATCTCCCAGGTGCCGTCGTCCTGCTTCTTGGCCGAGGTCTTGATCGCCTGCACGTCGGAGCCGAGCTCGGGCTCCGAGAGCGAGAACGCGGCACGGATCTCGCCAGTGGCCATCCTCGGCAGGTACTTCTGCTTCTGCTCCTCGGTGCCGAAGTTCATCAGCAGGTAGGACCCGATGAAGTGGGTGTTCACGACGCCCGAGATCGAGATCCAGCCCCGCGAGAGCTCTTCGACGATCATCGCGTAGGTCGTCAGGTCGAGCCCCATGCCGCCGTACTCCTCGGGGATCGTCACGCCGAACAGCCCGAGCTCCTTCATCTGCTCCACGATCGGCTCCGGGAACTCGTCCTCGTGGTCGTAGTGCTCGGCGTTGGGCAGGATCTGCTCGTCGACGAACTGGTGGACCATCTCGATGATCGCGCGCTGCTCGTCGGTGATGTCGGAATAAGAGGTGGCTACGGCCATGCTGTTCGGCGGCTCCGGGGTCGGTTTCGATCGTGCCAGGGAGAATACCGGCATGAACTTCGCCGCCGAGGTGCTCGACGCCGCGCCGCCGGAGCGCCGCGCGCTCGTGGAGCTGGCGCGCGACGGCACGCGCCGGGAGTGGCGCTTCGGCGAGGTCGCCGAGCGCTCGGCCCGCCTCGCCGGGACGCTCGCGGCCCGCGGCATCGCGCGCGGCGATGTCGTGATGACGGTGATCGGGAACCGCCCCGAGTGGGTGTTCGCGATGGCCGCCTGCTTCCGGCTCGGCGCCGTCGTGCTGCCCTGCACCGAGCAGCTGCGCGCCAAGGACCTGCGCCTGCGGGTGAACGACGCGAAGCCGAGCCTGATCCTCGCCGACGAGCGCGACCTCGGCCAGCTCGAGGGGATCGGCGTGCCGGTGCTGGCGGTGCCCGACGAGGCGCTGTACGCGGCAGAGCCGGCGCCCCCGGCCGCCCTCGAGGAGAGCGAGCCGTGCCTGATCACCTTCACCAGCGGGACCGCCGGCGAGCCGAAGGGGGTGCTGCACGCGCAGCGCTATCTCTACGGGCAGCGGCTGCAGGCCGGGAGCTGGCTTGCGCCCGCGGCGGGCGAGCTCGTCTGGTGCACGGCCGCGAGCGGGTGGTCGAAGTCCGCTCGCAACGTCTTCATCGCGCCGTGGCTGCAGGGCGCGCCGGCGCTGCTTCACGATGCCCGCTTCGACCCCCACGAGCGCCTGGAGCTGCTGGCCCGCGAGCGGGTCGCGGTGCTCTGCATGGCCCCGACCGAGTACCGCGTGATCGCCAAGCGCGCGACGCTCGGCGCGCTGCCGGACCTGCGCGCGATGGTCGCCGCCGGCGAGGCCCTGAACCCCGAGGTGCTCGGCGCCTGGCAGGAGGCGACGGGGCTCCAGATCCGCGACGGCTACGGCCAGACGGAGACCGGCCAGCTCACAGGGGCGCCGCGCGGGAGCGAACCTCGCCCGGGCTCGATGGGCCCGGCGCTGCCCGGCGTCGGGCTGGAGATCGTGGACGGCGAGCTGGTGGTCGCGCCCGCGACCGTGCCGACCTTCTTCCTCGGTTACCTCGGCGAGCAGGCCAGGCGCGAGGGCGACGGCTCGTGGTCGGTCCACGACCGCCGCGCGCAGGGGCCGTGGCACACCGGCGATCGCGTCGGCATCGACGAAGACGGGTGGCTTCACTTCGAGGGCCGCGGCGATGACGTGATCGTCTCGGCCGGCTACCGGATCGGGCCGTTCGAGGTCGAGTCGGCGCTCGTCGCGCACCCCGCCGTGGCCGAGGCCGCGGCGGTCGCCGCGCCCGACGAGGAACGCGGCTCGGTCGTGCGCGCGGTGGTCGTGCTGCGAGACGGCGACGCCGCCGGTCCGGCGCTGGCCGCCGAGCTCCAGGAGCACGTCAAGCGCGTCACGGCGCCGTACAAGTACCCTCGCATCGTGGACTTCGCGCGGGAGCTGCCGAAGACGGCCTCGGGCAAGATCAAGCGCGCCGAGCTGCGGGAGCAGGCGCGATGAGACGCGCCGCGACGCTCGGGCTGCCGGCTGGGTGCGCAGTGCTGGGTTTGACGGGCGCCGCCACGGCCCCGGCCGCCCCGGCGGCGCGGGTGAGCTGCCCGCTGCGGGCCTCCGGCGGCCAGGCAGGAGCGGTGCAGTGGTCCTTCAGCGATACCTCCCCGGCGCTCGGCGCCGCCCACGGCACCAACGCCTACACGCACGGGCGCGGCACATGGCGGGGCGGCCATGCGGGCGGCACCGTGTGCCTGAGCGAATCCGGGCCGGAGAGCACCAAGCGCGATCTCGTGCTGTCCGCGGCCGGCGCCGCGAAGCTCTCGACCGGGGTCACGAGGCTCGGGCTGCCGGGCGTCGAACTGGCGCTCGAGGTGAAGGTCGCCGCCAGCGACGACGCGGCTTGCGCGCCGGCCTCGCCCGGCCGGCTGACGCTGTTCGCGAGCTACCACGAAGCACACCGCGACAGCGCCGTGCTGCGCTTCCGCTCCGGCTGCGCCGATCACGACCTGCGCTACGGCGCCAGCAACCTGCACGTGCTGATCACGCGCGGCGGCGCGCAGGTCGGCGGCTGACGCGAGCGCGGCGGCCCGGGGCGGGGAAGGAACCCCGGACCGCCGCTGGGTGCTCAGGCGTCCCGCGCCGCGAGCGCAAGCGCCGCGAACGTGCCCGCCGCGGGCTGCGGGCGCCGGCGCGCGGCGATCCGTGCCGGCCGCCGCTCGCAGTCGCTGCTCACGCGCCGGGAGAGGCGCCGGCCGGCGCCGTCCTCGCGAGCGTCGCGGAGCAGCGCGAGCGCCAGCTCGGTCACGGCGCCGGACTCGGCGTGCCTCACGCGGGCGTCCAGGCGCGAGCGCGCTTCGATCGCACGACGGGGGGCTTGGTTCTCGCTGTGGCTCATCGCGCTCACGCTGCCTGGGCGACCGGCTCGCCGGCCTCGACGGTCGCGATCAGCTCGAGCTCCGGGTCCTCCACGGTCTGCGGCTGCGCCACGCTCGGCCCGCGCAGCACCAGCAGCGCCGCGAGGATCCCGATCGCCACAGCCGCCGCCGCGACCAGGTAGGCGAGGTGATAGCCGCCCGTCAGCGCCGCCTGAACGCTCTGGCCCTGGCTCGTCAGAGCTTTCGAGTGGTCGGTCGCGATCGTGCCGAGCGTCGCCAGCCCGATCGCCCCGAACAGCTGCACCGACACGTTGACGATCCCGGAGGCGAGCCCGGCGTCCTTGCGCGGCGCGTCGGACATGCCGATCGTCAGCAGCGGCAGGAACGAGGCGCCCGCGCCCAGCCCGAGCAGCAGGAACGGGATCAAGAGGCCCGGGAAGTAGCTGGCCCCGACGCCCTGGTTCGCCAGCAGGCCCAGCGCGACGATGATCAACGACAGGCCGCCCACGAGCGTCGGCACGGTGCCGAAGCGCTCGACGAGCTTCGCGGATCCGCCGAGCGACAGCGACGCGATGCCCAACGTCAGCGGCATGAACGCGAGCCCGGTCTGGATCGCGTCGTAGCCGAGCACGTGCTCGAGGTAGAGCGAGCCCAGGAAGAAGGCGGAGAACATCCCGGTCACGAGCAGCCCGCGCACGAGGCTCGAGCCCATCAGCATCCGCAGGCGCAGGATCCGCAGCGGCATGATCGGGTTGTCGATCCGCGACTCCCGGTAGAGGAAGGCGCCGAACAGCGCGAGCGAGCCTCCGCCGACCAGCAGCGTGCGCGCCGAGAGCAGCCCGTATTCGCTCGACTTCACGATCGCGAACGCGAACATCATCGTCGCGATCGTCATCAGCGCGGAGCCGAGCACGTCGATCCCGCCGCGCAGGCCGATGCCCTCGTTCTCCTCGATCAGCAGGTAGCCGAACACCAGCGCGACGATCCCGATCGGCACGTTCACGAAGAAGATCCAGTGCCAGTTCAGCGACTGGGTCAGCGCGCCACCGGCGAGCAGCCCGATCGAGCCGCCGCCGGCGGACACGAACGCGTAGAGGCCCATCGCTTTGTTCTGCTCCGCGCGCTCCGGGAACTCGGTGACGATGATCGCGAGGATCACCGCCGAGGCGACCGCACCGCCCGCGCCCTGCAGCAGGCGGAAGCCGATCAGCATCGCCTGGCTCGTGGCCGCGCCGCACAGCACCGAAGCGGCCGTGAACAGGACGAGGCCGGTCAGGAAGACGCGCTTTCGCCCCACGAGGTCCCCCAGGCGGCCGGCAAGCAGCAGCAGGCCTCCGAACGTGATCAGGTAGCCGTTGATCACCCAGGTCAGGCTGCTCTGGGTGAAGTGCAGGTCGCGCTGGATCGAGGGCAGCGCGACGTTCACGATCGTCGCGTCGAGGACCATCATCAGCTGTCCGAGGCACAGCACGGCGAGGGCGATCCAGCGACGGCGCTCGGAACGCGACTCGGGTGCTGCGGCCAGTCTCGTGGGGGTGTCGATCGTCGTGCTCATGTGGCTCCCTTCAGTTGCTCTGGGAGCACCATATCATGGATAATCCTTTCATCATGGATTATCGGCTGAATATTTATGGCCTATGCAAAGTAGGTGATCTTTGGTAACATGATGGCCGACGAGAAGATGACCACAGACGCTTCGACAACAGGTACACTCGGCCTCGTGGATGAGGAGCGAGGGTGCGTGCCGGGGTCGATGGTGCTGATGTCGCGCTTGGCGAAGCAGTTCTACCGGCGCAGCGACGAGCGCCAGCTCGGGATGCAGCTGCGCCATCTCGTCGCGCTCTCCTACGTCTCAGACCACGACTGCTGCCCCCAGCAGGACCTGGCGGACGCCTTCTGCATGGACGCCAACAACGTCGTGCTGCTGCTCAACGAGCTCGAGGAGCTGGGCCACGTGACGCGTCTGCGCGACCCCCACGACCGCCGCCGCCACCTCGTCCAGATCACCAAGTCCGGGCGCCGCGCGCTGGAGCGCGCCGACAAGGCGACCGAAGCGATCGAGGACGAAGTGCTGCACTCGCTCGCACCCGAGGAGCGCGCCACGCTCCTGCGCCTGCTGGGCCGGGCCCTGCGCGCCTCGGAGCCGCTGCAGCCCGAGGAAGAGCCGGCCCCCGAGCCGGCGGCCGCCTAGCCTCGAGTTCAGCGCCCCGTAGCGCCCGTAGCAGTCTAGGCGACGACAGCGTCGATCTCGACCTGCGCCCCCCGCGGCAGCGCCGCCACGCCGATCGCGACCCGCGCCGGCGGCTCGGCGCCCGCGAAGAAGGTGCCGTAGACCTCGTTGACGGCCGCGAACTCCCCGAGGTCCGTCATGTAAACGGTCATGCGCACCGCGTGCTCGAGCTCGGCGCCGGCCGCCCGGCACACGGCCTGCAGGTTCAGCAGGCAGCGCTGTGCCTGCTCGCCCGCGGTCTCCCCCACGAGCTCGCCCGTCCGCGGGTCGAGCGGGATCTGGCCCGAGCAGAACAGCAGGCCGCCCGCCCGCACCGCGTGGCTGTACGGACCGATCGCCGCGGGCGCATCGCCCGCGCTGATGATCTCCCGCCCGCCGCTCATCCCCGCACCCTATCCGGCCGCTGGCGCGGCGAATAGATTTCAACGGATGGGACGCCCACGCCCTCTGCCGATGATCCTCGGCGCCGCGTTCGCGCTCGTGCTCGCGAGCGCGGCCCCGGCCGGGGCGCAGATCCCCTTCGTGGCCTGCCCCAAGAGCAACGACTTCGCGTGCGCACACCTGACCGTGCCTCTGGACCCGTCGGGAGCCCAGCCAGGCACGCTCAACCTCGCGATCCGCCGCCACCGCGCGGCCGTGGGCGAAGCGCGGAGCGCTGTCGTCGCACTCGCCGGGGGCCCAGGGCAGCCGGCGCTCCCGTTCGCGGAAGAGTTCGCGGAACTGCTCGGGCCGGTCGCCGCCACGCGCGATCTGATCGTCTTCGACCAGCGCGGGATCGGGGAATCCCATCCCCTGTCCTGCCATGCCTTCGAACACCACACGGGCCTCACGTTCTCGGCCGGCCGCGTGGCCGCGTGCGCCGCCCAGCTCGGTCCTTCGCGGAGCCTCTACACGACGGCCGACAGCGTCGCGGACATCGAGGCGATCAGGCGCGCCGGCGGCTACGAAAAGCTCGTGCTGTACGGGACCAGCTACGGCACGAAGCTCGCCGAGATGTACGCCGAGGCGCACCCGGACCGCGTCGAAGCGCTCGTGCTCGACTCGGTGGTGCCCCCGCAAGGTCCCGAACCGCTCAACGTCCCCACCTTCAAGGCGATCCCGCGGGTGCTCGGCGAGGTGTGCGCGCAGCATGCCTGCCGCGGCGTCACGGGCCACCCGGTCGCCGACCTGAGCCGGCTGCTCGCGACGATGCACGACCGCCGGCTGCGGATTCGGGCGATCGGCCTCGACGGCCGCCCGCGGAAGCTGACGGCGACGCCGCAGCAGCTGCTGGGGATCCTGCTGCTGGGCGACTTCTCGGGCCCGGTGCGCGCCGAGCTCGTCAGCGCCACGCGTTCCGCGGATCTCGGCGACACCGCCCCACTCGGGCGGCTGCTCGAGACGGTTCCCTCGGAAGAAAGCGGCGGCGAAGGCTTCGACCTGCCGCTGTACTACGCGACCAGCTGCGAAGAGGAGGCGTTCCCCTGGAGCCGCTCGGCGCGGCCCGCGGCCCGGCTGTCGCAGGCGGGCGCCGCGGCACGCGCCCTCGGCCCCGGCACGTTCGCGCCGTTCAGCGCGAACGACGCGATCGAACTCAGCGACGCACCGCAGTGCGCCGCGTGGCCGTTCTCGAGCCCCTTCCAGGCGCCGGCCCCCGGGTCGCTTCCGGCGGTGCCGACGCTGATCCTGAGCGGCGCCGAGGACCTCCGCACGCCCACCTCCAACGCCCGCGAAGTAGCCGCGATGATCCCCGGATCGCACCTGCTGGTGGTGCCGGACGTCGGCCACTCCGTGCTCGGCAGCGATCCCACCTCCTGCGCCGAACGCGCCCTGCAGGCCCTGTTCAAGGGACAGCAGATCGCGGCCTGCCGGCCCGCCGCGGTCCCGCTCCGGATGCGCCCGGAGGCGCTCCCGCCGCGCGCGCTCGCCATGATCTCGCCGGCCGGCGGCTACAGAGGCGTGACGGGGCGCACCGTAGCGGCGCTGCGGCTGACGATCGAAGACCTCGCCCGGCAGCTGGCGCTGACGCTCGAAACGAGTGTCGTGGCCGAAGAACCGCTCTCGCTGCCGGCGCTGCGTACGGGCGGCCTGCGCTCCGGCTGG
>Ga0335076_10008216_pt1 | contig 10533 bp, 9 predicted proteins | sample Lox_Sample_25_FD_206717 | JGI IMG/M metagenome (GOLD analysis project Ga0335076, IMG submission 206717) | Soil microbial communities from Loxahatchee National Wildlife Refuge, Florida, United States - Lox_Sample_2.5 | ecosystem: Environmental > Terrestrial > Soil > Wetlands | place: USA: Florida...
CTGGCCAAGGCGCGTGCGATGCGCGCGATGTGCGAATCAGAAGGTGTTTTGAGTGAGCATCCGGCATTGAGCCTTGCTGCTCTTCTGGCGGCGGGGGCGGAAAATGGACACGATAGACAGATTATTGTCACTCATAGAGCGTCGAGAGCAATCGCGCATCGGGTGGAGCAGCTTGTGGGGACGAACACGTGCTCGGGAGGGAGGGGAATTGTGCCGATAACGGCGGGACATGCAACTTTCAGCACGATTCGAGGGAATTTCGTGGCTGCGCTCATCCGAGTCGCAGGGATGCCAGATCCTGAACTGGATCAAGCAGAGAATTATCTAAAGAGAGAGGGAATACCCGCGGCGTTCGTGGAGTTGGGAGGGGTGGAAGACTTTGGGGCAGAGGCGTACCGATGGGAGATTGCCACCTGTCTGGCGGGCTCGGCGCTGGAAGTGAATCCGTTCGAAGCCCCAGAGATGCAAGCGGGAAGAGCTTTAGCGATGGAGTATCTAGGGAGGAACGCGTCGGGAGGGAAGTCCGCGGTTACACAAATTCGTTTGCAGCAGGACGGAATCCAATTGTATGCGGAGGGCAGGACACGACACGAAATCTCCATGTTGAGTATGAAAGACGCGCTCCGCACCCTATTTTCGATTTTGGATGAGAATGGATACCTTGCCGTTCTTTCGTTCCTGCCGAATGTGGGCGAAGTCACAGTGTCCCTGCAGAAATTGTGCGAACAGACGGAAGCAAATTTGCGCGTGCCCGTGGTGCTGAATCATGGGCCCAGGTACCTTCATGTTGCCGGACAATGCTACAAAGCGGGACCAGCGAAGGGGATTTTTCTGATGCTGACGGCGGAGATCGAGAAGGATATCCCGGTTCCCGGAGCACAGTATACGTTTGGAGATATGGTGATGGCTCTCGCGCTTTCTGATTTTGATGCGATGAGGGCGCATAAACGTCTGGTGGTGCGGCTTCATCTGAAAAAGGGAGCGGTAGGCGGCATGGAGGATTTGCGGAAGCTCGTAGAGGAAGCTGCGATTGGAATTCGCAGAAGCTGAGAGTAGGCTAGGCGTTTGCAAAAAAAAACAGGTGGGAGCGGAATTCGCTCCAGGAGGCGGAAACTCTTGGCAGAAATCACGACGCTCTTCTGGGATATTGGCGGAGTTGTTTTAACGAACGGATGGGACCGCGCTGCGCGCCAAGAGGCAGCAAAGGCCTTCGGCCTGGATTGGGAAGATTTTCAGGACCGGCACGACCTGTCGTTTCCGGGGTTCGATTCAGGGCACATTACGTTAAACCAGTATCTGGACAGGACGCTGTTTTACCGGCCAAGACCGTTCACGCGTGAAGAATTTACGGCGTTCATGTTCGCGCAATCGAAGGAGTTCCCGGACTCGAGAGCGATCCTGAGCACGGCGGCGCGGAGGGGAAAATATTTTATCGGGGCAATCAACAACGAGCCGCTGGAACTGAATCAATACAGAATTGAAGCATTCGGCTTACGGCGGGATTTTCAGGTATTCTTCAGTTCCTGCTTTGTTGGATCGAGAAAGCCTGAGGAGACGATCTTTCGAGTCGCATTGCAAGTGACGCAGCGGCCCGCAGAGCAGTGCATCTTTATAGACGACCGCCTGCTGAACCTGGAGACGCCGCGGCGGCTGGGAATGAACGTTGTTCACTTCCAGAGCGCGGACCAATTGCGCGAGGAACTGAGAAAGAACCGGATTGAGGTATAGTTTTCAGCGCCGAGACAAACGCATCAGCCACGAGCGGCGGGGCAGAGAGGGGGAAAATGCCTGGAGAATCCGCACGGCCGGGAACAGCGTATAGCGGTGCAGTGGATCCCTGCGCAGTGGTGCTATTCGGCGCCTCGGGTGATCTGGCGAAACGCAAAGTACTGCCCGCGTTGTACGACCTGGCGACACACAATTCACTCGGGTCAAGCTACGCGATCGTGGGCTTCGCCCGGACGGCGATGAATGACGAAACTTTTCGCGCCGGCTCAGGAGAAGCGGCAAAGACGATCTCCGAGGTTGGGCCGATTGATCCGGAGAAATGGGGCAAGTTTTCATCCAACCTTTACTACAACGCGGGAGAATATGGCGATCCGCAAGCGTATAAACAACTGGCCCAGAGGCTTGCGGAACTGGAACTCGAAAAGAAACTCGGTGGGAACCGGCTTTTCTATCTTTCGACGCCTCCCGAGGTTTATCCAAACATCGTGGAGCAACTCGGAAAGGCTGGGCTGGCTCGAGCAGCAAACGGAAGATCGTGGGTGCGGATTATCATCGAGAAGCCGTTTGGGCGAGACCTGGGATCGGCGAAAGAGCTGAACTACACCGTTTTGAACGTATTTGACGAGCATCAGGTGTACCGGATTGACCATTATCTCGGCAAAGACACGGTTCAAAACCTGCTCGTGCTGCGATTTGGAAACGGGATTTTCGAGCCGCTGTGGAACCGGAATTACGTGGACCACGTGGAGATCACTGCGGCGGAGACGTTGGGAGTTGAGCGGCGCGGGGGATTCTACGAGACCGCCGGGGCTCTGCGAGACATGATTCAAAGTCACGTTTTGCAGTTGACTTCGCTCGTGGCGGTGGAACCTCCCGCTTCGTTTGACGCAACAGCGGTGCGGAACGAAAAGCTGAAGGTGCTACAGTCCATTCGTCCGTTCGATTTGGAAATGGTGGCGCAATTTGTGGTACGCGGCCAATACGCCGCCGGTGATATCAATGGAAGCGCGGTGCCGGGATATCGCGAGGAGCACGGAGTAAGCCCCAGTTCGCGGACGGAGACGTTTGTGGCGGCGAAGCTGTTAATTGACAATTGGCGCTGGGCAGGCGTGCCGTTTTACTTGCGAACGGGGAAACGGCTGACCAAACGCACGACGGAAGTGGCGATCCAATTCAAGCGCGCGCCACATATTGTTTTTCGAGGGCGAGAGGCGGAGCCGAACCGCCTGGTCCTGAATATCCAGCCGGAAGAGGGGATCTCCATTTCTTTCGGCGCGAAGCGCCCGGGGACGGAGATGAACATCGGCAATGTGAACATGAATTTCAGCTACCTCGAGGGATTTGGAGTTTCCACGCGGAGCGCGTATGCCACTCTGCTGAACGACTGTCTGAGGGGGGACGCGACGCTGTTCGATAGGGGAGACAGCGTGGAAGCGGCCTGGGCGCTGGTGGATCCGATCCTGGATGTATGGAGCGCGGCAAAAACCGCCACGGTGCCATTCTATTCGGCGGGAAGCTGGGGACCGCGCGAAGCAGATCTCCTGCTGGAACGCGACGGCAGAAAATGGATGAATTCGTGAGCGACCGCGGATGGCGATCATGATGATCCAGGGACATTGGGGGAACAGGTGATCCTTGCGGGAGACGTCGGCGGAACAAAATGCAACCTGGCGTTGTTTGCGGACAGAGGCGGAAAGCTGACGCCAGTGTTCAAGCAGCGTTTTCCGAGCAAGGACTTTGCGCAATTTGACTATATTGCCAAGGAATTTTCGCGGCTTGCGGCGCCGCATTTGAATTCGGACCGAGTGGAGGCCGCAGGATTCGGCATTGCAGGCCCGGTGATTGACAACCGCGTGCGCGCCACGAACCTGCCGTGGGTGGTGGACGCGGCGGTGCTTTCGCAGGAATTAAACATCAAGCACATCGTATTGTTGAACGATCTGGGCGCGACGGGCCACAGCATCGAATATCTCGCGCCCGAAGAGTTCTGCGTACTCAATCCGGGAACACCGGAGCCGGGCGGAACTCGGGCATTGCTGGCGGCAGGAACCGGACTGGGGCAATCCATCCTGGTGTGGGATGGAGCGCGATACCGCGTGGTGCCTTCCGAGGGAGGACACACGGACTTTGCGCCGCACACGGAGCAACAAATCGAACTGCTGCGATTTATGAAGCGGCGGTATCCGCAGGTGAGCTGGGAGCTGATCCTGTCCGGCCGAGGATTTCGAACGCTGCATGAGTTTCTGAATCCGAACGTGAGGCATGCTTCGTTCGACGATCCGGATTCCGACCCTGCGCCAGAGATCACGAAAAACGGACTTTCGAAAGCGTGTCCGGTGTGTGTGGAGACACTCGACCTTTGGACTGAAATCTACGGAGCCGAAGCGGGCAACCTGGCGTTGAAAGTTCTGGCCCTGGGCGGCGTGTACGTGGCGGGCGGCATCGCGGTGAAGATCCTGGAAAAGATCAAGGATGGGACGTTCATCCGGCTGTTCAAGGATAAGTGGCATTTCGAGAATGTTCTGAAAAACATTCCGGTCTCCGTAATCTTGAACGAGAGCGCTCCACTGCTGGGCGCAGCGTACGAGGCACTGAGAGCCAAGCGCGAAAGCTAGCCGAAGTTGACAGCCCGAATACCCAGCATCACAACCTGTTTTGGAAACTCCGGCGAGACGCCCTACTGTGGCGCGTCCCGAACGGTTTAGTCTGATTGAATGGAGTTCTTCGAAGAACATCTCGGAGAATGGCAACCGGTGTCCCGCGGAGTTGCGACGGCATGGCTGGCTGCATACGCGCTTTTTTTGATCTACGCGCTGGGGGACCGAAGCGGATTTCTTTTTCTGGATTATGCAAACCTGATGATTCATGAGTGCGGGCATCCGCTCTTCAGCTGGTTCGGATACACCATCATGATTATGGGAGGAACGCTGGCGGAACTGCTGGTGCCGCTCGCTTGCGCGGCGTATTTTTTTGTGAAACGCGACGCGCCCGGCTTCGCGTTCTGCGGTTTCTGGTTTTTTGAGAACTTTCTCTATGTCGGAGTGTATATGGCCGATGCGCGGGCGCAGGCATTGCCATTGGTTGGGTCGGGCGACCATGATTGGGCAATTCTGTTCGGACAGTGGGGATTGTTGCTGCAGGACCAGAAAATCGGGCATACGACAAGAATCCTGGGATGGATGGGGATGCTCGGCGTGATGGGATGGCTGGCGTGGCGCGCCTGGCACGATTGGCAAGAGCAGCGCATTTCCTAAAGATTCCAGGCGCGTTTCATCTGAGAGCAGACCCGGACCTGCCGATGCCCAAGAGTGATGCCCGAGCCTGTGATACGCTCTCTCCGCTCGGAAAGCGCGGGAATGCCATGACAACACAGCCCATACGTTTGGAGATCAACGACCAGATCGAGTGCGCATTCACACTTGCTTCGCGATTCTACACGGATCCCGCGATCCTCGAAGCGGAGATGGAGAAAATATTTCGGCGGACGTGGCAGCTTGTCGGAACGATGAATCAACGCTGCGGCGAAGCGAAGGGGAAAGCACTCACGATCGCCGATCCCGAAACGTATTTTACCGCGGAAATTACCGGAGAACCGATCCTAATCGTGCGCGACAAGCAAGGCACGCTGCGCGCGTTCAGCAATGTCTGCCGGCATCGTGCGGGGCCGATCGCACTGGGCAGTGGCTGCAAGAATGTGATGCGCTGCCAATACCACGGATGGACCTACACGCTGGACGGAAGGTTGATCGGCACACCGGACGTGGATGGCGTGGAGTTCTTCGATCGCAGCACGATGGGCATGGTGCCGCTGCGGGTGGAGACCTGGCAAAACCTTATTTTTGTGAATTTTGACGGTCAAGCAGAAGCACTCGCCGCATTTCTGGGGGAAATTCCGAAGCAGGCGAAGGGATTCTCGTTTCAAGGATTACAGTCCGTCGAGCGGCGCGATTACGTGATTGACTGCAACTGGAAAGTGTACGTGGACAACTATCTGGAGGGATATCACATTCCGATCGCGCATCCGGGGCTTATGCGCGAGATTGATTACGCGCAATACCGCACAGAAACGTTCCGGTATTACTCGCAACAATTCGCGCCGATTCGCGGGATGAAGCCGGATGAGAGGGGGGAGCGATTCTACGAGCCACGAGCCGGGCTGAGCGAGGCCTTATACTTCTGGATTTTTCCGAACCTGATGCTGAACATTTATCCGGACAACATTTCGACTAACGTGATTGTGCCGCTTTCGGCGGACAAAACGCTGACAATTTTCGAGTGGTTCTTTCACGACGATGGATCGCCGAAGACCCGGGAGCGGGTGGAGAAGGCGGTCAGCTTCAGCGACGAAGTGCAGCAGGAAGACATCCTGCTCTGCGAAAATGTGCAGAAGGGGCTGCGATCCTCCACCTATGACCGTGGACGATATTCCGCGAAGCGGGAGAACGGCGTGCACCATTTTCACAAGCTGCTCAGCGATTTCCTCGGACGCTGATTCCGGAAAAAGTATCCTTCCGGCTTAAGGTTTGGCAGGAGCGGGGCTGGGAGTGGCCGGTGATGGAGCAACGCCGCCGAAATTTACTTTGGGAACCTGCCGGGCCGCTTCATCCGACTTAAAATATGCGTCGTTGCGCGTGAAGCCGCTCACGCTGGCGACGATGTTATTGGGAAAGAGCGCGATATAAGTGTTGTAGTCCTGGATGGCCTGATTGTAGCGGCGGCGCTCGACCGCAATTCGGTTTTCCGTTCCCGCCAGTTCATCCTGCAGACGAAGAAAATTCTCATTAGATTTCAATTGGGGATAGTTTTCAACGATCACCAGCAACCTGCCGAGAGCGGAATCCAGCTGGCCGTTCGCGGCGATTTTGTCCGCGGGGGTCTTGGCGGCAAGGAGGGCCGCGCGCGCATTAGCGATATTGCCAAACACGGTCTGCTCCTGCGCTGCATATCCCTTCACCGTCTCGACCAGATTGGGGATGAGATCGGCGCGGCGCTGAAGGACGACGTCCACTTGCGACCAAGCCGCGTTTACCGCCTCACGATTGACGACCATTTGATTTCTTCGGCTGACGTACGTTCCGCCGAGCCATAGCACAACGATTAGTATGACTCCCAGAACAATTAGACCTTTCTTCATATTGCCTCTCCGAAATCTCTCAAGAAACCCGCTTGCGTATCCGCTGCCACTCGCTCTTCGGAACTTTTTGGTCAAGCGCCTCGATGACCTGGGCGATTGCCGTCATGTAAAAGGCGTAACCGCGAGCGACCTCGGTGGCGTGCGCAAGATCATCTCGCCATCGCCAAGGAGTTTCGAGCGCCGCAGCATGGGCGCCAGTCAACTGGGCGATTCGAATCGAAAGCTCCGGCCAGTCTTCGGGTGGCACTTCGCCAAAAGCCATAATGACATGACGAAGCAATACACGAACGCTTGAACTGGATTTCGCGCTAAAGACGCGCAAATCCCCATGATTCTCAGCATGCAGAAGAAAATATTGGCGGAGTCTTAGCAACAGCGTGCGAAGTTCATGCTCGACTTGCACGCGGTGCAAATTCATCGGTACGGAAATGGCGCTGATCACATCCGGCCCATAGAGGACCTTGTGACTTTGCTGCATGTCGAGGAATTCAATCGCGAAGACGTCCGCGGATTGGTGGAGTTCCGCATTTTGGAAGAACTGTGGCGCCGGTTCCCCCTCGTCCTTGCACCACCAATTCACCACCGGCGAGATCCGTGCGAGCTCTTCGGCCGCAAGAGATTTCAGCGTGCACAAAACGTTCAAGTCAGAACGTGAGGCCTGATATTGGCCGCGAGCGGCCGAGCCATAAAGTATGGCAGACTCCAAATTGTCTCCAGCGACTTCCTTGAGTCTTCGGACGAAATCCGCCACTTTTTCTTGCGCCGTTCGCATTGCAAGAATTCTCCTCAGCCTATGCTACCAACTCCCGGACGCGCCCCCGCCACCACTCATCCCCCCGCCAAAGCCTCCAAAGCCACCGCCGCCGCCGAAACCGCCACCACCCCAGCCACCACCGCCTCCTCCGCCACCCAGCAAGCCAATCCACCAAGGGAAACTACTTCCACGGATGCCGAGCCGACGGCCTGTACGGTTCCTAAATGCAAGTCCAATGACGGAAAAGAGAAACCAGATGATACCAATTATGAGCCACAGCGGAATGCCACCTCCGTTGTCTCTGGAATGGGAGGCAGCCGGCGCTGGCGATTGACCGCTGAGAGTAACGCCACGGTCCTGGGCCACATAGGTAGCGAGTTGCCATGCGGCAACCTGGACCGCACGATCGTAGTCCCCTTGCCGGAGATAGGGGACCATGGCGCGCCCGGCATCTCCGGCGCGCGCGTCATTGATGACTGGTTCCAGCCCATAGCCCACTTCGACGCGGTACTTGTGCTTCGGAGGAGCAATCAACAACAGCACTCCGCGATTGTCTTTCTTGTTCCCGATTCCCAGATGTTGGTACAGATCCACTGCGTAGTCCTCAATGGATTCCCCCTCGAGAGAATGTACGGTGACAATCGCCAGCTGGGCGCCGGTTTTTTGCTCGAGCTGAGCGCAGAGCGTCTCGAGGTTCGTCTTTGTTGAAGAGGATAAAACGCCATCCAGGTCCATGACGTAGCCCGTAGGCTGAATCTGTTTGATCTTTTCAGCGGGCAAACTTCCGGCAAGACAAAGAAGGAGGCTGGCGGCAGCAAGAAATCGAGCAGGAAGGGAATCAATCATGAGCTGAAAAATGCGAGTCGTCGCTATGAATATAGGGCTACTCATATCGGGAAGTAAAGCCAGCTGAAGACGACACGGCGTACAGGACTGCCGAGGTCATAGGCTGATTCAATGGAACACGAAAAACCAAAGAGGCCGCCAAAGATGGCGGCCTCCTTGCAGTTAAGAAACAACTGCAACTGAATCTTCAGTTCTTGCAGGGGATCACGTTGCCGCTGGCGTCCTTACACGTTCCAGAATGCGTCACGCCCTGGCCTTTCGTATAAGTGGTCTGCCCCTCGTACGTGTCGCCGTTTTTACCCGTTGCATTAGTTGTGTGCGTCGCCGTGCCATTCCCGTAAGTTGTGTTGCCCTGATAGGAGGAACCGTTTGTGCCCTGAGCGGTGGTGCTGCGCTGGCCGGAAATGTTTCCGTTGGCGTCGCGCTGCGCGGAACCGCTACTCTGGATGAAGCCATTCTTGCCTGAAGCCTGGAACGCGCCTTGATGAGAAGCACTGCCGTCACTATTCACCTGCGTGGTGCTCTTACGAGAGCCCTCCGCGCCGTTCGGTCCCTTAAACGCGGCGCCGCTTCCGGTCTTCCAATTCCCTTTGCCATCGGTTGCCACGTAGCTTCCACGAGCAGCCGCGCCACCATTGGGGCCCTTCACCGCTGTCCCATGAGCCGCGACCGCGCCGCCCTGGCCATTCGTTGCCACGCCTGCTCCGTGAGTAACAGCTCCTCCGTTGGCTCCCCTAACCACTGTTCCTCGGCCTGCGGTCACCCCACCAGCAGCGTTTCGCCGTGCGCCTGCGACGTGGCGTACTCTTTGTGCGCTGGCGGTACCTGGGGTGAGGATCAGGGCCGCTGCGGCCCCCACAACCAAAACTTTCAAGGACATCGCTTTCATCGGAGTTTTCCTCCTCCTTGTAGAAGCAGCGCTTGGTTAGCTTGCGCTTATCCCTTTTAACACCTCTGGGAGGGAGGTTCGTGTAAGGAAGTGTCCGAGTTCTAGGACTACATGCAAACCATTTATTTATAATGACTTAAGTATCGCATTCTTGGTGGGAAGTGTAATTTTTACCTCTAGTCCGGAAGGGATCAAATTGCGCGCCTGGATTGTTCCGGAGTGGAACTGTGCGGTTCGCTGGGCAATGGAGAGACCTAATCCGCTCCCGCCAGTCCCACGTTCGCGTGCCTCCGACACTCGGTAAAATGGCTCAAAGAGGCGTGGGAGGGCCTCCGGGGGCACACCAGGACCTTGATCGCGGATGACAATCTCGGCCAGCGTTCGCGAGCCGTTGGCGGGGAGGCTCAGTTGGGTCTCCACTTGAGTGCCAGGCGGCGTGTAGCGAATGGCGTTGCGGACTACATTTTCGAGGCAGCTGCGCAAGAGAGATGGATCACCGGAAACCAAGCATTCCGCAGCGGCGACCAGGTGCACGCTTTTGCCCTCTGATTTACCTTCAAAGTTGGCGTCGTCAACCACGCTTTCCAGGAGTTGCGTGAGGTTCACGGTTGTGAGGGGTTTGTGCCCATCCAACGCGTCAAGGCGAGTCAAGGTCAAGATCTGTGCAATGAGAGATTCGAGCCTGTCGAGTTCGGATTGCATGCGTTCGAGACTGTCGGTCTCGCCGCGGCGGGCGAGTTCAAGAGAGACATTCATGCGAGTGAGAGGTGAGCGCAACTCGTGGGAAATTTCGCCCAGGAGTTCGCGCTGCTTGCGGAGGAGCGATTCGATGCAAGCCGCCATGCGGTCGAAATCCTGAGATAGCTCTCCGATTTCGTCTTCGCGGCGGGGGAGAAAAGGCTGAGTCCGGGCGCTGAAATCTCCGTCGGCGATGCGTCCCGCAGCAGACTGCAGAGTGCGGATAGGGTTAGCAAAGTGGCGCGCCAGAAGCAGCGACAAAAGACCGGCGGCAATGATTCCGGCGACAAATTTGAGAAACGCCGCGCGAAAGCTGGGCCGTGGGAAAGCGCCTCGCAGGGGATATACACGAGCGACAAGATAGAAGTCACCCTGAGGAGCATGGGTGATGGCAGCGCCGGTCCAGATGAACCGGGTGAAGAACCGGGATTCGCCAGAAGCGCG
>Ga0335076_10008217_pt1 | contig 10533 bp, 11 predicted proteins | sample Lox_Sample_25_FD_206717 | JGI IMG/M metagenome (GOLD analysis project Ga0335076, IMG submission 206717) | Soil microbial communities from Loxahatchee National Wildlife Refuge, Florida, United States - Lox_Sample_2.5 | ecosystem: Environmental > Terrestrial > Soil > Wetlands | place: USA...
GGCTGATGTCGGTGGTATAGGCAAGCTGGTTGACCTGGCGGCCATAGGAGTCAGTGCCGGCCAACCGGATCGGCAGCACCATCTTCACCCGTTTGCGCGTTCGCCTGCCCATGGATATGTATCGTCCCGCGATAGGACTCTGCACAAAAACCAGTGCAGTTTTGGTTCCAGTCGAAGTGGCCATAAGAATCAGTTGCTTAGGCGTACCCGCGGAAGGAGATGTCTCACTGTGAGATACCGCCTCCGATCGTAGCTCTGAGATGATTTCAAGTAGGAAACCGGTGGGCGAAAACCCTGAATACCCGGCGAGAGGAGACTTAAAATACGCGCATGAAACGAGCCCTGGCGATCTTCTTGTTGGTCAGCTCCGTCCCCGGCGTCTCATCGGCTCTGGGTCAAAGCCAGCCGTGCCAAGACGTAGCCGACGATCCGCATTACAGTGTGGTTTTCGAGTCCAATCGTGTTCGCATTTTGACCCTTGAAGTACGGCGCGTGGAGACCACCAAGGCGGTTTGCAATAAAGCGCCGTTTCTCTCGATCGTTACAAGCGCGAGCAAGACCGTAACCACTGTTACTGGCCAAGCGGGGATTCGGCACGAGTGGATCCCTGGGGAGGGCCGCTTCAGTTATAAGCCGACGGAACGCGCCGTTCGCAATGATGCCGCGGAGGCACACCGGCGGGTGGAGATCGAGACGTTCTTGCCCATCCCATACGACCCGTTGGCAACCAACTACGATATAGATTTTTTCGCAGGAGACTTGAGTTCAGTGAAGGCCACCGCTTCGACCTCCTCGTCGCGCGGAGCCCTCACCGCTACCCGAATTCAATTGGCAGCCGGGGATCAGTGGGCCCTGACCGGTGCCGATCACGCGCTGATCGCACTTTCAGATCTCGCCTTGAAAAGCGATTCCGGCGAGGAACTAACCTTGCAGCAGCATGATGTCCAGGTGCTGCAGGGTGGGAAGATCAAGGCAATCACGAACTCCGGCCGACAGCCTGCCCGCTTCGTGGTGGTCGACTTCTAGCCACAAAAATCCGGCGGTTCCCCCTGCATCCCAAGCTCCTGCTGTATTATCTAATTGGTAAACATCCAAGCCGGACGCGCCTTAACCCGAGGCATCGCGATGTTAAGCGAAACCTCCAATTGCAACCCGCAGGCAAGTCGCTACCCTCCTAAGGTGCGCCGTTCTTCGTCTAAGCGTGTCTTCTACGTTCTGCTGGTCGGTCTTCCCCTGCTGCTGATCGCGGCCGCCATTCCCTTTGCTGCAACTGCGCTGAGGGCGGATCATGACGTGCCGCCGCCGGCTCCGGCGGCGCAGGCTCCTGGCATCGACCCCATCTTCACTGTGCAGGCCGGCCTCGACGGTGAGATTTTCCCGGTCTTCGCCAACTACGGCTCGCTGCAGCACACGCGTGACCGCCGCCTGAGCGCGGTGTCAGTCAACGTTACCAACCCCGGCGCCGACGCTTTACATGCCCGCATCGCGGTACAAATTCCCGGCTGGAGCGACCAGGAAATCCAGGTGGCCGACGTACCCGCCGGCCAGGCCCGCAGTTACCTCTTTTCACCCAGCTTCCTGCCGCGCTTGTACGCCAATCGCGAGATCATGGCCGCCACGGCATCAGTAAATATCACTGACATATCCGGACGCCTGCTTTACGCCGGCACCCTGCCGGTTCGCTTGCGCGCCGCCGACGACATGTACTGGGGTCGCGATTTCAAGTACGCGCCGTTCATCGCTTCCTGGGTAACGCCGCACGATCCCCAGGTCGAGGAGATTCTGAGCCGGGCAAAGGAGAGCATGCCGGGACGACGCCTACCGGGCTACGAACCCTGGAAGAACACTGCCGCCCAGACGCACTCCACGTTCTTGCAGGCCAAGGCGATCTACGGCGCCTTGCAGCAGAAGGGCGTCTCCTATGTAAAGAGCTCGCTGACCTTCGGCGAGCACCAGGGGGTGAGCGAGCGGGTGCGGATGCCGGGCGAGTCGCTGGGCGAGGTTTCGGCCAACTGCATTGATGGCGCGGTAATGTATGCCTCGCTCTTCGAGAACCTGGGCATGGATCCGGTGGTGGTACTGGTTCCGGGACACGCCTACGTGGGGGTGCGCGAGGCGCTCAATTCGCAGGACTACCTTTACATTGAGACCTCTCTGACCGGGCGAACCAGCTTTGAGAATTCTGTGCTGGCGGCCAGCCACGGGCTGGCCAGGGTCAAGCCGGCGGACGTGCTGCGGGTGTCGATCGCGCAGGCGCGGCGGGATGGCATCTTTCCCATGCCCTCCCCGGCCACCCGCGAGCGACAAAGCGCATCTTTGGCTCCTGATGATGTCGCCGCTACCAACTCCGCCGGCTCTCGCTAGGCTATCGGGATTCTCGCGCCCCTGTACCATCGGCACCGGGATGGCACTTGACAACCGACCGGGCGCAGCTAAAATACCCCAACATTCCGGCGCATTTGGCCTGTTTCCGGGCGCTTAACCGGATATGAATTCGAACCAGCCTCTACCACCCTCGAACGGCGCCTCCCAGAAGGTCAGCATGGAAAAGCTGAAGTGTAAGCATCCGCGCGTGCAGATCGTGGCCCGCGAGGACGACCTCGAATTCGTGGAATGCAAAGAATGCGGGGAAGTCTTCGAGTCTTCGGAGTTCAAGGACATGGCCATCGAAGAAAGCAAGCTGACGGACGACGCTTAGACCAATCCCCCCACACGAGATTGATCGCAGTCCTGGACAAGGGAGATGTGTGTCGGGGAAAGCTCATGTCCGACGGGCGGGCTGATCTCCGCACAAGATTGAAATTCCCCACCCTGTCTCGCCAACTACAGGCGAGACAAGGATGGGGCAACCTCGACGATTTCCGGCTGATTAGTCTTCCAGCGGCAGGCCGCGGTCGCGCAGACGAATCGCCTGCTCCGGACTGAGGTCCTTGAAGCCGTGCTGCTTGGCCTGCTCGATGAAACTGTAGCTCACGCCGTGGTCGCGCAGCCGAACCAGTTGGTCGGTGCTGAGGTTCGCGAATCCGGCCTGCTTCATGTCGCGGATGTAGCGCTCGTCAACCCCGTGATCGCGCATGCGCACGACTTCTTCCAGCGGCAGCTTGCTGTATCCCTCGGCGGCCAGTTCATCCATGAACTGCGGACCGGCCCCGTGATCGCGCAGGCGGACCAGGTCGCTCAATGGCAGGTGTGAGTATCCCTTGCTCTGCAGGCCCTGGATGAAGTCCGGGCCGACGCCGTGGTCGCGGGCGCGCAAGATCTCCTCCGCGCTCAAGTGATCGTAGCCGGCCTCGGCCAGTTCGCGGACATAGCTGGGGCCGACGCCGTGGTCGCGCATTTTGACCAGTCGATCGAGCGAGTCAAAGCGGTAACCCAGCGCCTTCATGCCGGTGATGTAATCCATGGTTACGCCATGATCTCCCAGCCGGACGAGTTGGGTGATGGTCGGTGTCTCGTAGCCCTCCTGCTTCAATTCGTCGAGCAGGGCGGTGCTGACGTCGGCCATCGCGAGCCGGAATTCCTCTTTATCGGTTGGCTCGCCGATGCCGCGCTGCTTGAGTTGCGCGATGAAGGCAGCATTCGGCTGAAAGACCCAATGGCCTGAGGCGTCGCCGCCCTGCGCCCAACCCTCGCAGGCGAATGTGCCGGGATCGCGCATCAGCTTGAACTGCACCTGCTTGCCGCCCGAGTTCAGGTCGTCTTGCGACAAACCAAGCAGCTTGTTGTCATCCAGACGGACGGTGCGCGAGGTGTCCCAGTAGCCGTCGCCGTCATACCGGTCGGCGGGGCGATAGCGCAGGGTGAACTGGTACTTGCCGGAATCGTGGGAGCGCTCCAGCAGCCACTGGCCCTCGTAGGCCTGGGCGGACGCCGACACCGCAACCAGCAGGAACAGGAAAACACACAGGATTGACTCAAAACGCCGGGTGTAAGTTGACATTGAAGCGAACCTCCGCAGCGGGCGAAACTCGGAAATGACCCTCGTCTTCGGCTTGGACGTGCCGAGCGGCCGTACGTAAGCAGGCAAGACGGTTTAGAGCAGGCGAGGTGATCTCGGAAATGCAGGTCCCTCGACTCGGCCCTCGTCCGTTCCGGTCGGGCCTCGCTCGGATGACATTCCCAAAAATATGGCACTTCGCGGGTGGGGCGGCGTCAATTGATAAAACTGGCGCGGATGTTGACATTCTGCTGAATGAAAAGTACTTTATATCGAAGAGTTCTCCTTGGCAGCTTGGTTCAAACGCGCATTCCTGGAGCTCATCGCGATCCTGTTTCTCAGTGTCCCGGTCATTACATGCCTATTGGTGGTGGTTGCCTGGCTATTCGCACTGGCCTTGGTCATCTTCTTTCCCGCTCCCGTCGAAAGAGACCGCCTTGTTTTAAGCGAGCACTCGCCAGACGGGGAGAGAATCGCCGAAATCCACACTGTTGTCACTGGCATGTGGATGGGGCCAGATTATCTCTACGTCGCGATCGACGGTTACAGAATTTACTCCAGAGTTTACGAATGCGAAGACACGACTGGTTATCGGCTTGAATGGTGGGATTCAACGCACTTGAGGATTTACTACTCGCAGTGCGACGTTGGACCCAGAACCTATGAAGTCTGGCGATCCAACAACAGAGTTCGAGAACAACTTGATCGGTTCTACGATGTGAAAGTCAGGTACATCTACGCTGGCTACGTCGCGAAGTACTGACCTACCGCAGCACCAGGCCTGCCTCGGCCGAAAGATCCGGCTCGGCAAACTCTCCCGCGAGGAATTTTGGATACGCTGCAGCGGCGATCATCGCGGCGTTGTCGGTGGAGAGCCGGAGTGACGGGAAGAACACGGCGATTCCCTGGCGCGCGGCTTCCTGCTCGAAGCGCCGACGCAACTCGCTGTTGGCTGCGACTCCGCCGGTGACGAAGAGCGTAGCGACATCGTGCTCGCGCGCCGCAGCCAGTGTCTTTCCGACCAAGTCCTCCACCACCGCCCGCTGGAATGAGGCGATCAAATCCAGTGTGGGGCGATCGCACACCGCCAGCCATTCTTCTACTTTGCGCGGCTGGCGTCCGCTCTTAGCCAGCCCCTGCCGCGCCGCAATTCCCTGCTGGATTTCCGGATGAGTCTCGACGTACCGGAGCACGGCGGTCTTGATGCCGCTATAGGAGAAATCGAACGCAGGTTTCTCCAGGTTGCCGCCGCCGACACGGCGGTCGCGGTGCTTGATCTGCGCCCAGGGAAACTTCACAGCCCGGGGATCGCCGTGCCTGGCGAGCTTGTCCACGATCGGTCCGCCGGGATAACTCAATCCCAGCAGCTTAGCGACCTTATCGAAGGCCTCGCCGGCGGCGTCGTCGCGTGTGTGGCCAACGTTCAGATACGACCAGCCCTGCCCCTTGAGCTGCGTGAGGTAAAGATGCGTGTGTCCGCCCGACACCACCAGCGCCAGCACAGGAAATGCGACCTCGTGATTGCCCTTCTGCCGCTCCTCCAGCAGCACGGCGTGGATGTGCCCTTCGAGATGATTCACCGCCACCAGCGGCTTCTCCAGCGCGAAGGCCAACGCTTTGGCAAAGCTGATCCCGACGAGTAGCGCGCCCGCGAGGCCGGGGCCACGGGTCACCGCCAGCGCGTCTACGGTCTGGTATGTCTTGCCGGCTTCGGCAAGGGCTGTGCGCACCACAGGCACAATCGCGCGCAGGTGTTCACGTGAAGCGAGCTCCGGCACTACTCCGCCGTAGGGCTGGTGGGTGGCGATCTGCGACAACACCACGTTCGAGATGACCTGCTCGCCCGAGCGGACTACGGCTGCCGCGGTCTCGTCGCAGGAGCTCTCGATGCCGAGGATGAAGGCGTCGGGCACTGCTTTGATAATAAAACACCGGGCTGACGGCTATCAGCTATCAGCAGTCAGCAGTCAGCAGTCAGCAGTCAGCCACTAGATCGTAAATCACAAGGCGCCGAACGCGGATCCAGCGATCCAGCGCGTTACACTTGAATTGCTGATGTCCGACGCCGCCAAATCCGCCGCCGTAGAAGTGGTCCGCACCCTGCGCGACCACGGCCACCAGGCTTATCTGGTCGGCGGATGCGTGCGCGACCTCATCCTGGGCCGCGAGCCCGCCGACTACGACGTCGCGACCGATGCGCGCCCGGACACTGTGATGCGCATCTTCCCAGAGACCTATGCGGTCGGTGCACAGTTCGGGGTGGTGCTGGTGCCCATTTCAGATCACCAGATCAGCGGATCGCCGGATCGCCAGACTCAGGAGCCCACGCCCGACGAGCGCGATCTTGCACGCCTCTCCGGAGCCCACGCGCACCATGGAGTCATCGAAGTTGCCACCTTTCGCAGCGACGGCCTGTACACCGATGGCCGCCATCCCGACGAGGTGCGCTTTTCGCAGACCGCCGCTGAAGATGTGCAGCGCCGCGACTTCACGATCAACGGCCTGCTGCTCGACCCGCTGGACGGTGATCGCATCCTCGACTACGTGGGCGGGCGCGCCGACCTCGATGCCGGCATCCTTCGCACCATCGGCCGCGCCGAGCAGCGCTTCCACGAAGACAAGCTGCGCATGTTGCGCGCCGTGCGCTTTGCCGCGCGTTTTGGCTATGAGATCGAGGCGCAGACGTTCGATGCGATTCGGCAACTGGCACCGCTCATCCACCAGGTGAGCCGCGAGCGCATCCGCGAAGAACTCACCCGCATGCTCACCGAAGGCCACGCGCGACGCGCCTTCCTGCTGCTCGACGAAACCGGCCTGCTGCACGAGGTACTGCCAGAAATCGAGCGGATGAAGGGCATCGAGCAGCCGCCCGAGTTCCATCCCGAAGGCGACGTGTGGGTGCACACGCTGTTGCTGCTCGACAAGCTGGCCGCCGGCTGCTCGCTCACGCTTGCCTGGGGCGCGCTGCTGCACGACGTGGGCAAGCCGCCCACGTTCCGCCTGGCGCCCGATCGTATTCGCTTCGACGGGCACGTGGAGGTGGGTGTTGGCATGGCGCGTGAAATCTGCCGCCGGCTGCGCTTCTCCAATGAAGACACCGAGCAGATCGCGGCACTGGTGAACAACCACATGCGCTTCATGGACGCGCCGCGCATGCGGGAGTCAACCTTGAAGCGCTTTCTGCGGATGCCCCAGTTCGATGAGCACCTGGAATTGCACCGCATCGACTGCCTCAGCAGCCACGCCGATTTATCGCTTTATGAGTTTGCGCGAACGCGACTCGCCGAGACGCCGGCGGAAGAGATCCGCCCCAAGCCGCTCATCAGCGGGCGCGAGTTGATCGCCGCGGGGTATGAGCCTGGGCCGCGCTTCAAGGACATCTTGTCGGCGGTGGAAGACGGACAACTCGAAGGCCGGCTTGCGAGTGCGGAGCAGGCGATGGAGTTCGTGCTTCGGGAGTTTCCGCAGTAGCGGGAATGAATGTCCTCTCTCGGCACGACCAAGGTCGTGCCCTCACGCGAGGCGTCTCACGAAAGTTCATTCGCCAGCCCGTGCATTCTTGCCGTGGTGCGTAGCAGATGTACAAGTCTTTGCTGAAAAAAGCCCGGGAGGACTCTCCCGGGCTTCTGTGCGCTCTCAGAGCGCGGATTCGGCCGTTGTTGCCGGCCGTGGACTTCGCCTGGCTATCGCGCGAGGATCCAGCAAGCCATCGCCGCCATAGAGAGCAGCACGCTGACCGTGATGTAATCCCACACCCGATTGTTCATTGCCACCGCTTGCGTTCTGATCCGCTGCTTCAACTTCCCACCGTTCCGGGCGGCTCACCTCGGTCCGCCCCGTCTACTGCCGGCAGCATATATCCGATTTGGAGTGGGACAAGTTACGCGCGTAATTCACAGAGGTTACTGTTAGAATCTGCTCTTTATTTTTTGCTTGAGGTGGCCCATGGAGCACGCGCGAGCCGGCCTGCAGAGAATTGTGATGGATGCGCTGCGCAAAGCGCCCGTGAACGAAGCCCCGGTGCTCGCCTGGCCCCTGGCCTGCGGTCCGACCGTGGCCTCGAGAACGCGCGCCGTTGCCTTTCACGACGGTGTGCTGAGCGTGGAAGTCCCGGACCGCGCCTGGAAGACCCAGTTGGGCGAATTGGCGCCGCAGTATCGCTCTGTGCTCAATCAGGCCGCCAAGGGCTCGGTGCTGCGCATCGAGTTCGTGGTGCCGGGGAAGAAGAATTAGGCGCGTCTTTAATTATTCTTTGAAGATCGAAGACAAAGACGTCAGGTACGTGGCGGCGCTGGCCAACCTCGAACTCACTGAGGAAGAGCGCGCGAGAATGGTGCGCGATCTGAATTCCATCCTCGGCTACATCGATCAACTCAATGAGCTCGACACCAGCAACGTCGAGCCTATGGCGCAGAGTTCCAGCCGTGTGAATACGGCCGCGACTTCGCCAATGCGCGAAGACTGCGTAACAGCCTGCCTGTCTCGGGAAGAAGCCCTGAAGAATGCGCCGGAGACCGACGGAGCATTCTTCAAGGTGCCGAAGGTCATCGAGAAGTAGCGGCCTGTCGCCTGTTCCGTGTTCCTGCATTGCGATCGAACTCCCCACTCTATCCGCCAAAAACGGGCGGATAAGGGGGGCAACCTCATCGGGTGGAATGACCTGATCGGGTGGGGTGACCCCAACATTGACGCGGACAGGAGTGTCCGCAGCACACAGTCCGCGGCACACGGTCATCAGCTCTCGTTAGTCACGCCGCACACCGTCTTGTGACCTACAACCTTTCCTTCCCGAATACACCGCCGAACAATTGCTCTGGGAGGGCGCTATGGAGGTTCTTGTCGAGCACCTGGGAGCGGTGCAGTTTCAGGTCACTGCGCGCCAGCACACCATCATTTGCGACCAGCCGCCGGAGAACGGCGGGCACGACGAAGGCATGACTCCGCCTGAGTTCCTGCTGGCGTCGCTGGGCGCCTGTGCCGGCTTCTATGCTGCGGCGTATCTCAAGAAGCATAAGCTGGCGACGGAAGGCACCATGGTTCGGGTCACGGCGGAAAAGCAGAAGGACCCGGCGCGGCTGGACAATTTTCAGATCCGCATCGATCTGCCCTTGGAACTCAACGCGCAGCATCGCAAAGGGGTTGAGGAGTCGGTGCATCACTGCCTGATTCACAATACCCTGCGGACTTTGCCGTTGATTGAGTTGCAGGTCAGTACGGCCGTCGCCGTCCACTAAGGCGACTTAGCTCGGCAACTTGGCACGGGAACTCGGAATCCAACTCCGGCGTAATGGCTGTGCGTAGGCTCCGGCTCCTCGGGCTCCTTGCTGTTCTGTTGGTTCTGACATCTTGCGGCGGAGCTGCGGTTTCAACGCAGTCGCCTTCCACCCCGACGCCGGCGCCAACCCCGGCTCCAGCTCCGAGTCCCACGCCTAGCCCTACTCCGACTCCGACTCCGACTCCGACCCCGACCCCGACGCCGCCTCCGCCCCCACCGCCTCCGCCCCCACCACCGCCACCTCCTCCGCCCGCGCCTGTGGGCCACGTCGTGTTGCTGCTCGAGGAGAATCATAGCTATTCCGAGGTGATCGGTAGCTCGGATATGCCTTATCTCAACTCGCTGGCCAGCCAGTATTCGACGGCGACGCAGTACTACGCCGACACTCATCCCTCGATCGGCAACTACTTCATGCTGACCACGGGGCAGATCCTCACCAACGATGATGCCTTCAACGGCACAGTGGACGTGGATAACCTGGTGCGCCGCTTCGCTGCCATGGGAATCACCTGGAAGTCGTACGCTGAGAGTCTGCCGAGGGTTGGATATCTCGGCTGGGATACCGGACCTTATACGAAGCATCACAATCCGTTTCCCTATCTCAGCGACGTGGTGAACAATCCCGCGGAGGCGGCGAATGTGGTCCCTTTCACGCAATTCGCGACGGATTTGGCCGCGAACGCTCTGCCTACCTTCTCATTTGTCGCCCCCAACGTGAATGACGACGCTCACGACGGCACGCTAGGGGACGCTGACGCCTGGCTGCAGGCGAACATTGCTCCGCTGCTGGCCAGCAGCCAGTTCCAGAAAGACGGCCTGCTGATCATCGTGTTCGATGAAAGCGAGGACTTCGATGTGGCCAACGGAGGCGGGCACATCCCGGCGGTGCTGGTGGGACCGGATGTCAAGAAAGGTTATCAGTCAGTAATGATGTATCAGCACGAGAGCGTGCTGCGCTTCATTCTTAAGTTGCTGGGCGCCAATACCTTTCCCGGAAACGCCGCTAACGCTCCTGATATGAGCGAATTCCTGATCCAATAGCTTTCCCGGAGCGATTACCTTGGTTTTGTAGTTGCGAGCTTAGCGCAACTTTCGCCGCGGCGGGTGGTTTCTATATCCGAGTCTGAACATTCTAGGAGCAGCAGATGCAGCACTTTCGCAGGATTTCGATCGCCATCGTTCTGGCCGCGTTGCTTTGCGCGGGCCCCGCGCTTGTCGCCCAGACCACCACAGCGCCTGATTCCTCCGCCCCCGGCATGCCCGGGCCCAAGGGAGGACATCATCGCCGGGGCGCCGGGTTCGACAAGCTGGAACAGCAACT
>Ga0335076_10008218_pt1 | contig 10532 bp, 10 predicted proteins | sample Lox_Sample_25_FD_206717 | JGI IMG/M metagenome (GOLD analysis project Ga0335076, IMG submission 206717) | Soil microbial communities from Loxahatchee National Wildlife Refuge, Florida, United States - Lox_Sample_2.5 | ecosystem: Environmental > Terrestrial > Soil > Wetlands | place: USA...
CGCGCTTCGGACGAGGGTCGCCGAGGTGGGGTTCGGCGGCGGCTATGCCGCGAGGTGCGGCTCGAACTCGCGAAGGATCGCGTCCTTTGGTCGAACGCCGACCACCCGCGCGATGACCTCGCCGTCCTTGAAGAGCATGATCGTGGGAATGCTCATGACGCCGTACTTCTGCGGCGCCATGGGGTTGTCGTCGACGTTCATCTTGTACGCGGTGACCGAGCCGGCCTTCTCGCGCGCGATCTCCTCCAGGACGGGAGAGACCAGGTGGCAGGGCACACACCATTCCGCCCAGAAATCAACGAGCACCGGCCCCTGCGCGCCGATGACCTGGGACTCGAACTCCTGATCCGTTACCTCACCGATTGCCCCAGACAAGGCTGCCTCCTTCGCCGGACCGAGCGTCCACTCGGTCGACGCGCTGTTCAACACATGGACGGGCCACCGTATTCCATTCCGCCCTCGAACCGCTAGTGACCCTTCGCCTCCAGGTACCGCTCGGCGTCGATGGCCGCCTGGCACCCCATGCCCGCCGCCGTGATCGCCTGCCGGTAGATGTGGTCGACGACGTCGCCGGCGGCGAACACTCCCTCGCGGCTGGTCCGCGTCGTCGGCTCCTCGACGACGACGTACCCGTGATCCAGATCGACCTGCCCCTCGAACAGCTCGGTGTTGGGCGTGTGCCCGATGGCCACGAACACGCCCGCGGCGTCGATCGTCGACGTCTCACCGGTGTTCACGTCCTTGAGCGCGACGCCTGTGACGGTCTCCTCGCCGAGCACTTCCTCGGGAGCCGAGTTCCATACGAACTCGATCTTGTCGTTGGCGAACGCCCGGTCCTGCATGATCTTCGACGCACGAAGCTCGCCGCGCCGATGCACCACCGTCACCTTGGTGGCGAAGCGCGTCAGGAAGATCGCCTCCTCCATGGCCGAGTCGCCGCCGCCGACGACGATCAGGTCGCGTCCCCGGAAGAAGAAACCGTCGCACGTCGCGCACGAGGAGACGCCCCGGCCGCGGAGCTTCTCCTCGCCCGGGATGCCCAGCCACCGCGCGGAAGCGCCCGTCGTGATGATGAGCGTGCGCGCGAGCCACAGCTGGTCTCCCGACCAGACCGAGAACGGCTCGGTGGACAGGTCGACGCGCGTGGCGGCCTGGTGCAGCAGCTCGGCCTCGAACCTGCCGGCCTGCTTCTCCATCCGCTCCATGAGGTCCGGCCCGAGCACGGCGTCGGGGAATCCGGGGAAGTTCTCCACCTCTGTGGTGAGCATCAGCTGGCCGCCCGCGTCCACGCCTTTGAGGACCAGTGGATTCAGGTTCGCGCGGGCCGTGTACAGCGCCGCCGTCAGGCCCGCCGGGCCCGACCCCAGGATGACGACGTTGCGCTCTCCGGCTTCCACCGCGCTCATTCTAGAGGTGGGGAACGTCGCCGGCCGCCGCGCTTGTTCCCGAGGCTCGGCCGCCGGATCAGCCGCCGGGCGCCTGGTCCAGCGTTTGATACAGAACCGTGCACCCGCTCGCGGAGGTCACCACGACCCTCGTCTTGTCCTCACCCGGTGCGCTCAGCACGAAGCCCGTCACGAATGCCGGCCGCCCCTCGAACTTCGCCCGGACCATGATGGCGGGAGGCCGGGCGGTTCCCGCCGCGGCTTGCGCGCAGGATCGCGCGGCGGCCACGTCCGCGGCCGAGAACGACTCGGGGCCGTTGGGCGCGACGGGACCGATCAGCTGCGTGGAGCCTCGAGCAAGTGAAGAGGCCAACTGGTCGACGGACGCCCTCGTGTAGTTCTCCTCCGTGACGAACGCGCCCAGGGCAGGGGACCGAGTGATTCCCGACGACGGTCCCGGGCCGACACCCGGTGACAGGGGCGCGGCCTCGTGGGTCGGCGCCAGGGCGGTGCTCGCCGAACCTCCACCCGGGGAGTGAAGGAGGCCGAACGCGAGCACTGCGACGATCGAGGCGGCGGCCAGTCCGCCGACGACCCCGAGCCAGACCCCCGGCCCGCGACGAGGCTCCTCCGACGCTGCCTGCCTGCGCGACTCGATGGGAACTACCGTCCGGGCCGTGGAGACGATCGAGGCCGGGTCCAGACCCGGCGCGGCCGCCTCCTCGACGCCCGAGGTTGCCGCGACCGACGCCCGGGCGAGCGCGATCTCCTCGGCGCACGAGGAGCAGGACGCCAGGTGCGCCTCCACGACCCGGCGCTCGTCGTCCGTCGCCGAGCCGTCGACGTAGCCGGCGAGCGCTTCGTCCGGGTGCGTGCCGGTCATGCGGGATCGGGGGTCGTCTCGGTCGCTCATGGGATTCCACCCTTCGACGGGCTCGAGGGGTCCGGAGGTTCCCCCGCGATCGCGCGGCCGAGCGCGATTCGGGCGCGGTGCAGGCGGGACTTGACCGTGCCGACCGGCACCTCGAGGATGCGCGCGATCTCGTCGTAGCCGAGGTCCTGGATGTCGTGCAGGACGAGCACGGTCCGGAACTCCTCCGGCACGCTCAGCAGCGCCCGGCGTACGTCGACGGACGTGGTCACGGCGTCCCCGTGGTCGGCCGCGGGTGGAGGCTCGGGCGCTTCGTCGAGGCCGAGCACCTCGCGTCGTCGCCGCAGCGAGTCGTAGCAGGCGTTGACGGCGATGCGGTGCAGCCACGTCGAGAAGGCGGCGTCGCCGCGAAACTTCGAGAGGTTGCGGTAGCAGGCGACGAACGCGTCCTGCGAGGCGTCGCGCGCGTCCTCCGGCCGGCCGAGCATCCGCAGGGCCAGGTTGTACACGCGCCGCTCGTGCCGGCGAACCAGCTCGGCGAACGCCGCGTCGTCGCCGCGGGCCGCGCCGGCCGCGAGCTCGCGGTCGGGCGGCTCCGGGCCCCCCGCGGGATTCATCCCGGTGTTCCGGACACCGACACCTCGGCGACCGAGGCCGCGTACCGGCTTCCCTCGGGCGCGAGGCGGGTGATCCAGAGCAGGACGCCCGCGGTGCGAGCCGGCCGCAGCGCGATCGTGGTCGTGCCCGTCGGGATCGAGAACGTCGTGCGGCCGTCCGGGCTCTCCAGCGGCGGAACCGTCGGGTCCGGGTGCGTGCCGCCGACGAGCTGGACCGTCCATCCGCCTGCCGGCGTTGTGATCGTGACCGAGCGGACGGTGGCGGGCGAGCCGAGGTCGAGCCAGAGACCGACGCCGGGTTTGAGGTTGCCGAAGTCCGCGGTCGCGTAGTGGTCGGTCGACCAGACGGTGGCTGGGTTCCCGTCGATGGCCATCGGCGCGAGGTCGGGATGCTCCGAGCCGTCGCCGCCGTCCGACGTGGGATCGACGTCGTGGACCGCGACGATCGGGAGCGACGCCGAAGGCCTCCCGGGGGCCGTCGCGGCCGGTCTGCTCGGAGGCGCGGCGCGAATGCCGAGGGGACCGCCGACCTCGAGCCGGCCGAGCGCGAGTCCTCCCGCGATCGTGACCGCCCCGACGATCACCACGATCGCGGGGACGAGCATCCACGAGCGGACCGCCGATCGCCGCGTCGGTGCCTCCGGGGGGGCCGAGGGTGCGCCGGGGCTCGCAGCGACGGGGACGCGAGGCCGGTCGCCGCCGAGGCGTTCCAGCGCGGCGCGCATGGTGGCGGCCGAGTCGTATCGGTCGGCCGGCAACGGCGCCCGGGCCCGTTCGACCACCTGGTCGAGCTGCCTCGGGATGCCGGGGCGAAGCGCCGAGGGCGCGGGTGCGGGTCCGCCGCGAGCGCGCCCGACCGTGGCCGCCGGGCCGGCGAGCAGTTCCGCCAGGAGCACTCCTGCCGCGTACACGTCGCAGGACGCCGTCGCAGCCTCTCCGTGGACCTGCTCGGGGGCTCGGTACGGACTCGCCTCGGCCGGCCGGCCGAGCGTGACACCCGCAGCGCGGATCGCTTCGGCCAGGCCGAAGTCTCCGACCTTGATGTGACCCTCGGCGCCGACCAGCACGTTCCCCGGGGTGAGGTCCCCGTGGACGATGCCGGCGTCGTTCGCGCAGGTCAACGCCGCCAGGACTTCGCACGTGATCGCGGCGGCCGCGCTGGGATCCACAGGGCCTCGCGCCTCCAGGAGCGCCCGCAGAGGCCCGCCGCGGACGTACTCGGTCACCAGGAAGACGTGACCGTCCTGCGTGCCGGCGTCGAACAGGGCCAGGACGTCGGGATGGACCAGACGGGCGGCCGCCGTGGCCTGTCGGAGGAAGGCCTCGCGGACGTTCGGATCTCGCGCGAGGGCGTCGTGAAGGATCTTGACCGCGACCGTCCGTGCGAGCGTGGGGTCCTCGGCCGCCCAGACCGTCGTCAGGAGCCCGTCTCCGATCGGCCGCCGAAGCACGTAGCGCGACGCGAGCGTTTGCTCGGCAGCGATCGCCTCCACGCCTGAGGAGTCTACCCAGCGCTCAGGCGGTGGGAGCCACCTCTTCCTCGGAGGCCTTCACCTGACCGTACTTCTGAAGGAACGACACGCGGCTCACGACGAGCGTGTTGGCCGTCTCCCTGACCACGGCGACCGCCGTGTACTGGCTCGTGTTGATCGTGAGCTTGACGAGCTTGGCCTTCGGGTCCTCGGCGGCCATCGCCGTCAGCGCCGCCTGGTGTGCCTGCGCGAGGTTGCGGACTCCCTTGAACGACGTGGCGGCGGCCTGCGCGGCCGCGCCGGCGGCGTTGTGGGCGTGGACCTCGGTCATGAGGATCTGCCCGACCTCGTTGATCACGATGGCGACGAGCGCGAAGGCGATGATCGTGCGCAGGAAGAAGCTGGTGGCGAACCCCCTCTGGTCGCGCGCCAGTCGGCGCAGGGCGGTTCGAATGTGCATCATCTGATCCTCCTTCGAACGACATCGGCCACCGTCGCGACCTCCTGAATACGAAGGCACCACGCCATGGCGAGAAACGCGGCGATGCCGGCGATGGTCGCCACGACCACCTGCAGCAGCTGCGTGCCGGTCGACGCGGTGGCGAGCACGTTCCCGAGCCATTCCGCCACCCCGAAGGCGACGACTCCCGTCACGGCGGACGCGATCGCGATGCGCGCGACGGAGGACGCGACCCGGCGGCCGTCGAGGCTGCCGAGCCGGCGCCGCATCACCAGCAGCGCGGCGATCGTGGCGATCGTGTATGCGGTCGTCGTTCCCAAGGCGAGTCCTTTCACCCCGAGATATCGGAAGTAAATGAAGTTGACTGCAGTCCCAATGGCGGTCGCGACCAAATTGATCAGGGCGGGCGTCCGGGTGTCCTGCATGGCGTAGAACCCACGAATGAGCAGCTGAAACAGGGCAAATGTGAATAATCCGGTCGCGAACAGGGCCAGGGTGCCTGCGAGGAGGGTCGCGTCGGCCGAGGTGACGTGGAAGTGGCGGAAGAAGAGCCGGCTGATCGGAAGGGAGATCGCGATCAGGCCGGCGCTCGCGGGGAGCACGATGAGGGCCGTGCTCCGGATGCCCTGGGACAGCAGGCCGAGGTACCCGGAGCGGTCCCGGTCGGTCCACCGTGACGAGAGGGATGGCAGCAGCGCCGTGAAGATCGAGACGGCGAAGATGGCGTACGGGAGCTGGAAGAAGGTGTACGCGTAGGAGTAGGCGGTGTAGCCGCCCACGACACGGTTGGCCAGCAGGATCACGACGACGTAGGCGACCTGGTTGACGAGGACGTAGAAGAAGACCCATCCGGCGAGGCGCACGATCCGGCGGAGCGCTTCGTCGTGCAGGTCGAACACGAACCGCCATCGGAAGCCCGTCGCTCGCAGGGACGGCCAGAGAACGACCGTCATCGCGATGACGCCGAGCGTCGTGCCGATGCCGAGCGTCCATCGCTCGGCGGGTGTGATGGTCCCGACCGTGGTCGCGGCGCCGTGCGTGAACGTGACGAACAGGAGCATCGTGGCGATGACGGTGAGGTTGTTGAGGATGGGCGCGAACATGGGTACGGCGAAGCGCCGGTGGGCGTTCAGCAGACCGGTCGCGATCGCTCCCCAGCCGTAGAACACGATCTGCGGCATGAAGATCACGAGGAAGAACGTCGCGAGCCGCCGGTACTCGGCCAGGTCCGGGCCGGTGCCCTGCAGCGTGTAGGCGTGGATGATCAGCTCGGCGAGCAACATGATCAGCACCGCCATGCCGGTGAGCAGCAGCACCGCGAACGTCATGATCGCGCGGGCGGATCGCCACGCCTCTTCGGTCCCACGCGTCTCGATCCACTCGACGAAGACGGGGACGAACACCGCCGACAGGACGCCGCCGAGCACGAGGTCGTAGACGATGTTCGGCGTGGTGTTCGCCACGTTGTAGGCGTCCGACAGCCGCCCGATGCCGAGGACGTACGCGACGGTCAGGACGCGCAGGAGTCCGGTGAACCTGGAGAGCGCGGTCCCGACCGACATGACGGCCGTGTTCCGCAGGAGACGGCTGTCGTCGCTTCCGGTTGGGGTCACGACGTCCGCCGAGGCAAGAACCTCCTTCCCCACCACGCCAACAGGAACAGCGCGGCTCCGAGGGTGACGACCAGCGCGACCCGATTGTAGGCAGTCGAGCGCACGATCATCTGCGTTTGGGTGATCCGTGCGCCCGCGGGCGTGAAGATCTGCACGGACACGGGGAAGCGTCCCGTCGTTCTCGTCTGCACCGTGAACGAGAGGAACTGCGAGGAGCGCGGCTCGACGGTGATGGTCCGGCGGTCGCCGTGGGGGAACGTGAGCTGGCTGGTGGAGACCAGGCGGACGACGATCCGCACTCGGTAAGCGGAGTCGTTCTCGACGGTGAAGGGGATGGTTCCCTGGCGCGCGGGAAGGGTGACGGGGTTCGACACCCGCGGATGGATCTTCCCCTGTACGTGCTGAACGGACGACGTGACGGCCGACAGGAAGCTTTCGCCGAGGGGCACGTTGCGCACCGCCGCTCCGCCGATGGAATAGAGGAGGTTCGTGCGCATCTGCTCGGCGAGCGCGCCGGCGTCCTGCACCGCGGATTCGAACTGCGTGAGCGAACCCTGTGTCGCGTGGAACCGGGTCGCGTAGCCCGGCGGGAATGCGTGGAGGACCCGCGCCCGGACGCGCACCGGTGTGTGGTCGAGGCGGACGGCGGCGACGACGGCGCTGGCCGTGGCCGGGCGGAGCCAGGGCGCGCGCGTGACGAGGCCCGCGAAGGTCTGCAGGAAGCGGCCGGACTCGGGAGTGCGTTCGGGGAACAGGACCGCCACCCCCCGGTGCGGCGTGCCCGGCGACTCGAGGTAGATGGTCGCGATCTCACCCATGGTGAGCTGTGCGGCGAGAAAGGGAGGGTCGTCGGCCGCCCATGTGGCCATGTCCTGTGCGAGGAGGGGATCGGGCGCGATCCCGGCCACGGCACGGGGCACGGTGGCGAGCGGTGCGACCGGCGGAGGGCTGAAGGTGAGGTCGGGCGGCGGGGGAGCGACGCCGGGGTCGAGGAGAACCGTCCGGACACCCGTTCGCGCGAGCCGGCCGACGGACTGCAGGTCCACCTCGGAGAACGGGGGCCGCGCGACCGTTGCCGTCGTGTCCCCGCCCAGAGCCGACGAAACCTCCTGTGCCCCACGAAGGACGAGCGGCGACAGCTCTCGGCCGAGGCCGCCGTGGATCAGCGCGGGAATGCTCGGGTCCGCGAACGGGAGGGCGACCAGCTCGATTCCCGTTTCGCGCGCGATCGACCGAAGCTCGCCGAGGACGCGTGCGGCGTCCGCCGCGCCGTCCGTCCCGGCATGCACGACCGTGACGTGCCCGCCGGCGCCCGAGGACGTGCGGTAGCCGCCGGCCATCGTCTTCAACTCGTCGACGAGCACGGGCGAGACGGCGACGTCCGCGCGGGCGGGGCCGGTGCGAACGGCTTCGAGCGTCTGTTCAAGGCGGCCACCGGGTGCGATGTCCGCCTCGATCGGCCCCGGTCCGAGGACGCCGTCCGGGCCGAGCTGGAGCGGCTCCCAGAGAACCCACGTGAGTGATGACAGCAGCGGGAGCTTCGGGCGTGCGTTCAGGAACACCATCGGCGTTCGCAGGGTGGCGACGGGCGAGAGCGACGAGAAGAGGTCGACGCGCACCGGGTACAGGGCGGTCTCGGTCAAACCGGTGAGCGGCTGCGTGATCTCGATCCTCCGCGCCGCCCCCGGCGCGATCGCTCCGGGAATCGGATGCGGGAACGACACCACGGCGATCCGCGGCTGGGTCGAGCGCATGGCCTGGTCGTACTCGGTCCGGGAGCGCGTCGGCGTCTCGACGCTCAGCGTGAGCGAAAGGTCCTGGAGCGGCGCGTCGGTCGTGTTCTCCAGGCGCAGCCCGAGCTGGAGCGGCCGGGTGGGTCCGGTCCATGCCGACTCGCTCAGCAAGGTCAGGGCGGCCGGCGTCTCGTTCTGCGCCGACGCCGGCGCGGTCCACGCGAGCGCGGTGGCGAGCAGCAGCAGCGGCGGCACGAGGCGGAGGGCGGTGCGGCGCACGCCGGGCCTCAGACCGAGGTGGGGCGAACCGCCGTGCTGAGCGGGGCCACCTTGGCCCGGAGGGCGGCCCGCAGGTCTCGTCCTCGTATCTTCAGCACCGCGCGGGGTTCCCCGCCGGGGAAGTACAGCACGTCGTCGAGATCGAGCGCGCGGTCCAGGATGACGCGAACTCCCTTCGGGAGCCCCGCGGGCGGCACGAGGTCCGGGTAGTCCGTCGCTTCGCTCGCCTGCTCCGGCGTGGCGGGGTGGACGTCGGCGACTCCCGCCGCCTTCGCCACGAGCCGGAGGTCGGCGTCGCGATCCGACGGAACGACCGCGGCGACCATACCCTTTTCCGTCTCGAGGACGTCGACCCGTCCCACGGCGGCCGGCGACAGGCCGAGCACCGCGGCGATGCGGTCGGCCGAGCGAAGCCGCCCTCTGGCCAGGAACACCTCGTGGGGCGCGTCGCGTTCGAGCAGGAAATTGTGGACGTCGACGCTCGTCCGCATGGCGCACAGTATCCCAGAGCCGGAAGCTGCGCCCCGAGTGGGGCGCTGCGGCGGAGGTATCCTCACGGCCATGCCGCCCCCGGACGAATCGCTCTCCGGCCCGCTCCTTCAGGTCGACCCTCTCGCCGTCGAGCTCGGCGAGCGGTTTCGCACGCACGGGTTCCAGCTGTACCTCGTCGGCGGGAGCGTCCGCGACCAGCTGCTGCAACGTTCGAGCCCCGTGCCCGACCTCGACTTCGCGACCGATGCGCGTCCCGACGAGACGATTCGCGTGCTGCAGGGGTGGGCCACGCACCGCTACCTGCAGGGTGTTCGCTTCGGCACGGTGGGCGCTCGGAAGGACGAGCGGCTGATCGAGATCACGACGTTTCGCCAGGAGGTGTACCCGGAGGACGAGCGCAAACCCGCCGTGACGTTCTCGTCGGACCTCGAGACCGACCTGTCCCGCAGGGATTTCACGGTGAACGCGATGGCCGTGCGCCTTCCCGACCGCGAGTTCGTCGACCCGTTCGGCGGCGTGCGGGCCCTGCGCGCCAAAGAGCTGGACACGCCGCTCGACCCGCACGTCTCCTTCGGCGACGACCCGCTCCGCATGCTCCGCGCCGCGCGCTTCGCGGCCCAGCTGGAGCTCGTCCCCACGCCCCGGGTGGCCGCCGCGATTCGCGAGATGGCACCGCGCCTCGACATCGTCTCGGCGGAGCGCGTGCAGGCCGAGCTGTCGCGACTGCTCACCGCAGCGAAGCCGTCGCTCGGGCTCGAGCTGATCGTCGAGACCGACCTCGCCGAACGATTCCTTCCCGAGATCCCCGCGCTGCGGCTCGAGCAGGACCCCGTGCAGCGCCACAAGGACGTCTTCCGGCACACGCTCGCCGTCGTCGAGGGATGCGAGGCGGATCTCGTGCTGCGGCTCGCCGCGCTGCTGCACGACGTCGGGAAGCCCGAGACGCGCAGGATCACCGAGGAGGGCGTCAGCTTTCACCATCACGAGGTCGTCGGCGCGCGCATGGCACAGGAGCGACTCAAGGCGCTCCGCTATTCGGGCGCGGTCGTGGACGACGTCACGAAGCTCGTCGAGATGCACCTGCGGTTTCATTCCTTCAAGGAAGGGTGGACCGACTCGGCCCTGCGCAGGTACGTGCGCGACGCCGGGCCGCTGCTCGACAGGTTGAACGCGCTCGTGCGCGCCGACTGCACCACCCAGAACCCGAAGAAGGCGAAGTACCTCGCCGGCCTGCAAGACGAGTTCGAGGTGCGGCTGGCCGCCCTGGCGGAGGCCGAGAACCTGCGCGACCTGCGTCCGGCCCTCGACGGGAACGAGATCATGCAGCACCTCGGGATCCCGCCGGGGCCCCTCGTCGGGCAGGCGTGGCAGTTCTTGCTGGAGCAGCGCCTGGAGCGCGGCCCCATCGACCGCGAGGAGGCCCTGAAGCTCCTCGACGAGTGGGCGGCCGGCCAGGACCTCGGCCCCCGACCGGGATAGCCAACTTCGCCCGCCGTTTTCCCGTTGTGGACTCTGCGTCGTGAGGACCCGGCGAGAAACGCCGAAGGGGCCCCGCAACGGGGCCCCTTCGCATCGGGATCGTTCGTCAGGTTCCCTGACTACTTCTTGGT
>Ga0335076_10008219_pt1 | contig 10532 bp, 6 predicted proteins | sample Lox_Sample_25_FD_206717 | JGI IMG/M metagenome (GOLD analysis project Ga0335076, IMG submission 206717) | Soil microbial communities from Loxahatchee National Wildlife Refuge, Florida, United States - Lox_Sample_2.5 | ecosystem: Environmental > Terrestrial > Soil > Wetlands | place: USA: Florida...
GCCCGGGGCAAGGCAGTAAAATTTGCTGATCGCTTGAATTCGAGTGAAACAAGAAAATCTATGTTTCCAAATCTAAAGCTGCAAATATTCCGACGGGGCAGTCACCAAAATCAGCTTGCGAAAGCGGTCGGCATGGACGAGACCGTCTTGAGCAAAATCATCCATGGCTACCGGGCGCCCACCGCTTCGCAGAGAGTGCTTCTGGCCAACTATCTTCAGGCTGAAGAATCCTGGCTTTTCGAGAGGTACGAAGCGATTCCGGTTCAAAACATGCTGGAAGCGCCTACACTTCCGCAAAACAAGAAGCAGGACCAGAATGACGGCTTCTGAATCTCAAAACGCTATCCATCTTCTCCCTCCCCGAGACTTGCCCTTGCCCAATGTGTGCGTTACTCCATTGATGGATAACGACTCCGTGGCGTGGGACCAGTTCGTCCGCTCGCACGCGAAAGGAACCTTTTTCCATCAGACTGGCTGGAAGCGAGTCATGGAAAAGACGTATGGCTACAGGCCGTATTACTTTGCCGCCAAGCGAGGCGAGCGTATCACCGGAGTGGCGCCGGCGTTTCTGATCTCAAACTGGATGTCGGGACGCAGCCTGATTTCGCTGCCCTTTGCCGTTTACGGCGGAATTTGCGCGGAAGATGGGGAAAGCGAAGACGCACTGATCAACCATCTGGAGGCGCTAGCTTCGGAGTTGAACGTCGAGTATTTCGAATTGCGGGATCGCGGAGGTTCCGTCCGCCCGTTCTACCATGCGAATTCGCGTCACGCGACGTTTACAATGCCGGTTCATCCTGGTACGGACGATCTTTACAAGGCTTTTCCAAAAGACATTCGCTACATGCTTCGGAAAGCGGACAAATCCGCGCTGCGATCGCGCCGGGGTTTTGATCAACTGCACAGCTTTTATCACCTCATGACACTTAATCTCCGGAGGTTGGGTACGCCAGCTTTTCCGAAGGCACTATTCGAGAATTTGATTAACGAGTATCCGGGCCAGGTGGATCTTACGGTGGTGTATTCGGGCGATGAGCCCGTCGCAGGGGGAATGTCCTTCTTTTTCCGCGAATGGATGCAACCGTACTACATCGGCTCAAAAGAAGAAGCTAAGACGCTTGCCGCCAACCATTTCCTGTGGTGGGAACTGATCAAGATCGCAGCCACCTCCGGATGTTCCACGTTCGATTTCGGCCGGAGCAAGAAAAATTCCGGAAACTACGATTTCAAAAAGAAATGGAATCCGCAGATTGAATCCCTGAATTATCAGGTGCGACTGTTTCGGAGGAAGGACGCCCCGGATTTTTCTCCAATGAATCCAAAATTTGAGCTGGCGACGAACATATGGAAGAAGCTGCCGCTGGGGCTAACGCGGGTGGTCGGCCCCCGTGTGGTAAGGTGGTTTCCGTAAAGTCCCTCGCCAGCAGGAGCCGTCTTCCAGACTGGCTCGTTAGCAGCAAATGACCATGTCTATTCAGGTTCAAGACCAGACTTACCAGGAACCGCGGCAGCCTACCCTGGCTCCCCAGCGGCAAATGCCCGCGCTGCGCATTATGCATGTGGTTAATTACCTGCGGCGCGGGGGGATGGAATTCGGAATCCTGAAGCTAATGGCGGGTCTGGGCACCGAAGAATTTAAGCATCGGTTTTGCACAACGCGGAAGTTCGACGACGATTTTGTTACTGCCTATGGACTCAAAGATATTCTCGACGTAGCCGCCGGCACCGGCGATGGCTTGCAGTTTCCGCTCTTCCGGTTGAAGCGAATCTTTCAGCAATTCCGGCCGCACATTGTTCACACGAGAAATTGGGGGGCGTTGGAAGCCGTTCCGGCAGCGCGGCTCGCTGGCGTCCCGGTGGTCATCCATAGTGAGCACGGTTACGAAGTTGATTCGCTCGCAGGGCTACCGCTTCGGCAAAGACTCTTTCGCAAAATGGCATACAGTATGGCGGATGGAGTTTGCACCGTAACCCGGGAGTTGCGCGATTATCACGCCCGGCAAGCCTGGATCGGCCCGGAACACATTCGCGTCATTTACAACGGTGTTGATACGACTCGCTTTGCTCCGGATGCGCAGGTTCGGGAGCGCGTTCGCAGGGAGCTGGGAATAGAGGAAGGTGCTTTCGTCGTTGGCAGCGTCGGACGCCTGGTTCCCATTAAAGACTATGGAACACTACTGTGCGCGGCCGCTCTACTTCGCTCCCAAGGCGTCGATCTTCATGTGCTCCTCGCCGGTTCGGGACCCGAGATGGCAGCCTTGCAAAGGCATGCAGCCGAAATCGAAGGCTTTCAGAGCCGCGTGCATTTCCTCGGAGCTTCTGACCGAGTGCCGGAACATCTAACAGCGATGGACACCTTTGTTCTCCCTTCGTTGGGAGAGGGCATGTCCAACACTCTGCTCGAAGCGATGGCGTCTGGACTCCCTGTAGCCGCAACAAACGTGGGCGGAAATCCCGAAGTCATCGGCGATGAGAATTCCGGTTTTCTGTTCAGGCCGGGGGATGCCGAAGGGCTTGCCCAGATTTTGAAAAGGCTGGCGGGAAGTCCGGAAAACCGAGTCGGGTTTGGGAATGCAGCCCGTGACAGAGTGTTGTCACAGTTCAGTCTTGCCACGATGATTGGGCACTATCGCGACCTATACTTGAATGCAGCGCTTCGCCGCGGCATTGGAAACGAATACTCATTAAAGTGAAATAGGAATGGCCGAACGCAAACTCAGATTAGCAATTCTAACTGGCGACGATTCGGAAGCCACGCGACAGTCGATCCAATGTCTCATCGGACTGCCTCAGGCCGAGGTTTGCGGTATTTTGTTTGATAACGAGCAACCGCCGTTTAAGCGCCGACTTCGCAATTTGCGTCGGAATATCCGGCGCGAAGGAATATCGTACTTGTGGTATCGCGCAGGAGAGGCAGTTTTCGACCGTGTAAATAGCTGGGCCGAAGGCATCGTACCGCGCCGGGAAGCGGATGCGCTGCTGAGGGAATCGTTTCCCCGGCGGGCGTTTTCCCTGAACGACTTCACCAGGATTCACGGAATTCCTGTCATCCACGCGGGAAACATAAACAGCGCGAATGCTGCCGAAGAGTTGCGCAAGCTGAATACGGAGCTGGGAGTTGTCCTCGGAACACGAATCTTGAAGCGTTCAACGTTTTCCGTTCCCGCGCAGGGCTCTATTAACCTTCACAAGGGGAGAGTTCCGGAGTACCGGGGACAACCGGCCGGGTTTTGGGAAATTTACGACCAGCAAACAATCGCGGGAGTCACAGTTCATTTCGTGGACGAGGGTTTGGACACCGGAGATATCTTGGGTGAGACGTCCGTGCCCATTCATGCGAAAGATGGTCCGGGCACACTGCGGCGCAAGTTGGATATCGCGGGATCAGCGTTGCTTGCAAAGTGCGTTTCCCAATTTGCGGAAGGCACAGCGGTTCGGCGGCCTCAGCCAAAATCGAATCATAAAGCGCGCACATCGCCTACGAGAAAGGACCGTCAGGCAATAGAAGCGCGAGTTGGGAGCGGCGGACAGGAGCAGGCGCGGTGGCTGCAGACTCTGAAGACGCTGGTCTATCTGGCGATGTATTACTCCGGAATCTACCCGCTTGTTCGCGCATGGCACCGCCGTCCTTCCCACAAGCGGAATTGCATTCTTCTGTACCACCGTGTCAACAATCTGACGCACGATTCACTGACAACCGGTGTGGAGCGATTCGCGGAGCACCTCGCTACGTTGCGGCAATACTATCCCGTGCTACAGACCAAACAACTTGTTGAACAGCTCGGTGCAGCTGATGGCAAGAGATCCGCTGGGGTAGCTATCCATTTCGACGATTGTTATCGAGATGTCTTCACGAACGCGGCTCAAATACTGGCGAGAGCTCAAATACCCGCCTGCGCATTCGTTTCCTCGGGATTTATCGGCACTGACCGTATATTTCCGCACGATCTGAACAAGTGTCCATTTCAAATAGAAAACCTGAGAGCCGAGGAAATAGCCGGATTGGTGGAGCGGGGCTTCGAGATCGGTTCGCACACGGTGAATCATGTTGATCTAGGACAAGTAGAACTGAGGCAGGCAGTGGCGGAATTGGAACAAAGCAAACGCGATCTTGAGGCGATTTTAGGGCGAAACGTGAATCTCGTCTCCTACCCCTACGGACGAAAATGGAATATTCGCCCTGAAGTGGTGGAAGTTGTCAAACGCTCAGGGTACGAAGCCATGTTTTCGGCTTATGGCGGCTACGTCAATGGAAATAGCGATCTCTATGACATCAGGCGAATTGGGGTCTCCGGGCAGCACCGGCCGCTGGATTTGTTGATGGATATCGAAGGGCTCTCTCTTGGGGCTTTGAAGTTTCGCTTGAAAGGCGCTGATTCCAGACCAAGTGAGGCGCGTTAACTTTATGTGTGGCATATGCGGAATCTTTGAGTTCGAGCGCATGACAGATATTGCGCACGACACGGTTCACCGGATGAATCAGACCATGATTCACCGCGGGCCAGACGACGGCGGCGTTTTCGTGGGACCCGGGATCGGGCTAGGTCATCGCCGGCTGAGCATTATCGACCTGGCTGGAGGCCACCAGCCGATGTCGAATGAAGACGGAACGATCTGGGTGCTGCTCAACGGTGAAATTTACAATTACCCGGAATTGCGTGCGGACTTGCTCGCGAACGGCCACAAATTTACGACTAAGTCCGACACCGAAGCGATCGTTCACCTTTATGAAGACCATGCGGAGGATTGTTTCGCGAGACTCCGCGGCATGTTTTCCATCGCGATATGGGATTCGCGCAATCGGAAGTTGGTCTTGGCCCGGGACCGTGTCGGGAAGAAGCCCCTTTTCTACGCGGTGGATAGTAAGCGAATTCTCTTTGGTTCCGAACTTAAAGCGTTGCTTGCGGGAGATTCGCTTTCCCGGGAAATAGATAATCAAGCACTATCCGACTACTTTTCCTTCGGCTACATTCCCGCTCCCAAAACGATTTACCGGGCGGCGCGCAAAGTGCTTCCTGGCCACTATCTTGTTGCTTCCGCCAACGGCCTCCGGGAGGCCTGTTATTGGGATCTCTCCTTTGCCAAGGTAGAGTCGCGAAACGATTCCGAATGGTGCGAAATGCTGCGCGAGGAGTTGCGGGAAGCGACGCGCGTCCGCTTGATGAGCGATGTGCCGCTGGGAGCTTTCCTTAGCGGCGGCATCGATTCTTCTTCCGTGGTAGCGATGATGAGCGGGCTGATGGACCGGGCGGTTACAACCTGTTCGATCGGTTTTCAGGAGAAGAAGTACAACGAATCGGAATACGCGCATCAGGTTTCAAAGCAGTTTGGCACAGACCACCACGAGGAGATCGTTTCGCCCAATGCGATTGAAATTGTGGACAAACTTGCGTGGCACTACGATGAACCGTTCGCGGATTCTTCGGCGATTCCCACGTACTATGTTTCGAAGATAGCGCGCAGTCAGGTTACGGTCGCCCTTGGAGGTGACGGCGGCGACGAGAGTTTTGCAGGGTACCGCCGCTATAAGCTCGACTACTACGAAAACCGATTGAGAAGCTTCGTGCCCGCAGCGTTGCGACACCATGTTTTTGGGCCTCTCGGAAGGGTGTATCCGGCGCTGGCGTGGGCTCCGCGGGTTTTTCGTGGTAAATCCACGTTTCAGAGCTTGTCGCGGTCTCCTCTGGAGGGCTATTTCAATTCGATTTCGTACTTCCGGCCCGGCGACAAATCGCAATTGTTCACATCCGCCTTCCAACAGCGTTTGGGAGGTTATGACTCCATCGAAGTGTTCCGCCATTACTACGATCGCGCCGATACACAAGACTTGCTTTCCAAAATTCAGTATGTGGACATTAAGACCTACCTCACCGACGACATTCTGACCAAGGTCGATCGGGCCAGTATGGCGGTATCTTTGGAAGTGCGGGCCCCGATGCTCGATCACAAGTTCCTCGAACTGGCGGCGTCCATCCCTAGTTCGCTAAAACTCAACAACGGAACCGGAAAATACATTCTGAAGAAGTCCCTCGAGCCGGTGCTTCCCGCGAACATTTTGTACCGGCAAAAGCAGGGATTTGCCATTCCGGTGGACGTGTGGTTCCGGCGTGAATTGAGAGAGATGGCCCACGAAATCATTCTCAAGACCGAAGACGGAATTCTCGACAACCGGTTTCTTCGCAAAATCTGGGATCAACACCAGCGCGGGACATACGACCGCTCCGCTTTGCTGTGGGCGACCTTGATGTTTCGTAAATGGCACCAAACTTTCGTTGACTAGGATCAGAGAATGAGCGGTATTTGCGGAATCTGCGAAGTGGGCCGCGATATCGGCACTCGGCTTCTGGAGCCTATGCTGAATGCTATAGCCTTGCCGGGCGAATTCGGGCGCGGCGAATTTGGTGGGCGCGGGTTTGCTTTTGGCGTGGCTCGACGCTGGGATTTCCAGCAGATCGCTTCCGTTTCCGGCGTTACCGTGGCTGCTGACGCGGATCTGATTGACGCCGCGTCCGTACGCCAGGCTCTTTCGGTGACTGGTGACCCAAATCCCTCCGTCGCCGAGTTGATCGCGCAGGCCTATCTGCGACACGGGTTAGAGTTCTTCAGCGTCCTGCACGGTGCTTTCTCGTTTTCGCTTTGGGATGAAAAGGCACAGCGGTTGATTCTGGCGATCGACCGCCTGGGGATTCGAAGTCTGGTTTGGCGCCAAGTGGGGGAGCGCATCCTGTTTGCCTCACGCATCGGCGCCGTGCGCGCTGCTCAAATCGAGCCGGTTTCGGTCAATCCGCAGGCTCTCCTGAATTATTTGATGTTTGCATCTGTGCCGGCCCCTCTCGCGATTGACAATGGGAGCGCAAAACTGCGTCCCGGCTCCTATTTGATGTTTGAATCCGGGCGTATAACTGAAAAACAATACTGGGACTTGGAATTCCACGAAAACGAAAATAAAGGCGATGCGGAATGGGCAGCCGAACTCCGCGAAGGCATGCGGGCGGCGGTTCATCGGCATCTCGAGGGATGGCCCGCCAGCAGAACGGGGTGCTACCTCAGCGGTGGCACAGACAGCAGCTCGGTTGTCGCGTTCGCCAGCGAAGTGCACAAGCCAGCTCAGTCCTTTTCGATTGCTTTTGAAGAAGCCGGATTCAGCGAAATCGATTATGCGCGCACCGCCGCTGGCCAATTCAAGACGGATCACCACGAAAAATTTCTGAGTCCAATGGATGCTTCCGAAGCCCTGGACAAAATCATCGCCTTTTACGATGAGCCCTTCGCCAACTCTTCCGCTATCGGTTCCTATTACTGTGCAGAACTCGCCCGCGAGAACGGCGTGGGAATTTTGCTTGCGGGAGACGGCGGCGACGAACTTTTCGGGGGCAACGAGCGTTACGCCACCGACAAGCGTTTTGCACTGTATCACACCTTACCGGGATTTCTCCGCCGAGGCTTGATCGAGCCGCTCGCGGGACTCTTGCCGGATAATGAGAGCAAGCTTAGTCTCCCCAAGCGGTACCTCAGGCGCGCCAATATTCCAAATCCGCGGCGCATTCTTTCATACGGATTCTTCCTGAGTCTTCCACCAGAAGAAATCTTTGAAGACGGCTTTCTCGAGAAGATCATTAAGGCGGATTGGCTCGCGGTTCCGAATGAGCATTTTCACCGGCCCGAGGCAACCAGCGAGCTGAATCGAATTCTCTACCTCGATGTGAAGATGACACTAGCCGACAACGATTTGCGCAAAGTCTCCGGCACCGCCGAGCTGGCGGGTGTGAATGTCCGTTACCCGCTTCTGGATGACCGCCTAGCGGAGCTTTCCGGCCGCATACCCGCTTCGCTCAAGCTGAAGGGCTTTGAGAAACGCTACATTTTCAAGCAGGCCATGAAAGGCATATTGCCGGACAAGATTCTGTACAAGAAGAAACATGGATTCGGAGTGCCGCTGGCCCAGTGGCTGCTTCAGGAACCGCGCATGAAAGAACTGCTGCAGGATCTGATGCATGATCCGCAGACAATCCAGCGAGGCTATTTCCGGACTGGATTTGTGCCTCGCCTGATGGCCCTGCATAAACAACAACCAAACTATTATGGCGAAATTGTATGGTACCTGCTGGCGCTGGAACTTTGGCACCGCCATCATTTGGAGCACCGCCAAGAGACCGTTCATGCTTCCTGAGGCCAAAACCAGATCCAACCCGAGCGAAAGCGCTCCAACCCGCCCTACTGCGGCTCCGCCGTCCGCGCTCAAAGAAAGGTGCCGGCGTGCCGTTGCGAGTGGGCTATTCCATACCGGTTTGCTTTCCATCTTGCGCAAACTTGAAGGAAAGCGCGAGTTGACTGAAAACGGCGGTGGTGGCTTGCCACGATTGCGCCCTTCGGCTTCTTCCAAGTTCTGCATTCTTTGCTATCACCGGGTCGGAACGGAAGGCGTTCCGTTCTTTTCCCGGCTTGCGCCAGAGGTGTTCGAGGCGCAGATGCAGTATCTCAGGCGGCATTACCGAATCGTTTCGCTCTCACAAATGTGCCGGGAAGTGAAAGAAGGAAGCGCTGTGCCTTCCACCCTCGCGATCACCTTTGACGATGGGTATCGAGATCTCTACAGCCATGCATTCCCTGTGCTGCAAAAATACGAAATTCCTGCCACCATTTATTTGATCGGAAACTGCATGGAGACGGGCGAAGCGCCGTGGTATGACCGGATCTTTGTAGCGCTGGGCGCCGCTCGCACTGAAACCCTGGAACTGGAATTGAGCGAACCACGAACGTTTGTTTTGTCAGATCCCGCGGCACGCGCCGCGGCCGCCTGGGAAATCGTCTGTTATCTCAGGTCCGTTCCTGACATGCGCCGCAGAGAATGGTGCGCCTCTTTTGAACGCCAGGTGCCCGTGCCGGCCGCAGAGCTGGAGGGACGCATGCTCGACTGGAACCACGTTAGGACCATGCAGCGAGGCGGAGTCTGCTTTGGGGCACACACGATGTCGCATCCTTCGGTCAGCCGCCTGGCACCCAGCGACCTTCGGGAGGAGCTCTCCGGATCGAAAAAACTCCTGGAGAACGGCCTTCAGGTTTCCGTCGAACATTTTGCTTATCCTTTCGGAAAACCGTCAGACTGCAGTGATGCCGCGGAAAATCTGTTTTCCCAACTGGGATTCCTTTCGGCGGTGACCACCACGGCCGGCCCCAATACCTCTGGCGCGAATCCGTTCCGTCTCTGCCGCATGCAAATTGGGGACGACCGCTCCATTCCTTCTTTCGCTTTTGAGGTATCGCGCATGTTTTTGAGCGCACAGGTGCTCCCACAGGTGGAAGTGCGCGGAACGAGTGTCACCAATGATGTGCTGATCTCCCATGAGAACGCCGCGATTGGAAAGATATAGTCATGCGTGACGTCATCGTCCTGGCAATCATTTTGGGCTCCGCCCCGGTTTGTTTCCTGAGCCCTTATTTTGGGGTCTTGATGTGGTATTGGGTGACCTACTTCAATCCACATCGTTTTACGTGGTCTTTTGCATACGATTTTCCCGTAGCCGTCGTTGTGGCGGTCCCCACCTTGGCGGGCACGGTGTTTGCCAAGAAATCTTTCCGTCCCTTCGCGGTGATGGAAAGCATTCTGCTACTGATGCTGTGGGCGTGGTTTGGCGTTTGTTACATGCACGCCAAAGGCATTCCTCTGTTCGAGGCCAACATGGTGGCCGCAGCCTACGAGATGGGTCATGTCAGCAAAATTCTTTTGATGACCTTTGTGATGATTCTGATCATCACTTCACGGGACCGGCTCCGCGGAGTGATGTTGATGACCGCGTGCTCGCTAGGGGTTCTGGCAGTGAAGGCCACGATTTTCGGAGTCCGAACGGCTGGCGAATCTCGAGTCTGGGGCCCTCCCGATTCATTTCTTGCCGACAACAATGCCTTCGGCCTCGCCTTAAACATGTGCCTGCCGCTGCTTTTCTTCCTGGCTCGCGATGAAAAAAAACGGTGGATTCGCAACTCGCTCTACTTCATGTTTTTCTGCACGATTCTCGTCGTCTTGCTGACCTATTCCCGGGGCGCCTTACTGGGACTTGTCGTGGTTCTCTTTACCATCATGTTGAAGACACGCCATAAAATCGTCGGTGCGTTCTTGATGGCCGTTGCCGGCCTTCTGGTTCTCACTTTTGCTCCCGAAGCCTGGATGGCCCGCATGGGGCGCTTTGCGCATGGCGACTTGGATTCTTCGGCCGAGGAGAGGATCGTCACCTGGGGAACGGCATGGAATTTTTCGCATGACTACCCGATAACCGGCGGGTCTTTCGATGTCCTACCAAATGTTGCCGTTTTCCAGCGCTACCAGCCACGGCCGCTGCCTTTGGGCTTCTTGTCCAGCGCTCCGCATAGCATTTATTTCCAGTTGCTCGCGGACCAGGGATTTGTCGGACTCGGATTGTTCATCTTGCTCATCTTGAGTTGCTTTTGGAGCTTATGGAGAATCCGCCACCAGGCCAGACATCTTCCCGATTTAAGTTACCTTGTCAATTACACAAATATGATTGAGATCTCAA
>Ga0335076_10008221_pt1 | contig 10531 bp, 9 predicted proteins | sample Lox_Sample_25_FD_206717 | JGI IMG/M metagenome (GOLD analysis project Ga0335076, IMG submission 206717) | Soil microbial communities from Loxahatchee National Wildlife Refuge, Florida, United States - Lox_Sample_2.5 | ecosystem: Environmental > Terrestrial > Soil > Wetlands | place: USA: Florida...
TCGCCGTACGGGACGCAGCTTCCGACGCGCACGTCCGCGCCGGATGCCCGGTCGGACACCTCGTGCAGCAGGCGGCTCTTGCCGAGCCCCGGCTCGCCGACGACGAGGGCGAAGCCCGGCCGGTCGGTCGCGGTGACGCGGTTCCATGCGGTCATCAGACGCTCGAGCTCGGCGGCGCGGCCGACGAAGCTCGTCTCGGCGCCCCTGCGCACGCGCGACTCGTGCACGCTGCGCGCCACCCAGACGGGAACGGGCTCGGCCTTGCCCTTGGCGGTGATCGGCTCGGCTTTCTCGAACTCGATCGCCGCGCGGCAGGCGCGGAAGGTGCGCTCGTCGACGAGGACGCCGTTCACCGGGGCGGCCGACTGGAGGCGCGCCGCGGTGTTCAGCACGTCGCCCCAGGCCATGCCCTGGCCCTCGCCGATGCGCGCTTCGAGGGAGACGATCGCTTCGCCCGTCGTGATCCCCACGCGGACGCTCAGCTCGCGGGAGGGGTCCTCCTCGTTCAGTGCGTCGATCGCGCCGATGATCGCCAGGCCGGCGCGCACGGCCCGCTCGGGGTCGTCCTCGTGCGCGACCGGGGCGCCGAAGAGCGCGACGACCGCGTCGCCGATGAACTTCTCGACGGCGCCGCCGTGCTGCTCGAGCACGTGGCGGAGCCGCGCGTAGTACGGCTCCAGCAGCGCGAGCACGTCCTCCGGGTCGAGCTGCTCGGCGCGGCTGGTGGAGCCGACGATGTCGACGAAGACGGCGGTGACCGGTCGGCGTTCCTCATGTCGCCGCGGTGGCTCGGGCGGCGGCGTGTCCGCGGCGAGCGGCGACGCGCAGGCCATGCAGAACTTCGCGATGTCCGGGTTCTCGGTGCCGCACTGCGCGCAGATCGCCATCCAAAGAGTGTAAGCCGCGAAATCGGCGTGGAACCTGCGCGACCGGGTTTACGTCGCGGGCTCACGCCCAGGGCAGATCCGGCCAGGCGGCGGGGTGGCCGAGCCGCCAGTGCCCGAACGGCGCGTAGGCCTCGGCGGGCTTGCCTGTGCGCTGCTCGACGCCTGCGCCGCGGTCGCGGGCGACCTCCGAGACGGGGTAGTCGATCGTCCTGCCCTCCCGTCTCGCTCCGGTCATGAAGATGACGCACGGCTCGTCGCCCGTTCCGACGAAGGTGTGATTGGTGCCGGGCGGGCAGTGGACGAAGTCCCACGCGCGGAGCGGGCGCTCCGCTCCCTCGATCAGCAGGAGGCAGGTGCCGGCAAGCACGAAGAAGTTCTCCTGCGTCGACTCCGCGTGGTACATGCCCGTCGGCTTCCCGGGCTCGAGCACGGCGAGCGTGAAGCCCGTCTCGGCGAACATCTGCGGGTCGACGCCCGGGCGCTCGGCGAGCACGCGTGGGCTGCTCTCGAACACGCAGCGGGCGCCGAACGCATCGTTGCGTACCCAGGCCGCCTCGCCGGCGTTGACCACGAACCAGCCCGGGGTCGTCGGTGCGAGCCCCGAGCCGACGTCCTCCAGCCGCGCTTCCTCGATCATCTGGCGCTCCTTTCGCGCGTCCGTTCTACCGTCTTCGGCGATCGTCCGCGGCGGTGACCGTCCGCTTCAGGTTCTCGAGCGCCTCGCCGGTGTGCGTGATCATGAACGCCAGCGACTCGGCAACAGTTTCATCGTCGATCCGGTCGAGCGCGCCCCGTGCCGGGTTCAGCCTCGATGCGGCGCTCCAGGGGCCGACCGTCTCGTGTCGGACACGGGCGACCTGGCCACGCATCCCGGCGTAGGCGAGCCGGGGCAGGTCGGAAACGTCCCCGGTGAAGACGACCGGCGGGCAGAGCCGGTTCTTCTCCTCGTCGTCGAGACCGGTCGACTCGACGAAGCCGATCGTGGCTGCGCACCAGGGCAGGAAGCCCACGCCGACGTACTGGATCGTGATCTGACCCGGCTCGAAGACCGGGCGCGGCGCCGAAGCCGGAACTCCTGCGGCGGTGCAGTCGACGTACACCTCACCGCGGCCACCGGGAAACTCGCCGGCGTCGGTTGTCAGCGCCGTCGGGCCGACCGCTCGAACGCGGCGCGCTCGCACGACCTGCTCGATCGTCCGCAGCGCGTCGATCTCGCGCCTGCTGACGGTAGCGCCGCGGAAGGCGAGAGGCTCGACGGCGGGATCGATGCGCAGGAAGATCCCGGTGTCCTCGAGGCGCCTCGCGAAGTCGGGCCCGTCGGCGGCCGCAGCGGCAGCGTCGACCCAGCCCGCCTGGAGCCGCATGTACGAGCCGACCCGGTCGAGCGGTTGCGTGAAGGCGCGGTCGAACTGCCAGGGGTCGCGGCCTCTGATCCAGCGAATGCGGTCGGGATCGACGCCGTGCTCGAGCAGCCAGACGCACGTGTCGATCGCCGTCTTGCCCGCTCCGATCACGGTGAAGCGGTGGGCGGGTGCCGCGAGGTCGACGAGCCCGTTGGGGGCGATCAGCGTGACGCTCTCGTCGGCCGTGAAGCTCGGCACGTGACGTGACGGGATCTCCGACTGCACGTACGTCGCGTCGACGACCTTGCGCCGCGCTCTGACGATCGTCTCGGAGCCGTCGAGGAGCGAGACGACGAGGTGCCCGTCGACGCTCGCTCCGCGATGCTCGCTCATGCCGACGAACAGCACCCGGCCCGTCGGCAGCAGGCTCTCCTCGAGCACGCGCGAGTAGTAGTCGGAGATCTCGTCCGCGCCCGCCCGCTCGTAGAAGCCGGCATTCGGCCCACGATCGTCGACGCGGTCGTGCCCGAGCGGCCGCGACTCGACCCCGTAGTAGGCGGACGGCTGGTGGAGGCGCACGAACGGGTACGCGTCCAGCCAATGGCCGCCGGGCCGGTGCCTTCGATCGACGAGCACGACCTCGGCGTCGGAGTGGGCGACCAGCGTGTCGGCGAACGCCATCCCCGAGGCGCCCGCCCCGACCACGAGATAGTCGGTCTCGATCTCACGCATGCGACTGACCGTCGTGGCCGGCGGCAGCGACGGGGCTGCGCGGCTCCCGCCTCTGGGGAAGCGGCGTCACCGAGGCGACTGCGGTGCCCGTCGTGACGCGTGCGGTGTAGGCCTGCAGCACGTCACTATGGCTCAGCCAGCCGGCGAGCGCGCCCGTCTCGTCGACGACCGGGAGGCCGTGCTCGGACCGGAGCAGCGCGTGGAGTGCGTCACGGACGGTCTGCGTCGTGTGCAGTGGTTGATCGGGGTCGGCGAGCCCTGCGAGTGTCGATTCGTCACCAGCTCCCTGGAGCGCTCGTTCCAGCCGCTCCGCGGTGACCGTGCCGACGTAGTCGCCGTCGCCGTCGAGGATGGGCACGCCGTCGACCGGCGACTCCGCCAGGATCCCGGCGGCGTCGCGAACGGTCGAGTCCGTGGAGAGAACGAGCGGCACCGGCTGCATCGCGGACGCGACGCGAAGTTGGCCCAGGACGTCAGGCCCGCGGTTACGGTCGATCTCGATCCCGCGCCGGCGAAGCTTCAGCGTGTAGATGGTGTCGCGTGAGATGAGGCGAGATGCGGCGACGGCGAGCGCGATCGCGAGCATGAGCGGAAGAATGATTCGGTAGTCGCCCGTCAGTTCGAAGATGATGATGACAGCGGTGATCGGGGCGCGCGCCGCCGCCGCGAAGACCGCTCCCATCCCGATCAGCCCGTAGGTGCCGGCGGGTGCTGCCGGGAAGCCGGGGGCGAGGTGGTGGATCACGTCGCCGTAGGCGGTGCCGAGCATCGCGCCCATGAAGAGCGACGGCGCGAAGACGCCGCCGGAGCCGCCGATGGCGATTGTGACACTCGTCGCGATCATCTTTCCGACCAGAAGCAGGAGCAGCAGGCCGATCACGTCGCGTCCGCGGATCGCGCCTTCGAGCTGCGGATAGCCGACGCCGTAGAGCTCGGGGAGGGCGAGCAGCAGCAGTCCGAGGAGGAGCCCTCCCGCCGCCGGTCGCAGCCACTCGGGGCCGCGCCAGATCCGGTCGGCGAGATCCTCCGAGCCGTAGAGGACGCGGATGAACGCAACGCCGACGACGGCGCAGACCACGCCCAGCCCGGCGAACAGCGGATACTCGGCGGCCGACTGCAAGTGGAGCGGAGGAAGGTCGAGGAAGGCATGCGACCCGAACGCGGCCCGCCCGATGATGTCGGCGACGAACGAGGAGAGGACGACCACGCCGAACGCGTCGGCCTCGAAGTCCCGCAGGATCAACTCGAGGGCGAAGAACACGCCCGCGATCGGGGCGTTGAACGTCGCGGAGATGCCTCCTGCGGCGCCGCAGGCGACGAGGATCCTGAGCCGGGATTCCGGCATCCTCGTCCACTGGCCCAGTGTCGAGCCGAGCGCGGAGCCGATCTGCACGATCGGGCCCTCGCGGCCCACTGAACCGCCCGAGCCGATGCAAAGCGCCGAAGCGAGGGACTTGACCACGGCGACCTGCGGCCGGATCCGGCCGCCGTTCTCAGAGACGGCGAGCATCACTTCCGGGACTCCGTGACCACGTGCCTCTCGCGCGTAGCGGTAGATCAGCGGGCCGTACAGGAGGCCGCCGACGATTGGCGTGACCACCACGAACCAGAACCCGATGCCGTGCGCGTAGCCGTACGGTGCGTGGCCGGCGGAGCTGTAGTCGCGATGGCCGGTGAAGAGCAGCGTGAATCCGAGGATCAGGTAGCGGAAGGCAACCGCGCCCGCCCCCGCGCCTGCCCCGATCGCGAGCGCGAGCGCCACCATCCCCCATGAGCTCGACTGCAGCGATCCAAGTCCGCGAGCGAACCAGCCGGCGCCGGCCTCTTCGATCCGGGCGATCGTCACCGCTGCCCAAGCTGCCGAAGCATCACTGTTGCATCATGCCATGATGTAAAGACCTTCAGCCCCTGGTAGCGGCCGCCGACCGGCCGCGGCCGGTACACATGGGGTCACAAAGAGGAATTGATCCCTAAGACGCTCGAGCCCATGCCGTCGTGTTAGCGCTTCTTGACGCATCCGCCACCGGAGCGGATCGAAGACGCGCGCGACGCTGACATTCGGGACCTAGCCTCCTCTCTCGACATAGAGAAACCAAACGGGTCCGGGCGCGAGGCGCTCGGATTGGGAGGTGATCCAGGTGAGGACACGAGTCCTGACCCTCTGCGCCGCGGCACTCGGAGCCGCGACTCTCGTCGCAGCGACGACCACGGCCAGCGCGGCATCGAGCACCCTTACGGTGATCGGCCCGTGGTCGGGGGCGAATGCTGCATCGTTCCAGGCTGTGCTCGACGGCTTCGAGCAGGCGAACCCGGGTGTCACGGTGACCTACAGGCCCGTGGCCGGGGACGTCGCGACGGAGATCGGGAACGGCACGGCCGGCGGACCCGACCTGGCGGTGCTCTCGCTGCCGGCGGATGTGACCGCCCTCCAGTCGATGGCAAAGGCGGGCACGATCAAGTCGCTCGACTTCGCCCTGCCCGCGCTGCGTGCGCACTACGCGTACTCGTGGCAGAGGATCGGCTCGGTCGGCGGCACACTCGTCGGATTGCCGTTCAAGGCGACCAACGACTCGGCCGTCTGGTACGACCGGCATGCGTTCCAGGCCGCCGGTATCGCGGCACCGCGCAGCTGGGCCCAGCTCCTCCGGGCGATGAAAGCCCTGTCCGCCCACGGGATGGCCCCGTTTGCGCTGAGCGGTGGGGCCGTTGCCCTGCCGAACCTGTTCGAGAACGTCTACCTGATGCTCGACGGCAGCCACCGCTACGACAAGCTCGCGGCCGGCCAGGTTGCCTGGACCGGCTCGACGGTCAGGTCTGCGCTCGAGACGATGGGGCTCCTCACATCCGGTCTGGCCGGCGGTCCGTCGTCCTTGCACGGCGCCTACGCGCAGGCCGTGCAGGCGGTGTTCGGCAGCCCGGCGAAGGCCGCCATGGTTCCGGGCGGCAGTGCTGCGTTGCCGGTGCTGTACGCGGCCAAGGCGGTGCGGCCGCTCAGCCAGTTCGGCGCATTCTCGTTTCCGACGATCAGCGGCGACGTGCCGCGCGTGATCGGGGAAACGGACGTCGTCGTGATGACGAAGGCAAGCGATGCCGCACAGGCCCTGATCAGCTACCTGGCGACACCGCAGGCTGCGACGATCTGGGCGAAGCGCGGCGGGTTCTTCCTCTCGCCGAACCGCGGCGTCGACCCGAACGCGTACGGCTCGCCGGCGATCAGGTCGCTCGCCACCAGCCTGGCGGCGGCGAATGTGTTCCGGCTCAGCATCGCGGCCACGAAGTCGACGCAGTTCCAGCAGGTGTTCAGCAAGATGCTCGACGCGTACGTCGTGAATCCGTCGAGTGCGAACACGCTGCTTCCACAGGTAAGCGCCGCAGCGGCTTCCGCGTCCGGCGCCTGAAGCCCCTCTCCCCGAGGGCCCGGCGGCGTCGGTGGGCGCCGCCGGGTTGTCTCTCGCCTGGGCGGCCGGTCAGCCTGCCGCCCAGGCCTTCGCGTCCTCGAGCTCGTCGAGGTCGAAGACGCGCACGTCGCCGGGGACCATCCAGCCGAACGCCCTGACGACGTGCTTCACCCAGTCCTTGTCGGTCGCGACCGCCACGCGCTCCCAGTTCTTCAGCTCGCCCAAGCCAAGCTTCGCGTCCTCCCACATCGCGCCCATCGTCCAGCCGTCGAACTCTTCACCGATCACGTAGAGGATTCGGATCGCGCTCACCGTCTCGAGCTTCGCCCGCACGGCAGGTATGAGGACGCGCTCGTAGTCGTCGTCGGTGACCCTTCCGCTCACCTCGACGCCGAGGACGTTCTCGGGTAGACCGTTCAGAAGGCGGATCACGCTCTACTCCTTCTCGTTTCGACGAAAACAGACCACATCGTGATGGTTTTCAGCGCATTCTGACACGACACTGATTCGTCGCGGACGTGCCGCCGTCACCGTGGGAGGCTCCAAGGCAAAGTCGCGCGAGTGGCCGGAGCCCTCATTGACACGAGTCGAACGCCTACTACTGACGCTGCGGGTTCTGATGGAGGTCGGAGTGATCGCCGCCTTCGGGTACTGGGGAGTCCATACGGGCGCCGGGACCGCCTCGAGGATCCTGCTCGGCGTGGGGGCGCCGTTCGTCGGGTTCGGCTTCTGGGGAGCGGTCGACTTCCGGCACGCGGGCCGGCTTGCCGAGCCGCTCCGCCTGATCCAGGAGCTGGTGGTCACATCGCTGGCCGCAGTCGCCTGGTACGTGGCCCAGAGACCGGAGCTCGCGATCGCCTTCGCCGTGCTCTCGGTCGCCTACCACGTGCTCGTGTACGCGACGGGCGGCAGGCTGCTCGACTCGAGCGAAGCGCGAAGCTGAGCAGCCACTGCCGGCTGGGCGGCCGGCGTCGACGCAGCCGGCCGCCGAACCGGGCCCGGCCCCCTGCCGGACCCGATTCGGCTGTCAGCCTCGACCCCGGACGCACCAGTGCGGGTCACCTGCGCTGGCGCGTCCCCTCACCCGGCTGGCCGCCGGCCGGCTTAGCGCGTCGATCTGGGAAGCGTACGAACCGGAGGTGAGCGGCGCCTTCAGCGTCGGTCAGGGTTCACTCACATGGATCGTTCAGACGCTCGTGAGCTTGTAGCCGTACTCCCGGACCGTGACGATCCGCTCGGGGTGGGCGGGATCCCGCTCGACCTTGCGCCGCAGGTTCGAGATGTGGACGTCGCATGCGCGAGCCTGCCCGACATACGGCGTCTGCCAGAGGTTCTCCATGATCTGTGCCCGCGTGAACACGCGATCGGGCTCCTCCGCGAGCATCGAGAGCAGCTTGAACTCGAACGGCGTCAGCCGGACCTGGCGGCCGTCGGCCTCGACGGTGTGACGGGCCAGGTCGATGGTCAGGCCGCCCACGCGGCACACCGGCCCACCGCGCGAGCTCAGATCGAGCTCGCGCCGGCGTAACAGGGCGCGCACGCGGCTGATCAGCTCGCTGGTCGAGAACGGCTTCGTGATGTAGTCGTCCGCGCCGAGCTCCAAGCCGAGGACACGATCGAGCTCGGCGTCGCGCGCTGTCAGCATGATGATCGGGACGTCGCTCTCGCCTCGCAGGATGCGGCACACATCCGTCCCCGACATGACCGGCATGAGGACGTCGAGCACGACGAGGTCGAACAACTCGCAGCGGGCCGCGTCGAGCGCGGCCTCGCCGTCCCCGACCGTGACGACCTCGAACGAACCTTGCCGCAGGGCATACGCGAGCGGCTCGACGATGTCCGGCTCGTCGTCGGCGACCAGGATGCGTGGCGTCATGCTGCCCTCGCGGCCTGCGACTCGAAGGTCACCCTTGCCGTCGTGCCGCCGCCCGGCCGTCCCACCAGCTCGATTCGGCCGCCGAGAGCGGCGACCGCCTCGCGGGCGATCGCAAGGCCGAGGCCGAACCCCTCCGTGTCGAGCGAGCTTCCCCGGTAGAAGCGGTCGAAGAGGCGCTCGCGCTGCTCCGGCCTGATCCCGGGCCCGGAGTCGTGGATCTCGATCGTGACGCCCGACGCAACTTCGCGGGCCCGGAGGACGATCTCGCCCGGCGCCCCGTGCTTGGCGGCGTTCGAAGCGAGGTTCGAGACGATCTCCTCGATCAGCTCGCAGTGGCCGGTCGCACACAGGCCAGGCGGGCAGTCGACGATGATCCTCGTGGCGCTCGAGATCCCCGTTCGCAGGTCGGTCGCGACGTCCTCGAGCACCGGCAGCAGCTGGACGCTCTCGAACGGGACGGCCTCTTCGCGCGTCTGCGCCCTGGCCAGCACGAGCAACGCGCGAACGAGGCGGTTCAACCGACCCGACTGGCGGGAGACGATGCGCAGGAAACGATCCCGCTCGAGTGGATGCTCCTTGGCGCCGTTCTCGAGCACCTCGACCGCCGACGCGATCGCGGCGACCGGGGTCCGCAGCTCGTGCGCCGCGTTTGCGACGAATTCGCGCTCTGCGCGCTCCCGCCGCTCCTGTGCGGTGACGTCCGAGAGCACGATGACCGCGACCGGCGGCGTTCCCCCCGCCGGAAGGCCGACGATCGAGTAGCTCGGCCCGTCGTCGAGGTCGGCACGCTCCTGAGCGGCTGTGGCACCCGGCAGGAACAGGGAACGCGCGAAGTCGTCGAGCGCAAAGGGCTGCCACGCGGGAAGCCGCGTGCCGACCTCGAGCCGAGCGCCGAGGAGCTCGCCGGCCGCCGGATTGGCAAACTCGACGTTGAGGTCGTCGTCGACGGCAACCACGCCGTCGTGGAGCCGCTCGAGGAGGACCCGCAGCCGGTCGCGCTCGGCCTCGAGCTCCGCGAAGGAGTCGCGCAGCCGGACGCGCATGCGGTCGACGGTGGCGGCGAGCTCGCCGAGCTCGTCGGGGAAGCGCGGGTCGAGGTGGTGCGTGAAGCTCCCACGCTCGATCTCGGACGAGACGCGGGCGATCCGGCGCAGGCGAATCGTGATCAAGGTGGCGACCAGGAGCCCGGCAATGCAGCCGGCGAGCACGGCCCAGATCGCCGCCGGAGCGATCTCGTCGTGAAGGATTCGGTTTTCGGCGACGAGCTCGGGCCGGGAGCCGACCGCGACGAGCGCGGCGGTTCCGCCGCGACGGAGTGGCAGGGCCACGACGATCGTGCGTCCTCGCGCGTAGCTCTCGACGAAGCGATGCCCCGCCAGCGCGGTCGTGATCGCAGCTCGTCGACCGGGAACGGAGTCGAGCAGGAGGCCGCGTGAGCGCGACGCCGTGATGAGGTGCCCGCGTGCATCGAAGACGAACAGCGCGAGCCCGTGACGCCGCGCGATCGAGACGATCTCCGCAGGAAGCCGGTGCTTCTCCGCCGCCTTGCCGACGGCCACGGCAGCCGTGAACGTCGAGCCTGCCGCGATCGTCTGGGCGCGCTCGCGGAACGCAGCCTCGGAGCGGCTCGTGAAGACCTCGGCGACGACCACGGCAGTCAGGGACGCGATGACCGCGAAGGCCGCCGCCAGCCACCATCGCATGCTCACACGAGCTCTGCGGAACCGCTGCAAGACGTGGCCGATCATCACAGCCCAACGTCAGAGAAACATCAGAGCATTGTGAAAAGGCTGGACATTGTTCGTGTCGCTCATGACGGGCGTGGGGTCGGTTCGAGGTCGAGCAGCTCGATCGCGCGCTCGATCGTCCCACCGAGCACGTCGATTCCCTGTGCGCCGTAGAGGGGGCTGCTGCCGTCGCTGATCAGCTCGTGCACCCACAACACACCGACGGGAGTGACGGGCCTGGACAGCGCCTCGAGCCTGAGGACGAGAGCGAGCAGCGACGCGTTGCAGGTGCGGACGGCGGGCAGGTCGAGCACCGCGAGGCGAGGGCGGCCCGACCAGGCGCTCGCGTTGAGTCGCCGCAGGACCCGGGCAAGGGCGATGCGGTTGCGGGCGGAGCACAGCTCTTCGGCACGCCAGGCGTACTTCTCCGGCACGAAAGTCCCGGTGGCGGTTCTCAGCCAGTTGTCGGCTGCGCGCCGCCGACGGACTCTGCGGAGAAACGTGTCACCAAGACGATCGGTCCCGCACGCGTGTGCCATGCCCGCCTCCGGAGCAGAGATATACCATA
>Ga0335076_10008222_pt1 | contig 10531 bp, 8 predicted proteins | sample Lox_Sample_25_FD_206717 | JGI IMG/M metagenome (GOLD analysis project Ga0335076, IMG submission 206717) | Soil microbial communities from Loxahatchee National Wildlife Refuge, Florida, United States - Lox_Sample_2.5 | ecosystem: Environmental > Terrestrial > Soil > Wetlands | place: USA: Florida...
AAGCCTGAATGACAGCTCGGCGAAGATCGATTCGAACGTCACCAGACTCGAGAGTATTTTTGCCAGACGCACAGAGGTGGAGAACGCGCTCACCTCGTCGGCCTCGACGCAGTTCTTCATCTCCTCTCTGGTGATGCTGATCGCGTTCGGCGGAGCCTACGTCAACTTCAAGCTGATCTCGCTGCCGATGTCGGCCATGGTCGGTGGGGGCGACTACATAACCGATTCCCTGCGGGCCTCGGAAGTCGCGGCCCTGGTCATCATCCTGTTCGAGACCCTGATGGGCTTGTTCCTGATGGAGACCATGCGTTTCACCAGCCTATTCCCCTTGGGGAACATCACTGAGAAAATGCGGCGGCGCCTGATGTGGGTATCGCTGACGATCCTGTTGGTGCTAGCAGGCGTCGAGGTCGCGCTCGCGGTGATGCGTGACTCCATCATCGCCGCAGATGTTGCCCTCAAACAGAGCCTGGGCTCCGGCGCTGCCGCTCACGCAGAAGCAGGCTGGGTAACGCGCATTCCAACCTTCGGGCAGATGATTCTTGGCTTCACGCTACCCTTCGCGCTCGCGTTTGTGGCAATCCCGCTCGAGTATTTCGTCGGCTCGGGACGAATCGTACTCGGCGCTGCCGCGACACTGGTCATCCGCGGAACCGCTTTCTCGCTGCGTGTAGGTGCGAGCCTGGCCAACGAAGGCGGGAAACTGGCGGTGAATTTTTACGACGTCCTGATCTTCGTGCCGCTCGCGATCGAAAAATGGGTAAGCAGAGCGCGCGACGCTTCGACGCGCGCGGACGACTTGCCGCGGGCGCCAGGGTTCCCGAAAACCGTTACAAGCGGCGAGGAGGTCGTATGAGAGGCATGCGTTCTGTTCTGACGCTGGCGGCATTCGGTCTGCTCAGCGGTTGCGGCCCGACCATCAACCACAGTCAGGCCGTCTATGTGCTCGTTGACACGTCGGGAACCTACACCAAAGAAGTGGGCAAGGCGCAGGCGGTCGTCAACTACTTACTCGGGAACCTCGACCCCGGCGACTCGCTCGCCGTCGCGACGATCAAGAGCCGCAGCTTCAGTGAGAAGGACATCGTCGCGAAGGTTAGTCTGACGAAGGACCCACTCCAGGCCAATAACCAGAAGCGCGCATTCAGCGACAAGATGACGGGGTTTGCTCGCTCGACGCTGGACGCGCGCGGAACCGCGTATACGGATATAACCGGCGGCCTTGTCCAGGCGGCAGAGTTTCTCAATGAAACTGGCGCGGGAAGCAAGACGATCATCATCTTCTCCGATATGCAGGAAGAGCTGGACTACAAGACCGTACGCAATTTCCCAATCAAGCTCGACGGTATCCGAATCATCGCATTGAACGTGTCGAAACTGGGCACTGACAATGTCGACCCGCGCCGGTACATGGGCCGACTCGAATGGTGGGAGAAGCGCACACGCGCTGCGGGGGCCACCGATTGGCGGGTGGTGAACGATATGGAACACCTGGAGCGCGTCTTCTCTCGGCGCAGCTGATCTGTAGCCTCGTTCCCGCTCCCGCTATCTCGCGCGCGGGTCAAAGCAACGATTCGCGCCGATACCCACTGCCACTTGGCGAGCCTGCTCCGAGCGTGAGTGCAGAGGGTTGGACGCCAAGGCCTACGCGTGCGCCGGCGCTCTTCGCGGTCCGCGTAGAAGCCGCACCACCACAGCAACGTTCATCAGGTTCCAGGCGATGCCATTGATGAATGCGGCATGGTAGGAGCCCGTCCAATCGAAGATGGCGCCGGACATCCACCCTCCCAGCGCCATGCCGAACACCGAGGCCGTGAGCACCGTAGCAACCCGCACCCCGGCCTCGCTTGGTGGAAAATATTCCCGCACGATGATAGCGTACGAGGGCACGATCCCGCCTTGGAAGAGACCGAACAGCGCCGCGATGACATAAAGGGGGGCGAGCCCGTCGAATGGCAGGAAGAGAGCGAGCGCCACGAATTGCAGACCTGAGCCCAGCAACAGCGTTCGCAGCCCCCCGATCCGATCCGAGATCAAGCCAAACCCCAGCCGGCTGACGATACCAAAGGCTAACATCAGCGACAGCATCTGTGCGCCGCGCGCGGGGCCGTATCCCAGGTCGCTGCAGTAGGCGACGATGTGAACTTGCGGCATTGACATCGCGACGCAGCAAGCAACAGCAGCGAAGGCAAGGAGCATCTGTAACGCAGCAGGCGACAACCCGAGATCGACCGGACGTCGGAGTCCGACATACCCGGCGCTGACCTCAAGCCCCGCGACGGGCGGCCGCCTCCGTAGCATCAGAATGAGGGGAGCCATGGAGACGAAGCAGAACGCACCGATACCAAGGTAGGTGTGACGCCAACCCGCCACAGCGATGAAGTGCTGCACGACAGGAGGCCAGAGCGCACCCGCAAAGTAGTTTCCGCTGGCAATGATGCCTACGGCAGCACCGCGCCGGCGTGTGAACCACACCGAAACGTCGGCGATCAGAGGTCCGAAGGTCGCCGAGCTACCCGCCCCGATCAGTAGACCCTGGCTCAGGGCGAGCTGCCATAGAGTTGCAGCGGAAGCGGCAGCGAGAAAGCCCAAAGTCAGGGCGATCGCGCCGACAGCAACCGGGACGATGACGCCGAACCGATCAGAGAGGCGGCCCATCAGAATACCGCCCAGGCCGAATCCGATCATCGTCATCGTGTATGGGAGCGACGCATCCGCTCGCGCAACGCCAAACTCGGTTTGGACTGCAGGCAGCGCAACGATGATCGACCACATACCGACGCCGCCCAGCGTGGACAGCAATAGTGCCGCTGCCAGGCGAATCCACGCGTATGCAGAGTCCACCCCTGGCTGACTCCCGCCGGCGTTATCGCCGAGGCCGACAACCCCATTTGCGCCGACGCGAGCGTTCGCTATCTTTGACTCCTAATTTCTTTGGCAACGTGTGACTGTGCTGCGCCTCGTTAGCGCCGTCGCCGCCATCCGCAGCGCGAAGCCGCTCCCCCAACCGGCTCCGGCGCGAGCCGTGCCGTTGGGACGCGGGTAGCGACTTGGCATCTGGATCGAACGAAACCGGGCCCGATCACTCGCCTCGGGCTTACGCACCCAACTGGGTCGTCCTACCTTCCTTTGAAACGGGGAGTGCGTTTTTCCATGAAGGCGCGCCGACCTTCCTTGTAGTCCTCGCTAAGCATGCAGCGCGTCGTAAGCTCGTCTACTTCAGTGAAGTCGCCTTTGGCCTCGATCACGGTGTTGATGATCCGCTTGGATGCCGCGATCGACAGAGGCGCGTTGGCGGCCAGATCCAGGTCCAGTCCATGCACGTATCCCTCAAGCTCGATCGCAGGCAACACGCGATTGACCAGACCGATGGCCAGCGCTTCCTGTGCGTGGTAGCGACGCCCGCTGAACATGATCTCGCGCGCAGCGGCATGTCCGACCGTGGCTACCAGTCGATTCGTGCCGTGAACACCGTAGCCCACCCCGAGACGAGCAGCCGGGATGGCGAACTGGCTGGAGTCCGCCGCGTAGCGCAAGTCGCAAGCCAGCGCCATCTCCACTCCTCCCCCGATGCAGAAACCATGGATCAGTGCGATCACGGGCTTCGACGAATCTTCGATGGCGTGCTGAGCGGCATCGACCAGCCCATCGTATTCCTTCACGCTCCCCGCACTCGAGCGACGCGATTCGAACTCGGAGATATCGGCACCCGCTGCGAAAGCAACGGTCCCCTCACCGCGCAGCACGATGCACCGGATTTCGGGATCCGCATCGAAATCGGTCATAGCGTTGGGGATCGCACGCCACATGTCACCGCTAATCGCATTACGCCGTGCCGGACTGTCGAATACCATTCGACCGATTGGGCCGTCTCGCTCAATGCGTAGTCTTCCGCTCATCAGTAGTCCTTAAATGACGTTGTCCCCACGCAGCGCTGCGATATCCGCGTCCTTGTAGCCAAGGTCGCGCAAGATTGCTTCGTTGTGCTCACCAGGGGCTCCGATGGCGCGCTTCATGCGGGCCGGTGTCCGGGACAACCGCATCGCGGGCCCCACCAGATCGACCTCACCACCCTCGACCTTGGGAACAGCCACTGCTAGGCCCAGATGTTGCACCTGGGGATCAGCGAAGACCTCGTTCATCTTGTATATCGGACCGCAGGGCACACCTGCATCGTTGAGCAGTGCGATGAGCGCCTGCGATGTGTAATGTCGCGTTCGCTCACTGATCGCGGTGTTGAGCGCGGCGCGGTTCTTGGAGCGTAGCGGCTCGTTCGAAAACCTGGGGTCGGTCGCCAGCTCCGGAGCCGCGAGCGCTTCGCAAAAACGCGCGTAGATGATTTTGCCGGCAGCCGCAATATTGACGAATCCGTCCGCCGACGGATAGACGCTGGTCGGCATCGAAGTCGGGTGATCGTTGCCGGCCTGTCCCGGGACTTCGCCTTCTACCAGCCAGCGACTAGCTTGAAAGTCCATCATCGTCACCATCGCCGACAACAGCGAACTCTGAACCCACTGGCCCCTGCCGGAACGGCTCCGCTCTTGCAAAGCGATGAGAATACCGAGCGCGGCGAACAAACCGGCACTCAGGTCGGCGACCGGAATACCAGCGCGCACTGGGCCCTGCCCCGGCAATCCCGTCACCCACATGAGGCCGCCCATGCCCTGTGCGACTTGATCGAATCCGGCGCGATCGCGATACGGGCCATCCTGGCCGAAACCGCTGATGCTCGCATAGATAAGCCGGGGATTCTCCCGAGACAGTGTCTCGTAGTCGACACCGAGCTTGTGCTTGACGTCGGGCCGGTAGTTCTCGACCAGAATGTCGGCGGTTTTCGCCAGCCGCTTCAGCACCTCAACGCCGCGCGGGTCTTTCAGGTTCAATGTGATGGAGCGCTTGTTGCGATGCAGGTTCTGAAAGTCAGACCCATGGCGTGGGCCGAAACCGTCATCGCCTTCGCTCGATGGCATCTCCACCTTGATTACATCGGCACCCCAGTCCGCGAACTGTTTTACGCAAGTCGGGCCCGCGCGAACGCGCGTGAGGTCTATCAGACGCAAATGTGTGAGGGCTTCAGCAGCAACCACGTCATTGACTCCGCGTCGTCCAGCGTCCGGCTTCAACCTGATGGAAAAAGTCCTCGAGCAACCCGTTGAACAATGCCGGGTCTTCGAGGTTATGCATATGTCCAGTCTTCGGCAGCACCAGAAGTGCAGCGGTCGGGATGGTGCGCTTCATCAGCAACGAAGGCTCGAGCGTCGGCTCGTCCTCGTCTCCAGCCACGATCAAGACCGGAGCCGTGATGCGCGCCATCTCACCAGTCAGGTCGTACAGCGATGGCCGCCGTGCCTGGCAGCCAAGCTGGGTGTGAGCGGAGCCTTGCGCCGAGTGCTCGGAAAAAATGCGGATGAATTCTGCGAACGCGCGCGGGTCCTTTTCTTTCAGCTGCATACGTCCAGGACCGTGACCGTAGGTGGCCGCTAGCTTCTGCATGCCCTCCTCGAGCATGGATTTGGCGAGAGCATGTGCCTGCTGCTGGAACTGCTGATATTGCGACGGATGCGCGCCATAGCCGCAGCCCGCGACCACCAGCGACAGGGCCCGAGGCGAATAAGCCATGCCGAAATGCAGAGTGGCGAAGCCGCCCATCGAATTGCCGACCACGTGCGCGCGTTGAATCCCGAGCGCGTCGAGCACGACCCGAATATCCTCGCGCGCACGGTTTTGAGAATAGCTATCTACGTTGCCCGGCACCTCTGAGGGCGGGTAACCGCGCGCGTTGAACGCAATGCAACGGTAGCGGCGCGAGAAATGCCGCATCTGCGGCTCCCAGCTACGCAAGTCTCCTGCAAATTCGTGCACAAACACGATTGGCGCACCGGAACCGGCTTCCTCATAGTAGAGTTTCACGCCATCATCCGCATTCAGGGTCGGCATGCCAGGCTCTCCTCGCAGTTCAGCGTTACCGCCAATTGTCTTCGTTTCATCTCTGGGGCACTAGGGTAACGAAAAATGACCAAGCGCGGGGAACGGAAGAACGGCAACGAAGCATGGAACCCAGATTTTGGTTTCCACGATGGCGTAAGATAATCGCCTGCTGAACTGACTATCGATTTGCAAAAAACACCACTGCGCTCCCATGGCCGAATCGAGTGACTGGTCTTTTCCACCCGAGCTTCAACCCAAAGCGGACCAGGTGCGCTTCGACCTTGAGGCTGCGCTCAACGCGGTTGTGATGGTGCGCTCCGAGATCCCGCAGGACGCGTTCACAGCGTCGATACTGGGTACGGAGCGGGTCGGCAACGGTGTGGTGATCCGGGCGGATGGACTGGTCCTCACCATCGGTTATCTGATTACCGAGGCCCAGACCATTTGGCTAACAACCAACAGTGGTAATGCCTTAGCAGGACACGCGCTGGCATACGATCAGGCAACGGGGTTCGGATTGGTGCAACCTCTCGGGCGCCTGGGCCTTCCCACGCTCGAACGCGGCTCGGTCCGTTCCTGTGCAATTGGCGACGACGTGACCGTGATTGGCTATGGCGGGCGCAATCATTCTCTGCAAGCAAAGATCATCGCTAAGCGCGAGTTCGCGGGTTACTGGGAGTACGTTCTCGATGAAGCGCTCTTCACCGCGCCGGCGCATCCGCAGTGGGGCGGCGCTGCACTGGTCGCCGCGGACGGCCGCCTTCTGGGGATCGGGTCTTTGCTGGTTCAGGAAGCACAAGGGAGCGAGACGATCCAGGGCAATATGATCGTGCCTATCGACCCGCTCGAGCCGATCCTCGGGGACATGCTCACGATGGGCCGGGCTAATCATCCTCCGCGCCCCTGGCTCGGCATGTACACGACCGACTCCAGCGGACAGCTGATAGTCGGCGGATTGGCGGACGGCGGTCCTGCCGATCGCGCCGGAGTGCGACCGGGCGATCTGGTGCTCGAGGTGGCGAGCGAGCGAGCGTCCACCTTGGCCGATCTCTTTCGCAAGGTATGGCGACTGGGTTCCGCCGGAGTGGAGGTTCCACTCACTCTTGGGCGTGAGGGAGCACTCGTGCGCGTGCGCGTGCGCTCCGCTGACCGCAACGATTTCCTGAAGAAACCACAGTTGCACTGAGGTCGACGTCGCCTGGGCAGGCGATCGCCAGCACTGCTATAGACGCTGCGGCGCAGCATCCAAACTGCGCTGCCACTCTCGGCGAAAGCCGTATACCATTTAGTCGCGCTTTGGGATGCCGCCCGGCGCAAGGTCGGATCGCTACCCCGCCGACATAACAACAGAGACCTGCGCACGTCGTCATGAGCGCTGCCTTGCCTTCAACAGCGAGTTCCCCCGAAACCTTTCCCAAGCTCCTGCTCGAGCATGGGCGGGCTCGTGCGGCTGACACCTGCATGCGCGAGAAGGATCTCGGTATCTGGCAGTCCTGGAGCTGGAGTGAGTGCGCCGCGAACGTACGTGCCCTGGCGTGCGGACTGGCCTCTCTCGGATTTAAGCGCGGCGAAAGCCTGGCCATCATCGGCGACAACCGCCCGCAGTTGTACTGGGCGATGACGGCCGCGCAGGCGCTCGGCGGAATCCCGGTACCGCTCTATCAGGATTCCGTGGCGCAGGAAATGGCTTATGTCCTAGACAACGCGCAAGCGCGCTTCGCCGTCGTCGAGGACCAGGAGCAGGTAGACAAGATCCTCGAGATCAAAGACCAGCTCCCCAGACTCGACACCATCATCTACAAGGATCCGCGTGGCATGCGCCACTACGACCAGCAGTTTCTGCACGCGTACGCGGATGTCCAGCGAGCTGGAAAGGACTTCGAGGCTGCGCAGCCGGATTTTTTTGCGGAGGAGGTAAACAAGGGTAAGGCCTCGGATGTCGCGGTCATGCTGTACACCTCCGGAACGACGGGAAAGCCCAAGGGTGTGTGCCAGACTCACGCAGCGCTCATGACAGCGGCGCGTGGAGGGTGTGAGTTCGATCGCCTCGGTCCTGGCGACGAGATGCTCTCCTATCTGCCCATGGCCTGGGTCGGCGACAACCTTTTCTCGTTCGCCCAGGCGCTGGTAGGGGGCCTGACTATCAACTGTCCGGAATCCAGCGACACGGTCATGACTGACATGCGCGATATCGGCCCGACCTACTATTTCGCGCCACCACGCGTATTCGAGAATCTGTTGACGCAGGTCATGATCCGTATGGAAGACGCTGCAGCGCCCAAACGCGCCCTGTTTCACTACTTCCTCGGGGTAGCTCGGCGCTGCGGAGCCGAGATCCTAGACCGCAAGAAGGGAGTGTCCGTAGTCGACCGCGTGCTGTATTGGGCGGGAACGATTCTGGTCTATGGCCCGTTGCGCAACGTGCTCGGCATGAGCCGGGTCCGCATTGCTTACACAGCCGGGGCAGCAATCGGGCCCGATCTGTTCCGCTTCTACCGCTCCATCGGCGTAAATCTCAAGCAGCTCTACGGCTCGACCGAGACCTGCGCGTATGTGTGCCTGCAGCCGGACGGGCATATCAAGCTCGACACCGTCGGACCGCCTGCGCCGGGCGTAGAGGTGCATATTGCCGACAGCGGCGAAGTTCTCGTCCGCAGCAAGGCGATGTTCAAGGAATACTTTCAGCGCCCAGACGCGACAGCGGAGGTATTCGACGAGCGCGGCTATTTCCGCACCGGCGACGCCGGCTTCTTCGATCCCGACGGGCATCTGAAGATCATCGACCGGGCCAAGGACGTGGGAAAGCTCGCCAACGGTGCAGTCTTCGCTCCCAATTACATAGAGAACAAACTCAAGTTCTTTCCGTACATCAAAGAAGCGGTCGCGTTCGGGCACGGGCGCGACGCAGTCTGCGCTTTCATCAACATCGACCTGGGCGCTGTCGGTAATTGGGCGGAGCGGCGAAATCTCGCCTACGCCGGTTACACCGACCTCGCAGGTAAGCCGCAAGTCTACGATCTGATCCAACGTTGCGTGGAGCAGGTCAACGCCGAGCTGGCCGCCGATCCAATCGTGGCCCATTCGCAGATCCATCGCTTCCTGCTTCTGCACAAGGAGCTGGACCCGGATGACGATGAGCTCACGCGCACGCGGAAAGTCCGGCGTGGCTTCATCGCCGAGAAGTACGCCGGGCTCATCGATGCGCTGTACTCGGGCAAGACCACCCAGCACGTAGACACCGCCGTCAAATTCGAGGACGGCCGCAGCGGGATTATCGCAGCCGAGGTGCCGATCAAAGACGCAAAGCTGTTTGCCGTTCGGGCATCGCAGGAAACCGTGGCGGGTTGACCAGGCAAGATGACGAGCCAGCGACGAATAGGCGATGTGCTCCTGCAGCTCGATGGCATCTCGCTGTCATTCGGAGGCGTCAGGGCACTCGACAACGTCAGCTTCGACGTGCGCAGCCACGAGATCCGCGCCGTCATCGGGCCGAATGGCGCCGGCAAGAGCTCGCTGCTCAATGTCATCAACGGCGTTTATCATCCGACTCAGGGCACGGTAACCTACAAGGGCACGACTCGCCCACAGATGCGCCCGCACGAGGCGGCCCGGCAAGGAATCGCGCGTACGTTCCAGAACATCGCACTGTTCAAGGGTATGACAGTGCTCGACAACATCATGACCGGCCGCACCCTCAAGATGCAGGCGGGATTTCTGTTTCAGTGCGTCTATTTCGGCAAAGCACGTGGAGAGGAGCTCGAGCATCGCGAGAAGGTGGAGCACATCATCGACTTCCTGCAGATCGAGCACATCCGCAAAACTCCGGTGGGCCGGCTGGCCTACGGTCTGCAAAAGCGCGTCGAGCTGGCCCGCGCGTTGGCTGCCGAGCCGGAGCTGCTGCTGCTCGATGAACCCATGGCCGGAATGAATGTGGAGGAGAAAGAGGACATGTGCCGCTTCATCCTCGACGTAAACGACGAATACGGCACGACGATCGTACTGATCGAGCACGACATGAGCGTGGTAATGGACCTCTCCGATCGGGTGGTCGTGTTGGACTATGGGCGCAAGATCGGCGACGGAAAACCGGACGAGGTTCGAGCCGATCAAGCCGTGATCGACGCTTATCTGGGCGTGCAACACTGAGCCCGTCGCCATGGGATTCTTCATCGAGGTTCTGCTCGGCGGCTTGATGGCCGGCGTGCTGTACTCGCTCGTAGCTCTCGGTTTCGTCCTCATCTTCAAGGCTTCCGGCGTATTCAACTTCGCCCAGGGCGCGATGGTGTTGTTCGCTGCGCTTACCCTGGTGCGCCTCATGGAATTGCTCAAGAGCACGTTCAGCCCATTCCTTCTGGCGCTGGTGCTGACGGTCGGAGTCATGATCGCACTCGCCTGGCTCATCGAGCGGCTCGTCCTTCGGCCGCTCGTCAATCAGCCCGGTATCAGCCTATTCATGGCGACGCTGGGGATTTCGTATGTATTGGACGGGTTCGGCCAAGCAGTGTGGGGCAGCGATGTTTATATGCTCGACGTCGGCATCCCCAAGCGGCCTATCGTGCTGTTCGAGTCGCTAGTGCCGGGCGGCGTATTGGTCCCCAGCGAG
>Ga0335076_10008224_pt1 | contig 10529 bp, 7 predicted proteins | sample Lox_Sample_25_FD_206717 | JGI IMG/M metagenome (GOLD analysis project Ga0335076, IMG submission 206717) | Soil microbial communities from Loxahatchee National Wildlife Refuge, Florida, United States - Lox_Sample_2.5 | ecosystem: Environmental > Terrestrial > Soil > Wetlands | place: USA: Florida...
AGCCAAAAGCCGGATTCGCGGTCCCGATCGATTACTGGCTGGCCAACGATTTGAAGGAGATGGCCGGCGATCTGCTTTCCGAATCCCGGATCAGAGATCGTGGATTGTTTCGACCTGAGGTGGTGCGAAACTTTCTCGACGAGCACGCAAGCGGCGCGCAGGACTGGTCCATGCAAATCTGGCAGTTCCTTACGCTGGAATTGTGGATGCAGACTTTTCTCGACGGCGACGGGCGGCAAAGCGATTTCATTCCCAAGCCCCAGGCGGCCAGCGCATGAAGCAAGTTTTGCAGCATGCTCGTAGCGGAGAAGTGGAAGTCATGGAAGTGCCGCGTCCCGGCGCGCAGCCGGCGTGTGTTCTCGTGCAGGTTATGGCTTCGCTGGTCTCTGCCGGGACCGAACGCGCATCTACGGAATTTGCCAGCAAAAGTCTGTTGCAGAAAGCCCGATCGCGGCCTGACCTGGTGCGCAATGTCCTCGACAAAATCCGGCGGGATGGCCTGTTTCCCGCAGTGCAGGCCGTGCGCAGCCGCCTCGATCAACCGTTGGAGTTGGGGTACAGCAGTGCTGGCATTGTCACACGCCTGGGCGAAGGTATGACGGATCTACGCGTGGGAGATCGCGTGGCCTGCGCGGGCGCCGGTTATGCCGTGCACGCGGAGATGGCCAACATTCCTCGCATGCTCGTGGCGCGAATTCCCAGCGAGGATATCTCTTTCGAGGAAGCTGCGTTCACCACCATCGGCGCGGTCGCATTGCATGGCATTCGCGTCGCAGAAGCGCGGTTGGGAGATGTCGTCGCCGTGATCGGCATCGGGCTTCTTGGGCAGTTGACAGTGCAATTGCTCAAGGCTGCAGGCTGCTGCGTGATTGGCATGGACATCAATCCATCCCGGGTCGAGCTCGCCCAGCGCCTGGGTGCAGACGCGGCTTCCACTTCGCCCGCAGATTTTTCCTCGTCCTGTCTCGCGCTTTCGAAGGGTTACGGTGTGGACTCCGTTCTCATCACCGCGGCCACGCCTAGCAGTGAACCAGTAAATCTCGCTGGCAGCGTCGCGCGCGAGCGGGCCATCGTAGTCGCCCTGGGCACGGTTGGCATGGAGATCGATCGCAAAATTTATTACGAAAAAGAATTGCAATTTCGCATCTCGCGTTCATACGGTCCCGGCCGCTACGACACGGCGTATGAACAGAAGGGCCTTGACTATCCCATCGGCTATGTCCGCTGGACAGAAACACGCAACATGGAAGCGTTTCTTCAGCTTCTCGCGGCCGGAAAGTTGGATGTGCGATCGCTCGTCACCCATCGCCTTTCCATTGAGCACGCGGAGCGAGCGTACGAAATCATAAGCGGAAAATCGAGCCAGCCGTCACTGGGCATTCTGCTTCAATATTCCGCAGAGGTAGAGGGCGGAACCCAGCGCTTAGAGTTGGTAGCAAACAGCCCGTTCCCAAGGCGAAGCCGAAAATCAGTGACTATCGGCCTGCTGGGCGCTGGCAGCTTTGCCCTCAGTACATTATTGCCGGCAATCCGGCGGATCGCGGGCGTCGATCTCGTGGGCGTTTGCTCGGCGACCGCGTCCCATTCCCAGCATGCGGCAAGAAAATTCGGCTTCCAGTTTTGTACAACCGACGAGCGGCAAATCCTCGACCACGACGACATAAACACGGTAATCATCGCGACACGCCATCATTTACACGCTCGCCAGGTTCTGGCTGCTCTTAGCTCCGGGAAAAATGTTTTCTGCGAGAAACCACTTTGCCTGAGTGTGGATGAGCTAACTGAAATCGTTCGGGCCTCCAAGACGGCGGGCCTTGAGAATCGGCCATTACTCATGGTGGGCTTCAACCGTCGATTCGCGCCGCTGGCAATCGAGCTCAAAAAATCACTGACTTCAATCTCAATGCCACTGGTGATGCATTATCGCGTCAATGCCGGGCAACTCCCCGGGGATCATTGGGTGAACGATCCCGAGCAGGGTGGCGGACGGATCCTCGGCGAAGCCTGTCACTTCATCGATTTTCTGACTTTCCTCGCCGGAGCGGCGTTGGTCGAAGTTAACACCTGTGTTCCTGGCGGCCATGACTCGAGCAGCGCTGTAATTTCTCTGACATTTGCTAATGGTTCGCAAGGCACCATCAGCTATCTGACAAATGGTGACCGGTCATTTTCCAAGGAACGAATCGAAGTGTTTGGTGGTGGGACCGTCGCGGTGCTCGAAGACTTTCGCTGGCTGGAAATTGTTCGCGACGGCCGGCGCAAAGTTTTTCGTTCCTGGTTGGGACAGAATAAAGGCCACGCCGCCCAGTTGCAGGCTTTTGCGTGCGCCATCCGCGAAGGCGAAGACGCGCCGGTCGCCTTCGAAGAAATCGTTGCAACCATGCTGGCAACATTTCGCGCGCTTGATTCCATTTCGACTGGAAAACTGCAATTCGTAGGTACAGCGGGTTTCATCGAATCATGTCGCGCATCGCGCTCACATGAAGCGGACCTCATGAACACAGTGCTCTGACCTATGCTGATTCTTGGCCTCAATATGTTTCACGCGGATGCCTCCGCCGCGCTCGTGCAGGATGGTGAAGTTGTGTTCGCGATTGCGGAGGAACGGCTCAATCGCGTGAAGCATTACGCGGGATTTCCTGCCCTGGCGGTCAAAGCGTGCCTCGATTCGATTGGGGCAAAGATTACGGACATCGATCACATCGCGGTGGGGCAGGATAGCGACGCGAATCTGGCTCAGAAAGTCCAGTACGCGCTTGCCAATCCGGCGAAGATTCTGAACTTTATTCGTCTGCGCCAGCGAAAACAGGCATTTCGCGGCATCCATTCTTTGTTGGCAAATGCTGTCGAGTGCGATCCGGAACAGCTTCGTTTCCAGGTCCACCATCTCGAGCACCATATCGCACACATCGCCAGCGCGTACTACTGCTCGCCGTGGGAGAAAGCCGCCGGATTCAGCTACGACGGTTCCGGCGATTTCGTTTCCACCATGTTGGCTCGTTGCGAAGGCAATGATATCGAGGTGCTGGAACGAGTTTACCTTCCCCACTCACTGGGCAGTTTCTATACCATGATGTGCGAGTTCATCGGATACAAGAAATACGGCGATGAAGGCAAGGTCATGGGCCTCGCTCCGTACGGAAAAGATACTTACTGCGAAACGGTCCGCCGGATCGTGGCTTTGAACAATGGAATCTTCCGTCTGAATCTCGATTACTTCAAGCCGCTTGGCAGCAATCAGGGCATGCGGCTCATGCCCGACGGAACCGTACGCCTGGCGCGGCATTTCACCGATTGCATGGTTCGGCTTTTTGGAGAACCGCGAGAACCCGGCGAGGAAATCACGCAACGCGACATGGACCTGGCGTATGCAGTGCAGCACTGTTTTGAGAAGGTCTTCTTTCATCTGCTCAATCAGTTGCACAAGCAGAGTTCGTGCGAGGATCTTGTGATGGCCGGAGGCTGTGCGCTCAACAGCGTAGCCAACGGAAAACTCTTTGCCCATACGCCGTTTCGGCGAACCTGGATCCAGCCGGCGGCGGGAGACGAGGGCCTCGCCATTGGCGCGGCCTTACACACTTATCACGCGGTGCTCAAGCAACCGCGCCGCCATCATATGAAGAATTCGTACCTCGGGCCCGAATACACCCGGGAGCGAATTGAAGGCGCTCTCAAGAAAGCTGGTTTGCGTTACAAAAGGATGGAGCACGAGCCGCTGCTCGATGCTGTCGCCGCTCAGATTGCCCAGGGCGACGTTGTCGGATGGTTTCAAGGCCGCATGGAATGGGGACCGCGCGCATTAGGAAATCGCTCGATCCTCGCCCATCCGGGCTTGCCCCAAATGAAGGACGTGCTCAATGCGCGTATTAAACATCGCGAGTGGTTCCGTCCATTTGCGCCGTCGATCCTCGCCGAACGCCAGGCGGAATACTTCGAGCATAGTCATCCTTCCCCGTTCATGCTTCACGTGTACAGAATTCGAGCGGAAAAGCGCGCCCAGCTTTGCGCGGTAAACCACGTGGATGATACAGGACGCTTACAAAGCGTGGGCCGCGAGGAAAATCCACTTTACTACGATTTGATCCAGGCATTCGAGCGCAAGAGCGGGTTGCCGGTGATTTTGAATACAAGTTTCAACGAGAATGAGCCGATCGTTTGCGCGCCGGAGGAGGCGATCGATTGCTTTCAACGTACGCTCATGGATGCGCTGGCGATCGGCCCCCATCTTGTGCTCAAGACGGAAAACTAAGCCAACATGGCCGCGCAAGCCAGTTTCGCGATGTCCGCAACGAGGGCGGTTGGCCTCGCTCGAATTGGGAGATTTTCCCGTATGCGGGTTTTGGCCTGGGACGGAGATATTCTGTATGTCTCGCTCGGCTACGAACTGCTGCGCGCGCAGATCACGCAGGAACAGATCGTCTGGCAAGTCGTGGGCCGGTACGTTCCATCATGGCTGCGCAGTTTGAGTTCTCGCTTTACACTCAGTTCGCGCCTTCTTCGCGACGGCTTTCACGCTCTGGCGGTGCTTTCCTCTGGAGATATCGTCGCCGCCGTTCCCGGCCAGATCATTAGGCTCGCGCCAGGACAAAGCGAATTCCAGGCTGTGCACCGCATCGTTCGCGGCAGCCGCCCGTTGCATTTTGCCGTTTCCGCGGGTGACCGGATCTATTGGGGCGAGTACTTCGACAATCGTCAACGGGATGAAGTTCACATTTATGCTTCCACAGATCGGGGCCGGTCCTGGAATGTCGCCTACACATTTGCGAGAGGAGCGATCCGGCATGTTCACAACGTGGTTTACGACCGCTGGGCCGATTGCCTTTGGGTTCTCACAGGAGATGAAGATGCGGAATGCCGCCTTCTGCGCGCGTCATGCGACTTCAAGACCGTGGAAACAGCGCTCTCTGGAACTCAGCAGACGCGGGCGGCGGCATTAATTCCTGCTGCAGAGGGAATCTACTTTTCCTCAGACACGCCGGTCGAAGCGAATTACGTATATCGTTTGGATCGACGCGGACGGCTTTCCCGGCTTGCGGGTCTCAGCAGTTCTTCCATTTACGGTTGCCGTGTCGGGCCAGACTTGTTTTTTTCCACCATGGTCGAGCCGAGTAGTGCAAACTCCGATTGCCACGCGCGTGTGTATGGCGCCTCCGACGATTGCAACTGGCAATCCCTGCTCGAATGGAAGAAAGACAAGTGGCCAATGGGACTATTTCAATATGGCAATGTGATCTTTCCCAACGGAGAAAACAGAAGCGGCATTCTCGCATTAACATCGGTTGCCGTTACTCCCGGAGACCAGGAAACCAGTTTATGGCGAGTCGAGCATCAATAAACGACGCGCCGGAAAGAAGCGCCAGGGAGCGAGCTGTCTCGTTCTCCCTCGCCGAACGCTTGCAGTATTTCCGGCGAATCTTTCGTTCGTACGTCGGTCCCGGTCCCAGCCAACTCACTTTCTGGCACGAAGCACCCCAGGTGAATCTTCATGCGCGGACAGACCGGCTTGGCGAGTACTACATGCCGTTCGAGCAGAAGGCGGACTATCCCGGCCCATGCGATTCCACGGGTTTGCCTTTGCTCGATTACCACGGGCGCATCGGCCGGCAATCCAATCCGATCGCGATCGCGCAATGGGGGCTCGGGAATTACAACGCATTCTGCCGTACGGAAAGCGCCGAACGAAGGAACAGGTTCCTGCTCGCCAGCCGATGGCTGCGCTCACAACTGGAGCGGAATTCACACGATGTTTGGGTCTGGAACCATAACTTCGATTGGGAATATCGAACGCGGCTGATTTCGCCGTGGTACTCGGGGTTGGCGCAAGGGCAGGGAATTTCCCTGCTCGTGCGTGCCTGGCAAGCCACCGGCGAGAGCGGCTATCTGGATGCTGCCCAGCGCGCATTTCTCAGTTTTTGCAAGCCAGTGGCTGAGGGTGGCGTTGCTTTCACGGACGAAGACGGCAATATTTGGTTTGAAGAATATGTGGTTTCTCCCCCGACCCACATCCTGAACGGATTTATCTGGGCGGCGTGGGGAGTCCATGACTATTTTCTTGCCACGGGAGATGCCGTCGCCCAACAGTTATTTGCGCGATCGATCGAAACCCTTCGCAAGAATCTCCCTCGTTACGACCTCGGTTTCTGGTCGCTCTATGAGCAATCCGGCACGCGCCAGCCAATGATTGCGAGTCCTTTCTATCATCGTTTGCACATCGTTCAGTTGCGGGTACTGCACCGGTTCACAGGCGAGCCTATCTTCTCAACCTATGCAGAGCGCTGGCAGAGTTACGCGCGCAGTCTCCTTAAGCGTTCTCGCGCTCTGTGCTGCAAAGCTGCGTTCAAGCTCTGCTATTACTAGCTTCATCGTCCAGAGAGAAGCCAGCTTGGCATATCTGCCCGCATACAAATCTGGCACTATCAGTAAGAGTGAAAATTCTCTACATCTCCCAATATTTTCCGCCTGAAATGGGAGCGCCGGCCGCGCGCGCCTCGGAACTGGCGCATCATTGGGCCGCTGCTGGCCATCGAGTCACGGTTCTTACCGGCTTTCCCAATCATCCTACGGGCGTGGTCCCGCCAGAATATCGAGCCAAGCTGCGCCGTTTAACACAGCATGAAAAATGGGATGGCGTCGACGTTCTGCGCACATGGTTGTGGCCGTTGCCGAACCGAAAAGCCCACGAGCGCATGCTGAATTACAGTTCCTTTTTCTTTTCCTCTGCGATTACCGGCTTATTCGCTCCCAAAGCCGACGTGGTGATCGCCAGTTCTCCGCAATTGCTGGTAGCGCTTTCTGGCTGGTGGCTCGCCAGGAGTAAGAAAGTCCCTTTCATCTTCGAGGTTCGCGACTTGTGGCCGGAGTCTTTGGAGGCCGTGGGCATGGCGAGCGGCAATTCCTTGCTTCACCGTTTCTTGGCCAAAATTGCCGGATTTCTCTATACGAACAGCGATCACATCGTGGTGGTTACGCCCGCCTTCAAAGATCATCTGGTGCGGAATTGGAAAATCTCGCCGCGGAAAATCTCCATCGTAGAAAACGGCGTGGAAACTGATCTCTTTGCGCCTACTGATGCGACCGCTCTACGGAAAAAGTTGAACGCTGAGGGCAAGTTTATCGTCGGCTATATTGGAACCCTGGGCCTGGCGCATGGGCTAGAGACTCTTTTGGAAGCTGCCCGGCAGCTCCAGCACACAAACGCCGAAATACTCTTTCTATTGGTTGGCGACGGAGCTGAGCGGGAAAAGGTCGCGCACCTGGTTCGTCATCACGGTCTGAACAACGTCCTGTTTTCCGGCCAACAACCTCGCGAGGCAGTCCCTGCTTACATCAGCGCCTCGGACGCTTGTGTGGTCCTGCTCAAGAAATCGGAACTCTTCAAGACCGTTATCCCGACCAAAATGCTTGAGTTCATGTCGTGTAGCCGTCCTGTGATCCTGAGCGTGGATGGCCAAGCGCGGCAAGTCCTCGAACAAGCTCAGGCTGGTATCTGCATGGAACCAGAAAATGTGAGCGCGCTGGTCCAAGCCATCCTTCGCTTAACAAGGAATGCCGGATTGCGTAATACGTTGGGGAATAATGGTCGGCGCTATATCGTGCAGCATCTTTCCCGCGAGTACACGGCGCGCGTCTACATCGATGTCCTCCATGAGCTTCTTGGGAATGCCCCGAACGCACGTGCAGCCGCGGCCTGAGTCGCCCTAGTGAATTGCCACAATGGCGGCCGCGCCGGCTAGCTGAGAGCCTACATCGAGCGATCGCCCGCCGAGCACCTTTGCCGCGCTGCTCGGAACGAAGAGAATATCATCGGCTTGCATGGGAATATCTTGCGCTTTGGCCTGAAGCATTTTTTTCAGCTCCAGCGGCATTTCGGTCGGTCCACCTGGGCCATGCCGGATGATTCTTGCGCCGTTCAACTTCGCGGTGTGAGTTGTGCCTCCCGCGAGAGCCAGCGCCTTCAGCACGGTCAGGTTCTCCGTGTCCATCAGGAACCCGCTTGGCCTGCCCACCTCGCCGACCACATAGACAATATCGGCGCGATGCACAATGATCATGTCCCCGGGAAGCACGACCACGTTATTGTCACTATCCGTTGCGTTTCGTGAAAAAGGCACGGTCACAGGTTTATCGGGCGTTGCCCGGTGCGTGATCGTGATGCTGTGACCGGCTTTATCCGTATAACCTCCAGCTGCCGAAATCAGGTCGAGCAAGCGTTGCCCGCCGAGCGCAGGATAAACGCCGGGTTTCGCGACCTCGCCGAGAAGGCTCACACCCTGGGATTCGTATTCATCCACCAAAAGCGTGACGTGAGGATCCTTGAGAAATCCGCCATCGGAGTAGCGTTTCTCAATCACCGCGGCAGCTTCGTCCGGAGTTAAACCCGCCACATGAACGTAATCCACCAGCGGAAGATAGATGTCACCGTTGTTTCCGACGCGGGCTTTCGTGTTCAAATCAGGAACGTTGTAAACGTTGGTTTCGAGCAGATCGCCGCTGCCCAGCCGCAACGCAGTATCGGCCGGCTCTGCGTTGTTCTCCGTTGTTGCCGTCGGCGGTGGCGCCGGCGCCGTCACCTGCGCGGGAGGAAAAACCGTTTGAAATACGGTTTGCCCGGCGGGAGAAACAGTTTCTGGAGGATTTTTTGGCGGATCCTGCGCGATTCCAAAGGGGCAGGTCAACAGCAGTAATCCGAACGCAGCGATTGCTCGGGAGCCCAAACGACGCAGAGATACCGGTGCGAAATCCATTTTCATTGCAGCGACAGCAAAGTCTAGCACGCGGTTTGAGCGAGTAGATAAGGGCGATGTTAACTCTATGACCACGTTCCCTTCTAGTTAATCCCGCGGTAAATGCTGCAATTCGTCTCTCGATCCGCGAGGAACCAAGAAGATGATTGTGGCGCCTTTTCCCCGATTGCTATATTCGCGAGGTTAGGGAGAGCCAGTTGACAGCATTTTACTTTGGCATTTTTTCCTTCTCGGTTCTGCTCTCCCTTGTTCTCACCCGATATGTCAGAAACCTTGCCGTCGGCAAAGGCTGGCTTTCTCCGCCTTCCACTGAACGTCACCTCCATAGCACGCCGCTGCCGCGCCTGGGCGGAATCGCAATCTTCCTCGCTTTTCTGCTAAGCGTCGCGCTTGCCGTTTCTATAGGCTGCTTGTATCCCAGCGTGACCAACGGATTTTCCTGGGGCACAGCGGCAACAATCCTCTTTTCGGGTTCACTTGTCTTTTTGCTGGGAGTTTACGACGACCTGCGCGGCACGGGTCCGTACTTTAAATTTGCCGTGCAGGCTGTGGCAGGAGCGGTCTTGTACGCGGGGGGCTTGCGCGTTCTCGATCTGCCTGTGCTCTTCGGCAACCGCAGTTTTGCCTGGTATATAAGCTTCCCATTGACGATTTTGTGGGTGATTGGCATTACCAACGCATTTAATCTCATCGATGGGCTTGATGGGCTGGCCGCCGGGTCGGCCCTGTTTTCAACGTTGGTGGTCTTCGTCGTCGCGCTGTTCAGCCAGTCAGGTTTTGTCTCGCTTCTGGCGCTCGCGTTGGCCGGCGCGATCCTCGGATTTCTCCGTTTCAACTTCAATCCGGCGACCATCTTTCTGGGCGACTCAGGCAGCCTTTTTATTGGATTCATGCTGAGTGCTCTCGCCCTGGCCGGAGCGCAAAAAGCGCCGACCGTGATCGCCGTGGCGATTCCGGTAGTTTCATTTGGTTTGCCGATTCTGGAAACTGCTCTTTCCGTGCTGCGACGCATGATCAGCGGCCGGCCCGTGTTTACCGCAGACCGCGAGCACATCCATCACAAGCTGTTGCAACGCGGACTTTCTCACCGCCAGGTCGTAATCGTGCTCTACGCGGTTTCGGCGATGTTTGCTCTGCTCAGCCTGTTCCTGCTTTGGCCCACAGGCAGCACGCTCGGCTTGGTGCTGGCCGTCCTTGGAACGGGGGTCTGGATGGGCGTCCAACATCTCAATTATCTGGAATTCGGTGAAATCCGCCGGGTCGCGCAGCGCACCATGGAGCAGAGGCAAGTCTTCATCAACAACCTTGCCATCCGCCGCGCGACTGAAGAGTTGAAGGCCAGCTCCGACTTCAACCAAATCTGCCGCGTTCTTGCCGCGGCTTTTGGCGGCAACGACTTTGATGGGTTCGAGCTTCGGTTGCGTCGCAAGTCTGCTGCGCAAGCGCCGGCACGCATGCTCTCGCCGGTCGAGACCGATTATCGTTGGACGAAACCTGGGGCCCGTTTTTCCCATGAAATGGTCACCGCCTGGAACCTGAGTCTCGACCTGGTTGCAGCCAACAATCGGCGCTGGGGTTCGCTCACCCTTTACCGCCAATATGGCGAGCGTACCTTGCAGATCGACGTGAATCTTCTCGTCTCGGTTTTCCCCGTCGCTCTGGCCGACGCTCTCGATCGCACGTTTGCCCCGGTGGAGATTGCGGTGCTCGACGCGCCGCAGGCGGAATTTTTCACCGCTCAAGCCGGCTAATCTGGTTCATCGGCCCAATTTTCCACAGAATAAT
>Ga0335076_10008225_pt1 | contig 10528 bp, 6 predicted proteins | sample Lox_Sample_25_FD_206717 | JGI IMG/M metagenome (GOLD analysis project Ga0335076, IMG submission 206717) | Soil microbial communities from Loxahatchee National Wildlife Refuge, Florida, United States - Lox_Sample_2.5 | ecosystem: Environmental > Terrestrial > Soil > Wetlands | place: USA: Florida...
GACGATCAGCTTCGACAACATTATTATTGCGACCGGATCGCGGCCGACGGTGATTCCGAGTTTGAAGGTCGACAGCCCGCGGCTGATTGATTCGACGGGCGCGCTCGATCTGGCGGATGTTCCGAAGGCATTGCTCGTCATCGGCGGCGGCTACATCGGCCTTGAACTGGGCTCGGTCTACGCCACGCTCGGCACAAAAGTGACATGCGTCGAAATGTTGTCGGGACTTCTCCCCGGCGCCGACCGCGACCTCGTCCTGCCGCTGCACAAGCGCCTGGAAAAACTATTTTCTGCGATCTACCTGAACACAACAGTCAAAGCCCTTAAAGAAGAAAAGACCGGGATTCGCGCTACCTTAGAGGGCGCGGACGTGAAAGAAAAAGAGCAGGTGTTTGAGCGGGTGCTGATGTCGGTGGGGCGGCGTCCGAATTCGGAGATTGGCGGCCTCGATAAAACCAAGGTCAAAGTCAACCAGAAAGGATTCATCGAGATCAATCTGCAACGGCAGACGGCGGAGCCAACGATATATGCCATCGGCGACGTGGCCGGCGAACCGATGCTGGCGCACAAAGCCATGCATGAAGGCCGCACGGCGGTGGAAGCCATCGCGGGACATAAAGTGGCATTCGAGCCGAATGCCATCCCGGCCGTCGTCTTCACCGATCCCGAGATTGCCTGGGCGGGTCTCACTGAAACGCAAGCAAAAGAACAAGGCCGCGACATACGAGTGGCGAAATTTCCATGGGCGGCTTCAGGGCGCGCGATCACGCTCGATCGGCCGGAAGGATTAACGAAGCTGCTGGTCGATCCCAAGACCGAGCGCGTCCTCGGCGTGGGAATTTGTGGCCCGGGCGCCGGCGAATTGATCGCCGAAGGCGTGCTGGCGATTGAAATGTGCGCGCTCGCCGCCGATGTTGGCATGACCATCCATCCGCACCCGACGCTATCGGAAACGGTGATGGAATCGGCAGAAATTTTCTACGGGCTGGCGACGGATATCTATCGGCCGAAGAGGTAGCAGCTGGGAGCTACGAGCCAAGAGCTTCGAGCGAGCGATTCACCAGAAACAAACGTCTACACTGCCGACGCCACGAGCAGCTTTCGATGAAAAAGTTCGCGCTACTGACCGTTGTCCTCGCGCTTTCCACCTTGGGCCTTGTCGCCCAATCGGTGACAAACCTGCTCGGCGGGACGCAGCCGCACGCCGCGGCTACGACGCAGACCGACCCGCTGGGACGAAACACGCCCTCGGGCACGGTTGTGGGATTTTTGCAATCGGAGCAGAACGGCAACGACAAGGCAGCCGCCGATTATCTGCAGATGAGCGCCTCGCGACGCCAGTCGCAGGGTGCCGACGTGGCCCAAAAACTCAAGCTCCTGATGGACCGCGCGTTCGTCGGACGTCTCAGCCGCATCAGCACGAGCCCCGAGGGCGATCCCACAAACGGGATCGACACGCAGACGGTTGGAACTTTTTCCGTGGGAGACACTGAAGTTCCGGTTGTGCTGGTGCGCGTTACCGATCCCGCGGCGGGAAAAATCTGGCTCTTTTCCGCCGACACGCTGAGCAAGGTTCCTGATCTCTACGACAACATTGAAGCCTACCAGGTTGAGACGAAACTCCCGAATGGCCTGGTGCGAAACGTGTTTCTGGGGATGCCGCTCTGGCAATGGCTCGCGCTGATCGCGGCGATTCCGGTGGCGGCGGCCATCGGCTGGGCGATCGTGTTATTCCTGGCGATTCCGCGGCGATTTTATTTGAAGTATAGAAACCGGCCGAATCTGCACTCCTATAGCCAGGTTTCTAAGCCGTTGCTCGTGTTTTTTGGAGCGATTGCGCATCGCATTATCGCTTCTTATCTTGGACTTCCTTTACTGCCTCGCTTCTACTACTACCGGACGATCGGTGCTCTCGTCAGCATCGGGTTCTTCTGGTTTCTGGCGCGGGTGTCGACCATCACCATGCAGCGGCTACGCCGGCATGCCATCAGCGTAGGCCGCACCGGCACGGGAACCCTGATGCTTCTGGGCGAGCGAATGCTCGTGGCCCTCATCTTTATTCTCGCGGCGCTGGCCATTCTAGCAATCCTCGGCTTCAACCTCACCACTTTGCTTGCCGGCCTCGGAATTGGCGGGATCGCGATTGCATTTGCCGCGCAGAAAACTCTGGAGAATCTGTTTGGCGGCATCTCAGTTCTGGCCGACGAAGTGATTCGTGTAGGTGATACTTGCAAATTCGGAGACCGCGTGGGAACGGTCGAAGATATCAGCCTGCGCTCGACTCGCATACGGACGGCCGAAAGGACAGAGCTTTCCATTCCGAATGGCGCGCTGGCCACGATGAACGTGGAGAACTTGTCGCGTCGCGACAAGATCCTTTTCAATCCTTCCCTTGGTGTGCGGGCGGAGACGTCGCCCGATCAGCTGCGTTATCTGCTGGCAGAGCTTCGCCGCTTATTGTACGAGCACCCGAAAGTGGAGAGTTCGTCGGCGCGCGTTCGGCTCGCCAGTTGCGATCCAAGCGGGTATGGGCTCGAAGTCTTCAGCTACGTTCTGACCCGTGATTTTGCCGAGTTCACCGCGATCCGCGAGGATCTCCTTTTGCGCGTGATCGAGATTGTCACTCAGTCGGGAACGGGACTCGCATTTCCGTCGCAGACTCTTTATTTGGGCCGCGACCCCGGTCTTGATCGCGACAAAACAGCGGCCGCGGAGCATGCAGTCCAACAGTGGCGCGATCAGCATGAGCTGCCGTTCCCGGATTTCACCCCGGAACAGAAAGCGTCGTTTCGCGGATCCATCACCTACCCGCCTCCGGGATCATCTCTGCCTGAGAAACCGCTTGGAGGTACATAGCAGCCGAGCCTGGCTGGCTGCTGCTTACCGATGTAACTTGCGGCACTGTGCGCGGCTTCCTAGCATAAAGAGGCCATGCCTCAAGCACTCCTTTTGTCTCCGGACGACCAGGCTGTAAGCGCGATTACTGCTGTTCTCGAAGAAATGTCCGTTACCTGCGAGCGCCCTCTCGATGGCGTCTCCGCCGCAAAGAAACTCAACTCTCACAACTTCGATTTAGTTCTGGTCGATTGCGAGAACTTGCCCGCGGCCAAGCTGATCTTCGATGTGTGCCGGCGAGGAACTGGCGGCCATAGTCCGGTTGCTATCGCAATTGTCGATGGCCGGGCTGGGTTGCCGACTGCGTTTCGTCTGGGAGCGGAGTTGATCCTGACCAAGCCGGTCGCGAAGGATCAGGCGCGCAATACGGTTCGTACGGCCGTCTCCCGGGTGAAGAAAGAGGAACCGGTGCGGGTGATGCAGACGGAGTCGAGCGAAGCGCCGCCGGCAGAAATTGAGGCATTGGCATCTCAGGCTGACCAGGCATCGACCCCAGAGCTTCTTACGAGTTACGAATCGACGAGCGAGTTGGCGAGCAATGCTTCGGCTCAGCCGGCAGAAACGCGCGCTATGGCGGCCGCCGCCCCGGCCCAGTCCCCGTCATTCCAGGATGCGCCGCTTGAGGCTTTGTCGTTGAATTCCGTCACCCTGAGCGCCGCGCCAGCCCTTGCCCCTGAGGTCAGACCGGCTGTAGCGACCAAGCCCATCCTTGACGAGACAAGGATTGAGCCGGCCGAAGCGCTGACCGAAGACCCAGTGCTGGCCGAATTGGAGAACGCCGAATCGGAGCCGATGGCACCTCAGCCTATTCCACCTGCTCCCGTGTTTTCGGCGTATGCAGAGGCACCAAAAGACAAAAAGAAGGTGAGCGGGTCACTCATTGCGATACTTGCGCTGCTCGTCATCTGTGCCGGTTTGTATGCCGCATGGATGACGCAACCCGCATTCCGTGCCAGTGCGCAGCCTCAGGTTGAGAAAGCGTTGGCCCTGGCAGGAATGGCACGCAATTCGCCGAGCCCCGCCGCCGTTCCGAACGCCGTTAAGCCCGTGGCACTGCCAGTCACGGTGACTGCGCCGGCGACGACTGCGGACAACAGCCAGGCAGTACCATCCGGGAGTGATACATCTGCAACAAGCAGTGCAACCGCGGCCACGGCTGCTACTCCTCCGGCTGCCGCGACAACCGCGCCTGCAATCCCTGCGCCGGCGCCAATTGCTTCAGTAGCGGTGACGAAACCAACGGCTGCGATACAGGACAAAACCACTGGAGACAACAAGGTCGGTGCTCAAACCGCGGGTGCGGCAAAATCCGGAAGCAGCGTTGCGCCCTCCGCCGGGACACTCCCCGATGAGCAAACAGCGATTGTCCTTTCGTCCAAAGGCGCGGAAAAGCGATTGATTCATTCGGTACAGCCAAAGTATCCGGTCTCCGCTGGTGCCTCTGAGGCGACAATTGTCCTGGAGACACGGGTTGACTCCAACGGGAATGTCACGGACGCCAAGCTTGTCGAGGGCAACGCCGGATTGGCTGAAGCGGCGATCAGCGCGGTGAAGCAGTGGAAATATCGGCCTTATCTGCGCGACGGAAAAGCGATGCCGTTTGAGACCATCGTGCTCATCGATTTTCAACGCCCGTAGCGCTCTTCATCGACCTCCCTCAAGGCAGGATTGCCGATATCTGTTGCAAGCAGCCCGGCCCTTCGCCCGGAGATTTCCGCCCATCGGAATTACCCACGTAACTTGCTGGTACCCATGGGAGTTCCTACGATGACTTCATTATGGGTTACCAAGCTTTACTTTTCTGTCCTGAGGACAAACTTGCCCGCGTAGTAAGCCAGGTTTTCAACGAGCTCGACTTTACGATCGACCCGGTAAATGAACCGTTTGCCGCGGTCAAGAAACTGATGGCGCAACGTTATGACGCGATCGTGGTCGATTGCGACAATGAGCAGAATACGGCGCTGCTTTTCAAGAGCGCACGAAACTCGAGTTTGAATCAAGGATCTCTGGCGATCGCGTTGGTCGAGGGGCAGGCAGGGGTCGCGAAGGCTTATCGCATCGGCGCCAACCTCGTTCTCACCAAACCAATCAATGTGGAGCAAACCAAGGGCACGTTGCGCGTCGCCAGGGGGTTACTGCGCAAGGGAGTTGAAGGCGGAGCGGTTGCCGCTGTCAGCACAGGCGTCGCTATCAAAACTGCCCCCAGCCCTGCTAAACCATCTGTCGCGCCCGTTTCCGCACCGCAGCCGAGCGTGGCCGCGCTTCCCAGTCCCGCCGTGGCGGCGACAACTCCACCAAATATCGAGGAAGTGAAACTCCCTCTGCCCGCAGTGGCAGCATCCGCGAAAACGGAGGATCAGCCGGCGACGGTTCCCACGCCAGTGATGCAAGCCACTATCCCCGCTATCCAGGAACGTCCCACGACCTTCTCTTCACCGGGCCCGACCGAGACGGATCGACGCAAAGAGGAGCGGGTAAAACCAGTAGTTCCTGCTCCGGCCTCAGTGGCACCTGCGAACTCTCAAGCCGCCGCAGCGGCGCCCGCTCCGGCAAAGGAAGTTGCGCCGCCACAGGAAAAGATCGTTGCACCGCCGGCGAAAATCGCTCCCCCGCCCTCCGACGACGCGGTGAAGGAGGAAAAGAAGGCAGAGAAACAGGCAGAACTGCCAAAGGTTTCCCCCACCCTTGTGAAAGAGCGTTCATCGGATTCAGGCATCTCTGATGGGCCGACCTTCGCGGCTCTCGGTGTCCAGGACTCAAGCGCCTCAGGCGGCAGCAAGAAAATTCTCATTGGCATTGTCGCACTCGTCTTCGTGGTTGCTCTGGCGTATTTCGGCTGGACCCGGTTCGGGCAGTCTCGTCCCAGTGCGACTTCACAGCCAGCAACACCGGCTGCGACGCAGCCAGCGCAGCAGAACAATGCGCCCGCGCAGATCGCTCCCATGTCGACTCCAGCTTCCGAGCCGGCGCCGGCGACCACGGTTGGACGCGCGAGTACTTCAACTGCGGCGGAACACGGCTCGAAGTCTTCCGCTGTGCAAGGGACCAAACCATCGGCCACAGCAACTCCGGAAATCACTCTGAACACTGAGCCGGAACCCAGGAAATCATTGGAGACGCCGATCCACGTAAAACCCGCGGCCTCCACCGCCAAGGCGCAGCCGCAAACCGAAGAAGCGGCGGTGCAGATGCCAAGCCCGCTGGGAATGACCTCATCGAGTGAGACGAACCTCAGTGGTGTTCTTGCATCTACCAATGTATCGAAGCCCACGCTGGCTCGAATCAAGCTTTCGCAAGGCATCTCGCAAGGCTTGCTAATCAAACGGGTGGCGCCGAAATATCCTCAGGCGGCGTTAGCGACTCATCTCGAGGGCACGGTTCAGATTGAAGCTACGATCAACAAGGAAGGGATGGTCACCAATCCCAAGGTCATCAAGGGCGATCGCATTCTGGCCGCCGCCGCTTTGGATGCAGTGCATCAATGGCGGTATAAGCCTTACTACCTCGATGGGGAGCCGGTTGAAGTCGAGACCGACATTACTATCAATTTCAAAGCCAACTGATCTGATTGGCGGATCCACGGCAGCATTCCCACGGTGCGGCTTGTTCGGGGGAGCGTTCCTGCGCCTAGCTTAAGCGCTCGTCTAAAGACCGCCGTCGCGGACGGCCCGGATGGGCACTCACACTGCGGAACTTGTGATAGAGACCGTGCAGATTGTCGCTCAGCAGGCGGATGATTTGCAGACAAAAGTCCTGATGCTTGCTCAGAAAATCCAGAAATCCCTCCCGGCTTACAAAGGAAGCTATGGTCGGTTCCTCGGCCTCTGCAGTGACGCGATATTGGTCGCCAACCATGCTGTCGCTGAGGCCTAGAATCGTTCCAGCGCCTACGATTTCGAGCAACTGGCCCTGCTTTCCGCCCGTCGGCAGTGAGACGCGAACCGCGCCCGTCTCGATCAGAAAAACCCCGCTCGCGGAGGCTCCCTGCTCGTAAAGCTTTGCGCCTTTGGAGAACTGACGCGGCGTCATCACCGCGCGGAGGCTATTCTCCATTTCTGGGCTGAGCCTCACCCGCACAAATTCGGAAGACACAACTCCTCCATCCTTCCTTTTTTCCATACTGGGGTGGTTACATGGAGGTGGCTGTGACAGGAGTCACAAAGTGGGGTGATAAATAAACGGGGCGTGAGAAGACTCAGGATCAGGCTGGCTGCTTGATCTTCATTTCGCGCGAATCGCCCTGCGAAACGGGGCTGGGCTATTCGCCGGCATTTGCAACCAGGAAGCGCTAATCCCGTTCGAGGATTTCGTCGATGGCCACCTTACCACCCTTTTCCACGGTGATGACCTTGTGCACTGGCTTGAACCCAGTCATGGTGATGTCGACGACGTAATTTCCGGGTCCGACCATGATTTCAACCGGCGATAGCTTGTCGAGCATGCGCTGGTTGATGGCCACCTGGGCGCCCTTGGGTTGGGTATGAATACTCACCCCACCCATTCCGGCGGTACTTTCGTTCGATCCTCCAAACAGCTTCTTGAACTTGCCAACAGTTCGAATTTCGTCGGCATTGCCCAAAGGCCGCAGGGTTGGAGCGAATTGAAAATTTTGTCCCGGCCCGAGATCGGAGGTGACGGTCTCATCCAGGTACCCTTGCTTTTTGAGCAGGACGGTGTGCGTGCCCTTTTCCACCGCGAATTGCGACGGTGTGACCCGGCCAGTTACTTTACCGTCCAAAGTTATCTCGGCGCCACCTGGAGTGCTGTTCACTACTACCAGTGCGTTGATCGGCGCCAGATGGATCACGATCGACGACTTGGCTCCTGAGGCAACGTCGAGTGAGCGCATCTCCGAGCCGTAGCCGTTCTTGCTGATGGATACGATATGTTTGCCCGGACCTACTCCCGAGACGGTAAACGGCGTTACCCAGGATGGATCTGTTTTCCCATCCAATTGGAAAGCCACTCCCTGCGGTGTGGAGTCGATGAATACCTGCCCTGGCACCACAACGGGCGTCGGGGCCGGAGCTGGAGCTTTCGGCGTTCGCAGGTTATGGTGCTCAATCTTACGGACGGTCACAGGCGGCTCGGCCTCGGCGATCGGCGGTGCCGTAGCGGGGGCTGCAGCCGGTGTCCGCGCTGGGGCTGGCTGAGCTGCAGTTTCAGACTTCACCGGCCGCGGAGCAGCGGTTGAGCCGTCATCTTCGGAGCGCACGTGGAAAAACATCACCAGCACTACCACCAGGATCACAGCCACGGCGCCCAGAATTGAAAACAACATCAGCCGCGGAGGAATGGTGGAAATCTCCCTGATCGCTTTCCCCGCGACTTCCCTCGGCTGAATCTTGGGCTTCTCTTCGGTCTTCGATTGCGGCCTGGGATAAACCTGCTGCACGTTCGCCCGCGGCGCTTCTTCGGGCTCAGGCGGTGGCGGCGCGGTGAAAACCGGCTCCTTCAGCGGGGGTAATTCATCCAGATCGGAGAAGCTCCGCCCGGTTGAGGCGGCGGCACCGCCGGCCATCATTGGATCGACAGCGACGCTTTCGGAACAGGCTTCGGATTCGTCCTCGACCGTTGCTGTCGAAAGAACAGGCTCAGGAGCATAGCTTGACTGATGCGCGGTCGAATCTGCCATTTCTTCGATCATGCGCGCGCCGGAATTTTCACTGGATGAAGACGAGTGGATCGAGGTTTCTCCCACGGCTGCGACGCTCATTGAACTCGCTGACACGCCGGCTGTGGCAGCGGCAGCTTTTTCCTTCCGGCCCGGCGGATGAGACGAATTTGTGGAGTCGGTCTCAGCAACTGGTTTCGCTGAAACCGATCTTGCCGCAGTGGGCGCGGCGGGTTTTCGGTCGCCTGCGGCCGCAGCTGAGGAGACGAATTTCGCCGCAGCTGCAGCCCGCGCTGCCGGGTCCACCTTCATTGCCGCCTTGGCGGCGGCCTTCTTCGGCTCGGCCGCTTTCTTTCCGCCCTCCTTGCATTTTTCGAGATCTTCGACCAACTCGCGCGCCGTTTGATAGCGCGCAGAGGGGTCTTTCGCCAGCGCCTTCATAATCAGTGCGCTTACCCCCGGCTGAATCTTGGGATTGAGTGTCAACGGCTCGGCGGGCATTTCATTTTCAATCTGTCCCACCAGTGCCACCGGGTCAGTGGCGCCGAAAGCCTTGCGACCCGCAACCATTTCATAAAGGATCGCGCCCAGCGTAAACAGGTTCGAGCGCTGGTCGATCGCTTCTCCGCGAATCTGCTCAGGAGAGCAATAGGGCATCAGCCGGCCCAAGCCGTTGCCGGCCTCAGCTTGAATCAGGCTCATGTTCGAGATGCCGTAGCCCAGAATTTTGACCAGGCCATCCCACTGCACCATAATCTTTGCCGGCTCGAGCGAGGAATGCACAACGCCCAATGTGCCCGCGTGACCCAGAGCCGCGCAGACCTGCCGCGTGATATCAAGCAGATCCCAGATCGAGAACCCTTCATTGCGCGTCAGCATGGTGGCGATGCTGTTGCCCTGGATATACTCCATGGCCGCGCAGAATTGCCCGTCGATTTCGCCGGCTCCATAAAGCGGAACAATGTTCTGACTGGCCAATTCGCGTGTCCGCTCACCTTCGGCGACCAGGGCCTCAACAAAACCTTGCGCACGCTCGCCCAGCAGCTCAAGAGTCTGCGTCTTGAGCGCCACTACCTGATTGCTTTCGGTATCCATCGCCTTGTAAATCAAGGCGGTGTCAGACTTCGAGATTTCGCTCTGGATGTCGAACCGGCCAAACATCATTGCCATTGCAGTCGCCTCGCGGTCCTAGGCCGCAGTAGTACTTAGGTTGTTTTGGCTGAGAACTTTGGGGGAGAGCCGTCCATAGGATATAGTCGTTCGCCCAACGAGCGAGAGTTACGAAAGTACCGGAAATTCGTGCTTCGTCGAGGATTGTTCCGCCCGGAAAACAACAAGCTCGCGAGTCCGGCCTTTGAAGTCCAGTATCCTCGAGTCCCTTCAATATCCACCCTTTCCGCCGCTCTGGACGTCCTGCCGGAGCGAAGTCCAAAATGTGCCAATGAGAATTGGAGAGCTTGCCGCTAAGGCCGCTGTGAATGTTCAGACCGTTCGTTTCTACGAACGAAGAGGGATACTCGCCGCGCCTCCCCGGAGCGAATCCGGCTACCGTTGCTATGATGAACGCGACCTGGAAGCGCTTTGCTTCATCCGTCGCTCGCAGGAGTTGGGTTTTGCTCTAAGCGAGATCTCCCAGTTGCTTCCTTTGCACCGCTCGATCGCAAAATCGCCCGTGGGCCAACCTGGCCGCCCGCGACAGATGCACGAGATGGCTGCGCTTGCGCGTTGCCGCCTGGCTCAAGTCGAGCACAAGCTGCGATTACTGAATACCATGCGCCGCCAGCTCCGTTGGTTTATCGGCCGGCTCGAAACCGATTTTCCTGCGAAGTGCTTGGCCCCCGGAACGCGGACTGCCCGCAGTAAGCCCCGTGCTTTATAAGCCTTGACCTTATACCCAGATATAGGGTGCAGACTCCTCCACGTAACCTTCTTTCCAGGAGAGTTTCACGTGGCATTCTCTTCATTCAATTCCCGCCGAAACCTGCTCTGGATCGGCGCCCTCGTCGCCCTGGCTCTGCT
>Ga0335076_10008226_pt1 | contig 10528 bp, 7 predicted proteins | sample Lox_Sample_25_FD_206717 | JGI IMG/M metagenome (GOLD analysis project Ga0335076, IMG submission 206717) | Soil microbial communities from Loxahatchee National Wildlife Refuge, Florida, United States - Lox_Sample_2.5 | ecosystem: Environmental > Terrestrial > Soil > Wetlands | place: USA: Florida...
AGGACGAGGTGTTCGCCTGGCCGCACCTCCTCTACCGGGAGCTTCTGGTGGCCCTCGGGGTCGTCATCGTCCTGCACGCGGCCTCGCTCGTCTTCATGGCGCCCCTCGAAGAGATGGCGGACCCCACGCGGACCCCCAACCCCGCGAAGGCCCCGTGGTACTTCCTGGGCCTGCAGGAGCTCGTGCATTACTCGGCCTTCGTGGGCGGGGTCCTGGTGCCGACGCTCATCGTGGTGGCTCTCCTCGTCCTCCCGTACGTGGACCGGCACCCGGGGGGTGCGGGGCGCTGGTTCGCGCCCGAGCGGCGCGTCGCGAACGCCGTCTTCACCGTGCTCGCGGCGGTGGGCGCCGTGCTCACCGTCATCGGCACCTTCTTCCGGGGCCCGAACTGGGCCTGGACCTGGCCGTGGTGAACGCCCATGCGTGACCCACAGGCGGCCCCGCCCCGCTTCCACGTCGCCTTCGCCGCCCTCGGCGTCGGCTTCCTGGCCATCTTCTCCTGGGTCTTCTTCAAGGAGCAGGGGGCGGAGTGGCGGGCGGCGCAAGCCCGCTTCCGCAAGCTCGAGGCGACGGTCAAGAACCCGCACCAGCTCGCCCAGTCCGAAGGCGCGGCCGGCGTCCGGCAGATCTGGCTCCCCGACCTCGGCCGCGTCGACCGGTGCACCACCTGCCACCTCGGCGTCGACGACCCCGCCTTCGCGGACGCGCCGGCTCCCTTCCGCAGCCACCCGGGGACGTGGCTGACGTCGCACCCGGTCGAGAGGTTCGGCTGCACCGTCTGCCACGACGGCCAGGGGGCGGCGACCGACTACGCCCGCGCCGGCCACAAGCCCGGCCCCGGGGTCGAGCGCGCGATGCGGCCGCTTCCGACGATCGAGGCGAGCTGCGGCGCCTGCCACCGCTCGCGGGAGCCGAAGGACGCGCCCCGGCTCGCCGAAGGCCGTCGCCTCGTCGAGGAGTCGGGGTGCGTGGCCTGCCACGACGTCCCGGGCTTCGCGGGAGTGACCTTCCGCGGCCCGGCCCTCGACAGCCTGGGCCGCAAGGTGCGCGCCGACTGGCTCGAGGGCTGGCTCAAGGACCCGAAGAGCTACCTCGCGAGCTCGAAGATGGGCAACTTCCGCCTGAGCGCGCCCGAGATCGCGAGCCTGCGCGCCCTGCTCCTCTCCCGGAAGGACCAGAGTCCCCTCGCCGCGGCCGGCGTGGACTGGAAGAAGGCCGACGTGTCGAGCGGCAAGGCTCTCTTCGGCCAGCTCCGCTGCGTGAGCTGCCACGCCGTGAACGGCCGCGGCGGCACGATGGGCCCCGAGCTCACCCGCATCGGGGACAAGGTGCGGCGCGACTGGCTCTTCAGCTTCCTGAAGGACCCGCACCGCGAGCAGCCGAACACCGCCATGCTCCAGTACCGGCTGACCGACGCCGAGCTGCGGGACCTGACCGCGTTCCTCCTCGACGAGTACCGGACCGCCGGAGGCGAAGTGGAGGCCGCCCAGGCGCCCTACCAGGACGCCCACGCGGTGGCGGAGGGCCGCACCGTGTTCGTCAAGCGCGGGTGCTACGGCTGCCACGACCTCGCCGGCATCCGGGAGACCGGGAAGATCGGGCCGAGCCTGGCCGGCGTCGCCGACCGGGATCCCGAGCAGCTTCCCTACGGCGCCCGCGCCGTCCGGCGCACCGCCGACAACTACATCTTCCTCAAGCTCCAGGAGCCCGAGGCCCTCGGCTCGCCCTCGCTCATGCCGACCTTCTCCTTCTCGCCCGTCCAGGCGGCGACGATCACGGTGGCGCTCGCCTCCCTCCGCAAGGCCGACCTGCCCTCGTCGCGGGTGGTGGAGGAGGCGCCGCCCGCGCCCTATAGGCCGCGGGGGCCGTTCGGCGAGCTCGTCGTCCGGTACCGCTGCCTGAGCTGCCACCGCATCGGCGGCTCCGGAGGCGACCTCTCGACGGTGCCGCTCGACCGCATCGGCAGCCAGCTGCAGCGCGACTACCTGGTCGACTATCTGCTGAACCCCGGAGCGGTGCGCGTGAGCGTCGAGGCGCGCATGCCGGTCTTCCACATGCTCCGGGAAGAAGCGAAGACGATCGCCGACTACGCGGCCGAGGTCTTCCTGGACGACGAGCTCGACCGGTACGACGCGCGCTTCACGGCCGGCGAGGTCCGTCAGGGAGAGCAGCTCTACCACCAGCTCGGTTGCATCGGCTGCCACCAGATCGACCTGAAGGGGGGCTACGTGGGACCGGATCTCTCGAACACAGGGAAGCGACTGCGGCCGGGGTGGACCGCGGCCTGGCTCACGGCGCCCGGCCGCTACAAGCCGGGGACGCAGCAGCCCGACTACGGGCTCTCCGCCGGCGATGCCCGGGCCCTCACGGCGTACCTGTCCAGCCTGGGCTCGACCCGCGGGGCCGGGAAGGGAGACGCCCGGCCATGACCGCCCGACTTCCTGCGGCTGCGCTCGTCCTGCTGGCCGCGGCCGGCTGTCACCGCCAGGCGGCGGCGCCGCCGGGCGAGCCGATGCTCGACGCCCTCCGGGCCGAAGAGCAGGCGGCGGGCCTGACGTACGCAGAGGGCCAGGGCAAGCACCTCTTCGACCGGTACTGCGCGACCTGCCACGGCGACCTGGGCAAGGGCGACGGGCAGAACGCCTCGAACCTCAGCCCGCCCGTGCCGGACCTCACGAGCTCGAAGAGCCTCGGCGACGCCGCCTACGTCCGGCGGGTGATCGCCGAGGGCAGCGCCGCGGTCGGACGCTCGCCCCTCTCCCCGCCCTGGGGGCGGACGCTCAGCGCCCAGGAGATCGACTACGTGGCCCGCTACTGCCGGGCCCTGGCGGCGAAGAAGCCCTGAGGCGGCAGGCGGGCCGCGCTCACCCCCGTCCCGTCGCCGGAGCGGCTGTCCCGCGTCCTCCGGGCCCGCCTGCTAAGATCGCGAGGCGTGCTCGATCCCTCCGCCTTCTTCGGCCGTGACGGGCCGCTCGCGCGCGTCCTGCCCGGCTACGAGGAGCGGCCGGCACAGCGGAAGCTGTCGCTGGCCGTGGCCGAGGTTCTCGACGCCGGCGGCTTGCTGCTCGCCGAGGCCGGCACCGGGACCGGCAAGACGCTCGCCTACCTCCTCCCCGCGGTCGAGCTGGGCCGCCGCGTCGTCGTCTCCACGGGCACGAAGAACCTCCAGGAGCAGCTCGTCCAGAAGGACATCCCGATCCTGGCCCAGGCCCTCGGCCGCGACCTCAGCGTGGCGGTGATGAAGGGCCGCGCGAACTACCTGTGCCTCCTCCGCTTCTCGTCCTTCGCGAAGGCGGGGACCTTCCGCCGCCTCGAGGAGGTCCCGATCTACCGCGCGGTCGAGGCGTGGGCGCCGGGGACCTCGACCGGAGACCGGACCGAGGTCGCCGACATGCCGGACACGGTCGACTTCTGGCGCGAGGTCTCGGCGGCGAGCGAGAACTGCATCGGCCAGTCGTGCTCGCTCTTCGACGCCTGCTTCGTGACCCGGATGCGGCAGCGGGCGCTCGAGGCCGACCTCGTGGTGGTGAACCACCACCTGCTCTGCGCCGACCTCGCGGTCAAGGACGGGAGCTACGGCCGAGTGATCCCGCCCTACGACACGCTCGTCCTCGACGAGGCGCACCTCATCGAGGACGTGGCCACCCAGTACTTCGGCGTCCAGGTGTCCTCGCACCGGGTGGAGGAGCTGGCGAGAGACGTGGAGCGGGAGCTGAAGGCGGCGAAGCTCGACGCGCGGGACGTGCGGGCCGAGGTGGAGGGCGTTCGCCTCCGGGGCGACCGCCTCTTCGGCCTGCTCGCGCGGGCGCGGGCCTCCCGGCTCGGGCCGGGCTGGATGAGCACCCGCGTCGCGGAGGAGTCGCTCGGCCTCCTGCAGCGGCTGGAGGGCCTCCGCACCGCCCTCCTCGCCGTGCCCGACCGGCCCGAGCCCCTCGCCGCCCTCGCCGGACGCGTCCTCGCCCTCGCCGCCGAGCTCGCCTTCCTCCTCAAGGCGGAGGCCGACGACCACGTCTACTTCGTCGAGACCCGCGGCCGGGGCGTCTTCCTCCGGGCCACGCCGATCGACGTCTCGGAGCGGCTCAAGGACCTCCTCTTCGACGACGTGCGGGCCGCCGTGCTCACCTCGGCCACCCTGGCCGTGGACGGCGGCTTCACCTACGTGAAGGACCGCCTGGGCGTCCAGCCGACCGAGGAGCTCCTGCTCGCGTCGCCCTTCCACTACGAGGAGCAGGCCGTCCTCTACGTGCCGGAGGGCATGCCGGAGCCGCAGTCGGCGGAGTTCGTGGACCACGCGGCCGAGCAGGTGGTGCGGCTCATCGAGCTCTCGCGCGGCCGCGCCTTCGTCCTCTTCACCTCCTACGCGAACATGAACGCGGTCGCGGAGCGGATCGCGGGCCGGGTCGACTACCCGCTGCTCATCCAGGGCGAGGCGCCGAAGGCGCAGCTCCTCGACACCTTCCGCGGGACGCCCCACGCCGTGCTCCTCGCCACCGCCTCGTTCTGGCAGGGCGTCGACGTGGCGGGGGAGCAGCTCTCGTGCGTGATCGTCGACAAGCTGCCCTTCGCCTCGCCCGGCGACCCGGTGGTCGCGGCGCGCATCGAGAGGCTGCGCAACAGCGGGCAGAACGCCTTCGGCGAGTACCAGGTGCCGGTGGCGGTGCTCATGCTGAAGCAGGGCCTCGGCCGCCTCATCCGGACCGCGACCGACCGCGGCATCCTGGCCGTCCTCGACAGCCGGCTGCTCCGCAAGCCCTACGGCCGCCGCTTCCTCGAGAGCCTCCCCCCCGCCCGCCTCGTCCACGACCTGGGCGAGGTCGCTCACTTCATGGGCTGAACCCCGACGGGTTGGGGTGGCGGTACGAGGCTATCCCACATCCGGTGTCTGCTATACTCACGGCGATCAGGGTCGCAAGCCGGTGCAACGAGTTGAGATAAGGGTCGTCGGGGCGCCGAGGCCGCCCTCTCGGGCGGATTCCTCGGGCGCCGACGAAGGACCATCCTCGGGAGACATGGAGGTTCGATGAGTCTGCCTGTCCGGGGCCGTGTGCAGCGGGCGCTCCTGGCGCTGCCGCTTCTCGCACTTCCAGCCGCCGTCCACGCGTCGGGCTTCGCGATCGAGAGCCAGGGGGCTCGGGCCATGGGCTTCGCCGGCGCGTACGTCGCGCAGTCGGCCGACCCCTCCGCCATCTACTTCAACCCGGCCGGCATCGGCTTCCTCAAGGGCAAGCAGCTCTACGTGGGGGGCGCCTTCTCCAGCCTCTCGACGAAGTTCACCGGGACCGGGCCGAACCCGCCGGCGGGAACGATCGAGACGTCGGACGTCGGCCTCCGGCTCCTGCCCTCCTTCTACTACTCGCAGCAGGTCGGCGAGAGGACGGCGATCGGCCTCGGGGTCTACCGGCCCTTCTTCAACCGCTCGACGTGGGACAACCCGGACACGTTCACCGGCCGCTACATCTGCGTCGAGTGCCAGATCCAGTCCTGGTCGATCAACCCCACGATCGCCTACAAGCTCGCCGACCGGCTCTCGGTCGGCGCGGGCCTGGACGTGCGCCTGTCCGATTTCAGCCTCACCCGCCGGCTCATGGCCACCCCCAACCCCTTCCCCCAGCCGACCGACGTGGCGTCGCTGACCCTCGAGAGCAGCACCCGGACCGGGGTCGGCTTCGACGTGGGCCTCCTGGCCAGCCCCAGCGAGAACGTGTCGATCGGTCTCTCTTACCGGCACAAGGTGACGATGGACCACGCGGCGCAGGCCAACTTCGTGCAGATCCTCACGGGGGACTCGACGGTGGACTCCGCCGTGGCCGCCGCGCTTCCCGCGTCGCAGCCGGCGACGGTCTCCTTCACCTACCCGGGCAGCTTCGCGGCGGGCATCGCGTACCGCCACGGATACTGGACGGTGGAGGGCGACGTCCAGTGGATGCTCTGGTCGAGCTTCGACAACGTGTCGATCACTCTCGCGAACTCCCCCGCCTACAACGTGGTCCTGCCCCAGAACTGGTCGAGCACCTGGCGCGGCGCGCTCGGCGTCGAGTACCTCATCGGCAACGACTGGGAGGTGCGGGGCGGCTTCGGCTACGACCACAGCCCGGCCCCCACGCCGACCATCTCGCCCTTCATCCACGACGCCGACCGGTACACCTTCGGGGGCGGCGGGAGCTGGAAGTACGAGCAGTTCCGGATCGACTTCAACGTCCGCTACGTGGCCTTCCGCACCAGCTCGACCCTCGGCATCAGCCAGTACGGCTACGACGGGAGCTACGAGTCGCACAGCCTGCAGCTCGGCGCGTCGATCGGCTACCGGTTCTAGGCCGAGAACGGGTCGTGCCGTGAGGCGGCGGGATTTCGTCCGGGCGGCGGCGGCGCTGCCGTTCGCCCGGGCCGCCTCCGCGGGCCCGACGCCCCCGGCGCCGCCGCCCCGCGAGCCCCGGGAGACCGGTCCGGCGGTGGCCACGCTCGCCCTGCACTACATGACCTGGCTGCAGCAGACCAGCTGGGCTCTCGCGAGCACGTGGCCGGTCCTGCACGACCCGGCCTACCCGCTCCCGCGCGGGTACGACTCGGACGACCCCTTGATCCTCCGTGCCCACAATCGGACGGCCGAGAGCCACGGCTTCGCGTGGCTCTGGTCGTGGTGGGGGCAGGCGAGCGTCCCCGGCGGGGATCCCACCCTGCGCCTCTACCTCGACCTCGACCCCGGCGCGACGGTGCCGCTGATCGTCCTCTACGAAGCGACCGAGATCCTGGCCGTCGACCGCAACGGCTTCTTCAACTTCGACGACCCGGCGAACGCCCGCCGCTTCGTCGACGACGTGGCCTACCTCGATCGGGCCTACTGGTCGAACCCCCGCTACGCCTCTCGCTTCCTCCGCGTCGACGGCCGTCCCGTCCTCTTCGCCTGGGTGAGCCGGAACTTCATCGGCGCGTGGCCGCAGGCGGTGGCGGCCGCGCGGCAGGAGGCCCCCTTCTACCTCGTCGGCTCCGAGTTCCTCCTCGACCTGGGCCCGGACGGGCGTCCTCTCGTGCGCGACGACCTGGCCGAGGTGCTCGTCCCCCTCGACGCCGTGTCCGGGTACGGCATCTACGACCCGCGCTACGTCCCCCCCTCGGGCCACCTCGACGCCTCCTACCGCGGCCGGTACGAGCTGGCCCTGCGGGGCTGGGCCGAGCTCGTGACCTCCCTCGCCCCGGCCGTGCGCTTCGTGCCCCCGCTCCAGTTCGCGTTCGACGACCGCTACGTGCGGCCCGAGGCCCGCCACCCGCCGCTCTCGTCGAGCGTCGAGGAGGCGATCGCGCTGGCGGAGGTGACCCGCGGGCTCCTGGACGACGCCCGGGCGGGAGACGCCCGCTACCGCTCCGTGCTCCCGGCCGTCTTCCTCGCCTCGTGGAACGAGCACCTCGAGGGCTCGGCGGTGGAGTGGACGGACGAGCACGGCTACGGCTACGTGATGACGGTGGCGCAGGTCTTCCGCTGAGGGCGCGCCCACCTCGCCGACGGGGCGCCGGACCGCCGCGTGCCAGGGACGCGCCCACCCGAACGGGCGCGGCCGGCCCGCTTCGCCCGAGCGGTCCTCAGCGTGCCGCCCCGAACGCCGTGACCGCGTTCATGCCGCCGAACGCGAACGAGTTCGAGAGGGCGTACTCCACGGAGGCGGGCCGGGCCTCGTTCGGGACGCAGTCGAGCCCGCACTGCGGGTCGGGCTCGGTGCAGTTGGCGGTGGGCGGCACGACGCCGTGGTGCAGAGCGAGGAGCGTCGCCGCCGCCTCGAGCGCGCCGGCCGCGCCCAGCGCGTGGCCGTGCATCGACTTCGTCGAGCTCACCGGGAGCGCGTCCGCCCGCCGGTCGAACACCGCGCGGATCGCTCTCGCCTCGGCGAGGTCGTTGGCCGAGGTGCCGGTGCCGTGCGCGTTCACGTAGTCGACGGCCTCCGGCGGCAGCCTCGCGTCGGCGAGGGCCATGCGCATGGCTCGGGCGCCCCCCTCGGGACACGGCTGGGTGACGTGTCCCGCGTCCGACGACATGCCGAAGCCGAGCACCTCGCCCCAGATCCGGGCCCCGCGCGCCCGGGCCGCGTCGCGCGGCTCGAGCACCAGCATCGCCGCTCCCTCGCCGAGGATGGTGCCGCTGCGGTCCCTCGAGAACGGGCGGCAGGTGTCGGGGGAGACGACGCGCAGCGCGTCCCAGGCCTTCAGGACTCCCACGCTGAACGGCGCCTCGCTGCCGCCGGCGAGGGCCAGGTCGACGACGCCCGACCGGACCATCCAGAAGGCCTGGCCGAGGGCGTGGGTGGAGGACGCGCACGCGGTGGAGACGGTGAAGCTGGGGCCGGTGATGCCGAACTCGACCGTGACGTGGCTGGCCCCCGCGTTGGCCATCGCGCGCGGGATCGTGAGCGGATGAACGCTCGGCCGGCCCTCGTGGTAGAGGTGGAAGAAGCTCGCGTCCTGCGAGGACTGCCCTCCGACGCACGAGCCGGTCACCACGGCCGTGCGCTCGCGCAGCCTCGGCGTCCACTCGATGCCGGCGTCGTCGGCCGCGGCGCGGGCCGCGATCACCGCGAACTGGGCGAAGCGGTCGAGGAGGTCCGCCCGCCGGGCGTCGAAGTGGGCGAGAGGGTCGTGACCGCGCACCTCGGCCCCGCGCTTGAAGCGGAAGAGGGCGGGGTCGGCCAGCGTGAGCGGCGCGATGCCCGAGACCCCGCGCGACAGCGAGGTCCAGAACTCCGTCGCGGTGCAGCCGATCGCGGAGACGACCCCGATGCCGGTCACCACGACGCGCGGCATCGCCCGGCTCAGGACCCGTCGGCCGCGGCCACCCGGGGCGCCGCAGCCTGGAGGCCCTCGAGGTGCTCGGCCAGCGCGCGGAGGCTGCGCGTCGCGTCCATGCACTCGTCCGGTATGACGACGTGGAACTCGTCCTCCAGGGCGAAGACGAGCGTGGCCGCGTCGAGGGAGTCCGCCCCGAGCTCCCCCAGGGGCTTGTCGAGCGAGACCGTCTCCACGGGTACGTGGTAGACGGACGCCACGATGCGGCGAACCTTGTCGAGCCGTTCCTCGGACATGTGCCCTCTCTTCCCGGCGGCGGCACGGCCGCGGCCCAGTGCTCGAGCGAGACGCCTCGCCGCTTCGTCGCCGGCGCAGGCGGGGCTCGATCGCCCTGTGCGAAGAAGGTGCGAAACGCTAGATCGTGCCCCGGCGGTTGTCAAGGACCGAGGCCCGGGATATGGTCGCCGCGCCCTCGGAGGAGCACATGGCCTCATCCCGTGTCCCCGCCCTCGCGCTCGCCGGCCTCGCCCTCGCCGCCGCCCTGCCCCTCGCCGTGCGGGCCCAGGCCCCGGCCCAGATGCCGTTCCGCAACTCCGACCTTCCGCTCGAGGCCCGGATCGACGACCTGCTCGGCCGCCTCACCCTGGACGAGAAGGTCTCGCTGATGGTCGAGCGGGCGCGGCCCGTCGAGCGCCTCGGGATCCCGGAGTTCCCGTGGTGGAACGAGGCCCTCCACGGCGTGGCGAGGACCGGCCGGGCCACCGTCTTCCCGCAGGCGATCGGCCTCGCCGCCACGTGGGACGACGCGCTCCTGCTGCGCGTCGCCACCGCCATCTCGGACGAGGCCCGGGCGATGAACAACAAGTGGGTCGCCCGCGGGGAGCGCAACCTCTACCAGGGGCTCGTCTTCTGGTCGCCCAACATCAACATCTTCCGCGACCCGCGCTGGGGCCGCGGGCAGGAGACCTACGGAGAGGACCCGTTCCTCACCGGCACCATGGGCACGGCCTTCGTCCGCGGCATGCAGGGGACGGATCCACGCTACCTGAAGACGATCGCCACCGCGAAGCACTACGCCGTCCACAGCGGGCCGGAGCCGCTGCGCCACGCGTTCGACGCCCGCGTGAGCGAGACCGACCTGCGCGACACCTACCTGCCCGCGTTCCGCGACCTCGTCGTGAACGGCAAGGCGGAGTCGGTGATGTGCGCCTACAACGCCTTCCGCGGCCAGCCGGCGTGCGGGAGCGACGAGCTGCTCGGGAAGGTGCTGCGGAAGGAGTGGGGCTTCCAGGGCTACGTCGTCTCCGACTGCGGAGCGGTCATCAACATCCACGAGAGCCACAAGGCGCGGAAGACCGCGGCCGAGGGCGCGGCCATGGCCCTGCTGGCCGGGACCGACCTCGAGTGCGGCGCCGGCTCGTGGGAGCCGGGCTCGCCCGACTCCTTCCTGTACCTGGGCGACGCGGTGAAGGCCGGGCTCGTCAAGGAGAGCGACCTCGACCGGGCCCTTCGCCGCCTCTTCCGCGCGCAGATGAAGCTCGGCGTCTACGACCCGCCCGCGCGGCTGCCGTGGGCGGGCTACACGTACGAGACGATCGTCAACTCGCCGAAGCACCAGGAGCTGGCCCTCGCCGCGGCCCGGGAGTCGATCGTCCTCCTCAAGAACGAGGGCGGGACGCTTCCCCTCCCGCGGACTCTCGGGCAGGTCGCCGTCATCGGGCCGACCGCCGACGACGTGGAGGTGCTGCTCGGGAACTAC
>Ga0335076_10008227_pt1 | contig 10527 bp, 10 predicted proteins | sample Lox_Sample_25_FD_206717 | JGI IMG/M metagenome (GOLD analysis project Ga0335076, IMG submission 206717) | Soil microbial communities from Loxahatchee National Wildlife Refuge, Florida, United States - Lox_Sample_2.5 | ecosystem: Environmental > Terrestrial > Soil > Wetlands | place: USA...
CTACGATACAAACGAACTGAAGCAGCGCGATGCTTGCCACCCCGAATCTTCAACATGATACCACATAACCCGCCTTGCAGTCGCGACCGTCTATCATTCCACTCTTTGACATCCTGCGCTCGAGATTCGAGGTGAAAGCTCGGAGACATGGAAACCACATCTCCTGAGCTGAGTTCAGCGCTTTTACAATGGGTACGCCGAAATATGCCCCGGAATCATTGAGTGGGAAGAATTTCTACCTGACGCGCTCTCTAGGTGAACTCATTCAACCTTCCGACTCCTGTTACCTCATGGCGCGAGCTCAACGACGGTTCGATCGCATGGCGCATACTCAGTACGGTTTGGAGACAATGATTGTTTGTCCAGGAAAAGCTCACGGAGATTTGGCAGGTGCAATAGATCCCGAATACTTTCACGGCTCCCTTCCTGAGGTCGATCAAAAGGGAAAGGATAATTGGATAACAAAATGGCAGAACTGTACGACATCCTTGACGAACAAAAATGCGCCTTGACATTACTGAGCCAAAGACCTAGTGAAACATATTAACCGTACGGTTACTACCTACATCCGCGACGAGTGTGACAAGCTCCCCTTCTTAAGCAAGAAAATGAACCCCGATCTGAAGGCGATCGCAATCGATGGCTCTACGCAGAATATTATCAAGGTACGTTGTTCCACTGCACAAGCTTATTCCCAGCTAACTTTCTCCGTTTCTAGCTAGTCAAATCCATCCTCCTTGCCGCTATGTATTCGGACAAATCCAATGAACGAATGGTGCAGGTGATGCACGTCCTTGGTCCCAAGGTCATGCAGCCTATTGCAATGTACATTGGGGAAGTTGAAGAGCTGGATCAGAAACTGGCTGATTCGGGAGCCGATACTGAACCCGGATCTGAAATTGGACACTCTTCCGATTCCGAAGCACCAGCAGGCCGACGCTCATTCGAACGGGATCCTGAATTGGAACGCGAAGAACGACTCATTCAAGCGCTACAAGAGCGAAAAAGATTGGAGGCACAGGTGGCTGATCTGGCAGAAGAACTGCAGCAAACCAAAGCTCAGTTCACCAAGCTTGAAGAAGAGCTTGCCGAAGCCAACTTCACCTTGGATCGAAGACGCCGCAGAACAATCGATGAGGAAGAACTCGAGCAGTTGAGCGCAAAAGCAGATCGTGACAAAGATTACATTGCAGAGCTTGAGACAGACCTAGCGAGTGCGAAGGCAACAATCGAGCAGCAAGACCGCCAACTCGAACGCTTCAGGCAAGATGACGCAAACAAACAAGAGCTCAAAGATGAACTTCAAATGGTCAAGACTGAACGCAATGAATTGCTGCAGAAAGCCAAAGCTAATGAGAACCTCAAAAAGAAGATTCAAGCACTACAAGAACAGGAGAAGGCCAACCAAGGCTTGCGTACCAACCTACAAACCGCAAACGAACAACTGCAGGAATTGGAAGCGCTAAGAGATCACTGTGCCGCACTTGAAAAAGCGAATGATGAGAACGCGCAGACAATTGCAAACGGCGAGCAAGAGATTTTCGATCAGAAGACGTCCAAAAAGCGGCTTGAGCACGAAGTGAAACTTCTTGCGCAAAAATTCGAACAGACACGGGAATTGCTTGTCAATGCTCAAGAGCGCAATAGAGAGCTAGAGGACCAGTTAAACGAGTACGAGTCGCGACAGTCGGCATCGCTTGATCAGCTGAACAGTCTCGACACGGAGCTGAATGCTGACAGCGGCGCGGGCCATGAGCGCGACAAGCGGAAAAACAATCTCATACGTTCGACCAGCAGCGCAGACACGATCATTCTGCAGCAAAAGCTCACGATTGCTGAGTCTTCTGTCTCGCGATTGGAACAGAAATGCCTCGATTTATTGCAGGAGAACCTTGGCTACAAGTCAATCCTTGATGGCACGGACGATACCAACGAAGACTCACAGGCATTTGCTCATCAGACAAAGAGATTGGAAGAAGTTTCAAAGGAGCTGGAAGATGCGATGAGCAAATACATTGCTGCAACGTCTGAAATTGCAGAATTGAGCCTTCGTCTCGAGGCTTCCGGTGCCGCCGCATTCACCAATGGTGATTCGACACTCTCACAGAATCAAGAACGCCAAAAATACACCGAGCAACTGGAGACCGAGCTCCATGATCAGAAGGCCTTACTTCGGCATGCCCTACTGAGCAATCCAGCGCTGCAGAAGGAAGACAGCGCCATTCGTCAAACAAATGAGTACAGAATTATCCGTGAACAGCTCGAAGTCGTACATTCTGCGCCCCAACAAGAAGCAGACCAAGTCATCGCCGCCACAGCGACCAAGATTGCCGACAAAGTCGAAAGAGGCCGAAGTACCGTGGCCGAAAATGAAGAGGTTGGTCTCCGCAATCCCTTTGGTCCACAACCAATTGCTAACATCCAAACCAGCGAATATCCACCCTGACCACAGACCTTCAGGCCCTCAATACACAGCTCGATGCCCTCACCGCCCAAAATGCTGCTGCCGCCGTAGCCGCATCAGCAGCGAAGCCCCAGCCAGCCCCAGCTCCAACTTCAGCACAACCCGATCCAGCGTTGCATCATCGTATCACCAATCTCGAGCGCGAAAACAAGCTCATTGCCTCCGCCTGGTACGATATCACATCCCGTCTGCAGAGCAACACTGTTATCCTGTCGCGAAGGGCGGAGCCACCGAGGAGTTGGCTGGGAAGGCAGAGAGTTGCGGTTGGCCAGGTTGGAGGATTGGTGAGTTACTCTTTTCTCTTTTTCGCGTCGCGATACTTGCCTCTTGTTTTGAGTTTCGATGCGAGAGAAACGGTTGTTAACGAGGTCGCTACAGAGACGATGATCCGCTCAACTCGTCGACGATGATTTCGCATCGTCATCCTGCAACGACGCACGATATCGATATCTTGTGATGTACATGAACCAATTTCGAAGACTACGATTCACAAATTAGCAGTCATCATTCGTGAACGCGTTGGAGTTTGAGGCACGGCGCATATCCGGACAAAATACGAAGTGGTTAATGGGCTGGTGTTGAGACATGATGAAGTCCCCATCAACTTGCGATCTGTTTACATATACCCCCTTCCGCATGTTCGCGCATATCGCTGGGCGTTTGAACTTGGCTGTTTGAGGTTGCTGTAGATAGCATGAGATAGGAAAACGGGCAATGCCTATCTCCCTTTGAAGCGACTTGACTCTTCTCCATTGCTTTTCCTTTTTTGATGTTACCCGCCTGCCTATTGTATTTCTGTTGTGACAAGGAGCTGGTGATGTTCTTTGGATGGCGTGTGTCGATAACGTGTGTCGGTTCTTCGGCCGATCCTTTCACTGTGAAGCGGTTACAAGGAAAGTTGGTGAAACGGAGCATGAGTGTACAGTTGCCTATGTGTCGCTAAAGTGAATTAGCTGGTAAATACAGAATTTTTACCATCTACATCTATGCCATATGTCTGCATTGGAAGCTTGCGCGTTTGTTTTATGGTGGGTTCGTAAGACGTGTGAGGAAAGCACACTGACTTCAAAGCAATGCACAAAGGAAGACGAAGTAGCGGACGCTATTGTCCAAAGTAAAAGAACGCTGTGAACGCTGCAAAAGTAAGCACGCTATGCAAACCAAAGTAAGCCACGCCAGAGGATAAGGATGGAAGAGAAGGAAATAAGAAACGCTCTGAAGGCAAAGAGGATACCACCAAATGCTTGAACGCGATTTCAGAAATCCACCTTTTTTGTCCGTTCGTTTGTTTGGGTAAAGCATGATTGAATTCCACCTTGTCCATGTTTCTGTTGCCAATTGATTGAACTTGTTTTCAAACCGACGATTCATCTTTGACTCTTGAAGTCTCTTTTTTGGCAGATCCGGAAGCTGAACTCAACGATCCACGTAACTTGCGGTCGTGTTCTGCCGACTGCTCAGAATAATCTCCGTGCGGGGATGGTGTACCAGTGTATGATTCGGTAGCAGTAGGGCCTTCTATGGCAGTCGAAGAACCCATTACGCTTTTGTGCTGTGATTCCGATACAGACGGCAGAGTCGACTGTCGTCGAGTCGAGTCGTTCATTGTACTTGAGTCGGAATTATTACGTCGACGATTCATTGGAGCACTATTGCTGCGGCGCGATCGTGGTAGGTTCAGTTGCATTGGCGATGAAGTTTCGCCACCACTGCTACCGGATGGCGGTGAGCGAGGAACTCTAGTGCTTGATGAAGATTGTGGTTGGAAGACTCGCTCATTAGCACGCGCAGCCATGTCTTCGGCGCCCATTTGCCAGTGCATTGCTTCGACGGCACGCCATGGAAGTCCGAGTTCTGAGGCAACCATTTCCCACATTTCGGCCTTGAATCTGTATTACAGAACATGTTAGCGGAGCACTGGTACAAAGTCCAAATCTCAAATGAAGGGTGTCTTGAAGTATGCTTACCTGTTGTACAGTCGTGCGAGCTTGTTCTTCTTCTCCTCATCCCATTGTGGACGTTTCTCGCTGTAATTCTGGTAGCGCAACCTGCAACTGATTGCGCTACGACCAGGAATCTGCTTAGCAATGTCGTCCCATTTTACTTTTCTGCGGCGGAGTTCGATCGCGATCGCGTCCTCTTCAGGTGTCCATTTCCCGTGGTGCTTCTTGTGAGGTGGCGAAGAATCACCACCAGATGACTCAACAGCAAGACGCTTCGCTGGGATAGTCGAACTAAGTCCTGATGGCTGAGCTGGTTGAATGGAAGTGGGAAATTGCTGTGGAATTGATGGAACTGACGCCGAGAGTGGTGGCAGGCTTTGCGATGGATAAGCGGAGGAAGGTTGTGTCGGAGGTGGAGCAGGAAAGTAGTGAGTTGTTGGAGGAACGTACGGTTGCGAAACTTGATGAAGAGATGGCTGCAAAAGGGGGCCAGGCTGCAACGACGACACTGGAGGAAGTTGAGGTGGCAAGCTCAAAGCATCCGAAACAGCGGAAAGCGGCGGTTGGAGATGATTTTGTGTCGCTTTCGGATAGGTGCCGGTTAGGTCAAGGTCCCTGGAGAAACTCGCTGGAGGTCCAGGTGTTGTATTTGTAGTCGCCCTTGCGGTGGACGATTGCGCCGTCGACGAGTTACTCCTGTCGTCCGCAGGAGACGTTGAGTCTCTCGACACGAGGAGCTTGGAGATATCCACGGTGTTAATCCGCTGAGGGCCAGGCCTCGATAGTCCAGCCCAGACAAGAATATGGAGCTTTCTGAAGTCCGTTGATGACTCCTCCGGTAGATTCTTGTTCTCAGTTTCAAGCATCTAGGAGTGAGGAGTCGTGGAATATTGCTATTCCCGGCTCAGTGACGTCCAAAACCAGTACCTGACCGCCAGCTCATGGGCTACGATGCAGGTTTCTTGTTGCTTACAACGAAACTCATTGTCCAGCGCGAAGGCCGGCAGCGGTAGGATGGAGGAATTCTGACAAGTCAGAAAGCTTTCTAGCACTGTTTGATGAATAAGACAAGCTCAAGACGAGTGAACACGATCGGTTGATTCGTGAGGTTCTGATCAAATGTTGTGTCGACAAAGGAACATTATTGACATATGGCCGTAGTCGAAATGTCGCCGAGGAGCGACGCAAAGGGCGTTTTCAAGATGAACAGAGCCAAAGGAGGCGATGAACAATGGTTTCGGTGGACAAGGTGAGGCGGAGAACGCTGGCTGAGTGATGGTGGAAGCGGGTTGAGAAGAAGAAACTCAGCAAGTTTGGAGGCCAGTGAGCAGGAAGGGACGACGAAAATAGGGCCGGGACAGCTTGTACGAAATAGGGTAGAGAGGCAACCGGGGCGTCTAGTAGTAGGAACCACTATTTAGATAGGCAGGTGATGATTTTCGTACCTTCGAGCCAGAAACGAGCTCGCAAAGGCCTTCTGAACTCCAGTTGGTTGCCTCCCAGTACACTTTTGGGTCAGCACAACCGCTAGGACGAGCAGGGATGAAACAAGATTCGTCCAATAGGGCAAGACAGCACATTGAGCAGAAGCCACTGCACAGGGAAGTGGAGGAAAGAACGCGTGAACACCTCAGCATGCGGAGGAACGAGCAGAAACTTTGCTTTGCAGCTCGACATGTTGTTTTGGTGACAGGGCAGCAACGCCACAAGATGCAGTTATCCCAGGATCAACCTGATGCGTATTACGAGGGCTTCCAAACAAGGATGATTGACCACATCACTCGCATGGCTAGCTTCTGTCAGAACATGGCTGTGATTCATGCAGTGACGTGTGGCTCAGTCCTATCCGGCACGGGCATCAATGAAAGGATCCTGACTTCAGCCCAGATTGCTTGACTCTTTTGTTGCTTCTGAAAGGGCAGATACTGATCGATTGAACGTGAATGAGCATGTGTGGATGACATGAGGCGGTGAACTTGTACCAGGGCATTCCAGGTTGCGTAGGGCTCCTCCTGGTCGGAAGCGTGATGAGCTGGCGAACGATGATCTGCAGCAACTTTCTTTGCGCCTTACGTTTTGCCGCCTCGGATGCGGTGGCGAAGAACTCCTGTTCACTCCAAAAGTGCGGCTGCCCAAGTTAAGCTTGGTTTGCCATAGCGTCGATTTGGAAGCTTTCAGGTCCCATGATACGAGATCTCGCTGGGGTCATGTCAACCTGGACGTCTCGATTCCGGGGAGTTTACGTCCAAGAGCGGTGAAGACGCGAGAAGTGTTTCCGTGAATTCCCTACAAGAAGGATCATGCGAGCAAAACTTGGAAGCTAGCCACGACAGGTGGCTTCAAATGCTACTTGCGGAGACTCCCGCAGAACCTCCAGGCGGGAACTCCTCTTCTCCACGTGAGCCAGTGTGTTCGAGAAGGGTCAGTATGTATCATAGGGCTAGGTTGGAATCGCAACAATGAACAGACGCTGTCACGCTTGGGCCGTGATGGAAGCAATACGAATGGCAACGGAACGGCTCGACCTTGCAAAATCGGGATCGAATCCAAAGAAAGGTTCGTTTCCGAGTCTGATTTGAGTTTGAACCTGGTTGGTCATCGCGGATGTCTTGCAGCAAATGTGACAGCATGTCGGAACGCACGGATCCGGGGTTCAGAACAGTGAAGCCATACCTTGCGCCGTTGCAATCTAATAAGCTTTGCAGCGGTGAATGTGGCATCTTTCACCCTCCTGGGAGCTCTGCTTTGTGGCATCTCCATCCGAATGTGTTTGTGGCGTAATAACAACAACAACCGCAACCGAAATGTGAGCAGTCTGAGAATTGGCAGGCGCGTCAACGATGGACAAGACACACGCGGTCATGGGGGGGGGAAGGCAGTCCACGTCTGCAGACGGCCTCGGTGGATCTGCTTGGGGAAACGACGAATTTTGCAGGCGGTGAAGGTTCGTGTGGGGAGCATCGGCGGAAGTTGGGCGTTTGTTGGCTGGTTGCTGCTGCTCCTGCTGCGGCTGGCAAGCTGTAGGTTAGAGTAGCCGAGGCGCCTGAAGGAGCATCAGGAAGGCGACAGCCGATATCGAAATGGCCGGGATGAATCGTAGAGGTGGAGAGTGACGAACTGTTGCTTTGCGACCCAAAAAAAGCTGTGGTGGCGTGGGGAAATTGGGGCACGTGACCTGGTAGAGTTCTCCCTTGCTGCCTGTCACGACGCCATCACTGGTTCTTGCGAAATTGCATCTTCTCATTCCAGCACACGAGGCCATGTCCCAGCACCACCGGATATTTGGAAAATGGCTGGGCGCCTGAAACATAGCCCGTGACGGCTTTCTGACCTCTTCCTCCTCCTTTTCTCCCCGTTCATCGGACCATCTCACCTCTCATCGACAATTCCCCGGAGTCCTTTCCCCCTGGCCGCCCGTCAGCCTCCCGTCTCACCCGTCGCCCAAAAAAACGATCATAAGAGCCCGTGCTACAGCTCCAGCTCCATGGCGTCATTGCAGCAGGCGGCGGCCGATATGCCGTTGCTCATCGCCTCGGCCAACTCGTCGTCAGAGCGCCGGATAACGCCAGGATGGAGCATTGCCCACTTCAAGACACGTTTGGAGCCCATCACGGGCATTCCCGCGTCAGCTCAGAAGCTCAGCTTGCGCATTGGGTCCCAGGACCCTGTTGAGCTCGAGGCGACCGATGAGCAGTCGACGCAGCTCGCCAGTTTCCCGCTGCAGGCGTACGCGGAAATCTACGTGAGTACATCAGCCTCAATATCTCGTCGTTTTCCCCTCGTTCCCAGGCCTCATTAAGCGCCGAATGGAAGCATGCCACATGTGCTCTTTCAGAGCCACATCCATGCTGGCATCCTGGCTTGCTGCCTTTATTGGTTCGTCCAGCTTCAACAGTTTCTTTTTACGGCCTTGGCCCGCAGTGGAAATCAGTCACGGGATAGTCATCGGCTTCTCCATCTTCCAGACCAAACTGTCCCTCTGATTCCGGCTTCCGAATCGTTATTGTTTCGTAACAGCATGGCGCTCGTTCATGCCGCCGCCAACCGATGGTGAATTCCAGCCAACAGGAACACCACGCTAGTGCTGCGTGTTGTCATCGATGTGGTGCATAAGCGTCTCAGCGTTGGCTTCTTCACGCCGTTCCGACGGCGCGGTTCATGCCCTCCGCTTTCGGATCACCTTTTACTGTTGCAGATCCAGTTCATCATTCTTTCGCTACATTCGTTCAGGCACAAGGGGTGTTGAGTTGGTGCCCGAGGATCGAGGATCATCCTGATTGACAACCGCAAAACCCATAGCAGCGACACTACAGCCGAATCAGCCGTTCAGCCATTATGCAGGTCGAGGGACAACTGTCCGCTTTACCGCCTTGGCCTCATTCATCGATTGCGAGGCGAACCGGGCAATTGTCATGCAATTTGAATGCACTGACATGAATAGCTGCAGCTCTGGACTGTCCTTCTGACTTTCTCGGCCTGAAGAAGCGTCTTGCAAAAATGAACAACTGGCATCGGCACCTGGCTACTCCTCGAAGGCAAATGCAATCTTACCTCCTACCGTTGTCCCAACATGCATGGCTTGACAGTGCTTGATGATGATGGTCTAATTGGTCGTGGGTAAGAGAAAGATTGTACACGGCGGTGAACCATACCGAGGCCTTGACCCCAAAAATCAGAACCTCTTTCTACTCAATCTCTGTGCTTGCATTGGCTAATTACTTTACGACTTAGGTAACCGACACACGACCTCCTTCCCTTCAACAGAACTTCAACGATGTCTCCAGCGTATCAAAATATGTCATGCCAGAGAACGAATATGAGACTCGCAAAGATTCTGTTCTGGCATGGAAAAAGGCACACAATCTTGGCCGGTTCGATCCCAACGCTCCTGATGTGGAGCAGCAGAAGATTCGACAACTGGAACGTGACATTGAGGAGCGAGGTATGTTTGATGTTCATGAAGAGCGAAGGTTCTCAACTCCATTCTACATAATACAATTCCACAATTGCTACTACCATTTTTCAAAGAATTCTCATACTTCTACGCCTACTTGATCGCTACCAACTGCTGACATCGTCTTCGCTAAGGAATCATAGTTGGTCATCGCTGCCGTCTACTCCCCTCCACTGACGATCGTCGCGGTACAGTCGCATTCGTTGGGCTCGTACCACAGATTCCTGGTATTGGGCCATGGGTAGGTATCGCGCTGGACGAGCCAACAGGAAAGAATGATGGAACTGTGAATGGAGAGAGATACTTTGAGTGTAAGACCAAGTGCGGAGTCTTTGTCAGGCCTGAGAGAGTAGAAGTAGGGGATTTTCCTGTGTTGGACGAACTGGGTGAGGAAATGGAGGAAATGTGAGAAAATGGAAGATGAATTTTCGTAAACATGCATGTTCAATGCAGCTTGCAGCTAGTGCAAATTTGCCATCAGCATCACATTTCATGATGCTCCCAAAACCTGGAGCTTTAATCCCTCATGATACTACATTATCATCCAGACTATCACTCGTGGCATTTGCAAGGAGGATGCTACCACCACTCCCATGAGGATATGCCCTACAACGCCATGCCATGCAACCAGGGTATCTCGGCCCCCAAAAACCATGTCTACCTCGAAACATCCTCATCGAACGTCTCGCACCCTTGCGCAAAAAAGATCCTCGCCGGTCGATCCCACTTATTGTCAATGCTGTACAGGTTCCCTGGTACAAAATCACGCTCGTCAGCAAGATATTCTCTCACCGCTAGATCAACGAAATCAAAAATTAGAGTGTGGGTTGAACGAGCCGTGCCGTCTCGGTTTGGATCCTGAGCTTAGTATACCAAGCCTCCCGTGAATGCGAACGTCCGTTCCCAGAGCTTGTGACACTCAAGCAGTGAGATCCTGTGTCACGTCGGAGAAAAGAATTTCTGTTCTGCCCTTGTTCGTACAACCAAGAAGCGCATGGCTTTTCCAGATCCTACGGTGCATGCGCCGTCGATGCCGTGGGTCGCTCGTTAGTGCCGAGCATATTGGAACGATGGTTGTTGCACAGGCATCCCGTATGCTCAGTTTGTCGTTTTCTGAGAACGAAATGCGGGAGTTATTGAGCAGGTGTCATTTCTCACCGACTCTT
>Ga0335076_10008229_pt1 | contig 10525 bp, 10 predicted proteins | sample Lox_Sample_25_FD_206717 | JGI IMG/M metagenome (GOLD analysis project Ga0335076, IMG submission 206717) | Soil microbial communities from Loxahatchee National Wildlife Refuge, Florida, United States - Lox_Sample_2.5 | ecosystem: Environmental > Terrestrial > Soil > Wetlands | place: USA...
GCCGCGGACCAGCGACGACGGAGCCCTCGCGGCGCTAGCGCCGGACATCGGCGAGCCTCATGGCCCGTTGCGGTACGCGCGACGCTGCATCGCCCGTCGCCCCGGCGCAGGCTGGGGCTCGAGTTCGTCTGATCTGCGCATGGCCCGCAACTTGGATCCCGGCCTCCGCCGGGATGACGCATTCGTTTCCAATCGCAGGCCGCCGGAGCGGCCCGCTCTTGGACGAATGCGTCACTTCGTCACGATGCGCTCGTAGCCTTCGGTGATTTCCTTGAAGTACGGCGACAGCGGGAACGGTCGGCCGTACTTCGCCAGGTCCTGCGGCGAGATGTCGGTGAAGAGCTTGTTCCACGCCGCCTGGTCGAGCTTCGGCTGCACGTACTGCGGATCGATGCCCGGATACCAGTTGAACTGCTTGATGATGCCGTCGGCCTGCACTTCCGGGCTCTCGGCCAGCTCGATGAATTTCTTGGCGAGCGCCGCGTGAGCGGCCTTGGCCGGGATCACGTAGTACATCGGCTGCCCGGGCAGTCCGGGCGAAGGCAGCACGAGCTTGATCTTCGGGCTCATCCGGCCGTCGGCCTGCCAGGTGTAGAACATGTCGACCCAGACCGGCCCCATCGCGATCTCGCCGCGATTGAGCATGTCCAGCGTCCCGGCATTGCCGGGGGTCATGACAACGTACTGGTTGAAGTCCTTGAGCTCGGAGAGCGCCTTGTCGATCGCGGGCACGGCCGCAGCGTCGTACGGACCCTTCTCGAGCTTGTCGGCCATGCCGCTGTACGCCGACACCCAGCCGGTCACGAAACCGACGCCCGACATGCCGCCCTTGACGCCGTTGTAGCCGAACTGCTTCGGATTCTTCTTGACCCAGTCGTTGAGTTCGGCGAAGGACCTGGGCGGGCTCTTGACGAGGTCGGGGTTGTAGGCGAACACGATCTGGCTGTGGAACATCGGCAGCACGTAGCCGTCGACGTCCGCGCCAAGCGCATTCTTCGCGGTGTCGCGAGAGACCAGCTTGCCGACCGAAACATCGCTGCGATAGGGCATAAGCAGCTTTTCCTTCACCATCGTCGCGGAGGCGAGCTGATGGATGACGGCGACGTCGACGTCCCATTCGCTGCTCCCCGCTTTCTGCTGCGCCGAGAGCTTCTCGTAGATCTTCTGCGAGCCCCCGTCGCCCGGACCGGTCCCGACCGCGCGCACCTTGACGCCCGGATTCATCGCTTCGAACTTCGGCGCGAGGTAGTTGTTGACGTAGTCGACCATGTTCTGGTCGCCCGCCGTCACGACGTTGAGCGTGGTCTGCGCCGGCGCAGCGCCGGCGAAGCCCAGCGCGACGACGATTGCGAATAGCCCTCTCTTCATGATTCCTCCTAGGTGAGACCGTTTGAGGCGTGATCCTCAGGGAAACAGCAGCAAGGCCGAGCGCGGCACGACGACGCGGGCAGCGGTGCCCTCCGCGACGCGCTCGGGCGCGTGGACCCAGATTTCGGCGCCGTCGGTGCGAACGCGATAGCGGTAGCCCTGGCCGACGTAGACCGACTGCGAGACGACGCCGTCGAGGACGAGGTCGCCGCCGTTCACCGGCGCCCCGGACGCCGCGAGCCGGGCCGAGTCGCTGCGGAAATGCGCGCGCAGCTTCCGGCCGGACGCGACGCGGCCCGGCGCGGCGAAGCCGTCGTCGCTCGCGACGACGTCGACGGCATTGTCCGCGCCCATGAAGCCCGCGACGAAGGCCGAGGACGGATGGTGGAATATCTCCTCCGGTACGCCGGTCTGGACGATGCGGCCGGCGTCGATCACGGCGATGCGATCGGAAAGGGTGAGCGCCTCCTCCCGGTCGTGGGTGACGTACACCGCCGTGATGCCGATGCGCTGCTGCAGCGCCCGCAGCTCGTGCCGCAGCTCGAGCCGCACCTTGTAGTCGAGGTTGGACATCGGCTCGTCCAGGAGCAGCAGCTGCGGGCTCACCGCCAGCGCCCGGCCCAGCGCGACGCGCTGGCGCTGCCCGCCGGAGAGCTGCGTCACCGCTCGCGGACCGAAGCCCTCGAGCTGCAGGAGCTTGAGCATCTCGACCACGCGGGCGGCGATCGCGTCCTTCTTCTGCCCTCGCATCCGCAGCCCGTAGCCGATGTTGCCGGCGACGCTCATGTGCGGCCAGAGCGCGTAGGACTGGAACATCATCGCCGTGCCGCGCGCCTCCGGGGGAAGCCGCGCGATGTCGCGGCCCTCGATGCGAATGGTTCCCGACTCCGGAATCACGAAGCCGGCGATCGAGCGCAGCAGCGTGGTCTTGCCGCAGCCGCTGCTTCCGAGCAGCGCCACCATCTCGCCGCGCTCCACCTCGAGGCTCACCCGATCGAGGACGGGGGCGCCGCCGTAGGAGACGGTCAGGTCCTCGATCGACAGGTAGGAAGGCACGGTGCGAAGGCGCTCGGACGGCGGAAGCGTACGCCACAAGTATGACGCGGATGGGACGGGCAGGCCAGAGCTCGAGGGGACCGGAGCCGGCTATGGCGGCGCACCATGCGCGAAGGCGGGAATAAACGCCTCGCTCCGCCGATACGGCAAGCTGAGGTCATCTCCTGCGACTATTTCGGCGAGGGTTCTCCCCATGACGCATTTCATCGATCGACGCGAATTCCTCAAGATCGCCGGGCTCGGCGGCGCAGTGCTGGTCGGCGGCGCCGGTTTCGGAGGCCGCGCGGCAGCGGCTCGTGCGGACGATTTCTACTTCGTCCAGCTCTCGGACCTGCACTGGGGCTTCGAGGGGCCCGCGCAGAACCCGGATTCGACGGGAACGCTGCACAAGGCGATCGCCGGCGTCAACGCGCTCAAGGAGCCGCCCGACTTCGTCGTCTTCACCGGCGATCTCACCCACACCACCGAGGATGGCAAGGTCCGGCGCCAGCGCATGGACGAGGTCCGGTCGATCATCGGCGAGCTCAAGGTGAAGGACGTGAAGTTCATGCCGGGCGAGCACGACGCCTCGCTCGATCACGGCAAGGCTTTCCAGGAATTCTTCGGCGCCACCCACTACAGCTTCGATCACAAGGGCGTGCACTTCGTCGCGCTCGACAACGTCTCCGATCCGGGCGCCTCGATCGGCTCGGATCAGCTCGCATGGCTCGCCGCCGACCTCGATCGCCAGCCGAAGGACGCGCGCATCGTCGTGTTCACGCACCGGCCCCTGTTCGACCTCTATCCGCAATGGGACTGGGCGACCACCGACGGGGCGAAGGCGATCGAGATCCTGCAGACGCGCGACAACGTGACGGTCTTCTACGGCCACATCCACCAGGAGCACCACTTCAAGACGGGCGCCATCGAGCACCACGCGGCTAAGGGCCTGATGTTCGCTCTCCCCGCGCCCGGCTCGCAGCTCAAGCGCACGCCGGTGGCGTGGGATCCCGCGGTCCCGTACAAGGGACTCGGCTACCGGGAAGTCGAAGCCGAACCGAGTCCGGTCAGGTACGACTTGACCGAGCTGCCGGTCGTCGCGAGCTGAAGCATGAGGCTCCCCCGCAGAAAGATGCTGGGCTTCCTCGGCGCCGCCGGCTGCGCAAGCCTCGGTGCGACGCTCACGGTGCGCTCGCAACCGGCCGAGCGCGTGATCAAGATCCGCGCGTACAAGTTCAGCTACGAGCCCGACGATATCGTGGTCAAGCTCAACGAGCCCGTGGTGCTGGAGCTCAGCAGCAGCGACGTGCCGATGGGCTTCAATGCTCCGGACTTCGCCGTGCGGGCAACGCTCATCCCCGGGCAGACAACGCATGTCCGCTTCGTGCCGCCGAGGGCGGGCACCTTTGTCTTCCACTGCGACATCTTTTGCGGTGACGGGCACGAGGACATGGACGGAACGATCAAGGTCGTCGCCTAGCGCTCCTCGGTCGTGGGGGCCCGCCCCCGCTACCGGTCCCCCACCAACGGTGGGGTGCGTACCACTCGCCAAGACCCGGGCCCCGGAGTTGTGGGGAAACTGTGCCCCTGCGCGGCAACCCCGGGCCGGCAGTCGAGTCGCCGACGGGCGGGCAGCCCAACCCTTCTTCTCCCTCTCAGGATCCTGCCGGAACAACCCTCGGAGCACAGGTTGGCATGGCCGTTGCTTTATGTAGGACGGAAGCGGTTGCCGCCGTACATTGCTTACGATAAATCAATCACTTAGATGTAAGACTAACGTAAGCGTGCGTGACGGCAACGGCTCAAACGGTTTTCCAACAGGTATAACTATAGAGAGGGTCTTTAGAATGAATGCGATTCGTTTCAGCAAACGGGCGACCGTAGTCGCCCTCGGTACTCTGTTAGGTGCGACGGTAGTTGCCACGAACCCCGCGTACGCCGGAAGCGCGCCCGCCAACCTGGCGGTCAGCGCCCAAGTCAACGCGAACTGCACCATCAGCACCAATCCGCTCAGCTTCGGCTCGTATGACCCGGTCGTCGCCAACGCATCGTCCGCCCTGAACGGGAACGGCTCGGTAACGATCGCCTGCACGAAGGGCTCCGCGCCGACCGTTACGCTCGACAACGGCCAGAACTACGCGAGCTCCACGCGCAACATGAAGATTACTGGCGGCGGCACCGACCTGCTTCAGTATGCGCTCTACCAGCCGCCGAACACGACACCCGGCACCGCGTGCTCTTTCCCGGGCAGCCAGGCGTGGGGGACCACCGGCGCCGCGATATTCACGCCGACTTCCCCCACCAGCAAGACGAGCCGCACGTACAACGTGTGCGGAACCGTCTCGGCCGGTCAGGACGTGAGCGTCGGTACGTATCAGGACACGGTCGTCGCCACGGTCAATTTCTAAGGCCGAAGGTCGCGCGGGCAACCGCGCGGCGCCGCTCCCGCGGTCAGGGCGCGTCGCCCGATCGGGAAGCGGGTTCACGAGCGAGACGATGTCGCGGCGAAAGGCCGCGACATCGCTCGTCGGAAGCGGATCGGCATGAGCAAAGGTCGAAATCGAGGTCGGATTACGGCACGCGCCGAGCTGGCGATGCTCGCCGCGTCGTCGATGTTTGCGTTCACCCCGAACGCCGAAGCGGCGACCGCCGTTCTCGGAGTCTCGGCGTCCGTCAGCGCCAACTGCACGATCAGCGCATCCGCCCTCGCGTTCGGCCGGTATGAAGCGCTTCTAGGCAACGCAACCCAGCCGCTCAACGCCGTCGGGGCGCTGAGCATTGCGTGCACGCGCGGTTCTGCACCGAAAATCACCATGGACATGGGTCAATACCCGAACGCCGGGAGGCGGTACATGACGGCCACGGCGTCCTCCGCCGGGGGCTTGTATTACGAGATCTACCAGCCGCCCAGCGTAACGCCAGGAACGCCGTGCAGCTTTCCCGGGATGACCCCGTGGGGCGCGTCGTCGACGCAGACGTTCGTTCCTGGAGCTCCCACGGGGCGCCACCCTCGCACCTACAGCGTGTGCGGGACGATCCCCGCGGGACAACTCGCGCCCATAGGGTCGTACGCAGACACCGTCGTGGCAACGGTAAACTTCTGAGCTTCTACAACGGCCACGCAGTGCACGACTCGCTGCGATTCCCATGCCCAAACCTGCCGCCCCACGTTGCATCCTCGCCTCGATCACGATCGCGTTGGCGCTGGTTGCATTGCCCGTCATCGCAGGGTCATTTCAGGTCAATCCCATCCGCATCGAGATGGCGCGAGGTGCGACGACCTCCTCGATCACCGTGCGCAACGACGGCGACGAGCCGGTGGTCGTCCAGGCGAGCGTGCTCGCCTGGACGCAGGACAACGGGCAGGACGTCTACACGCCGACTACCGAGGCGCTCGTCACGCCGCCGATCATGACGATACCTGCCGGCGCCGAGCAGATCGTGCGCGTCGGTCTGCGGCGAGGACCCGACCCGCAACGCGAGCTGACCTATCGACTCTATCTGCAGGAGGTGCCTCCGCCGCCCAAGCCCGGGTTCACAGGACTGCAGGTTGCATTGCGCGTAGGCCTACCCGTCTTCGTCGCGCCTGCGGTTCCAGGCGTGCGGCGCCTCGAATGGTCGGCTCAGATCGTCTCCGACAGCATCCGCCTCGCGGCGGAGAACACCGGAAACACCCACGTGCAGGTCACCGATTTCGAGCTGCGCGCGCCGAATGCCGCAGAGCCGATCGCTCGAGAGTCCTCGCTCGCCTATGTTCTTGCCGGACAGCGGCGACAATGGACGTTGCCGGCACCGTACGGGCAGGTGAGCGCGGCACGCGAGCTTCGGCTCAAGGCCTATACCGATGCTGGTGATATCGACACGCCTATCACCGTCGAGCATTAGCGATGCCGCGACCTGGGCCCTTATCGTGTTCCTCCTTGCCGGCCCCGTGAACGCGCAAACCCCGACGAGGGAGAGCGTTCCGCCGCCGCCGGCTGGCATCGCGCAGCTGCCCGACGACGAAGAGCTGCTGCTGCAAGTCGACGTCAACGCGCAGGGGCTCGGCGACACGGTACTCGTCCTGCGCGCGCGGAACGGCCAGATCTCGGTCCCGGCCGACAGTCTCGGTCGATGGCGCCTCCGCCGCCCCGACACGGCGCCACGCTTCCATGCCGGCGTGCCCTACTATCCGCTCGATGCCATCTCGGGCGTATCCTACGTCTACGACGCTGCTCGCCAGAAGCTCACGATCAGCGCGCTGGCGACCGCCTTCACGGATAGCCGGTTCGTCAACGCGGAGTTGCGCAATCCTCCGCCGACGCTGCCGCAGCCTGGGGCGTTCCTCAACTACACGCTGTTCGCTTCGCGGGCCTCGGACGAGTCCTCGTACGCGGGTCAGTTCGAAGGCGGCCTTTTCAGTCCCTACGGTGTACTGATCGGCGGGCTGCTCGCGCAGAACAACCCCGGAAGTCCCAACGTGGTGCGCCTCGATACGACCTGGACCACGGACCTTCCTGAGCGGCTATCGTCGCTGCGCATCGGCGACGCGATCAACGTGCCCGGAGCCTGGGGTCGCGCCGTGCGTTTCGGCGGCGTGCAGTACTCCACCAATTTCGCCACGCAGCCGGGCTACATCACTTTTCCTTCCATAGCGAGCAGTGGACAGGCCGCGCTGCCATCGACCGTGGACGTCTTCGTCAACAACGCCCTCGTGGCGCAGAAGGCCGTTCCTCCGGGCCCGTTCTCGATCACCAACATCCCCACGGTCAACGGCAGCGGCAACGTGCAGCTCGTGGTTCGCGATCTTTTCGGGCGGGAACAGGTCATCTCGCAGCCGTTCTACGCCAGCGTCAACCTACTCAAGGCCGGCCTCGAGGATTTTTCCTACGAAGCTGGATTCGAGCGCAACAACTTCGGCACCGAGAGCGACGACTACGGTCGAGGCCTGGTGACGGCGACGTACCGCCGCGGTCTGACCGATCAGCTCACCGGCGAAGTTCGCGGCGAGCTCGAGCGCGATCTGGGCGTGGCGGGCGTGTCGGCGGACTACCTCATCAACGAGGTGGGCGTTTTCACCGGGACGATCGCAGCGAGCGGCGGTGGGGGCGCAGGGAGCGGCACGCTCGCCGGCGCCGGTTTCCAGCGGCAGACAGGGCGCTTGAGCGTGTTCGCCCAGGCGCAATGGGCGAGTCCGTCGTTCCGCCAGATCGGAGCTACGCCCGACGATCCGGTGGCGTCGCGCCAGCTGAGCGGCTCGATCGGCTATCAGATGGATCGCTTCGGCAGCGTCGGAGTGACTTACGTCGCGCAAAATTTCCGCACCAAGGACGACATCCACGTGCTTTCGGCGAGCTATTCGCTCGGGCTGGGCTCGTGGGCGTTCGTGAGCTTCTCCGTGGCAAAGACCTATGGCGCACAGGGCGACATTGCGTTGGGCGCGACGCTGAGCATTCCCCTGAGCGATCGCACGCTCGCCGCAGCAGCCTACAACGGCATTCGCTCGTCGAGCGCCGGAAACACCAACGACACGACCTTCACTCTCCAGCGCAACGTTCCGGCCGGCGAAGGCTATGGCTATCGCTTCGTCGCGCATACGAGCGACGACTACGAAGCGAGCGGCACCTGGCAGAACAACGTCGGCACGTACACCCTCGACGCGACGCGCTTCGAGGGTTCCAACGCCGCGCGTCTGAGTGCCGCGGGCGGCATCGGCTATGTCGGCGGCTACGCGTTTGCGAGCCGGCAGATCACCGACAGCTTCGGCGTCGTCAAGGTGGCAGACTATGCCGGCATCGGCATCCTGCAGGACAACCAACCCGTGGGACGCACCGACGCAACGGGTTACGCGGTGCTGCCGCAATTGCGCGCCTACGACATCAATCGTGTCTCGATCGACGAGCGGGACCTTCCGCTCGACGCCCAAGTCGACCGACTCAAGATCGACGCCGTACCCTATTTCCGCAGCGGACTGCTGTTCGACTTCCCCGTGCGGCGCTCGCACGGAGCGACGCTCGTGGTCCTCCTCGATGACGGGGCTCCGATTCCATCGGGCGCGATCGTGCGCGTGGTCGGCCGCGACGAGGAGTTCCCGGTCGCTCTGAAGGGCGAGGCGTATGTCACCGGTCTTTCCGAGAGAAACCACCTGAGCGTATCGTGGAAGGGCCGAAGCTGCGAATTCGAAGCCGCGTTCCCGCAAACGACCGAACCCCTGCCGAGCCTAGGTGTCTTCGCGTGTCACGGGGTGACACGATGAGGTTTCGTCCCTCCGGCCTGCGACCCGTCCTGGCCGCGATGCCTGGACGCCTGCTCTGTGCCGGGCTGCTCGGCTGCGCCGCTCTCGCCACACAAGATGCTCTCGCCGTCTCGTGCAGCGCCTCGACGGTCGGCGTCGCATTCGGAGCTTACGATGTCTTCAGCTCGAGCCCCGTTCCGGGAACGGGGTCGGTCAAAGTGAACTGCTCGCTGACGACTGAGACGCTCGTCAAAGTCAACTATACAATCAGCCTGGCGACGGGGTCGAGCAACAGCTTCGTGCAGCGGACGATGGCGGGCGGTGGCAGCTCGCTCCACTACAACCTTTACACCTCGAACAGCTATTCGACCGTCTGGGGCGATGGCAGCGGCAGCACCGCCACCGTTTCCGGCAGCATGACGCTTATCGTTTTTTTCAGTCCGACCGGCTCCGCCACCGTGACCGTCTACGGGCAGGTACCTGCGCTGCAGGACGTGACCGTCTCGAACTACCAGGACAACGTGACCGTCACGGTCAGCTACTGAAGGAGCGAATCAGAGTGGTCGAACGTTCAGCGCGAGCGGCCAGGCGTAGGTACCCGGCTGAGCGCTCGCAGCGAGGTTGAAACGGTAGGTCAGATCGAGCGGCAGATTCCGGCCGGATTGGCCGCGCTCGATGATCGTACCGCCATCGGGTCCCAGCTCCGCGCTGCCATTGTCGTTGCTCACGCGCACGGAGCGGAAGATCGGCAGGCGCGTGAAGAAATCGATGACGTAACCTGCGGGATTGTTCGAGCTCACGCGGAGCCGCGACCCGATCGGCACGTCGACGTAGCCCTGGGCGATATCCGCTTCGGTGATCGTGATCTGGGCCGGTTGCTGAACCACCTGTCCGACGGCCTGTGCCGGCACGACCGCGCTCACGGCGATCTGCCCGTGCTGTTGCGCTGCATCGACCGAGGGCGCGACCGTCGACACCGCGAGCGTGGAGCACATCGCCGCGAACGTAACTCGGCGCTGAATGCGCAGCGCCCGGCTGACGACGGAGCGTTTCACATAGCCGGCCTGGATCAGCTCCTCGCCCAGCCTCCGGCCACTCTTGCGTTGGCTCGCAAGCGCGGCCTGTAGCTGCTCCTTGGTGATCTGACCCTGGGCGACCAGGATCTCCCCGAGCTTTGGCGGCCGATCGCCGCCGTGCGAGGTGAGGGCTTGCCGGAGCGCCTCCACCGCTGTGGACGGGGCATGCGCGTGGCTGGAAGCCGCATTTTGCGGGCGACGCTGACGTTTATCGTCCATGGAGCCCTTGTCGAACTGCGTTTACGGGAATCGACGCTCCCGGACGCAAGACACGTGCCGGCGGCTCCAACCCGGACGTGCCTCAGTGCCTCACAGTGTACCCCACACCTCCCGCGCGGTCTCGACGACCAGGCGCAGCTTAGCGACCTGTGATTCCCGGGCGATATCGTTGCCGTGGACGGTGCTCGAGAATCCGCATTGCGGCGACAGGCAGAGCCGCTCCAGGGGCACGATGCGAGCCGCCTCGGCGATGCGGCGTTTGAGCGAATCCTTCGACTCGAGCTCGCCGACCTTCGTCGTCACCAGCCCCAGCACGACGATCTTGCCCTTCGGCAGGAAGCGCAGGGGCGAGAAGTCGCCGGAGCGCGCGTCGTCGTACTCCAGGAAATAGGCGTCGACCGCGAGCTCGTTGAAGAGCACTTCGGCCACCGGCTCGTAACCTCCTTCGGCAACCCAGGCGCTGCGGAAATTGCCGCGGCAGAGGTGCGTGCAGATCGTCATCCCCGCCGGACGCTCGGCGATGGCCGCGTTGATCAGGCGCGCATAGCGGCGCGGCAGCTCGTTCGGATCGTCGCCGCGAGCGCGAGCGCCCTCGCGCATCTTGGGGTCGCAC
>Ga0335076_10008231_pt1 | contig 10524 bp, 7 predicted proteins | sample Lox_Sample_25_FD_206717 | JGI IMG/M metagenome (GOLD analysis project Ga0335076, IMG submission 206717) | Soil microbial communities from Loxahatchee National Wildlife Refuge, Florida, United States - Lox_Sample_2.5 | ecosystem: Environmental > Terrestrial > Soil > Wetlands | place: USA: Florida...
CAGCGGCGAAGCCGGTGCGAGGGACCTTACGACTGCACAAGTTATCGATGCCGTGGAAAGGAACGACTGCGCGGCGTGCCCCCTCTTACACTGCATTGCCTGTGTCTCGCTTCGTTAGGTCCCTCGGAGCGCTGATCGCGCTCCTCAGGATGACATCCGATGTTGGGATTACTTCGACGGTATCGGCTTGCTGAAGGCGCGGTTCCCGATGATTCCCTTCCCCTCCTGCACCGTGATGGTCTGTCCGGCGTTTACGTTCGAGAGCTTCTCTGTTTGCCCGCTCGGCCATTGGATCTCGATCGAGTCGGCTTTTGCCTGTGCACCCAGGCCGAAGGTGAGGACCAGTTCGCTCTGGGAAAGGTAGCTCGAGCCGGAGCGTAGCATTCTCCACTGCTTATCCTTGCCGGAGTTGACGCGGACCACCGAGCCGATCCCATCACGGTTCGACTTGGTTCCCACCAGCTTGATGCGCAGGCTGTGATTTGTCCCGCCTTCGTTGTGAAACAGGTACGCCGGGCCAGCGTTGGTGGTGAGCAGTACATCAAGGAACCCGTCATTATCGATGTCTCCGTAAGCCGCGCTGCGCGCCACTTTCGGCGCAGAAAAAGTCTTCCCCATGTCGGCGGTCACTTCGGTAAAGCGAGCGCCTCCGAGATTATGGAAAAGGTGCGGGGGCTCGGCATAGCTTACGCGCTTCTGCACCCGCTCGATTTCGTTCTCAATATGGCCGTCGGCGACAAAGATGTCGAGCCAGCCATCGTTGTCATAGTCGAAGAAGAAACAGCCGAAACCGAGCGTCACGAGCGTAGCGCGTCCCACTTCCGATTGCGGAGCTTCGTCGACGAACAATCCGTTGCCTTCATTGTGAAAGAGCGAAACCATCTGGTTGGCGAAATTACTGATCAGGACGCTGGCATGACCGCTGCGGTCGTAGTCGGCAGCATCCGCACCCATGCCTGCGCGGGCCACGCCGTCTTCGCTGAAGCCGATCCCGGCGGCTACGCCGCGTTCTTCGAATGTCCCGTTCTTCTTGTTGAGATAAAGCTTGTTGGGCTGCGTGTCATTCGCAATCAGGATGTCGGGCCAGCCGTCGCCGTCGTAGTCGAGAATGGTGATGCCGAGACTCTTCGAAGTGGGATCGCCCATGCCCGACTTCTGCGTGGCGTCTTCAAATTTGCCGCCGCCGAGGTTATGCCAGAGGCGCACGGACGTCCCTTTGTAGGATTCGGGCGTGCAGTAGGACTTGTGCGCTCCGTCGATCGTGCAATAAAGGTCGCCCTGTTCGCTCCACTGCACGTAGTTGGCGACGACGAGGTCGAGTTTGCCGTCGCGATCGTAGTCCACCCAGGCGGCGCTGGTGGAAAACTCGCTCGGCCCCCACATGCCCGCCGTCTTAGTGACGTCGGTAAATGTGCCGTTGCCGTTATTGTGAAACAGATGGCTCTGGCCGAGGGCAGAGATGAATAGGTCGTCGAAGCCGTCGTTATCGTAGTCGCCGACGGCAACGCCAAAACCGAACATCGGGACGGCGAGACCTGCCGCACGGGTTACGTCGGTGAAAGTGCCGTTGCGATTGTTGTGATAAAGCTTCAGCGTGGTGGCCCCGCCGCGGGGATGCCCCGGGAAATCGTCGCCGTTAACGAGAACGACGTCGGGATAGCCGTCGTTATCGTAGTCGATGAATGCGCAGCCCGGGCCCATGGTTTCAGGGAGCCACTTCCTTCCGAAGGCGCCATTGTTGTGCGTGAAGTGAATTCCGGCCTGGGCGGTGATGTCGCGGAAGTGGATTTGAGCTTGGGCGGCGACCGCGAGAACCATCAACCACAGAGGCACGGAGACACGGAGCGATTTCATGAAGCGCATCTATTTGGAGGCTCCGGCGGAAGGCGCTGCCAGGCTTTGCCCGGCTGGACGGACATGGGCATCCGCCCCTCCATGATTCGTGCTGGAGGAATGCGCGCTTGCTGTCTTCGCATGACTTGGCGCGGCGAGCGGCAGCGGAACCGATACGTGCTCGTGCACTGCCTGGCGTTCGTTGTTGTCTTCCGGATGCGCCTGGCGATAGGGACCGGTAATCGCTTGCGCCGATTCGTCGGCCTTGAACCGCATGTAGCGCGCCTGATGCTCTTTCGCGAGCGCAAGGTCGCCCAAGCCGTTGTAGCAAAGCATCAGGTTGTAATGGGCCTGCAGATCTTCCGGATCGATGGCGAGCACAGTTTCGAGCACCTTCACGGCCTCGTCGTACTTGCGCTCGAGGAAAAGCACGCGTCCCAGATCGTTCAGAGCGACGCGATCCCGCGGATATTGATTCAGCACCATGTGTAGACGGGCAGCAGCGCCTTCATAGTTTCCATCAGCACGGAGAACGCGGGCATAAAAGTAATTGGCGCGCGCAAGATTGGGATCGAGAGCCAGGGCCTTTTCCAACACGGCGCGTGCGCGATCCATGTCGCCTTCCTGCACGGCGCAGCGACCAATGTTGACCCAGCCGTCAGGATTCGTAGGATCGGCTTCCGTTATTTTCTGGAACGCGGCGGCCGCGCCCTTCAAATCACCTTGCAGGAACAGTCCAATGCCGTAGTCGTTCCAGCGCTGCCACTCCTCTTTCTTGACGATGGTTTGCGGCACCGGGGCAGGCGCATTGTGCGCGACTACCGGAAGCGTGACTTCATCTTCCGCGACTGGCACGATGGGCAGGTCGGGAATCTTCTCTTCTTTCGCGGAGACACCCTTCAACGGCAGCGTGAAGACCGTGGGTCGATCGTCGTAGTCAGGAGCGACCGCATTGGGTTTCGTTGGATCGGGCTGACCGGCGAAGGCTTCCTGCGTGCCGTACCACGCAAATTTCCGATAACAGAGACGCGCATGCAAAGTGATTTTGTTCCCCGCATTCTCGGGGATAAACATGCGGTAGTGAACCGTGTCGGCGGCCCCGGGCGGAATCAGGCGTACGTACACGGTGGCCCGGGTCGCCCAGGCATTGCGCTTGTTGATGGGATTGCCGTGGGCGTCGATCTGCAGCGAGCGATAGAAGTGTGCGCCCTTCTCGACCGGGCCATGGCCATTGTCTTCCGCCATGCCGCTCCAGAAGATGGTTTGACCCTTGTCGTCCGTGCCCTTCAATTCCAGCCAGGTATCGTACGCATCGACGGTACCGCCGGGGAAGAAGTGTCCGACCTTTTTCGTGCGGACGACGACATCGACGCGAACCGTATCGCCGCGGCGCAGCGCTGGCTGCACGCGGTTCAGCGGCGCGGTAATCGGCGCGGCCTGTACGGATCCTTCATTCGTGACCTTAGTCTCCGCTTCTTCTCCCACCGCAAAAGTAGTGTTCAGTTCGGATTGCATGCTGGCGCCGGGCTTCATCGGAGCCTGCGCCAGCGACAACGCGAAGATATCGACCGTCAGTGCACCATTCCGCAGGAAGTCTTCGGTCAGCTTCAGCTGCGCGGGATCTTCGTTTGCCGTAGGCACCGCCGTATTCGCGGCGGGAAACCGGTGCGAGTGCACAAAGCCGTTGATGTTGCCCATGTCCTTGGAGGACTCCTGCGGCATGTGGCAATCGGCGCACTGCGCCGGTTTCGGCGGATAGTAGAACGAACGCGCTCCCTGGCCTGACACGCCGCTGGCCTGCCAGTTGTCGTACTCGTTGAAGCCGCGAAACCAGCGATAGCTGTTCACCGGAACGTCGAGATGAACCTTGTGACACGAGGAGCAGAACTCCGCCGTCTGATCGCGCATGAACGGCTTCAGAAAAACGCGGCGGTGCGGTTCGGGATTGAGATTGATCAGGAAATCGTGCAACGCGCGGGCGACAGGATTCTGGGTAGCAGCCAGTTCATGCAGCTTGGGATATTCCAGATAAAAATCCGCCTGCCCCATGGTGCTTTTCACGTTTGCAATCGAATGGCACATCATGCAGCCGAGTCCGGCCTGCGCCTCGGGCCGATGCACGATTTGCTTGATGGGCGTATCCATCAGGCCGGCGTAGAGAACAGCGGGGTCGTGACATCCGCCACACCACTTCGAAGGCTTGGTGCCGATCGTGTCCTGCATGTACTCGATCGACTTGCGATACCACTGATTGTTAAACGATGAAAAATGGTGGGCCGAACTGAACCACTGATTGTAGATATCTTCGTGGCAGCGCTTGCAGGAGTCGGACTCCATGAAAAACTTGCTGGGAATCTTTTGCTTGCCGTAGACTTGCGCCGAACTCGGGAAGAACGAGCCGTCGGGGCCGTCACCTTCGCCGTTCATAGTGTCGGGCGGCATGGTGGGATTCTGAATCCGGTTACGCGACTCCCAGCCGTTACGAACTGAGCGCGCCGCGTAACCGAGACCGGCGAACACCGCGAGACAGACGAGAACCCGAAGTGCGCCTGCCGCCGCGGTACTTCCTTCCGGCGCTCGCTTGCCCAGCCAGCTCGCGGCCAGAAGTCCGACGCCAGCCAGCGAAATCACGATGTGGAAATAGAGCTTGCTCCACTCCGAGCGCGGCGTCCCGGTCTTGATCAGGATGAGACCAATCACGGCTCCGACGGCAACCAGCAGCCACCCACCGCGGGACGTGAGCGTCCCGTAGCGAAACACGCGCAGCAGATACGGAATGAGCAGGATCGAAGCGAGCAATCCCCCCGCTGCATGGAGCAGCACTACACCTGCATAAGGAATGTTAGGCTGCGGGAAGGTGTACAGGTAAGCCGCGGAAACAGTAAGAAAGACAATGAGGGCAGAGAGAATCCGTCCGAGCAATCCGGTAGAAGGTGGCGTTTCCCGCATGAATGATGAGCGTAAATGACACGGCGATCTCAGCCCTACAGGTGGCTAAAATCGTGAGAGATAACGTTATACAGTGCCGAAGGGCGGCGACATAATACAAAAATACTAGCGGGGCTCAATCATGATTGTGAAAATCTGGCGTCTCAATTAACTCTGGTCCAAGTTACGAGATGGGCGGAGTTTTCCATGCTCCGCAAGCATTCTCCAAGGCTTGGGCGACACTCAGCACATGTTCTTCTTCCCACGGACGACCGACAATCTGCACACCGATCGGCAGCCCATCGCTTGAATGACTGACCGGCACGACTGCCGCCGGATTGCCTAGCAGGTTGAACCATTCCGTGTAGCTCCAGGCGTCGAGGTAGTGGACGGTCTTCCCTTCCACTTGCCACTTGCGTTCGCCGTGGCGAAACGCGGGAATGGCGGCGGCTGGGCAAAGCAGGATCGGATATTTCCGCATCTGTGCCAGAAAATCGGCGCGCAGCGTATCGCGGCGAATCCACGCTTCAAGGAGGGAGTCTCCAGTGAGCGCAGGGTCAGCGGCAGACCACTGCAAGAATTGCTTCATGATGGGACTGGTATCGGCTTCGCGTCCATTGAACATAGGTCGAAGGAGCATGCCGCTCGCGGTCACAAAAAACTTCTTCCACAGCAGCCGCGCTTCTTCCAGCCCCTCGGGACGGAAGGGCTCGACTGCGAAACCGGCATCGCTCAAAGCTTTGGCGGCTGTGCGCACGGCTTGACGCGTTTCGGAAGTTACGGGTGTGCGGCCGTCGTCTTCGAAGTAGCCGATACGGAGGGTCTTGAGTTCGCTCTCATTCGGCCAGCGCACCGCGACCGGAGCCGCACAGGTATCTCCGTCATCGGGACCTTCCATGACTGTGAATAGTTCCTTGAGATCGGCGACCGTGCGCGCCATTGGACCCACCACGCCAATCAGCGCGAATGGCCCACCCGAGGGCGGGAAATGTCCGGTGGAAGGGATGCGCCCGGGCGTTGGCTTGAGACCGCAAATCCCGCTGAAATGTGCAGGAACGCGGATCGACCCGCCGCCATCGCTCCCGACGCCGCCAGCGGACATGCCGGAGGCGATCGCTGCCGCTTCCCCGCCACTGGAGCCTCCGGCGGTGCGTTCGAGATCCCAAGGGCTGTTGGTACGACCATATAAAAGATTGTCGGTTTCCCACGCCATCAGAATTTCCGGAGTGTTGGTCACGCCGAGTACGATGGCGCCGGCGGCTCTCAAGCGTGCCACGAGCGGCGCATCTTGCGAAGCCACGAATCCCGCGCGCAGGCGCGTGCCGGCCTCCCAGCGCATTCCTGCAACTCCGATGCAGCCCTTGATGCTGATCGGAACGCCATGCAGAGGACCAATCGGCGTGCCGCGCAGGATGGCGTCTTCTGCCGACTTGGCTTCACGACGAGCGCGGTCGGCATCGACGTGCACGAATGCGTTCAATTTCGGATTCAGTTTCTCGATTTTCGCCAGATGCTGATCGACGAGTTCGACAGGAGAGATTTTCCTGTCGCGAATCTCTGCGGCCATGGCGACGGCAGAAAGAAGGGTGAGATCGGACATAGATTTCGTCATTTCGACATGGCGCGATCGAGCGCCAGTTTCTCTTCGTTCGTCAGCTTGCGGTACGAGGCTTTGGCGAGTTTGCCGAGTTGCAGCGGTCCGACGGCCACCCGCACCAGGCGCAGGACGCTGACTCCAAGTTCCTCCAGCATTCGGCGGATCTGCCGGTTCTTACCTTGATCCAGGACAATCTCAAGCCAGCAATTTTTCTCGCCGGATCGAAGAAGACTCACTCGCCGAGCGCGTAACGTTTCACCGTCGACGGGCACTCCGCGTGTCAACTTCTGAACAAAATCGTCGTCCGCGGTCCTGTTGACCTGCACGTGATACGTCTTTTCCAGATGCGTCTCGGGCGCGGAGACATATCCGCCCCACTGCGAATCGTTGGTCAGCAGCAGCAAACCCTCGCTCGCCTTGTCCAGACGACCAACCGGCGCCAGCCAGGGCGGGTCGTCCCCATCCTGCAAGAGAGAATAAACGGTGTCGCGCCCCTTTTCGTCGGAAGCGGTCGTAACCAGGCCCCGGGGTTTGTTCATCATCAAGTAGATTTTCTGCTGAGCGTGAACAGGCTGACCGTCCACTTCAATTTTGTCGCGCTCCAGATGAGCCGGGGCTTCCGGATCGCGCCGTAGCACACCATTCAGGCGAACCCGGCCATTTCCAATTAACTCGGAGGCCTGCGAGCGCGAACAATATCCGAGCTTCGACAAGGCACGCGCCAGGCCGACGCTGCGGAATTTGCTCTTCTGGGGCACCATTTCATCCTAATGCAGCCGAGTCCGTTTCCACGCACGGGCTTCGCTCCAACTTGATACCATGTTTGCGCTCCACAAAGGAGGCTTCATGGCTCATCAACATCCTCCCCGGTTTCTGAAGATCGTCGACGACGCGCGCAGTCGCATTCGCGAGACCAACGTCGAGGAAGTGAAACGCCGCATGGATCGCGGTGACAAGTTTGTGCTGATTGACGTGCGCGAGGAAAGCGAATTCGCCAAAGATCATCTGCCCGGGGCCATTCATTTGGGCAAAGGAATCATCGAGCGCGATATCGAGCAACGCGTGCCCGAGTTGGACAAGGAAATGATCCTGTATTGCGGCGGAGGCTTTCGCTCTGCACTGGCGGCCGACAACCTGAAGAAGATGGGCTACACCAATGTCATCTCCATGGACGGCGGTATTCGCGACTGGCGCGAAAAGAACTATCCGCTTACCGCAGACTAAGTGGTGTTGGTCACGGTTAATCAGCAAGTTTTGTGGTAATCTGCGCGCCTTACCTATATGAATGCTCGCATCTTCTTCTGGTCGTTGACTTCGGCACTGGCCGGGTTTCTGTTTGGCTTCGACACCGTCGTCATTTCGGGCGCGGAAAAAACCATACAGGCGATCTGGGGGCTCAGCCCTTGGCTGCACGGCGTGGTAATGGCGTCTGCATTGTTGGGCACCGTGGTCGGCTCTCTAATTGGAGGCGTGCCGGCCGATCGCTTTGGACGCAAGGCGACGCTGCTGTGGATCGGCATCCTCTATTTTGTCGGCGCGGCGGGATCAGCCCTGGCGACGAATGTTGCTACGTTCATCGCGGCCCGCGTGATCGGCGGCCTGGGCATTGGCATTTCGACCGTGGTCGCGCCCATGTACATTTCCGAAATCGCTCCAGCCAAGCATCGCGGACGCCTGACTGGTATGTTCCAGTTCAATATCGTGTTCGGCATCCTGGTAGCATATGCATCGAACTGGTGGTTAGCGGGCATCGGTGAAAATGCTTGGCGTTGGATGCTGGGCGTCGCGGCGTTTCCATCGGCAGTCTACGCCGTATTATGCCTCGGCCTGCCGGAAAGCCCGCGCTGGCTGCTGAGCCGAAAAGGAGATCGCGCGACCGCGATTGGCGTTCTGCAGCGCGCGGAACCGGAAGTTCCCTCTGCGCAAATCGTGGCCGAAGCCGACGCCATTACCGCGGCAGTTGCGTCGGAAGCCCAAGTTTCGCACGGCCAGTTCTGGACGAACCGCCTGCGCAAGCCGATCCTGTTGGCGATCCTGATCGCGTTCTTCAATCAGCTTTCCGGCATTAACGCTATCCTTTACTTCGCTCCGCGCATTTTTGAGCAAACAGGCCTGATGGCCAAGGACGCTTTGAAACAATCCGTCTGGATTGGAGTAACGAACCTCATTTTTACCTTCGTCGGACTATGGCTGATAGACCGACTGGGGCGTCGGACACTCCTCTACATCGGATCGTTCGGCTATATCGCGTCGCTGGGTTGTACGTCCTGGGCGTTCTTCACTCACCACGATGCCATCGTTCCGACGTGTATTTTCGCCTTCATCGCCGCCCACGCCATCGGACAAGGGACGGTGATCTGGGTCTTTATCTCCGAGATCTTTCCCAATCGCAATCGTGCCGAAGGTCAGACCCTAGGCAGTTCCACCCACTGGGTTTTCGCGATGCTGCTGACATTCTTTTTCCCGAAGATGGTTGATGCGTTTCCGCCCGGGTACATCTTTTTGTTCTTCACCTCCATGATGATCTTGCAACTTATCTGGGTGAAGACCATGGTTCCTGAAACCAAGGGAGTGCCGCTCGAACAAATTCAACATCAACTGGGAATCGACGCTTAACCTGCTTGGGTTCTGCCGTGAGCACCGTGAGCCGCAGGCCCGGAGCAAGTCTTGATAAAGTGTCATATTAGATATATTCTAAACAGACATGGACGCGGCCTCGATTCGACAATCGCTGGAGAACGGCGGGTTGCGGTGTACGCCGCAGCGATACGCCGTTATGGCGTTCCTGGTGGAGTGCCACCGGCATCCGACGGCCGCGGAGATTTTCGAAGCCGTGAATCGCGCCGATCCGCGATCTTCCCGGGCAACGACTTATAACAATCTGCGCGATTTGGTGGAAGCAGGCCTGGTGCGGGAAGTGGCCGTCGAAGGCCGCGCCGCCCGATTCGATGCGAAAGGCATGCGGCATCATCACTTCATTTGCGATCGCTGTGGCAATGTGGAAGACCTGGACTGGTATGACGTGCCCAAGCCTGCCTCAGGCTCGTTTGGGAAACGAATCGTTCGCGAATGCGAACTCATTTTTCGTGGACTCTGTACGAAATGCGCTCGGCGGCACGTTTCCCGTTAAGTTTTCATCAATGTGGCCACGGTAGGCGCACAGTGCGCCACGGGAAGCGCGGGCAGCAATCCTCAGGACCGGTAGGCCGGAACCGGTTCGCAGTACGTCGAAGTTTCGACTCATAACTAAGGAAGATACCTATGGAAAATACACTCGCGAGTTCATCGGGGAGTGTTGTCCCCGAAAAACAGGAAAAGAGCACCTTACCCGAATCGAAATGCCCGGTCGCGCATGGCGCAGGCAAAGTCCGCGCCAATATCGACTGGTGGCCAAATCAGGTGGACTTAAGAATCCTCCATCAACACTCTCCACTCTCCGATCCGATGGGCGAGGAGTTCGACTACGCCAAAGAATTCAAGACGCTCGATCTGAATGCGGTGGTCAAAGACCTTCATGCGGCCATGACGGACTCGCAGGAGTGGTGGCCAGCAGACTTTGGCCACTACGGACCGCTGTTCATCCGAATGGCGTGGCACAGCGCCGGCACGTACCGTATTGGCGATGGCCGCGGCGGCGCCGGAGCGGGGCAGCAGCGTTTTGCGCCGCTCAATAGCTGGCCCGACAACGTAAACCTCGACAAGGCACGCCGTCTGTTGTGGCCGATCAAGCAAAAATACGGCCGGAAAATTTCGTGGGCCGATCTCATGATTCTCGCCGGCAACGTCGCACTGGAATCGATGGGCTTCAAGACATTCGGTTTTGGCGGCGGACGCGCCGACGTCTGGGAACCCGAAGAGGATGTGTACTGGGGTCCAGAGGGGACGTGGCTGGCCGACGAACGCTACTCGGGCGAGCGAGATTTGGAGAATCCGCTCGGCGCCGTGCAGATGGGATTGATCTACGTGAATCCGGAAGGGCCGAACGGCAAGCCGGACCCGCTGGCGGCGGCAAAAGACATCCGCGAAACGTTCCTCCGCATGGCGATGAACGACGAAGAGACGGTCGCGCTGATTGCTGGGGGACACACCTTCGGCAAGACTCACGGCGCTGCCATTCCTGCTGACTACGTAGGCGCCGAACCCGAGGGCGCTGAAATCGAATTGCA
>Ga0335076_10008232_pt1 | contig 10523 bp, 6 predicted proteins | sample Lox_Sample_25_FD_206717 | JGI IMG/M metagenome (GOLD analysis project Ga0335076, IMG submission 206717) | Soil microbial communities from Loxahatchee National Wildlife Refuge, Florida, United States - Lox_Sample_2.5 | ecosystem: Environmental > Terrestrial > Soil > Wetlands | place: USA: Florida...
TCCGAAGTCATGGAACGCGGAGGCGGCCAGGAGACTTCCGGGAGTGCGAGACATCGTGCCTGTTTCGAGCGGCTACGCAGCGGGAGTTGCAATTACCGCCGATAGTGTCTGGACGGCGCTGCGCGCCCGCGATGCACTGGAGATCGTTTGGGACAGAGAGCGAGAGGAATCCTTCAGCTCCGAGGAGCATTACGAAAAGTTGAGACAGGCCACGCAGACGGAAGGTTTCATCGTTCGCCACGATGGAGCGCCGGCAACTGAATCGCATGGACTTTTCGAGGCTTCTTACGAATGGCCTTACCAAGTTCATGCGCCGCTCGAACCGATGAATTGCACCGCCTACGTCCACGACGGCAAATGCGAAATCTGGGCGCCAACACAAGCGCCCGAAGAAGCCCAGGCCAAGGCTGCCAAGTTACTTGGCCTGCCTACAGAAAAGGTGATCGTCCATGTGGCACTGATGGGCGGAGGGTTCGGGCGTCGCCTGTTCACGGACTACGTGCAGGAGGCAGTCGAAATCGCCAAGTCTGTAAGCTATCCGGTGCTACAGATGTGGACGCGCGAAGACGATATGCGCTACGGGCACTTCAATCCGGCTTCGTTCAATCGTTATGTGGCGAGGCTCGGCGCGAACAAACGCCCGGTCGCACTTCTGCATCGCTGCGCCACCAGTGACCTCAGCATTTATCCGCCCAGTTCTCCGCCCACGGCTGCGAGCTACGCGGAAGACTGGACGCCGTGGGGCGGGTACGACAACCCGTACAACTTTGGCGAACTCACGGTGGACTACACGTCGATCGCAACTCCCGTGCCCACGGGTCCGTGGCGTTCCGTGGAATATCCGGGGACAGTTTTTGGCAGGGAATCCTTCCTGGATGAGTTGGCCCACCACGCGGGGATGGACCCCATCACTTTGAGGCTTGAACTTCTGAATCCAGCGGAGGCCGTTTCCCTCGCCGATGGCCTGAAGATCGATCGTGCCCGCTTGAAAAAGGTTCTGGAGACGAGCCGCGAAGTTTCCGATTGGGAAAAACCCTTACCGGCTGTGAACGGCCGGCGGCGGGGCCGGGGTTTTGCCTGCAACATCTATCATGGCGAAACGCACATGGCGCAAATCGCGGAGGTTTCCGTGGGCTCTGCGGGAGACTTTCACGTGGACAAGATCCTCTGCATTCTGGATGTCGGCCAGCCACTCAATCTCTTGGGAATCGAGGGCCAAGTTGAGAGCGCCATCGCGTGGGGCCTCAGCGCGGTCTTGAAAGGCGGAGTCCGTTTTGAGAAAGGCCGTTCACTTCTGACCAATTTCGAGGAGCCATCCGTGCTGCGGATGAAGGACAGCACAACAGTAGCCGTCCACATCATGCCGAGCGCGGAGCCGCCCTCGGGACTGGGCGAACAACCCGTTCCACTGGTGGCACCGGCGGTCGCGAACGCACTTTTCGCGGCCACGGGGAAACGAATCCGGCGGCTGCCCATCCGGGGCGACGATTTGACACGGGCTTAGACGACATTTCGCAGATTTTCAATCAATCCCCGGATGTTGTAGGATACGGTTCTACCTGAGGAGGACCCCATGGCCATCACTTTCACCCTAAACGGTAAATCCCAAACGGTGGACGTCAGCCCGGACATGCCACTGCTGTGGGTGCTCCGGGACGTTCTGAATATGACGGGCACGAAATTCGGATGCGGCATGGCGTTATGCGGAGCGTGCACGGTGCATATCAATGGCGAAGCATCGCGTTCCTGCATCACGCCGATCTCCAGTGTGAGCGGCAAAAAAGTCATGACGATTGAGGGCCTTTCGGCCGACGGCAGCCATCCGGTGCAAAAAGCATGGATCGAGGAAGACGTGCCGCAATGCGGGTATTGCCAGTCCGGGCAGATTATGTCCGCAGTGGCGCTGCTGGCGAAAAAACCAAAACCCAGCGACGCCGACATTGACGATGCCATGAGCGGCAACATCTGCCGCTGCGGCACGTATCAACGAATCCGCAAAGCCATTCACCGCGCCGCAGGCGAGCCAATCGCAAAGGCGTAAGCCGCGTCGCCTCAGTCCCACAAAATTCGCCGCAGGAGTCAGGCCATGGCAGACCACTTTCCCGCCGAGCCTCAAGTTCTGGATCGCAGGGCGTTCCTGAAAACGACCGCAGCGAGCGGCGCTGCATTGCTAGTGGGGTTCCGCTTGCCGGCGAGAGGATCGGATAGCGCCGCAGAGCAAGAGAAACCGCCGGTAAATCCGCTGAATGCTTGGGTACGCATCACGCCGGACAATCGCGTGACGTTAATTCTGGCTAAGTCCGAAATGGGACAGGGCATCATGACCGCGCTGCCGATGATCCTGGCGGAAGAGCTTTGCGTGGATTGGGAGCAAGTGACGGTGGAGCAGGCTCCCACGGATCCGAAAATTTATGATCTGGGAACCGGAGGAAGCGGGAGCGTCGCTGGTTCGTGGCTGCCGTTGAGGCAAGCAGGGGCGGCGGCGCGCGAAATGCTGATTGCCGCGGCGGCGAAACGGTGGGAAGTCGGAACGGATACGTGCAGAGCTAAGGACGGGCGCGTCGTGCACGGCCATCCGGAGCGCTCGTACAAATTCGGCGAACTTGTAGCGGAAGCGGCGCAATTGCCGATTCCCAATTTCAAGGAAGTTCCGCTGAAGAACTCGCGCGACTTCGGGATTGTCGGGCATGACACGCATCGTTTCGAAGGCGCGGGCAAAGCCACGGGCAAAGCCATCTTTGGAATTGACTCACGGCCAGCCGGATTGCTGTACGCTGTGATTGCGCGCTGCCCCGTGTTCTACGGAAAAGTCGCTTCGTACGATGCGGCCAAGGCGAAGGCTGTGCCTGGCGTGCGAGACGTCTTTGCGATTGAGACCAGCGGAAGAGGCGCTTCCACAACAGGCGGTGTGGCCGTGGTCGCCGACAATTCCTGGGCCGCCATACAAGGACGCGAGGCGCTGGAGGTGAAATGGGATGAAGGTCCCGCCGCGGGCGAAAGCAGCGAGGAGTTGCAGAAGCAGTTTGTTGCAAACGCGGCCGGAAAACCTGCGGAAATCATCCGGAATGAAGGCGACGCGGATTCGGCGCTGGCTGCCGCAGCGAAAAAGATCGAAGCGGTCTACGAACTGCCTTTCGCGGCCCACGTTTGCATGGAGCCCATGAATTGCACGGTGCACATTCAGTCGGACCGCGCGGAAGCCTGGGTTCCGACGCAAGCTCCGCAGTGGGCGCAAAGCGTGATTGCGGAAGCGACCAAGCTTCCGCCAGAAAAGATTATCGTTCACACGACGCTGATGGGTGGCGGTTTCGGGAGGCGGTACCAGGCGGATTTCGTCATGGAAGCGGCGGAAGTTGCGAAACGAACGAGCGCGCCTGTTATGGTGGTCTGGACGCGCGAAGACGATATGCATCATGACTTTTACCGTCCGGCTTCGTATCACAAGTGCGTGGGCGTTGTGGACTCCGAAGGCAATCTGACCGCGTGGAAGCATTTCCAGACGTCCACTTCGATTGCCGCAAAATGGGGTGCAAAGGGCGAAGAAAGCAAAGGACAGGGTGAGTTTGGCACAGGCGCCACAGTTCCCTACAAATCGCCGAACATTCGAATCGAGTACACGCTGGCCCATTCGAGCGCGCCGCGTGCTTGGTGGCGTTCTGTCGAACACTCGAGCAGCGGGTTCGTGGTTGAAAGTTTTGTGGATGAGCTGGCTGCCGCCGCGGGGCAGGACCCGCTGGAATTTCGCCTCAAATTGCTGGGTGAGCCGAGGAAGATTCCTCAATTCGGCAGCGGCCCCGACTCGCGGCCTCTCGATACCGCGCGCTTGAAGAGCGTGCTGCAACTTGCGGCCGACAAAGCCGGCTGGGGCAAAACCCTGCCGGATGGCGAAGGGCGTGGCATCGCCGGATTTTTCTCCTTCGAGAGTTACACCGCCGCCGTCGCCGAAGTCTCCGTGCGACCGCGCGACTTGAAAATCAAGCGGATTGTGTGCGCGGTGGATTGCGGTCGCGCCATCAATCCGAATGGCGTGCGCGCGCAAGTGGAAAGCGCCGCCATTTATGCGCTCACCGCCACGCTCAAGGACGCCATCACCGTGGATCGCGGCCGTATCGTGCAATCCAACTTCAACGACTACGACATGATTCGAATGAAGGAGGCGACGCCGGTTGAAGTTCACCTCGTGGCGAGCCAGGAGCAGCCCACAGGCATCGGCGAACCGACTGTTCCCGTTATCGCGCCCGCAATCTGCAACGCGATTTTCAACGCAACACGCAGATGGAAGAGCAGAGTGCGCATTCGCCGCTTGCCCATCCGCAATGAAGATTTAGCCTGACAAGGAGCTCATGCCGACTCTCAAACTGCTGCCTCGCCGTGAATTTGTGAAAAAAAGCACTGCAGGCGCTGCCGGCCTGATCATCGGTTTCTATCTGCCAAGGAAGTTTGAAGCGCTTGCGGCCGCGCCTCCTGACGCATCCACGGCCATCAACGCCTGGGTGCGTATCGCGCCGGACGATAGCGTCACAATTCTCATCGACAAGTCAGAGATGGGGCAGGGCGTGACCACTTCCTTGTCCATGCTGCTCGCTGAGGAACTGGAACTCGACTGGAAGAAGATCAAAACGGAATTCGCTCCCGCTGCGCCGGCCTATTTCAATCCGGTTTTCGGCCTGCAAGGCACGGGCGGCAGCACCAGCGTCCGCGCTTCCTGGGAACCGCTTTCGAAAGCCGGGGCCGCGGCCCGCGAAATGCTAATTTCCGCAGCCGCAAAACAATGGGGCGTGGATGCTTCCAGTTGCCACGCAGAGAATGGCGCGGTCGTCCACTCCGCGACAAAAAAGAAACTCGGGTATGGCGCTCTCGTGGAAGCCGCTGCGAAGCTTGCCGTCCCGGACAAGCCAGCGGTCAAGGATCCAAAGAATTACAAATTCATAGGCAAGCCCACAAAGCGCCTGGACACTCCATCCAAAACGACCGGCGCGGCGCAGTTTGGCATTGATGTGCGGCTTCCAAACATGTTGCATGCGGCCGTGGCGCGCTGCCCCGTCTTTGGCGGCAGCGTGAAGAGTTTCGACGCCGCAAAAGCGAAAACGATCAGCGGCGTAAAACAGGTCGTTCAGATTTCGAGCGGTGTGGCCGTCATTGCGAGCAATACCTGGTCCGCTATCGAAGGAACCCGGGCGCTGCAAATCGCCTGGGATGAGGGCCCGAACGCTTCGAATTCGAGTGGGGCAATCAGCAAGCTGTACAGAGAGCGCGCCGAGCAAGCAGGCGCCATTGCCCGCAAAGACGGGGATGCCGACGCGGCTCTAGCCAGCGCCGCGAAAAAAGTGGAAGCCGCGTACGAAGTTCCTTTTCTCGCGCACGCCACCATGGAACCCATGAATTGCACCGCGGACGTACGCGCCGATGGTTGTGATGTTTACGCCCCCACGCAGTTTCAAACCTTCGTGCAGCTGACGGGAGCGAAAATCACAGGACTCAAGCCTGAACAAATTCGCGTGCACACGACGTATCTTGGCGGAGGATTCGGCCGCCGCGCGGAGCAGGATTTCATTGCCGAAGCGATTGAGCTGTCGAAAGCAGCCAGCGCCCCGGTGCAAGTCACTTGGTCGCGCGAAGACGACATGCAACATGATTTTTACCGGCCCGCCGCCTATACAAAGCTCACGGGGGGACTCGGCGTGGACGGCTGGCCCGTGGCATGGAAGAGCCGCATCGTCAGCCCTTCCATCATGTCGCGTTTTTTTCCGGGGTCAGTCAAAAACGGGCTGGACAGTACTTCCGTAGAGGGTCATGCAGACATCAAATATGCGATCCCGAATTTTTACACGGATTATGTTCTGACGGAGACCGGCGTGCCAGTTGGATTTTGGCGCTCGGTGGGGAATTCTCACAACGGGTTCATCAGCGAATGTTTCATGGAAGAACTGGCCAGGGCCGGCGGAAAAGACTCCTTCGAATTTCGCCGTAAACTGCTTGCCAACGCGCCGCGTCATCGCGGCGTGCTGGAACTTGCGGCGGCAAAGGCCGGTTGGGGACAGCCGCTGCCCTCGGGACGCACGCGCGGCATCGCCATGGTGGAATCGTTCGCAAGCTACGTGGCCGAAGTTGTAGAAGTCAGCGTGAACCGCAGTTCAGGAGAGGTACGCGTGCATCGCGTCGTGTGCGCGGTGGATTGTGGCCGCGTGGTGAATCCGGACACGGTCAAGGCGCAGATGGAAGGCGCGATATGCTACGGCCTCACGGCTGCCCTGAAAGGCCTGATCACTATTGATAAAGGCCGCGTCGAACAAAGCAATTTCAACGACTACGATATGGTGCGTATGAACGAAATGCCTCCCGTCGAGGTCCATATCGTGCCGAGCAATGAAGCGCCCGGAGGTTGTGGCGAGCCCGGCACGCCACCGATCGCCCCAGCCGTGTGCAATGCGATTTTCGCCGCAACAGGGAAGCCCATCCGGCGCCTTCCTATCCGTCGCGAAGACTTAGCCTGAGTCTGCTTAGGCCGCGCTCATTCCGCTGATACACTTCCTCCGTTCGAAATGACGAGTGTCGTTCACATCTATGCGCCAGGCATTGTCGGTATTCTCGCGCTGGCAATCTGGCTGCACCTTTTTGGGGGACGCGGCTGGTTTTGGCAGGTTAAGTGGTTGGACGCGGACCGCGACGAGCCGCCGGCTTTGGAAAAATGGTCGGACGTGATTGCCGTGATTCCCGCGCGCAACGAAGCGGAATCGATCCGCGAGGTGGTCAGGAGCCTCGTTCTTCAGGACTATCCTGGAAGATTTTCCATTGTAATTGTGGATGACCACAGCAACGACGGAACGGCGGGCATTGCGAACCATGCGGCCGGCGAATTCGGCGCCACAGACCGGGTTCGGCTTGTAACCGCTTCAGCCCTTCCGGAAAGTTGGACGGGAAAGCTATGGGCACTCAACGAGGGCGTTGCACACGCCCGGCATTCTTCTCCTGCAGAAGTAATGCCGGAGTTCTATTGGTTCACGGACGCGGACATTACGCATGCTCCGGACACGCTTCGCAGGCTCGTTGCCCGCGCACAGGGAGAGAGACTTGACCTCGCTTCGCTTATGGTGCTTCTCCAGTCAAAAACGCTCCCCGAGCGCTCTTTGATTCCAGCCTTTCTTTATTTCTTCCTGATGCTTTATCCTCCGAAGTGGATTGCCGACGAGGAACTGGGGACCGCCGGCGCTGCGGGCGGATGCATCCTGCTGAAGCGCGAAGTGCTCGAGCGCATCGGCGGCCTTACCGAGATTCGCCGCGAGGTGATTGACGATTGTGCGTTGGCCCGGGCCGTAAAACGACACCGCGGCCGCGTCTGGATGGGACTCACACGCAGGAGCGTAAGCTTGCGTGTGTACGGCACGTTCGGCGAGATTCGCGATTTGATCGCGAGGACCGCTTTCACCCAGTTGCGTTATTCGCCCCTCTTGCTGCTCGGCACTCTTCTCGGCATGCTTCTAACGTACGTCGCGCCAGTCGCGCTTCTGTTCACGCAGGATACTTCGGCCAGGATTCTTGGCCTCCTTGCCTGGCTTCTGATGTCCTTTTCGTTTCTGCCAACGGTTCGCTTCTACGGACTGTCGCCGATCTGGGCTCCGTTGCTTCCGCTAGCAGGGCTGTTCTATTCCTACGCGACATGGCTTTCCGCGCTGCGCTACTGGCTCGGCAAAGGCGCGTCGTGGAAAGGCCGTGCACAGGCGCCCAAAGCGCTTTAGCTTTCGATATACTCGCTCGATTTGTGTTTCGGAAAGATTTGCAGAGCTATGGCCACAATCACGTTTTCTTACGACGTCCCTCTCGAGCAGACCATGGAGTTCGACGCTATTTATCCGGAGGGGCTCCAGTTCACACTTTCTGAGAAGCAATGGTTTCGTAGTTTGCCGGGCGGCATTTTTGTATGGATGCACGTGGACGGGGCGCTGGCCGGAGAGTCCTATGGCATTCCGGTTTCAGATTACGATGAGCCCATCGAAGGACTCGGCGATCTGTCCCCGCGGGAAAAGCAGGAATCCATCTACTGCTATTCCAACACTATTCTTCCCGCGTTTCAGAGGCGCGGCTTTGGAGACATTCTGAAGTCGCACTGGCTGGGGTTGGTGGTGGGCAAGGGATTCAAGACGGTTTACGGACACGCGCGTCCCGGAGCGAGCCAGACTCTGAATGCGAAGTTCGGCGCGGTGTTTCTAGGAGACTTTCCCGATTGGTACGGCACGGGCGAGACGTACAAAATGTATCGTCTCGCTCTCGGCGCGAATATTTAGCGCGCGGAATAAGAAGAACCAGAGGCTTCGTGCTGACAGGCCATGCTTTCCGGAGTATCCTTTCGCTGTGACTCCTGAAAAGTTCAAATTCTTCGTGCCTGGGATTGCCCTCTTGGCGATGATTTGCGCCAAAGACTCTGCACGCGCGCAGCAAGCGGCGGCTCAGCCTGCCACGGCGGCGCCATCGGATACCTTGCGTGTTTCGGCTCGCAGCTTCCACGACGACGTGACTCTGAAGGCCGCCGACCTCAAAGCTCTCCCTCGCACCACGAGTTTTCATTCGGGAGAAATCATCGTTGCAGACACCCTGAACGGCCAGCCTCTCGACGTAAAGTCGGGCCCGCTCAAACTCGTCGTTACCGAGGTCAAGCGGCCCGCTCGCTAGGTGCGCAATCTCGTCAGCCTCGATCTGAAATCCGCAAAGTAGTTCCACAACCAGATTGCGAATAGGTGATCCCGCATTGCCAGCATTGGTGGGCCAGCGTATATTGACGTGCGTCTCGGAAGCTGTATCGGATTCCGAGAATTCTCATGGCCGTCGTGGAGGGATTGTGAAGAGGCTGTGTGCTTGCGTGTTGTGCCTGATTTTACTGGCGGTGATGCCCGCTCCTGCGCAGTCTCCGGGACTCTCCGAGATGTACGTGCAAATCCGCGCGGAAGAAACCAACAATTCCAAAATCATGTGGATTATCCACGAAGTCGCCGACGTTTATGGTCCGCGCGTGACCGGCACACCCAACCTGAAAGCCGCCGACGATTGGGCGGTCAAGACCATGACGTCCTGGGGTCTCGTCAACGCGCATCTTGAGCCATGGACGTTCCAACCTCCCAGCGCCGCGACTCCGGTGCCAGGTTGGGAAAACATGGAACTGCTGGCGGAAGCGGTCGCTCCGTTTCATGGGCAGCTCATGGTCAAGCCTCTCGCATGGACGCCGAGCACGATCGGAGTGGTGACCGCGCAAGTGGTGCAACTGGATCCGCCCGGATTGGCTCCCCCTACCGGCGGTGGATTCAATTTCTTTGGTGGCGCAGCGCCCCCTCCGGAGCCCAAGTGGGCTGCGCCGCCCATGCCGACGGCGAAGACCGTCGAACCAAAGCAGCCGACACAGGCTGAGCTCGACGCCTATCTGAACTCCGTGAAGGACAAAGTGCGTGGCGCGATCGTCTTCGTGGGGCGGCGCGTTGTCGTTCCGGAAGAAATGAACCCTGCACCGATGCGGCGTCCAGAAGACGAATGGAAATCGCGCTTTGACGCGAAAAATCCGCGCCCTTTCCGTTTCCCGGAGCAGCCCAAACTGCCTGAAGGGCAACTGACGCGGCAGGAAGTTTCGCGGCAGATTGACCAGTTCCTGGTGGACAACGATGCTCTGGTACGGGTCAACGATGCCGGCCGCGCGCACGGCCTCATCATCGCGCAGCAAAACGCAACATACGATTGGACGCGAGCGGTTCCCACGCTGGTCATGCGCAACGAAGACTATGGGCGTATTTCGCGGTTTCTCGCGGACGGGACGGCGGTCACGCTGCGCATCAACATCCAAAACAAGGAATACGCCGAGGGAACGACGGCCTACAACGCCATTGGCGAAATTCCAGGCACGGACAAGAAAGACGAAGTCGTCATGCTGGGCGGCCACTACGACTCCTGGCACGACGCGACCGGCGCGACGGACAATGGCATTGGCTCCGCGATGATGCTTGAAGCCGTTCGCATCCTCACTGCGCTGCACGTCAAGCCGCGGCGAACCATTCGCATTGCGCTATGGAGCGGCGAGGAAGAGGGTTTGCTCGGCTCCCTGGCGTATGTCCAGCAGCATTTCGGCAGCTTTGAAAACCAGAAGCCAGAGTTTGCCAAGCTCGACGCGTATTTCAACATTGATTCCGGCACCGGAAAGCCACGCGGGGCAGGGGTGTTTGGCCCTCCCAGCGCCGCTGATCTGATTCGCGAAGCCATGATGCCGTTCGAGGACTGGGGATTCATGGGAGTTACCGTCACCGACAGCCGCCGCACTGGCGGAACCGACAGCACGTCCTTCAACAACGCGGGATTGCCGGGCATCGGCCTCGCGCAGGACCCCTTTGACTATGGCTCATTCACGCATCACACGAATCTCGACACATACGAGCGCATCTACGAGGAAGACGTGAGAGAAGGCGCAGTGGAAATTGCGTCAGCTGTGTATGCACTGGCGATGGCCGATCAGATGATTCCGCGCTTTCCTCCTGAGCAAATGCCAAAGC